>Ga0070741_10019290_pt1 | contig 10914 bp, 9 predicted proteins | sample Coa_R1_4_FD_66440 | JGI IMG/M metagenome (GOLD analysis project Ga0070741, IMG submission 66440) | Surface soil microbial communities from Centralia Pennsylvania, which are recovering from an underground coalmine fire - Coalmine... | ecosystem: Environmental > Terrestrial > Soil > Unclassified ...
CTGATTGCCACGACGTGGTCCAAAGGGCTTGGCCGCGGCAGGCGAGATGTGGGCAGTGTTTGGCTCGGCCACAAGTTGAGCGTCGAAGTGCGCATTGCACGATGGTGGCGCAGGCGCAATCGGAATTCGTGACGCATGACGAACGAAGCAATCGGCGTCTTCCAAGGCACCACGGTGGGCGTCGCGATGACCAATCTCTGGCGTCACGCCTAGATATTCACCCCGAACCGACACGCGCCAATTGTGTGGCATCGCATGGTTCACGTACACGGCGGCGCCCGGAACAGAACCCGCTGCCGCAGTCCTTAGCTCTGACGTGCAGCATTGGGTAGGGTTTTCCTGTTTGGTCTCTGAAGGAGCCTCGCGACGAGCACTGTTGAGGGCCCGGGAAAGTACGCGACGTTGAGGCGGGGTGGCGCCCCCTGGCGAATACGGCGAGCGTCTCGCGCTGATCGGTGTCCCCAGCGCCGGAACAGAAGATCTTGCAGTCGATGGAGGACGGCCCGAAGCATACGATTGCTCCACAAACAACCTCATTGACTGGAAATCGTGGTCTGATGTGCGGCGGGCGGGAAGACCTTTCGTGTGAGGATTTCGGCGACGGGTGAGACCGGCTCACGGCATTTGCAGAGGCACAGGACCCGATCAGGCCCAGACGCGACCCGTCACGGCGCTGCCCACGTCCCAGGCTGGCAGGCCGTCGACGGCACGTACCAGCGTGACCGATGTTTTTCCTCACACCGCGATAACACGTTCGGGAATAAGGTTCGTGCGGTCTCCCTAGGAGGGCTCGCCCGTGGATGTCATTTTCATTCTGGTCATAGGCGTTTTATACGCGGCGACGCATTGGCTGGCCTGGGCCATCTCGCGGCTCGGAGGGACTCAATGAGCGCCCTGTACTGGGTGAGCGGCCTGCTGACGCTCGGGTTGTTCGTCTACCTGCTATACGCGTTGATCAAACCGGAGCGATTCTAATGACGCCTGCATCATTGGCGTTGATCGCCATATTCCTCGTGATCGTGCTCCTGTGCGTGAAACCACTCGGCACTTACATGGCCGATGTCATGGAAGGCCGGCCGATCTGGGCCGTGCGCATGGGTGCGCCGGTCGAGCGACTGATCTATCGGATCTGCGGGATAGAAGCCCAAGCCGAGATGGGATGGAAGAAGTACGCCATCGCCTTGATCGTCTTCAACGCTCTCGGTGCTATTGCAGTCTACGCCCTTCAGCGGCTGCAGTTGTGGCTGCCGCTCAATCCGCAGCATTTTGCGAATATCACGCCGGACTCCTCTTTCAACACGGCGGTGAGCTTTATCACCAACACCAACTGGCAGGGCTATTCCGGCGAAGCCGCCATGAGCTATCTCACGCAGATGGCGGGCCTGGCCGTCCAGAACTTCCTCTCTGCCGCGACGGGCATTGTGGTGGCAATCGCGCTGATTCGCGGGTTCGTCCGGCACAGCGCAGCCTCGATCGGCAACTTCTGGGTCGACATCACTCGCTCGACGCTTTACGTCCTGCTCCCGCTCTCCTTGATTCTCGCCTTAGCGCTCGCTTCGCAAGGTGTCGTGCAGAACTTCAGCGCATACAAGGACGTGACGACGATCGAGAAGCTGGACTTTCAACAACCCAAGACGGATGCCGAGGGCAACCCCATCAAGGACGCCGCCGGCAACCCTGTAACGGAAGCTGCCACGACGCACTCCCAGACATTGCCAATGGGTCCCATGGCCTCCCAAGAATCCATCAAGGAGCTCGGCACCAACGGTGGCGGATTCGTCAATGCCAATTCCGCTCATCCTTACGAGAACCCAACCCCGCTTACGAACTTTCTCGAGATGGTCGCGATTTTCCTCATTCCCGGAGCATTGACCTACACCTTCGGGCGGATGGTTGGGGACACCCGGCAAGGCTGGGCAGTGCTCGGGGCGATGGTAATCCTCTTCGTCTGCATGCTCTCCATTGCCGAATACAACGAGCAGCTGGGCAATCCGCGATTCACAAAGCTCGGTGTCGACCAGACGGCGAGTACCCTGCAGCCGGGCGGAAATATGGAGGGCAAGGAGGCACGCTTCGGGATCGGGGCTTCTGCTCTGTTTGCGACAGTCACGACCAGCACGTCGTGCGGAGCAGTGAACTCATGGCATGACTCGTTCACCCCCCTGGGAGGGTTAGTTCCCTTGTTCAACATGCAGCTCGGAGAAGTGGTCTTTGGCGGCGTCGGTACCGGTCTGTATTCCATGCTGATCTTCGCCATCATCGGGGTCTTCATCGCGGGGCTGATGATCGGGCGCACGCCGGAGTATCTGGGCAAGAAGATCGAGTCATTCGAGATGAAGATGAGCTCGATTGCGATCCTGGTCATGCCGCTCATCGTGCTGGTGGGGACGGCGGTCGCAGTCAGCGTGACTGCCGGCCAGGCGGGTGTCGCCAACCCGGAGGCACACGGATTTTCGGAAATCCTGTACGCGTTCTCTTCCGCAGGTAACAACAATGGCAGCGCGTTCGCAGGAATATCCGCCAATACACCGTTCTACAACACGGCATTGGGCCTGGTCATGTGGCTCGGCCGGTACTGGCCGATCGTCGCCGTGCTCGCCGTCGCGGGCTCTCTTGCGGCGAAGAAGCGCATACCCACCACGAGCGGCACGATGCCAACACATGGTCCGACATTTGTGGTGCTTCTGATCGGCACCGTGTTGCTTGTCGGGGCACTCACGTTCATACCGGCGCTGGCCCTCGGCCCGGTGGTTGAGCACCTGATCCTTTGGGGTGGCTGAAAATGACTGAACTGACAAGAAGTTCCGATGCGGTCGTGACACGTGCGCCGACGCCATCCGCGACAGTGCCGACGGCACGGCATAGGCTTTCAATGTTCGACCGCGCCTTGTTACGGCCGGCGATTGTCGATGCCTTCCGCAAGCTCGATCCGCGTATCCAGTGGCGCAACCCGGTCATGTTCGTCGTCTATATCGGCAGCATCCTGACGACGTGGCTGTGGGTGCAGGCGCTGGCCGGTCATGGTGAAGCGCCGGCGTGGTTCATCCTGAACGTCGCGTTGTGGCTGTGGTTCACCGTGCTGTTCGCCAACTTCGCCGAGGCGCTCGCCGAAGGGCGCAGCAAGGCACAGGCGGCGACACTGCGCGGCCTGAAGCAAACTGTCACGGCGAAGAAGCTGGCGGATGCCGCTGACCGGTCTCGGCACAGCCCGGTTCGAGCGGACCAATTGCGCAAGGGCGATGTGGTCGTCGTTGAGGCCGGCGATTTCATCCCGGGTGACGGTGAGGTGATTGAAGGGGCCGCTTCGGTAGACGAAAGCGCCATCACCGGTGAATCAGCTCCGGTCATTCGCGAATCCGGCGGTGATTTTTCCTCGGTCACCGGTGGAACGCGTGTGCTGTCGGACTGGATCGTGGTGCGAATCATGGCCAACCCCGGTGAGACCTTTATCGATCGCATGATCGCGATGGTCGAATCCGCAACGCGCCAAAAGACTCCCAACGAGATCGCGCTGACGATCCTGCTCGTAGCCCTGACGCTCGTCTTCCTGTTCGCCACCGCTACACTACTGCCCTATTCGCTCTATAGCGTCGCAGTGGCCAAACTCGGTACACCCGTCACGATCACCGCACTGATCGCGCTGTTGGTCTGCCTGATTCCGACGACGATCGGCGGCTTGCTCTCCGCGATCGGCGTGGCGGGCATGAGTCGGATGATGCAGGCCAATGTGATTGCCATGTCCGGACGTGCTGTCGAGGCAGCCGGGGACGTAGACGTTCTGTTGCTCGACAAGACTGGGACCATCACGCTCGGGAATCGTCAGGCGGCAGCCTTCATTCCGGCGCCGGGCGTTACGGAACAAGAGCTCGCGGATGCCTCCCAACTCGCCTCACTTGCGGATGAGACGCCAGAGGGGCGCAGCATCGTCGTGCTGGCAAAACAGCGGTTTCAGCTGCGAGAGAGAGACCTCCACTCCTTATCCGCCACTTTCGTGCCATTCTCCGCGCACACGCGCATGAGCGGTGTCAATATTGGTGAGCGCCAGATTCGCAAGGGCGCTGCCGATGCCATTCAGAAACACATCGAGGGCCTGAAGCAAGTTTTCCCGAAAGGGATCACGACGGTGGTTCAGGACGTCGCTCGGCGCGGTAGCACGCCGTTATTGGTGAGCGATGGAGCGCGTGTGCTCGGCGTCATCGAGTTGAAGGATATCGTCAAAGGCGGCATCAAGGAGCGGTTCGGTGAGCTGCGCCGCATGGGTATCAAGACCGTGATGATCACGGGAGATAACCCGCTCACGGCCGCCGCGATTGCCGCGGAAGCAGGCGTGGATGACTTCCTGGCGGAAGCCACTCCCGAGGAGAAACTCAAACTCATCCGTGAGCACCAGGGGCAGGGTCGGCTCGTGGCGATGACCGGTGACGGCACGAACGATGCGCCCGCACTCGCGCAGGCAGATGTCGCGGTCGCGATGAACACCGGTACGCAAGCCGCCAAGGAAGCGGGCAACATGGTCGATCTCGATTCGAACCCGACCAAGCTCATCGAGGTTGTCGAGACCGGAAAGCAGATGCTGATGACGCGAGGATCGCTGACGACGTTCAGCATCGCGAACGATATCGCGAAGTACTTTGCGATCATTCCAGCGGCTTTCGCAACGACCTACCCGCAGCTCAACGCGTTGAATCTGATGGGGCTGGCAAGCCCGTTCTCCGCGATTCTCTCGGCCGTGATCTTCAATGCGCTCATCATCGTGTTATTGATCCCGCTTGCGCTGAAGGGTGTGAAGTACCGGCCCCTGGGGGCCGCCATGCTGTTGCGCCGTAACCTGCTCATCTATGGCCTTGGCGGGATCGTGGTCCCGTTCGTGGGGATCAAGCTCATCGACCTCATGCTGGTCGTAACACACCTCGTTTAAGGAGATCGTCGTGACATCCATTCTTCGTCCGGCAATCGCTCTCTTCCTGGTCATGACCCTGATAACGGGCATCGTGTATCCGCTGGCCGTCACCGGCATCGCTCAGGTTGCATTCCCGGACCAGGCCGGTGGTAGCTTGTTGATCAAGGACGGAAAGCCCATCGGCTCGCGGATCATTGGCCAGAGCTTCAGCGATCCGAAGTATTTCTGGAGCCGCCCATCGGCGACCGCTCCGCAACCCTACAATGGCTTGGCCTCAGGCGGCTCGAACCAGGGACCGCTCAATTCCGCGCTCACTGATGCCATCAAAGCACGTATGGAGGCGCTGCGTGCAGCAGACCCAGGCAATCAGGCTCCGGTTCCGGTGGATCTCGTCACCGCTTCCGCCAGCGGTCTCGACCCTGACATCAGTCTTGCCGCTGCCTACTATCAGGCACCGCGTGTGGCACGGACACGCGGTCTCAAGCTGGAGGTGGTCAAGTCGTTGATCGGCAGCCATGCGCAGGGGAGGTTCCTCGGATTCCTCGGGGAGCCGCGTGTCAATGTTCTCGAGTTGAACCTGGCGCTCGATCAAGCACGGTGAGCGCGCGTGGCGAGCGGGTGCTGGCGAGTGTTGTCTTGGTAGTTAACATGTGCTGATTGCCGAATCACGACCGGATCCCGACAAACTGCTCGCCAAAGTCCGGGAGGAGGAGGAGCGAGCAAAACGAGGGCGGCTGCGCATTTTCTTCGGCTCATCCGCTGGCGTTGGCAAGACCTACGGGATGCTGGAAGCCGCTCGGAACATAAAGGCATCTGGTGTCGATGTCGTGGTCGGCTACGTTGAGCCGCACGGGCGGGTCGAGACGGAGCGGCTCCTGGAAGGGCTCGAGCGTCTGCCCACCATGCCTGTCAGCTATCGAGGCATCATCCGTCAGGAGTTTGGTCTGGATGCCGCCTTGGCGCGGCACCCCGCGATCGTGCTCGTCGATGAGCTCGCCCACTCGAATCTCGTCGGTGGTGAGCCCGCCCCCCGACATCCCAAGCGCTGGCAGGATGTTGAAGAGCTCCTCAACGCGGGGATCAATGTCTGGACCACGCTCAACGTCCAGCACCTGGAGAGCCTGAACGATCTCATCTTCCAGGTCACAGGCGTTCGCCAGAGGGAGACGCTGCCGGACCGTATTTTCGATGAGGCCGACGACATCGAGCTGATCGATCTACCCCCGGATGATCTGCTGGCGCGGTTGCGCGCCGGGAAGATCTACATAGCGGATCAAGCCGCAAACGCTGTTGAGCGTTTCTTCCGCACGCAAAATCTGTTGGCTCTGCGAGAGATTGCCTTGCGCCGGGTGGCGGATCGGGTCGAGGCAGCGTCCAGGGCACTGCGTAGTGATCTCAGTAGGACACGGATTGCCGGCGATCGCGTGCTGGTGGCTGTAGGTCCGGATGCACAGGCAGAGCAACTCGTTCGCGCCGGCAAGCGTCTGGCGGACGCGTTGGATGCCGAATGGACGGTCGTTTACGTTGAGACCCCGGCGCTGCTGCGGCTCTCGGACGCGGATCGAAATCGCAGGATCGACGTGCTGCGACTTGCGGAATCCCTTGGTGGCGAGACGGTGACGTTGGATGGGCCTTCCGCTGCGACTGCAGTCGCTGAATATGCTCAGACGCGAAACGCTACGCGGGTTCTTGTAGGAGCCCCCAAACGTCGCGGTTGGCTGGCGCTGGTTCGGCCGTCCACATCAACGCAGTTGCTGAAGCTGGCGCGTGGATTTGATGTGTTGATCGTCTCACCGTCCGAACAGGCGGCAGACCTGCCCCGCTCATCAACCACGAGCGCCATCGATTCGGTTGCGCAACCTGCGACTCCATGGGACCGCTATGGTTGGGCGATGGCAATTTCGGTAGCTTGTACGTTACTCGCCGAGGCGATGTATTCGCATTTCGAGTTGTCGAACCTCGTCATGATCTTCCTGCTGGGAGTGACCATTTCGGGCCTGCGCCTGGGCCGCGGTCCTTCGGCCCTGACGGCGGTCCTCAACGTCGCCTCGTTTGATTTTTTCTTTGTTCCTCCGCGCTTTACATTCGCGGTATCTGATGCCCAGTACATCGTCACATTCGCTGCGATGTTGATCATCGCGCTGGTCATTGCCTCTTTGACAGCGAACGTGCGTCAGCAGACACGGGTCGCCGGAGCGCGAGAGCGGCGAACGGCACTTCTGTATGCAATGAGCCGGGAGCTTGCGGCAACGCGCGGAATTCCGTCGCTGGCCCAACTGGCCGTCCGACATGTTGCCGAGGTCTTTCAATGTCAGGCTGTCATCCTGTTGCCTGACAAAGGAGGGAAATTGAGCTACCCGAGGGATGAGCCCCAGGAGAGTTCCTTCCGAGGCGCCGATCTGGCCGTCGCCCAGTGGGTTGCAGATCACGGCCGCCGCGCCGGTCTCGGGTCCGACACGCTCCCAGCCGCCCGCGGTGTATATCTTCCGCTGGGCGATGCACAGCAGGCGATCGGTGTGCTGGCTGTGCTGCCCACGAACCCCCGGCGCGTGCTCCTGCCGGAGCAGAGCCATTTGCTCGAGACCTTTGCCGGGCAGATTGCGCTCGCCCTCGAGCGTGCCTCGCTGAGTGAGGTTGCCGAGGCATCGAGGCTCGCGGCTGAGCGAGAGAGTCTGCGCAATACGTTACTGGCCTCGATCTCCCATGACTTGCGTACGCCTCTGTCGGTGATTGCGGGGGCCAGTAGCGCCCTCGTACAGAGCGGCGCGACTCTTGATGAAAAAAGCCGGCTATCGCTGGCGCAGGGTATCGAGGTCAAGGCCCGGGAAATGTCAGATCTCGTTTCCAACGTGCTCGATCTCATGCGCTTTGAGTCAGGTCAAGTGATACTGCGACGGGACTGGCAAACCATTGACGACCTGGCCGGCGCGGCGCTCAGCAATCTCGAAGGAAAACTGAATGGCCGGAGGGTGGAGCAGCGATTCCCCGAGGATCTCCCGCCCGTCTACGTCGATGCAACCTTGATCGTGCAGGTCTTCTCGAATCTTCTCGACAATGTCGCGAAGTACACACCTCCGGTGACTCACGTCTGGATTACCGCGAGCACTTACGGCGATGCCTTGCGCGTCATCATCGAGGATGACGGTCCCGGCCTTCCGGGAGTTGAGCCCGCTCGCATGTTCGACAAGTTTCAGCGTGGAAATGGCGAGGGCGCGGTCGCCGGAGTCGGGCTCGGGCTCACGATTTGTCGAGCCATTATCCAAGCCCATGGCGGAGAGATCGAGGCAGGACGCCGGGAGGGCGGTGGGGCGCGATTCGAATTTACGTTGCCCACCAGGGAGTCCGAGGCGTGATCCGACTGGAGTTTCGCGCGCGCGGCTGGCGCGCAGTGTGGGATAGCGCGTGAGCGTCTCCTGGATAAAGGGATGAACGGCTCGGCCAGCGCGGATTCAATCGCCATTCAAGCCAAGCGCAAACGACACCGCCGCTCCCGCTTCCTTCATTTTTCGCGCAGTCAACCGTGCGATACGATCGCCGATGTTACTTTTGGGGACGGTCTGGAGGTTGTCAAAGTTCGCAGCGCAAGTGTTCGGCAAGCCGTCGTCTTCAGTCAACACGACTTCTGTGGGGATGCTGCGGATTGTCGAGGTGATTGGCGCAATGGTGACCGAGTTCAGCACTCCAATAGCAGAATCGCGCGTAACGATCAGTACTGGCCGTCTCTTGTCGGGTGCCTTGACGGTGTACCAGCAGATATCCCCTCGATTCACGATGCGCCCCAATCCTGCTCATTGACCCAGACGTCAAATTCGCCGGGAGTGACTGGCTTTCGCGCGTAACCCTCTGCGTGGCGAGCCTCATCCTCGCGAATTCGTTGCCGGCGAATCTCGGCTTCGAGCGCGTCGCGAATGAATGCGGAGCGGGTAGTCTTTCGGGCCTTGCTCATCCTGTCGACCAATTGCAGAAGCCGATCGTCGATCGTCATTTGGATCGTTTTCATGGCTGTGGATACAAATGTGGATAGCGCTCCACATTGTAACCCACACTACGACTGTCGTGAAAGCTCACAAGAGCTGTCACGCGATCGGACAAAGCAGGCGCTGGGCACGAAAAAAATACTCAAAGAATCAGGCGTTTGCACGCTGGCACGAGACGTGGATTGTCCTTGAGTGAGGACGATAGCAGGTGAACTCTCTGGAGGACATTCCCATGAACACTCGATCCAGGCTAAACGCAGCTTGGCTGCCGCTGGGACTACTGGTCTCGGCAAGTGTGGTCACACAAGCCCCTGCGGTTGGACAACCTCCGGTTGATCCGCGAGACGTAGAGGGTCGGGCTCCGTTCTACGATCCGGCTCAATTGCCAAGTTTTAGCGGCAAAGTCCAACAATTTACGATCTCACCGCGCGGTGAGATCGACGGGTTGATCTTAAGCGACGGTACGGAGGTAAAGACGCCTCCTCACCTATCCACATCGATCGCCTACGCGATCAAACCCGGGGATGCCGTCACCATCCATGGGCTCCGCGCCGCGGCCGTTCCGCTTTTACGGGCAACGTCCATCACGGATCGCACATCTGGCCAGACCATTGTTGATGTCGGACCCGGACCTGGCCCTGAAGGTCGCCGTCCAATCTCCGGTACCGATGCCACCGGTATGGCCGAGGTGCGCGGAGCGATTCGCATGAGCTTGCACGGAGCGCGCGGGGAGATCAACGGCGTACTCCTCGCCGACGCAACGGTGCTTCGTCTGCCGCCGGATGCGGCTTCAAACATGAGTTCTCTCTTGCAACCCGGGAGATCCATTGTCGCTCGAGGCAATGAGCTGTCGAATCCTATCGGGAGGGTGTTGGAGGTCCGAGCGATTGGCTCTTCGGGTACGGATCTCACACCTATCGACAGCCCCCCGCCTCCAGGGCCTCGCGGCCGACCCCGGGGCCCGCGTCCGGATGCGCCGCCGCCATCGCCGCCTGGCGCCGGCTAACGTTTTTTGAGTCCCGTACCCCTTAAGTTGGAGCAGTTGCAATGCATTGGATCGATCCTGACTCGTTGTCGCCCGTAAGATCTAAAGTGACCCGCTTTCTCTTCAATCCCCACGGAGATGCGGACGGGATGCTGTTGGCAAATGGCACTGAAGCACATTTCCCACCGCACTTGTCAAAGAAAGTACTCAAGAGCATTCAACCGGGTGATGCAGTTACACTCTACGGTGTCAAGCCAAGAGCGGTGGACATGATCGCCTGCATCGCGATCGAGAGCGCCAAGGGCGAACGTATCGATGACACCGGACCACCCGCCAAGACGAAGAAGAAAAAGCAGGCAAGGAAAAACGGTGACGTTGACCATGCGGGGCTCACACGTGTCGAGATCGAAGACACCATCGAGCGGACGCTGCACGGTCCCAAGGGTGAAGTACGGGGCGTCCTCCTCTCGACCGGCCGCATTGTGCGCTTTCCTCCTCATGCCGCTGACGGAGTTCGAGCACTCCTGAGACCTGGAGCCGTCCTCGCCGTGCGCGGCGAGGCGCGCACAGTGCCTGGCGCAGAGGTGATCGAAGCCCGAGCCTGGGGGAAGTCGAAGTCCCAGATGAAGCCGCTGGCGCCCAAACATCACCCTTGAAACAAGGACACGGCGTATGAACGGGAAGTGTCCAACACCCTCCGGCCGGGGCGCGCTTCAATCGCTCAACTTCTTCATGGCGGATATGCAGGCGGGTGTTGGACCCTTTCTTGGGGTGTTCTTGCTGGCACACGGATGGCAAAGCGGTTGGATCGGATCGGTCATGACCATCGGTGGCGTCGCCGGGGTTCTCATGACCGCCCCGGCCGGCGCCTGGGTCGATAGTAGTCACCACAAGCGGTGGTTGGTTGCAATTGCTGGCATTTGCACGATGCTCGCGTCAGCGGTGATTTTGCTCTCACAATCCTTCTGGCCGGTGGCGCTCTCTCAAGTCGCGACCGCCATCGCGGGGGCTGCCATCGGGCCTGCAGTCGCCGGGATCACCCTCGGCATGTT
>Ga0070741_10019291_pt1 | contig 10914 bp, 11 predicted proteins | sample Coa_R1_4_FD_66440 | JGI IMG/M metagenome (GOLD analysis project Ga0070741, IMG submission 66440) | Surface soil microbial communities from Centralia Pennsylvania, which are recovering from an underground coalmine fire - Coalmine... | ecosystem: Environmental > Terrestrial > Soil > Unclassified ...
TAGGGGAGAGGGCTGGGGTGAGGGGCGTGAACACCAGATCCCCCTCTCCCCCTAGGGGAGAGGGTCAGGGTGAGGCAACCCCCCTCTCCCCTTAGGGGAGAGGGTCGGGGAGAGGGGCGGCGGGGAGAGGGGCGGGAACACTGCACCGCCGCACGACGGCTACCATTCGGCCCAATGAGCGAGGTCAACGCCACGCTCAAAGAAGCATTTCGACACCACGCCTGGGCGACACGCGAGCTCATCGCGTTCTGTGCCCGGCTTGCTACCGAGCAGCTTTCCGACCCGAGGCCCTCGCCCCTCGCCGCGGACCATGGAAGCATCCTCGAGACGCTCGATCACATCGTCTGCACGGATGGCCGATACCTTGCCGCGCTCACCGGCCCTCGACCCCAATGGGCGAACGAGTGCGGACTCAGCGCGGCCCTCGGCGAGCTCGTGCAATGGGTAGACGAGGCGGAAGCACAGTGGATGGAGTTCCTGTCGCTACCCGACGATGCGGCGCGCAAGGTGTACCTCGATGACGGCACGTACGAGACCAGCGCCGCGGTCGTGACCGCACAGGCGCTGCACCACGGGAGCGCCCATCGCGAGCAGATCTGCGCGATCCTCCGTGAATTCGGCCTGGACCCGCCAGATCTGCAGCCCTGGGACTTCGCCGACGCAACCGGTCGCTCGCGTTGGATCAAGCCCGGCTAGCGGCCCGCAACGGATGTTGGGCCGTGTGTAAAGTGCCCCGCTGAGGATTCGAACCTCAGACCCTCTGTTTAGAAGACAGATGCTCTATCCACTGAGCTAGCGGGGCGGCGACCGCTTTCGGGAGAATACCCATTGAGGGTAGTGGCGAACACAACCGAGAAGTACCGGCGGCTGAAGGAGATCCTGGCGGAGGTCACCGACCTCAACCGGGCGACCCTGCTGCTCGAGTGGGACCAGGACACGTACATGCCGCCGGGCGGGGTCCAGTCGCGGGCGGAGCAGATGTCCACGCTGTCTCGGTTGGCGCACGTCAGCTTCACCAGCGACGAGGTCGGCGAACTCCTGTCCGAGCTCGAGGACGAGATGGCGGGCAGGCCGTACGACTCCGACGACGCGAGCCTGATCCGGGTCACCCGCCGCGACTACGACCAGGCGCGGCGCATCCCCGCCGAGCTCGTGTCGGAGGTGGTCAGCGCCGGCGCGATCGCCCGGCCGGTGTGGGAGAAGGCGCGCCACGACGCGGACTTCGGGATCTTCGCGGGCGCGCTCGAGCACAACGTCGAGCTCAACCGCCGGCTTGCGGACGCCCTGGGCTACGCGGACCGGCCCTATGACGCGCTGATCGACCGCGCGGAGCCCGGTATGACGACCGCGGAGCTGGAGTCGATCTTCGCCGAGCTCAAAAAGGCGATCGTGCCGCTCATCGCGAACATCACGCGCCACGCCGACGCCGTCGACGACGGCGTGCTGTACCGGGGATTCGATCCCGACATCCAGCTGAAATACGGACTCGACCTCGTCACCAAGCTCGGCTTCGATTTGCAGCGCGGTCGCCAGGACATCTCGGTGCACCCGTTCGAGAGCGCCTTCGGTCCCGGCGACGTCCGCATCACCACGCGCGTATCGCCCGGCTTCTTCAACGAGTGTCTCTTCGGGCTCATCCACGAGGCCGGCCACGCGATGTATCAGCAGGGAATCGGGGTCAACCTCGACCGCACGCCACTTTTCGACGGCGCATCGCCCGGCGTCCACGAGTCGCAATCGAGGCTGTGGGAGAACCTGGTCGGGCGCAGCCTGCCGTTCTGGCGTCACTTCTTTCCCAGCCTGCAGGCAGCGTTCCCAGAGGCGCTGCGCGGCGTGGACGCCGAGAGGTTCTTCCGCGCCGTGAACAGGTCGTATCCCTCCTTCATCCGCGTCGAGGCCGACGAGGTGACCTACAACATGCACATCCTTCTTCGGTTCGAGCTCGAGAACGAGCTCCTCGACGGAACGCTGAAGGTGAAGGACCTTCCCGAGGCTTGGAATGCGCGCTTCAAGTCCTACCTCGGGATCAACGTGCCGAACGACCGCGAAGGCGTCCTGCAGGACGTCCACTGGTCGTATGTCAGCTTCGGCATCTTCCCCGGCTACACGATCGGCAACCTGGTGGGAGCGCAGCTCATGGAGAAGGCGCGGTCCGACATGCCCGACCTGGACTCCAGGTTCGAGCGCGGCGAGTTCGGCACGATGCTCGAGTGGCTGCACCGCAACGTCCACCGCCACGGCCGCAAGTTCACGCCGAACGAGCTGCTGGAGCGCGCCACCGGCCGCCCGCTCACCGCCGGGCCGTGGATCGACTACATCCAGGCCAAGTTCGCGGCGATGTACGGCCTGGCGCCCGCTAAGGCCTGACCGGGTAATCCCCCGCCCGGGCCAGCATGCCCGGGAGCTCCTTGCCCAGCTGATCGCCCAGCCACCTCGACGCCTCGATGAGCCGGTCCAGGTCGATGTCCGTCTCGACGCCCATCCCGCGCAGCAGGTAGACGAGGTCCTCGGTCGCGATGTTGCCCGTCGCCCTCGGTGCAAAGGGACAGCCACCGGCCCCGCCCAGCGAGGCGTCCAGCGAAACGACGCCTTCGTCGAGGGCGGCCACCGCATTTGCGTAGCCCGTGTTGCGCGTGTTGTGGAAGTGCGCCCCCACCGTTGCGCCGAGGGCCTTCGCCTCGCGCACAAGCCTGTGCACCTGCGACGGCACTCCGACGCCGATGGTGTCCGCGAGGCAGATCTCGTCGGCAGGCACCGTCATCAGCTTTTCGACGATACCGAGCACCTTCGTCGCGGCAACAGGGCCTTCGAAGGGGCAGCCGAACGCGACGCTGAGCGTAACGGTTATGCGCATGTGATCGGCCCGCGCGCGGGCGACCATCGCCAGCGCCGTCTGGAGCCCCTGGTCCACCGTCGCGTTCTGGTTGCGGCGGCCGAACTCGTCGGTCGCCGCGAACGCGTAGTGGACCTCGTCGACGCCCGCCGCCACCGCGCGCTCGTAGCCCTTCTCGTTGAGAACGAGGCCGGCGTAGGTCACTCCGCGCTTGCGGTGCAGCGCCGACATCACCTCTTCCGCGCCGGCCATCTGCGGCACCAGCCTGGGATTGACGAAACTCGCCGCCTCGATGCGCCCCACGCCGGCCGCGGCGAGGCGGTCGCACAGCTCCGCTCGTACCGATGCCTCCAGCGACCTCGCCTCGTTCTGAAGGCCGTCGCGCGGCCCTACGTCACAGACGATCAAGGACACATGGATAAGGTAGACCCGCCATGCTGATCACCGTCCGCGTCCACCCACGGGCCTCCCGGCCGAAGGCCGAATGGAAGGGCGAGGTGCTGGAGGTCTGGGTCGGCGCGCCGCCGGTCGAAGGGGCCGCCAATCGCGCCGTGCTCCAGGCCGTCGCCACGAAGTTCGGCGTCCCCGTTTCGGCCGTCACCTTGCGGTCCGGCGCGCGCGCAAGAACCAAGGTGGTCGAGGTCCGGAAATGAAAAGCGGGGACCGGAACGCCCGGTCCCCGCTCCAATGTTGCTGACTAGCTGGCCCGGATCGCTCCGATCCAGGTGCCCCAGTTGCGCCCGAACGCCGGAGGCGTGCTGACGCCCTGGAACTCGTTCGCGTACTGGCTGGCGAACCAGATGTGGCCCGCCCCGTCGAATGATGTCGCCTCAAAGTCACCCCATCGACATACGGGAAGAACCGCGGTGCCGCAGAGGGTCGGCCGGTAAGACGATTCGCCGGCCTTGAGAAGGGCGCCGGCGCCGTTGAAGTTGTTGGCGTCGGCCGGCTTGACGATGTACCGGATCTCCGGGAACACCGTGCTGCTCATGTGGTCGAAGACCATCAGCAGGTTGCCATGCGCGTCCGGCATCAGCGTGCCGAACGAGGCCGCCGCGTCGCCCGAGAAGTTGTAGTAGGCCGTGTGCGAACCTTCGCTGCCGCCGAGCTCGTCGAGCCTGAACTGGCCCCACTCGATTCCGGGCACCGCCTGGGTGTCGTTGTTGACGGAAGTCTCCCAGGCCGCGTACAGGTTGCCGTTGCGCACCACCGGCGTGCCGGTGATCCGCAGGTCGAGGACGTCGATGCACTGGTTGCAGCTCGGCTGGTCGGCCGGTGCGCTGACCAGGAACGGCTTGGTCGGCACGTACGTGCCGCTGAAGCTCGGCGCAGGTCCACCCTGGTCGTGCGCCGTCGGGTTGGTCATCTTCCAGACGGCGAGCCCGCTGCACGGGTCGTTGTTGCCCGTGAACCCGCAGAGGTTGCCGTTGAGGAGGTCAGGACCGTCGATGGTGTCGGCGAAGATCTCCGTGTTGCCCGCGCTACCGTCGATGTTCATCGTGGGCTGCACTGTGTCGGCGAGGAACGGGAAGTTGGCCGGCGCCCCGGGCCCGGTCGCCTGGAGGTTGAAGAAGGCGTCGGCGGTGAACTTGTCCTGGCCCTTCTCCATGCGGGTCTTGTTGGCCTCGACGACCTCGGCGTAGAAACCGCCGTTGGGGCCGACGCCGAACATGTTGCCGGAGAAGTAGACGCCCTGGCCGTTGAGGCCGATCTCGGTGTAGTCGGCGGCGAACGGCTGGCCCATGCTCATGTCGAACTCGTAGACGTTCCACTTGCCGTTCGGGTTGCTCGTCTGGCTGACGGAGACGTAGTAGACGGACAGGAACGGGCAGTCCGGCGCGATGCCGAGCCCGTTCTCAACCTGGAGCATGGCCGCCCAGTAGCGGTGGTCGATCGGGTCGTACAGCGCGCGCGGGTCGCTAAGGAACGGCTGGCTTCCGTGAGCGGTGTCGCACGGCGTGCCGTCAGGATTGGTCACGTTGGGGACGCCGAAGAAGTTCTGCGCGCTCACCGGCCACCCGGGCATGACGTTGCCCGAAGTGTCCGTGACCTGCCACTGCGTGTTGACGCCCTGGAGCACGAAGTTCGGCCCGGCGCCGAGCGCCATGTCGGGCGGGTTGCAGCCCGCCGCGAAGTACGAGCACGTGGTCGAGGCGGCGTGCTGGCCGATGAAGCTGGACGTGGTCGGCGGGGTGGAACCGCCGCCGTTGCGCTCACCGGAGTTGTCGCCCGACTCTCCGCCGGAGGAGTTCCTCTGGACTGCGTTGTCGTGACTCAGCTCGATGCGTTTCGGCGACAGGTTGACGGTCCGGCTTTCCTGCAGCGAGCCCGATGCATTCTTCTTGCCGGCCGGGGACACCACGTAGTGCGCCACGAGCGGCACCACGCCTGTCTGGAACGTGAAGTTGATGTCCGAGCCCGGCGACGAGCCCGCCGCCACCGACGGCGCCACCCCAACAGCCAGCGCCCCTGCCACTGCGGCAGCTGAGGCGACGGCCACGATGCGTTTCCGAACTTCCATACCCTTTCCTCCCGGGAACCACGATTGGCCTGACATGGGCGGCCGAGGGACACACCCCACCCCCACCCAACAAAAGCGACGCGATGTTAGCCCGCGTCATTCACAAGCGCAATGAGCGACTTGTCCCGGGAGGTCAGGGCACGAGGTCTGCCATCGCGGTCGCGTGCGCAGCGTTGGCAAGGCGCGGCACGCCGAGCAAGTCTTCGACGGTGGCGAGCAGGGAATAGTGCGTGTACGGACGGTTGCTTACGACATGCTTAAGGTTGGGCGCGACCACAAGCGTCAGGACCCTGTTGCCCGCGCTGTCGTCGTCCTCGTCCCACGTGACGAACAGGACGCCGTTCGACTTCCACGCGGCCGAGGCCATGATCGAGCCGACCTCCTGGCGCAGCCACGCGTCCGATTCGTCCACCGAGCAGTCATGCCCGTCGTGGCAGCGGTCGGGCGTGATCCAGCTGAAGCGGGGAGTCGAGCCGGCGAGGTCGGCCGCCTGCGCGCTGAGGGGGACGACGTTGGCCGGGCACGCACCGCCGTAGAAGGCGAACGGGTTGTGGCCCGGGTCATAGGGCAGCGGGCTGTCGATGCATCCGGCGCCGGTCATGCCTTCCATGTAGGCGCGCCAGCTGATTCCCGCGGTGGTCAGCTCGTCACCGATGTCCGCGCGCGGCAGGGAGTAGTACCCGTCGTCCTCGACGCCCCACGTCTGGCCCGACGTGAGGGCGAGGTAGTTGGGCACGCTGGGATGCGATACGGCGTGATAGTTCGCGGCTTCGCCATAGCGGGCGGCGAGCGAGGCGACAAACGGACCGCTCAACGCCTCGTCCGCGGAGTGGTTCTCCATGACGATCACGAAGACGTGGCGTGTAGACGCGGCGGGCGCCGAGACGGGTCCTGCGCACCCGCTCACGACGAGCCCGGCCACGATGGTCGCTACGAACCGGCGCATCGCTGCATTAAACGCGCAGCTCCGGCTTGAGCCGCGGGACGCGCGCCTCAGCAGCGGCTGCCGTCAGCCGGTCGGCCTCCCCGGGTTGGTGGCGGCAGCCGTGACCGTCGCCGCGTTCGGCGGCTGGGCGCTCAATGTGATGGTGCATGTCACGGTTGCGGTCGAGTTGTAGCCCACGTCCGGCACGACCAGCGCCTGGCAGCTGCCGAGGACCTGGCCTGACGCCGGGTCGGTCATCGTGAATGTCACGGTGGACGGCGAGAACGCCGCGACAAGCCCGCCGATGTTCTTGACGACGGCCGCCACCACGCATGGTGACGCGCATCCCGAAGTGTCGACGGAAACGATCGTGTACACGGGCGGCAGCGTCGACAGGTTGGAGAAGTCGATCACGGTGGCCGGCGACGCGATGTGGAAGTCGACGTTGTAGTTCGAGTAGCGAAGGTCGGCGGAGGCGAAGCCGTCGACGACGACGCCGGCCGCCATGCGCAGACGGAGAAGCTCGAAAGGCGGCGCGGACGCGATGTACACATCGCCTCGCGGACCGGACAGCTCGACCGCCGGAATCCCGTCGACGGAAACGTGGTCGGTGCGCCGGTCAGCCGCAGGGCCCATGAACGTGCTCCGCAGAGTTGGACCGTCGGTCAGGTTGGGCAGCGTGGGAACGAATCCCGCCGATCCCTTCCACCACGAATCGCCGGCGGCGCTGACGAGCGCCTGCGAGACGGCGTCCGTGCCCACGTGCTGGGCGAGGAACTTCTGTCCGCGGAAGTAGCCGTCTTGGCCCTCGATCACGGCCTCCAGGCTTGTCGTGGGGCTGCTCACCCGCACGTGCTCGACACCCGGTCGGGCGAGCTGCAGGTCGATGGACCAGGCGACGCCCGCCGCGGTGTACGTGCCCTTCATCTCGAAGCTGCGGGCGGCGCTGAGCTGGCCCGCCGCGCCCGATTCGAGCTCCCTTGTTGCGGGCGATCCGAGACCGAACGGTGCAGCGCAGGCCGCGAGCGTGAGCATGGCCGCCGTCGCGGCGGAGGCATGAAGGATGGCGGATCTGGGCGTCATTTGAGCAGCATCGGATCCCGCACCTGTAACGCCTTCAATACCATGACCGTTACCACACAATGGCGACGATCGAGGCGCCGAAGGACAGCACCAGCGAGGTCGACCGGCACCATTCGACGGTAAGGCGCCGTTCCGTACGCCTGGGCGGCCGCGATTATCCCGTCCTGCTGCCGAGCATCCGCGACCCGCGCCTCCACGTCGCCGCGGTCCTGCTCACGCTTCAGCTCCTCGGCCAGACCGTTCTCGATTTCCGCGTCTCCGTCGCCCAGATCCTCCTTTGCCTCGCCGCCGGAGCGCTGATCGAGTTCGGTGTCGCGTTCTTCAAGGACAAAGTCATCCTCTGGCCCGCCAGCGGACTCCTCACGGGCAACAGCACCGCGTTCATCCTGCGCACGCCGGGCACGTTCCATGGGCAGTGGTGGAGCCTGCACGGAATCTGGATATTCCTCGGCGTGGTCGCCGTCTCCATGGCCTCCAAGTACCTCATCCAGTGGCGCGGACGCCACATCTTCAACCCGTCGAACCTCGGCCTCGTGCTCGCCTTCGTCGTGCTGGGGCCGCGCTACACCGAGCCGCAGGACCTCTGGTGGATCCCGATGGGCCCGTGGATGATCGTCACGTACGCGATCCTCATCGGCGGCGGGCTCTTCATAGCCTGGGAGCTCAAGCTCATCGGGCTCGAGCTCGGTTACATGCTCGCGTTCGCGGCAGGCCTCGCCATCGCACTCTCCCCTGTGCCGGACCACTGCATGGTCGCGAGCTGGCACTCGACGGCGATGTGCGGCGGCCAGCTGTGGCAGATCCTCGTCACCTCACCGGAGGTCCTCGTCTTCGCGCTGTTCATGGTTCCCGATCCAAGGACCGTTCCGGACAGGCCCCTGGCTCGAATCGTGTTCGGGGCCGCGGTCGGCCTGCTTTCGGTGCTCCTCATAGGCCCTACCACGCTGGAGTTCTGGACCAAGACGGCGATCCTCGCCTCCCTCGTGATCGCGTGCGCCGGCCGCTTTGCGCTGATGCGGGCGACGGCCGGGCTCGAGGACGCCGGGCCTCTCGAGGTCGTGCGCCGGCTCGGCTGGACCTCGCCCGCGGTGCTCGGCGTGACGCTGCTCCTCGTCACGGCGCTCCCTGTCGCCGCCGACCTCTCGACGCATGGGCCGGAGCCGGCCCCCGCGCTCCCCGACGGATCGAGGCCGGCGGTGCCGCTTATCGTGGGCAACGGCCCCGAGGTCGCGGGCTGGATCTCGACGGCGGCCGCCGGCGCGCTGCCGCCCCCGAGCGGCTCCGGTCCGGCGCCCGCCACCGGCCGCGTCTGGGTGCTGCCCCCCATGCCGTCCGTCGACCTGCCCGCGAACGTCACGGCCTTCGACCCGTCGATGACGCCTGACGTGGCCACCAGGATGGCAAGGTTCGCCGTGCTCGACCTCATCATCGAATCGGAGGCGCGGCGCTCACACGACCTCAACCTTGCCGCCACCGCGGCGATGGCCGACGGGCTCACCGAGTTCACAGACGTCATCAACCAGGACGTCGCCGCGGGCAAGTCTGTCCAGAAGACCTACTTCTTCAGCCACATCGGCCTTGTGCTCTACCTGCCGAAGTACAGCACGCAGGCGAGCCGGCTCGTGGGCGTGAGGCTTCAAGGCACGGCCACGCTTGCCACCCGCGACGCGAACGGGAAGATCCTCTCGCAGACGACGCAGCCGTACGACAAGAGCTGGGGCCTCGCGCAGTCGGGCGACGGGACGGCGCAGCTCATCGCCGTCGACTACACAGGCCTCAAGCCGGCCTGATGCCGCGGCCGTCTAGTCGGGCTGCAGGCCGTCCCAGGACCAGTGCGGCATCGGCCGGCCAGGTTCGACGCGCGATCCGACGGGCCCGTAGCCGTTCACCTCGCGCGTCGCCCAGTGCATGTATTCGTGCATGACCTTGCGGAATTCCGGGTCGTCGGGGAGCTCCGCATCATCGAGGGCCGCGCTGAAGCAGGCCTCGAAGCGGTCGCCCCATTCGACCGGAGAGCCGTGCCCCGCGTGGAGCTCGAGCATGCCCGAGTGGCCACCTAAAGACTCCGAGTAGCGCGCCGGTCCGCCGAACACCTCAGCCCAGTAGGCGGCGAGGCTCTCGTTGTGCCTCGGGCTCATCGGCTGCCCAAACGGGTGATTGAGCTCGGGATCGGCGATGCACCGCTCGGTCGTCGCGGCGGCGAGGGCGAGGAACGCCTGGTCACCACCGGCAAACTCGTAAACCGTGGGCCGGGTCATTGCCCGATGTTATGACGTCGGGGGTGACTGCTCCGCGGTGAGCCTGACGATCGGAATCTCGCGGTCCGTCTTGCCCTGGTAGCCGCCGTAGCGCGGTGCGACCGCCGCGACCCTGGCCAGCGCCTGCTCGCGCTCCTGGCCTTTCAGAAGCTGTGGCCTTACGTGCATTTTCCGCCGGCCCACCTCGAGCGTCACCTTGTCCGGGTTCCTGGCCAGGTTCACGAACCACTGCGGGTGCGCGGCCGCGCCGGCGTTCGAAGCCACGACGACCCAGGCGTCATCGCCGTCGGCGAATCCCCCGAGGACATGGGTTCGCTCGATTCCGGTGCGCGCTCCGACCGTCGTCAGCAGCACGATCGGAAAACCCATCATCCGCGGGGTCTGGTCGCCGGCGTTCTTGCGGTAGCGCGACACCTGCGCGTTGAGGAGCGGCCGGGCGAGCCTGCCCAGGCGTCCACTCATCGGGTTCCACGCGCCGCGGGTCCCAGCCGCCGGTATCTCAATCGCCTTGCGGTCGGCCATGGTGCATGGAACGCGGACCCGCGCGCCGTCTATTCCGTGCTCGACGCGCCTGGACCGCCGGCCGGAAAGTCCTGGCGACCAAATTGGACGGGCCGACCATTTCGCGCGGCGCCATTGGTAGACTGCCGCCGCTCCAATGCTCACCGCAACCCAGCGCGGCACAGCGGGCGAGCAGCTCTTCGCCGCCTGCGTCACGCTGTCCTCGGGCGGCGAGCTGGAGCTGTTCAAGCCGCTCACCGACGACGATCACACGGACGTCTCCGCCGGCCTGCGGGGCAGGGTTCCCGCGCTCGCCATCCAGGTCAAGACATCGCTGTCGCTCGACCGCAAGCTCCTCGCCGTTGCGCGCATGGCATTCCCGGAGGGCAAGCCCCGCGAGCACGCGGCCTTCGTGTACGCGATCGTTTACGTCTCCGCCGCGAGCGTGGAGGCTGCGTGGATCGTCCCGAGCGCGGACTTCAACCGCCTCTGCTACAGGGGCGCTGGCCGGCGCGGCAAGGGGATCGAGCTCGAGTTCATGGCGAGCCCGACGCGCCAGGACAGGTGGGCTCAGTTCCGCTGCGGGCGCACCGAGCTCGGGCCGCGGCTGATCGCTCTCATCGACGCCCTGCCGCCCGGGCCGCCACCGGCCGTCGCCGGCGCGCGTCTTCTGCTGAGGCGCTGAATCCGGTCTGCGCGCTTAGGATGGCCTGCGGATGAGAACGCTGATCACCACCGCGGGAAAATCGGCCGGGGACGACCCCGGCACGATCAACCGGTGCTTCGTGGCCGC
>Ga0070741_10019292_pt1 | contig 10913 bp, 11 predicted proteins | sample Coa_R1_4_FD_66440 | JGI IMG/M metagenome (GOLD analysis project Ga0070741, IMG submission 66440) | Surface soil microbial communities from Centralia Pennsylvania, which are recovering from an underground coalmine fire - Coalmine... | ecosystem: Environmental > Terrestrial > Soil > Unclassified ...
CGCTCGTGCTTGACCCGCTTCTTCGGCGCCTCCTTGGGAGAGGTCGCCGCTACGCGAGCATTCGTCGGCGTGCGGCGCTTGCGATGCTGCGTACCTCGTGCCACGCACTGTCTCCTTGGCGGTAGCGGGTCTTTCCGTCCACGATTGTCTCGAGCACGCCGGCCGGGGAACCGCCGAAGACGACCCCGACCGCTGGATCCTCGATCGGATCGTACGGGCTGCCGGCGAGTGAGAGCACCGTGAGATCGGCGCGTTTTCCTGCTCTGAGGCTACCGATCTCTGCGTCGAGCGCAAGCGCCCGGGCGGCGTCGATCGTCGCTAGACGCAGGGCGTCGGCCGCTCCGAGGGCGTCCGGGCGGCGCTCGCGGGCGCGGGCGACGTACACGGCCGTCCGCAGCTCCTCCCACGGGTCGATCGCCGGCGTCGAGGCGGGCGAGTCCGTTCCGAGGCCGACCCGGAGGCCCGCGGCCCGCAGCTCGGCCAGCGGTGCGATCCCGCAGCCGAGCATGGCGTTCGACCGCGGGCAGTGCGCGACCGGCACGTCGTGGGCGGCGAGGACCGCGATCTCCTCGGCCGTCACCTCCACGCAGTGGGCACAGAGGAGCGCGGGCGAGAGCACCTCCTCGAGCGTCGCGACCGAACGCTTCCCGGTCGGCGGCACGAGGACGTCCGCGTTGACCGCCATCGGGCCGCCCCCGTGCTCGAGCCAGAGCTGCTCGTTCGCGCTCTCGGCGAGGTGCGTGCCGACCGGGATGCCGAGCGAGAGCGCCCAGTCGTAGACCTCGACGCTGCAGGTGTACGGGGCGTGCGGCGAGACCCCGATCGTCACGAGCTCGGTCTCCTCGAGACGTACGCGTGCGTCCTCGAACTGCCGCTCGGCGACCGCCGGATCCTCGGCGAACACCTCGAGGTAGACGATCGCGCGCAGGCCGAGCTCCGCCGCCGCCGTCGCCGCGACGCCCGAGTAGCTGTAGTCGGCCGTCGTCGTGATCCCGGCGGCGAGGGAGTCGGCCGCGCCGCGGCGTGCGATTCCGAGCATCGCTTCCCGGTCGAGGTTCCGCTTGCGGAGGATGTGTGTCGAAAGCCAGCCGCCGAACGGCTCGCCGTCGCCGAAGCCCGCGTAGACGGCGTACTCGAGGTGCGAATGTGCGTTGACGAGGCCGGGAAGGATCACCGCGCCGCTGTAGTGCCGTTCGCCGCGGCCTTCACCGACCTCCGTGATGCGGCCGTCCTCCCAGGCGACATGACCCGTCTCGATCGGCGATCCGTCGACCGGGAGCACCCAGTCGGCGGAGATGCTGCCGGTCACGCTGCCTTAGGTCTGGACGGCGGCCGTGCGCATCCGCTGGGAGCGGCGGTCGAGCAGGACCGAGAGCCAGATCGACGCTTCGAAGAGGATCGCGAGCGGCAGCGTCTCGATGATGGTTGTGACCGGGTCGACGCCCGGGAGCGCCACGCCGATGCAGGCGACGATGAAGTACGAGATGCGCCTGTTCTTGCGGAGCGTCTTCGTCGAGAGCACACCCATCCGCGTCAGCCCGACGACGAACAGCGGCAGTTCGAAGACGACGCCCATCGCCACCATCACCTGCGTGGCGAAGGTGATGAACGGACGCGCCTGGATCTGGACGTTGTAGATCTGGTTGTCGTAGTTCGTCAGGAAGTGCTCGGCCGCGGGCAGTGTCACGAAGTAGCCGAAGACGATCCCGACGGCCATCAGCACCGCGGCGAGCAGAACGAACCACCGCAGGAGCACGGCGTGCGTGCGGTCGAACGCCGGCAGGAAGAACGCCCAGAGCTGCCAGAGGATCACGGGGAGCGCGAGCAGGAAGCCGCCGTAGATCGCGACCCAGATCGAGGTCATGAACGGCTCGCCGACGGTCAGCGTCGTCAGGTGCCGGTGCTTCTCCGGCAGCGTGATCGTCAGGTAGTGGACGATCCGCCGGTGGAGGACGAAGCAGACGACCGTGCCGACCGCGATCGCGCCCAGCATGAAGAAGAGGCGCTGCCTGAGCTCGTCGAGATGCTCGACGAGGGACGCTTCCTCGCCGTGGTCCAGGCGACGCGGGAGTCTTGGCCGCGGCACCCTGGCCATCAGCTCTCCTTAGGAGACGGTCTCGGTTTCGCGCTCGGGAGTGGACGTCGCGTCCGGTGCCGTCGCAGCAGGCGGTGCGGCCGGTGCAGGCGGCGGCAGCTCCGAGCGGGTCTCGGCCGCCTTCTTGTCACCGCTGACGGAGTCCTTGAACTCACGCATCCCGGTGCCGAGCGAGCGCCCGATCTCCGGGAGCCGCTTCGCACCGAAGAGCAGCAGAGCGAGGAGCAGCAGACCGACGATCTCCATGGGGCCAATGTTTGGCATGGCGCCATCGTAGCAGGGTCCTTTCGAGGTCGGGCTGCGCGGCAAGGGCCGCCCGGCGGATGGATGCGGCTACCATTTCCCCGATGGCTCTGCTCGAGCTCAAAGACTTGCGCGTTGCGCTGGAAGACGGCACCGAGATCGTCAAGGGCGTCGACCTCCGCGTGGACACGAACGAGGTTCACGCGATCATGGGCCCGAACGGCTCCGGGAAGTCGACGCTCGCCTACGCGATCGCCGGGCACCCTGCGTACGAGATCACGGGGGGCCGGATCCTGTTCGACGGCGAGGATGTGACCGAGGCCGGCGCCGACGAGCGCGCGCAGGCGGGGCTCTTCCTCGCGTTCCAGTACCCGCACGCGATCCCGGGCGTCACCGTGACGAACTTTCTGCGCACGGCAATCAACTCCGTGCGCAAGGCGCACAACGACGGCAAGGACGACCCGATCCCGGTGAAGGAGTTCCGCACCGCGCTGTTCGCGGAGATGGATCGGCTGAAGGTCTCGCGCGAGCTCGCGTCCCGGTACCTGAACGACGGATTCTCCGGCGGCGAGAAGAAGCGCGTCGAGATCCTGCAGATGGCGATGCTCCGTCCGCGGATCGCCGTCCTCGACGAGACCGACTCCGGCCTCGACATCGACGCCCTGAAGGTCGTCGCGGGCGGGGTGAAGGAGCTCGTCGGCCCGGGAATGGGCGCGCTCGTGATCACGCACTACCAGCGGATCCTCAACTACATCGAGCCCGACTTCGTCCATGTCTTCGTGGGCGGCAGGATCGTCGAAGAGGGGGGCCCGGAGCTCGCGCTTGAGCTCGAGCGGAGTGGGTACTCAAAATGGGAGCCGCCGGCAAAGGAGGCAGCCTGATGGCGCAGACCGAGACCGAGATCGTCCAGGGGATCGGCGCCGACTACGGGACGAAGTACGGGTTCTCGAACCCGGACGAGGCCAAGGACTACTTCTTCAAGTCGGGCCGCGGCCTATCGCACGAGCTCGTCGACGCGATCTCGTCGCACAAGGACGAGCCCGACTGGATGCGGAAGTTCCGCCACGAATCGCTCGACAACTTCCTCCGCCGGCCGCTGCCGACGTGGGGCGGCGACCTCTCCGGGATCGACTTCGACAACATCTTCTACTACATCAAGCCGACCGAGAAGCAGGCCGAGTCGTGGGAGGACCTCCCCGCGGACATCAAGGACACCTGGGACAAGCTCGGGATCCCGGAGGCGGAGAAGAAGTACCTCGCGGGCGTCGGCGCGCAGTACGAGTCCGAGGTCGTCTACCACAAGCTCCAGGCGGATCTCGAGTCGAAGGGCGTCGTCTTCCTCGACATGGACTCGGGCCTGCGCGAGCGCGAGGATCTCGTCAAGGAGTATTTCGGGACGATCATCCCGAACAACGACAACAAGTTCGCCGCGCTGAACAGCGCGGTCTGGTCGGGCGGATCGTTCATCTACGTTCCGCCGGGCGTCCGCGTCGAGCTGCCGCTCCAGGCCTACTTCCGGATCAACGCCGAGAACATGGGCCAGTTCGAGCGCACGCTGATCATCGTCGATGAGGACGCGTACGTGCACTACGTCGAGGGTTGCACCGCGCCGATCTATTCCAGCGACTCGCTGCACTCGGCGGTCGTCGAGATCATCGTCAAGCCGCGCGGCCGTTGCCGGTACACGACGATCCAGAACTGGTCGAACAACGTCTACAACCTCGTCACGAAGCGCGCGGTCGCGTACGAGGACGCGACGATGGAGTGGGTCGACGGCAACCTCGGCTCGAAGCTGACGATGAAGTATCCGGCGATCTGGCTGCTCGGCGAGCGTGCCCATGGCGAGGTGCTGTCGATCGCCTTCGCAGGGAGCGGCCAGCATCAGGACGCGGGCGGCAAGGTCGTCCACGTCGCTCCGAAGACGTCGTCCGTGATCACGTCGAAGTCGATCTCGAAGAACGGCGGCCGTGCCGGCTACCGCGGCCTGCTCGAAGTCGCGAAGGGCGCGAAGAACGCGAAGTCGAAGGTCGTCTGCGACGCGCTCATCCTCGACGAGGACTCGCGCTCCGACACCTACCCGTACATCCAGATCGACGAGAACGAGGTCGACATCGGCCACGAGGCGACGGTCTCGAAGATCGGTGAGGAGCAGCTCTTCTACCTGATGTCGCGCGGCCTCTCGGAAGCGGAGGCGTCGGCGATGGTGGTCTCCGGGTTCGTCGAGCCGATCACGAAGGAGCTGCCGCTCGAGTACGCGGTCGAGATGAACCGCCTGATCCAGCTCCAGATGGAAGGCTCGGTTGGCTAATGCCGTAGCGGAGGAGCGCTACAAGGCGCTTCCGCTGCCCGACACAACCGAGGAGGCGTGGCGGTTCACGAGCCTCCGCGGCTTCGATCCCGACCGGTTCACCGCCGAGCCCGGCCGGGAGGGCCCGTTCCAGACGGTCTCGATCCTGCCCGAGCTCGAGGTGGCGGGATGGGCGGAGGCGAGCGAGACCGGGATCCGCGTGCACGCGGTCCCCGCCGATCACGGCGTGCGCTTCGAGCCGCTCGACGAGGTGGAGCCGAAGCTCTACTCGCTCGTCGGCTGGGACGAGAAGTTCGCGGCGCACAACGCGGCGCTCTGGAAGCACGGCCTGCTCGTGCACGTGCCGAAGAACGTCGTGCTCGAGCAGCCGCTCTACGTGCGCATCGCCAACTCGGTCCCGAAGGGGTCGCTCTTCTGGCGTCTGCTCGTCGTTGCCGAGGAGGGCTCGCAGTTCACGCTGATCGAGGAGTACGCGTCTGCAGAACCGGATCTCGAGGCGTACTCGAACGCGGTCGCCGAGGTCTTCGTCGCGGAGGGTGCGAAGTTTCAGTACGTCTCGGTGCAGAACCTCTCGCGTGAGACGTGGCACTTCGCGAGCCACCACGCGCGCGTCGAGCGCGACGCAGAGCTCGACTGGGTCGCCGGCGGCTTCGGCTCGAAGAAGGGCAAGATCCGTATCCAGAACGACCTGAACGGGCAAGGCGCGACGTCGCGGGTGACGGGCGCGTACTTCGCCGACGGTGACCAGCACCTCGACTACGACACGTTCCAGGAGCACATCGCGCCGTCGACCGAGTCGGACTTCGCCTTCAAGGGCGCGCTTCGCGAGCACGCACGCGCCGTCTGGCGCGGCATGATCCGCGTCGAGCCCGACGCGCAGAAGACGAACGCCTACCAGGAGAACCGCAACCTGCTGCTCTCGGCCGACGCCCACGCGGACTCGATCCCGGGGCTCGAGATCATGGCGAACGACGTCCGCTGCACACACGGCGCGACGCTCGGCCGCGTCGATCGCGACCAGCTCTTCTACCTGATGGCGCGCGGGCTGTCGCGGAGCGAGGCGGAGCGCCTGATCGTGCGCGGGTTCTTCCAGGACGTGCTCGACCGGATCGAGCTCGTGCCGGTGCGCGAGGCGCTCGGGCAGGCCCTCGAGGCCCGCATCCCGCAAGCCTGACTGTCCCGAAGGGGCGAGGCCCGGTGTCAGACACGAATGTCTTTTGTCACCGCGGCTGCGGCGTCAGGGGCGGGTAGCCGCACGCCGGCGCGACGATCATCCCGCAAGCCTGCTGCCTCGACGGGACGAGGCGCGGTGTCAGACACGAATGTCTTTTGTCACCGGGGCTGCGGCGTCAGGGGCGGGTAGCCGCACGCCGGCGCGACCATCATCCCGCCGACCACCTGCAACGGCCCGAAGCGGTGCATGACGAGACCCGAGGGATGCTGGTCGACCTCGGTCGAGAGGACGCGGCCGACGTGCTTGCGCCGCGAGAAGCCGAGGATCTGCGCCGGCCCCGCGAGCTCGTAGGTGAAGGTCAGCTTCTGGACGAGCTTGTCGTCGATGAACGGCGGCGGCGGCTTCGGCGTCAGGTACCCCTCGGCCATCCTGAACCAGAACCCGCTCTCGGCCTGCCACAGCATCGAGTCGCCGCGGAAGGCGTAGGGGAAGACGACGACGTTCTCGCCGCGCGGGATGCAGATCTTGTAGATCCCGTCCGTGAAGAACGGCCAGCGCTGCGGCAGCATCCTGAAGTCGGGCCGCCAGACCGCGGGGACGAGCACGGCGACGGCCGCGAGCGGCAGCACGACGCGCGTCCAGCCTCGGCGGGACGCCGTCCAGAGCGCGACCATCACGGCCGCCGCGAGCGCGGTGTAGACGGCGAACCGTGCGGGCAGCACGTTGTCGAACACCGGGAGCCGCGCGACGGCGCTCCACGGGAGCCAGAGCTTGCGCTCGCCCTCGACGTGGAGCGCCGTGCCGAGCGAGGCGAACGCCGAGAGCACGGCCGCGGCCACCAGGAACCGCGCAGTCGAAGACGTACGGGCACGTGCGGCGAACAAGCCGACGATGAGCAGCGTCGGCACCCCGAGGTACGCGCCCTGCTCGGCGTCGTTCGCCGGGAAGTGCCTCGAGATCGCCGTCAGCCCCGACGTCGTGAGGGCGAGGACATGCGTCGGCACGACGACGTTCAGCAGATCGGCGCTGAACTTCGCGGGCTCGTTGATCGACTCGGAGCGGAAGCCCGCGAGCGCGTAACCGACGAGCGGCGACGCGAGCACGAGCGCGCCCCCGTATGCGGCGCCGACCGGGCCGAGCAGCGCGACCAGGCGTGAACGGCGGGAGGGCAGGAACGCGTACGCGAGCGCGAGCGCGGCGGCGAGCGCGAGCGTGAGCGTGAAGGCGACCTCGGTCGAGAGCCAAAGCTGCCATCCGAGCAGCAACGCGAGCCGCCAAGCGAGCCCGCGGCCTGTCAGCTCGCCGCGGACGTGGCGGACCACCACGAGCGCGACGAGCGGCAGCAGGAACACCGACGTCATGTGCGGGTGCCCGAGCGACTGCGCGACGACGTACGCGGAGAAGCCGAAGAGGTAGCCGCCGACGAGCGCCGCCCAGAGCGAACGCGTCAGGTACCGGCACAGGAGGAACGCCGTCCATGCCGCGAGCGCTGGGAGGAGCAGAGCGGCGACGTTGTAGGAGACGACGGGCCCGGCCGCCGCCGTCAGCGGCGCGAACGGGACGGCGAGGCCCGGCACCGTCGTCGCCCAGGCGAGGTTCGCGCCGTCGGGCGCGTAGACGGCGTGCGAGACGAACGGGTTCTCGCCGGCGGCAAGAGCGTGCTCCCACCACGCGAACGCCCACACGAAGATCTCGGGGTCACGGCCGGAGCCGAACACCGCGCGCCCGGGATGCGGGAGCAGGTGGATTCCGAAGTAGCAGAACGAGAGGCCGGCATACGCCGCCAGCGCGATCTCAGGTGCCCGCGCCGGCCGGCTCACGAACGGTGACTGTAGACACGGCCGAGGCGGGCGCCCCCGGGGTCAGCCGGGACGACGGGGCTACAGTTCAGCCATGGCGGTTCAGGCACCTCTCGCGCTCGATGCGGAGCGGCTGCGCGCCGACTTTCCGATCTTCGAGCAGCGCTTCCACGGCAAGCCGCTCGTCTACCTCGACTCGGCGGCGAGCTCGCAGAAGCCGCGGCAGGTCCTCGACGCGATGACCCGGTTCTACGAGACGTCGTACGCGAACGTCCATCGCGGCGTCTACGAGCTCGGCGAGCGTGCGACCGCCGGACTCGAGGGGGCGCGCGAGAAGGTGCGTGCATTCGTCAACGCGCCGTCGGAGCGGGAGATCATCTTCGTGCGCAACGCGACGGAGGCGATCAACCTCGTCGCGTACGCGTGGGGGCTCTCGAATCTCGGCCGGGGCGACGTCGTCCTCGTGACGGAGTTGGAGCACCATTCGAACTTCGTCCCGTGGCAGTACATCGCGAGGCGCACCGGCGCCGAGTTCGCGATCCTGCCTGTGACCGAGGGCGGCGAGCTCCGCCTCGACCTGCTCGACGGCTTCGAGAACGTGAAGGTCGTCGCCTCCGGCCTCGTCTCGAACTCGATCGGCACCGTGAACGACGTCGCGCGCATCGCCGCGTGGGCACACGAGCACGGAGCGATCCACGTCTGCGACGCCGCGCAGGCGGCGCCGCACCGGCGGATCGACGTGCAGGCGCTCGGCACCGACTTCGTCGCCGTCTCGGGCCACAAGATGTGCGGGCCGAGCGGGATCGGGTTCCTCTGGGGCCGCGGCGATCTGCTCCGTTCGATGGAGCCGTTCCTGATGGGCGGGCACATGATCCGGCAGGTCGGCGCCGAGACGACGACGTGGGGCGAGCTGCCGGCGAAGTTCGAGGCCGGCACGGCGCCGATGGCGGAGGCCGTCGGCCTCGGCGCGGCGATCGACTACCTCGACGCGATCGGGATGGACGCGATCGAGCAGCACGAGCACGCACTCGCCGGGTACGCGCTCGAGCAGCTCGGCGAGATCCCGGGGGTGACGCTGTACGGCCCGCCCGCAGACCGCCGCGCCGGGATCGTCAGCTTCAACGTCGACGGAGTCCACCCGCACGACGTCGCGCAGATCCTCGACCTCGACGCCGTCGCGATCCGCGCGAGCCACCACTGCTGCCAGCCGCTGATGCGACGGCTCGGCGTCGCGGCCACGAACCGTGCGAGCTTCTACCTCTACAACACCGCCGACGACGTCGACCGCCTCGCGGCGGGCGTCCGGCGCGTGATCGAGATCCACGCTTGAGCGACTTCGAGCACATGTACCGCGAGGTGATCCTCGACCACTACAAGAACCCGCGGAACTACGGGTCGCTCGAGGAGCCGCACGCGCACGCGGAAGGCCAGAACCCGCTCTGCGGCGACGAGGTCGCGATCTCCGTGCGCTTCGCCGCCGACGGTGAGACGATCGACGACGTGCGCTTCGAGGGCCGCGGCTGCGCGATCTCGCAGGCGGCGACGTCGATGCTGACCGATCTCGTCAAGGGCCGGAAGGCTGCGGACGTGGCGGGGTTGCCCAAGGAGGAGCTGCTCGAGGAGGTCGGGATCCAGCTGACGCCGATCCGGCTCAAGTGCGCGATCCTTGGCCTCGGCGTGCTCAAGGTCGCGCTCCACCGCGCGAAGGGCACTCCCCTGCCGGACGAGTGGCAGGGCCTCGACTTTGCCTGACCTCGAGGCGGGGCCGCTCGACAAGATTCCGCCCGGCGCGATGAAGCTCGTCGAGGCCGAGCCCCACTCGGTCGGCGTCTACAACTGCGGCGGCGAGCTGTACGCGATCGAGGATCGCTGCTCCCACGACGACGGCCCCCTGTGCCTCGGCACCTGGGACCCGGATCGCTGCATCGCCGTCTGCCCGCGCCACGGGGCGAGCTTCGACGTCAGGAGCGGCCGGGCGCTGACGCTGCCCGCCTACCTGCCCGTGCGCACCTTCCCCGTTCGCGTCGAGGACGGGGTCGTGAAGGTCGAGACGGGCTAGCGCCCGACGAGCCGGCGGACGTAGAGCGCGAGCCTGCGCCCGATGCCCAGTGGGTGCGAGCGCATGCCGGCCCCACCGCGGTCGCCCGCCTCGGCCTCCGCGCCCGCCGGCGGCTCGCGGTACTCGTCGAGCCGGTCTGCCTCGTCCCGCGTCAGTGACAGGTGGACGACACCCTCCTCGATCGTGGTGACGAGCTCCGCAGGCACGTATCGCGGCCGGCCGAGCGCCGACCGTGCGACGGCGAGCCCGTCGAAGATGTCGTGGGTCTCGTCGCCGGTCACCTCCTCAACCCGGCCGATCTCGTGCCCGTCGGCCGACACGACCTTCCAGCCGCTGCGGATCAGGAACCAGGAGACCGGGTCGCCCACGACACGCAAGTATCGCAACGCACGTTTGCGGCGGGTTTTTCGCACCTCCCTCTTGACCGGGTCGCTAAAGTGGGAGCTAACCGCGGAAAGGAGGTGGTCCGGCTAGATGGAGATTTCCAGTACGGGCAGTGGAGGTACCAGCTCGTAGGGGCGTGTCCCCGGGACCTGAACGGGAACCGCTTAGCCAGCGTGGGGGATTCGCGCGGAGAGCGCTGCGAAAGCGCCTCTACGAAATTCCAGCTGGTCACCGGATCGAGGGCCGCCCAGTGCGGCCCTCGCTCTTTTTCGAGGACGATCGCGGCGCGCTCAGCGGGCGGACGCGCGCCGGAGCTGCTCGTCGAGCGGGACGAGCGGTAGCCCGAAGACGTCGACCGTCTCCGTGCCGCCCACGACGTTGTCGCCGGCGTCCTCGATCATCCTCACCTGGTCGGCCGTGAGCGGTGCGCCCGGCACCCACTCGATGAGCCGCGCGCCCGAGCGGGCCGCCGCGGCGGGCACGTGGAGGAGCGCGCGCCGCTTCCCGAGTGCCTCCGCGATCCGCCGGTAGAGCTCGTCCCAGGTCACGACGTCGGGGCCGCCGAGGTCGAACGTCCGGTTCGCCGCCCGCTCGAGCTCCAGCGCCGCCGCGAAGTGGGCTGCGACGTCGTCGACCCAGACCGGCTGGACGCGCCGGCGCCCGGAGCCGATCACCGTCACCACCGGCGAAAGCCGGACCTGGCGGACGAACGTCGGCAGCGCGCCTCCGTCCCTGCCGAAGACGAAGCTCGGGCGGAAGACGACGTGCTCGATCCCCGAGCCTGCGACGTCCTGCTCCATCTGCCACTTCGCCGCGAAGTACGGCGTCAGAGCCCGCGTCTGCTCGCTGAC
>Ga0070741_10019293_pt1 | contig 10913 bp, 10 predicted proteins | sample Coa_R1_4_FD_66440 | JGI IMG/M metagenome (GOLD analysis project Ga0070741, IMG submission 66440) | Surface soil microbial communities from Centralia Pennsylvania, which are recovering from an underground coalmine fire - Coalmine... | ecosystem: Environmental > Terrestrial > Soil > Unclassified ...
AGAGCCTGAGCAATTTGCTCCACGAGCATACGCATATCGCCGCCCGCATCCGTCATATGGGAGTCCCTTCACTCCTATGCTTGGGGCCTAAATTTTCTTGCCTATCCCGGAACTGACTCTTGCTTGCTTACGCCGCAGGCGTTGCCGCGGCCTGTGACTTGGTGAGAAGACGACTCACAGTGTCAGAAAGCTGCGCGCCTTTGGAAACCCAATAATCGATCCGTTCACGCTTCAGGTTGATGGTGGTAGGGTTGGTGCGGGGATTGTAAAGCCCCACGACTTCCACAGAACGGCCGTTGCGCGCCCGCTCTTTGTCAATCACCACCACGCGATAATAAGGTTGCTTGCGCGCACCAATGCGCGCCAATCGTATCATTAGCACTTGTTCACTAAATCCTTTCCTGATAAAGGGGCCCTAATGCTCTTGGCAAGTTGTTATTATCGCGTAAGTTGCGGGGATTGGCAAGTAAATCGCGGGGCCGCAAGCGAGCGCAAATTCGTCGCTTGAACCTGAAAAAGCAATGTTTTGGATTATTTCTTAATTGCCCATTTAAGCTGCCAGATACTTTCTCTTCCGATGTCAGTGATGACGGCGGTCTCGCGCGATTTCAGCGATTTTTTACTCTTCCCAGAATCGGCGCCACCAGCTCTTCTTCTCTTGAGGCTCATCTTCTACGAGCACTTCATCGCTTAAGCCCAAAAAGCCTGTTACGCGGGTCTTTCCAGACTTTGGCCGCGCTGCAGCTACTACTTTGGCAAAGCGCTCTCTGGGCCAGCGAAAGATGGCGATGCCGACGTCAGAACCACCAGCCGAAGGCAGCAACGTGACTACAGCGTTAGGCTTGGCCAGGGCATAGTCCACAGGCCCGCGCCCAAAAGTTTCAACCGTTGTGCCCTGCGCCAGGCTTGAGCGCAGAAGCGATGAGGTTTGTTTGTCGAAGGCAATCCACCGGGCCATAAAAGCCACCGTCCTGAAAATTGATCTTTAAAATAAATAAAGTGGCAAGAAATAGGATGCGATCCTGAGCTGGATAGTGGCCAGTTTGTTGTTTTCCTGCGGCTGGGTGGCAAGCCCATAAAGCACGTGGTTCATTGCTGCGGATGAACGTCTGCCGCGTTGACGGCCCTTGCAACCTTCATTTACTCTCCGGCGTTGGATTTAAATGAAACATAGCAAAGGGAAGTCGGGAGAAAACGGGATGCCCAAATTCTTGCTTGATCGCCGCCAGTTCACGCTGGGCGCAGCGGCGGCCGCTACTGCGGCTTTTATCCACCCTGGTGAGGCGCTTGCACAGGCCACTGAGAATCTTACTGAGCTGGACCAGAAAGCCAAGACGGCCATGGCCAAGCTCACGCCGCGAGGACGCGCAGAGGTGGAAGCCAAAGTGGCCAATCTTTTCCGCAAATATGGCGATCGCCTGAGCGACGAGCAGAAGGCCGATATTCACCGGATCATGGCGGAGACGCAACAAGGGCTGGATAAGATGCGCGCCTTCCCGCTGGAAAACGGCGACCAGCCTGCGGACAGTTTCCGCGCTGATCGTCATGAGGCGCTGCCTGCGGAAGAGCAGGCTGGAGAAGAAGAGAAGGCTTCAGAAGAGAAAGCTTCAGTAGAGAAAATCGGGGAAGAGAAAAAATAATGATCAGCGAAGACATTCTTTATCTTCCCGTTACCGAACTGGCAAAACGGATCCGCAGCAAGCAGCTTTCTCCGGTGGAACTGACTGAGGGTTATCTGGAACGCTGCCGCGATCTCAGCCCCAAGCTAAATGCCTATGCCACGCTGACGCCTGAGCTGGCGTTGAAACAGGCACACGCAGCGGAAAAGGAAATCGCGGCGGGAAAATATCGCGGGCCGCTGCATGGAATTCCGTATGCAGCCAAGGACCTGCTGGCGGTAAAAGGTTATCCCACTACATGGGGAGCGCGCCCTTACATAGACCAGCACTTCGACTATGACGCGGCAGTGATTCGCAAGCTGGAATCAGCCGGAGCAGTTCTGCTGGGCAAGGCGGCGATGATCGAGCTTGCGGGTGGCATGGGCTACCGCTATGCAACGGCTTCTGCAACCGGCGCGGCCAAAAATCCCTGGAACACAGATTATTGGACTTGCGGCTCTTCCAGCGGATCGGCTGCCATTACCGGCGCGGGCCTGGCGGCATTTGCTATTGGGACAGAGACTTGGGGATCCATCATCTGCCCTTCAGGATTTTGCGGCTTGAGCGGGCTGCGTCCAACGTACGGACGAGTGAGCCGCTTTGGCGCAATGGCGCTCTCTTACACCATGGATAAGATTGGTCCCATCACGCACAGCGCTGAAGATTGTGACCTGGTGTTGAAGACAATCTCCGGTCATGATGACCGCGACATTGGTTCACTGCCTGAGGCTTACGCAAAATATAACGCCGCCGCCGAAGGCGAACATAAGGGCCGACTGCGCATTGGCTGGCTAACGAACCAGTGGAAAGATATTTCGCCCGACGTGGATAAGGCCACCACGGCTGCGCGGCAGGTGCTGGAGAAAAGTCCTTCTGTGGCCATGAGCAAGGTAGCTCTGCCGGAAGGGCCGTGGGAAGTTGCTGCCGGTGTGATTATCTCTGTGGAAGGCGCTGCAGCTTTTAACCAGCTAATCAAGTCGGGGCGCGTGGCCGAACTCAACGATCCGCTGGGGCAGATTGGCGGCTACGTGAATGAAGAGATGAGTGCCTCTGACTTTATTCTGGCCCAGCGTATCCGCACCATGTTGCAAGCCAAAATGGACGCGATCTTCGCTAAAGTTGACGTTCTTGCCACGCCATCACTGCCGGTAACCGCCAGCAAACTGGATGCAAACCTGGATGTGGCACTGACCTTTGCTGATCCTATCGGTGGAATTGGAAATTTCTGCGGGCTTCCCGCCATCAGCGTGCCTTGCGGCTTTGGCGAGCATGGCCTGCCGGTGAGCGTGCAGTTTATTGGCCGGGCGCTTGACGACGCCAAAGTGGTGCAGGCAGCACGCATTTTCCAGGCGCATACTGATTGGCACCAAAAGCGGCCGAAGCTCCAGTAGATTCAGGTATTTCACCTGAGTGCGCCAGGAGCTTGCGCTGTGCCATACTAATTGCAGCCTTGAAGCGAACGGAATTTTGCCGCTGCCTTCATTCGCTCAGTCAGAATGTCTGCTGATCCATTGACCGGAACCCCTTTCGCTCCTGAACCGCTGCGCGAGTCCATTCTGCGGCATGTGCATTACGCGCTTGCCCGGCCGGATGGCACATTTGTTCCGCGTGAGCTGTTTAAGCCTGTCTCGCTTGCCATTCGTGACCTGCTGATAGACGGCCTGCTCAAGACTGAGCAGCGCTATCGCGACCAGAAGGTAAAGCGCCTCTGCTATCTCTCCATGGAATTTCTGATGGGGCGCTGGCTCAGCGATAACCTGTGCAATCTGGGGCTGAACGCGCCTTGCCGCACGGTGCTGGCGGAATTTGGAATCAACCTGGACGACGTTCTGGAAGTTGAGCCTGACGCCGGGTTGGGCAATGGCGGCCTGGGCCGGCTGGCGGCGTGTTTTCTGGAATCGCTGGCCACGCTTGGCATGCCCGGCTTTGGCTACGGCATTGACTATGAGTACGGCATGTTCAAGCAGGAGATTGTCGGCGGATTCCAGCGGGAGAAGCCGGACCAATGGAAGCAAGAAGGCACGCCGTTTTATGTTGAGCGTCCGCTGGACGTATGCGCTATTCCGCTCTATGGCCGCCTGGAATCTTCACGCGATTCGCAGGGCAATCGGCGGCAGAGCTGGGTGGATAGCAAGATTGTTGTGGGCGTACCCAATGACATGCCGGTGGCGGGATACAACGGCGCAACCGTAAATTTCCTGCGCCTCTTTACCGCCCGCGCGTCTGAAGATTTTGATATTGAGATTTTCAATCGCGGCGACTATATCCGGGCCATTGAGCAGAAGATTGCTTCAGAAAATATCTCGCGCGTGCTGTATCCATCTGACTCTGTTCTTTCCGGCAAAGAGCTGCGGCTGATCCAGGAATATTTTCTGGTGGCTTGCTCACTGCGCGATATCATGCGGCACTACGTTTCCGGCCACACTGGGTTTGACGATTTGCCCCGCATGTTTGCCGTGCAGATGAATGATACGCATCCCAGTTTGTGCGTGGCTGAGTTGATGCGCCTGCTGATAGACGATTACCGGCTGGACTGGGACAAGGCTTGGGAACTTACAGTGGCTACACTTGGTTATACCAACCACACGCTGCTTCCGGAAGCGCTGGAAAAGTGGCCGATATCTCTGCTGGAGCACGTACTGCCGCGGCACATGGAAATTATTTTTGGCATCAACCATCAGTTTTTGCGCACGCTCTCGCGCAGCTTTCCCGGCGATATGGACCGGCAGCGCCGCATGTCAATCATTGAGGAAGGGCCGGAAAAGCATGTACGTATGGCGCACTTGGCCATTATCGGCAGCCACGCAGTGAACGGCGTTTCCCGGCTGCATACCGAGCTGATCAAAACTTCACTGGTGCCGGACTTCGCCGAGCTTTGGCCGGAGCGCTTCAGCAACAAGACCAATGGGGTGGCGCCGCGTCGCTGGATATTAAAAGCCAATCCTGAACTGGCTGATTTGCTCACGCGCACTGTAGGCGAAGGCTGGATTACTGACCTGGAGCGTGTTCGCGAGATTGAGAAGCAGGCAGGCGAAGCGAGCTTCCAGCAGGAATTCATGGCGATCAAGCATCGCAACAAGCAAAGGCTGGCGCGCGAGGTGTTTAATACAACCGCGGTCGTGATCGATCCGCAGTCAATGTTTGACGTGCAGGTAAAGCGCATTCACGAATACAAGCGCCAACTGTTGAACGTGATGCGCGTGATCCATGAGTACCTGGGCATGGTGGAAGATGGCATTGAGCCGGCGGTTCCGCGCACTTACATTTTTGCCGGCAAGGCCGCGCCGGGATATTGGGCGGCCAAGCAGATTATTAAGCTCATTAACAATGTGGCGCGGATTGTGAACTCAGACCCGCGCATAAAAGATCGCATGAAGGTCGTGTTTGTTCCGAACTATCGCGTGTCACTGGCGGAGATCATCATGCCTGCTGCTGACTTGAGCGAGCAGATCTCCACCGCTGGCATGGAGGCCTCAGGCACCGGCAACATGAAACTCGCGATGAACGGCGCGCTCACGCTGGGAACTCTGGACGGCGCCAACATTGAAATCATGGAGGCCGTGGGCGAGGAAAACATCTACATTTTTGGCCTCACGCGCGAAGACGTGAGCTGGTATCAGCAATCAGGAAACTATCATCCGCGTGAGCTTTACAACTCAAACGCGGTTATTCATCGAGTGGTGGACAGCCTGGCTTCTAATCGCTTCTGCCCAGATGAGCCGAGCCTTTTCCGCTGGATTGTGGATGAATTGCTGGACCGAGGCGATCGCTATTTCCATCTGGCCGACCTGGCTTCTTATATTGATGAGAGCCGGCAGGCCGATAAAGATTATCAATCGCCTGCGACCTGGGCCACAAAGGCCATCCTGAACGTGGCCAGAACCGGCTATTTTTCCAGTGATCGGACGATCAATGAATATGCCCGGGATATCTGGCAGATACGCTCTGCGCTCAGCGGACAGGAACAGCCGTCATTGGTAACAAAGTAGAATTAATCTTTATCTCAGTGATTTAGATGGGATTTTCTGCAGATTATTTCACTGCTGAGTGCGGCCTGTTCTTCCACAGGCCTAGGCTGCTTTTTAACATGTTCTTAACATTCACAATGTTTTAACAAGAGTAGAAATGTAGTTTAGAAGGTTGTTAAGGCTGCCTCCCATCCGTTCGCCAATTTGGAGAAGAAAAATGCGAATTGTTCAGCCGCCGTACCGTGTTCAGATCACGCCGCAGAGCGCTGGCGCGCCTAATCTATGGCGCTGCGTGATTGAGCAACAGGGTTCTGGAGAAGTAGTGGTTTTGCATGAAACTGCGCGCAAAGAAGATGCATGCGCATTCGCGCTGTTGGAACTGGCCCGGCTTGATCCTGCGGGCGCAACGCAACGTCGCCCTGTTGCCGGAGAGTAAGGTTTTCTGAATTAACCCGCGTTTATCACCTATTTGTGGAAATCAGGGCACAAATGCGCTCTTGGCACCTTGCTTGACACAATTGAAAGGTGTCCTCCGGGGTTTATGGTGGTGGAATTTAGCAGATTGGCGGGAATCAGCTATTAGCCCCTGGTCTTTAGCTTGTGGCTCTGGCCTTTGATCTGCAAAAAATTCTTCCTTGGAATGATGCTCAAAAGCGAGATGGGCTATCTGCGACGGACTACCCATCGTTCAAGCTGAATACAAAAGTAAAGAGGCACAGACGAGGACCCCTGTGCCTCATGAAGTCAAAATTGGCTTATCTACAGCGCAGCTTGCCGTTATCGTTCTGGATGTCCCCATTGCAGCGGTTGAAATTGTTCAATGAGGTGTTTTTCAACTTGCCATTCTTCTTCTGGCAACTGGCCCGAAGAGTGTTGCCGGCAACGGTAATGTTCTGGCAGGTTTGGGTGTAAGAGCCGTTAGGAGCGCCATTGTTGTATCTGCCCCGGTCGCGATCCCGGTCATGGTCGTGATCCCGATCACGGTCGCGATCCCGGTCATAGTTGCCGCCATAGCCGCCGCCCTGGTCCGTGCACTGCAGGCTCCCGTTCAGGTTCTGAATTTCTCCGCGGCAACGGCCATAGTCCTGAAGCTGGGTATCGCGCCATTCATTGTTAGCGTCTTTGCATCTGGCGTACAGGGTTGAGCCCCGCACACCAATGTCTTTACAGGTTTGCTGGTAAGAACCTGACGGAGCCTGCGCTGCGCAAGCTGCCCACGGTCCCGCAATCGCAAGGGCCAATATGGCCGTTCCTAGTCCGGTGATGTAACGCATAATCTTTTCCTCTTTCATTCTTCTCTTTGGATTTATTTGTATTTCACGGCAATCATGAAGACGCGCGAACGACAAGCCCATTGCGGATCACGAAATCTGCGCCCTCTTTGACCGCCGGCGTTTATCAGGCCCCTGAACTGAAAGAAATCGTACGGTAAAGACATTCCAATTTCAATCTGCGGCTCGCGAGTCTCTCTACCGGGTATTTAGAATCATGGCCGCAACAAAAGGGTGCCCAATCGAAGGGCACTTGATTTCTGCGCTGGCGCATTTTGAATATGGGTTTTGTGCGTTCAAAATGCTTCACGGCTGCTACTACTGCGGCTTTCTGATGTCTCGACTTGGACTTGCGAGCGCACTTACAACCAAAAATCGCGAGCGCAGATTTACGAGCAAAATTTGCGCGCGGATTTTGGGAGAAAATTTATCGCTGAAAAAAGCCCCTCCTGCTTATACAGCAAGAGGGGCTGTGTTTGATCTTCAATCCTGTTATTGCTGCGGCGGCTTCTGGGCCGGCGGCTCAGTGGTGCTGGGCTGAGTAGCTGGCTGAGTTGCAGGCTGAGTTGCAGGCTGCGTAGTAGTAGCTGGCTGCGTGGTGGTGTCAGGCTGCGCCGGGGTAGCGGTAACGCCGCTGCCGGTTGACGGAGCTGAGCTGTTGGAGGCATTCAGATCGCCGAGGCCGTTCTTCAGCAGGCTGATCTCAACGCGACCACCCTTCTGCCGGACTGCTTTGCCGCCTTCCGCCTGAATAGGAGCATTGCCCATGCCAACGGTGTAGATGCGATAGACCGGAACTTCATGGTTCAGGACCAGGTAACGGACCACCATCTGCGCCATTTCGCGGGAGTTCTCAACGGCCTTGATGCCGTTGCCGGGCGAGAAGCCCTGGACTTCTACGATGTATCCGCGCTGGTTCTTCAGCGACGTTGCCATCTGGTCAAGAGCGTCTTTCGCGTTCTTGCTCAGCACAGTCTGGCCGGGGCGGAAGCGAATTTCAGCCTGCGTGATCGGCTGGTACTGATCGATCTTGCTGACCGTATCTTCCACGGTGGCGATGCGAGCGTGAGCCTGCTGCGCCGTCTGCTGGGCCTGGTTGGCGCGATTGCCGGCGTCAAGCGCGTGGGCATCAGCGTCATTGGCCTTGCTCATGGCGTTACGAATGCCTTCAGTGGCCCGCGTGTCCACATCAGCGATCATCTTGGCATTCTTCGCGGTGAGCTCATCCAGCTCATTCACGCGGCCACGGATGGGATCAAGCTGACGGTTGACATATTTCTTGCGGGCAAAGGGATTCAGATGTCCCCAGAAACCTTCCTTCTTCTGGTAGGTCAAGGGGTCTTTGCCTGTAGCAGTGTCATTGTTCTGGGTCTGCTGCGCCTGGCTCTGCGTCTGCTGAGCTTGCTGTTGGTCTGCGGGTGCGCTGCTCTGTTGATTGGCCTGTGCAACCGCAGGGATTGCGAGTGCGGCGGCCAGCGAAAGCGACAATAGATACTTTTTCATTTGGGAAAAATCCTCCGAACCGGGGGGCGTTCGTGCATCGGGGCACCGCTTAAATGACAGGGCTTTCAGCTAACTCCCGAAGCCTCACAACGCTACGCTAATCCTATTGCACTGCAAATGCCAAACTCCTGATTTACAAGGCGGATTTGCGATCCTTTGTTTTCAGCGCTTTACGGTTATCCCCTTAGGCCAAGCCATAGCTTTGCATCCGCCGACCGCGTAAATTTTGCTCTCATTTGTCAGCAATCTTTGCGAAAAGGCACACCCTAATATAGCGGAGAGAATAAAGATGAAGAGCTTTTGCAGAAATGGCTATAGCGATGCCTCGGTGTTCTTGTGCTCGGCTCGGAATGGCGTGTCGTGGGGAAAGCGGGTGCGGATACTTCAGGAGCGATCTGATGGGTGGGTTTGTATCACGTTCTGCAGTATTCAAATTTTTATTTTAATGCGCGGAGGTACCCATTTCACTCTCGCCCTTGGTCCACCCTCGCTGCGCTCCGGGCTTCCGCGGGCGAATCGTGAAATGGGTACCAAGATAAAGCCATGTCCTGACATTTGTACCGATATTTTTCACAAAATTTCACGAACCCATACTTGAACTAGATGGCCTCTCGTAGTTTCATGTAGGCGGATTCAGAGACATACCTGATAGCGTCCCAGAAGGAATGGCAATTATAGTTTCTCAAACTAATTGCAACTGGCACAGAGTTGTTGGGTTAGCGGTGAGTGTATATCGAGGCGTAAGCACGGCTGGCGATAGAATAGAGGGCAAGACATGCAGAGATCATCTGACGTGGGAAAGCTGGTATTGTCCGGGTTGCTGATGGGCCTGGCGCTGTTAAGCGGATGCGGCGGTAACAGCAGCATGTCGCCTCAACCGCCCGTTTCAGGCGAGAACACGAACGTGGTGGTGCTCCTGACCAGCACATCCAACGACAAGGTCATGCAGTTCGATATGGCGATGACCAGCGTCAGCCTGAATGACAGCTCTGGCAAATCGGTTTCACTGTTCAGCAAGAACTTTGTCCAGAACGGCGCCACAGGACTCACCCAATTCATACCGTTGAACGGCGCTGCCCAGCCGCTGGCAACGGTAAGCGTGCCCCAGGGTACCTATACTTCTGCGACTGTGAATGTAGCCCAGTGCCAGTTTGCTGTGGCGGATGTGGTCTCCGGAGGACTGGTGGGTTCAACTTTTGAACAGGGCCTTTGCGGCCAGGGCACAGGCAACACAACAGTAAATCTCGCTTCGCCCATTACAATCAGCGGCCAGGGCATGGCGCTGGCGTTGAACCTGCAAATTCCTCAATCGTACACATTGACGAGCACGGTGACAGGCCCTTCACTCTTTACGATCTCTCCGGTTTTCACGCTCACACCGGTTTCGATTGCGGCGAATCCTACAGACCTCAACAATGGGAAAATCACAGGGCTGGAAGCGCAGATCGCATCCGTAAATCCCGCCGGCAACAGCTTTACGGCGCAAACTGCTGATGGCACGATGCTGAACCTGAGCTCCAGTGCCACTACGCAGTTCCAAGGCGTCAGCGGACTGGCCGCGCTCACGGCGGGTACACTGGTGAATCTGGATAGCGCCATTCAAATGGACGGCACCCTGCAGGCCACGCGCCTGGAGGTAGCGAACCCAGCCGCAGTCGTGTATGACCTGATGCTGCCTTTGTCGCCAGCTTCTCCGCCGGGCACCACCATTTCGCAGCCGCTTGAATGCTTCCCCGCCCCAACATTTCCGCTTTGCATTAGTGCGTTCTTTATCTCTGGTAGCTCGGTATTCCGTGTATCGGGGCAAGCGAGCAATCTGGCGAACCTTCCATTCACGCCCATTTTTGACGGCTCGAATCTCATCCTGGGACAGAATGTTGCCGTAGGTTCAAACACCAGCACTCTTGGCCAGGGTGGAGAAGTGGCTGCCGACATCACGTTGGTTCCGCAAACGCTGAACGGCACAGTTACGGCAGTGGCGACAGCCGGGAATTTCGACGTTTACACCGTCGCGCTCGCGCCGTATCACATAATTCCGGTTATGCAGCAACTTGCGGTTGTGGCACCATTTGCCACGATCGCGAATCCCACTACAGTGACAGTTTATGCAGACAGCAGCACGCAGCAGTTACAATCCGGGACGATTGGACCGGGCAGCTTGCTGCGCTTCCGAGGACTGCTGTTTAACGCCGGTGGCGCACTACGCCTGGATTGCACTGAGATCCTTGACGGAGTAACAGAGTAGAAAAATTTGTTCAAATTGTTAGCCGATCGTAAGCTGCTCAAGTCGCGCGCCAAGGACCTGCCCGGAGCATTATGTCCCTCCCGCAGTACCCAAATCCCATGCAATCGCGCCAGAGCGACTAAGGTCTAAACCCTAGAGCCGTAAGGTCTTTCCCTGCTAGCCGAAGAAATAGTAACTATTTAGTTCACATAAGGTTCCGGGCGCTGTAAAATACCTAGAGATTAGGGGTTTTCCGCTTGTTTAAGGTAGTAAAATTACCAGCAAACGG
>Ga0070741_10019294_pt1 | contig 10912 bp, 10 predicted proteins | sample Coa_R1_4_FD_66440 | JGI IMG/M metagenome (GOLD analysis project Ga0070741, IMG submission 66440) | Surface soil microbial communities from Centralia Pennsylvania, which are recovering from an underground coalmine fire - Coalmine... | ecosystem: Environmental > Terrestrial > Soil > Unclassified ...
CCGCGTTGCGGCCTAGGTCTTGCCTAGGTACCCTGGGAGCATGCCCAGGGAGTACTACAGCGTCAGCGAGGCGGCGAAGACGCTCGGGATCAGCGTCGACACGCTCCGCCGGTGGGACCGGCAGGGGCGGATCAAGGCCGAGCGCGACAAGAGCAACCGGCGCGTTGTCCCCGCGAGCGAGATCGAGCGGCTGCGCGGCGAGCCGGGCTCGGCGCACCTGAGCGCGCGCAACCGCTTCAACGCCGTCGTCACCGACGTGAAGGTCGAGGGGCTGATGGCGCAGGTCGAGATGGTGGTGAGCGACCCGGTGCGCCTGGTCGCGGTCGTCACGCGCGACGCGGTCGAGGATCTCGGCCTCAAGCCCGGGATGCCGGCGACGGCGATCGTGAAGTCGACGTCGGTGATGGTCCAGCACTAACCGATGGCGACAGCAGCGCAGGCGCTGAGGGAACGGCCGCGCACGGGCAACGTCTTCGACCGCACGAGCCCGCTCCTCCTCGCCGTCCTCTTCTTCGTCGCGGTTCTTCTCGCGTTCGTCTTCATGGTGCTGCCGGTGGTCGCGATCTTCGTCCACGTCTCGCCGGGGACGCTCGTCGACCAGCTGTCGAACCGCGTCGTCACCGACGCACTGATCGTCACGCTGAAGACGACTGCCGTCGCGCAGGCGGCGATCCTGATCCTGGGGACGCCGACCGCGTACTTCCTCGCCACCCGCCGGTTCCCGGGCCGCTCGCTCGCGGTCACGCTCGTCGAGCTCCCGATCGTGCTCCCACCCGCGGTCGCCGGGATCGGGCTCCTCGTCGCCTTCGGGCGCGTCGGCCTCCTCGGCAAGCACTTCGGCATCGGCGGTCACATCGCGTTCACGTGGATCGCGGTGACGCTGGCGGTCGCGCTCGTCGCCGGCCCGTTCTACGTCCGTCAGGGGATCGCGGCGTTCGAAGCGGTCGACACGAATCTCGTCGCGGCCTCGCGCACGCTCGGCGCCGGCCCGGTCCGCACCTTCTTCCGCGTCACGCTTCCACTGGCCGCCGGCGGCCTTGGCGCGGGCGCGGCAGTGTCGCTTGCGCGCGGACTCGGCGAGTTCGGGGCGACGATCATGTTCGCCGGCAGCTTCCAGGGGACGACGCAGACGCTGTCGCTCGCCGTCTACGAGCAGTTCGACGTCAACTTCAACGTGGCGCTGGCGATCAGCGCGCTGTTGATCGTGATCAGCCTCGCGATCCTGCTGTCGATGAAGCTCGTCACCGCGTGGCGCCCGAGCCGCACGGTCACCGTCCTCGACTGAGCTCCGCGCATGCCTTGCCTCCACGCAGCGTTCGAGCTGCCTCTGCGCACGTTCGAGCTCGACCTCGAGCTCGAGGTCGAGGGGACGGTCGCGCTCGTCGGCCCGTCCGGAGCGGGCAAGACCTCCGTCCTGCGCGCGGTCACCGGCCTCACACGGCCGCGAACGGGCCGCATTGCGCTCGACGACGACGTCTGGTTCGACGCGGAGCGTCGTGTCTTCCGCCGGCCCGACGAGCGCCGCGTCGGGCTCGTCTTCCAGGAGTACGCGCTCTTCCCGCACATGACCGTGCGCCAGAACGTCGCCTACGCCGGGCGGCAGCGGGTCGACGAGTACCTCGAACGCTTCCGGATCGCGCACCTGGCGAACGCGAAGCCGACCGAGCTGTCGGGCGGCGAGCGGCAGCGCGTCGCGCTCGCACGCGCGCTCGCGCGGGAGCCGGGCGTGCTGCTCCTCGACGAGCCGCTGTCGGCGCTCGACGCGCACACGAAGGTCGCCGTGCGCGGCGAGCTGCAGGAGCTGCTGCGCGAGTTCGCGCTGCCGACGCTCCTCGTCACGCACGACTACGAGGACGCCGCGTCGCTCGCCGACCAGGTCGGCGTGATCGTCGACGGCAAGCTGCGCCAGCTCGCCTCACCGCGCGAGATGGTCTCGCGGCCCGCCGACGGCTTCGTCGCCTCCTTCACGGGCGCCAACCTGCTGCACGGAACCGCGCGCCGCCGCGACAGCTTGACGGTCGTCACCCTCGCGAGCGGGCAGGAGCTGTACTCGGTCGACCAGGCGGAGGGCCCGGTGGGTGTCGTCGTGTACCCCTGGGAGGTGCTCGTCGGCCATTCGCACCAGCCGGACTCCGCGATGAACGTCGTCGAGGGCGAGATCCGCTCGCTCGTCCATGTCGGCAACCGCGTGCGCGTCCGGATCGGCGACATCACGGCTGAGGTGACGGACACCTCCGCGGACAAGCTCGGCCTTCGCGTCGGATCGCGCGCGGTCGCGTCCTTCAAGGCGACCGGCACGCGGCTCGTCAGCTCCACCGCGCCGTCGGGATAGGGCGCACGACGGCACCGACCGGCGGCGGCGCCATCATCTACCGGTCTGATGCAGGTTATTCGGTCAGCGGCGGAAGCGCATTCCGCTCCGAGGCTCGAGCCGGCGCAGGCGCGCGGCCGCAACGGGCTCCGAGTCATCGGCCGCATCCTGTGGCGGCGGCGGTGGATCGTGCTGCTCGTGACCGCGATCGCGGCGGTCGCGGCGGTCCTCCTCGCGCTTCGCCAAGCGCCGCAGTACCGCGCTTCCGCCGACGTCCTCGTCCGCTACCCGAGCCTGGCGCCGGCCGTGGCGGGCCTGACGGAGCCGGGCCAGGCTTCCCGCCCCACGGGGACGCAGCTTCAGATCGCCCTCCTTCCCGAGCTCCGGGACCGCGTCGCCGCCGACCTGCGGAAACGGGCGGTCGCGTCGCCCCCGCAGATGTCCGCCGCGAGCGTGCCCGACTCGAGCTTCATCCGCTTCACGGCGCGGAGCGGGAGCCCGTCGCTCGCGGCGCTCGCGGCGACGACGTACGCGAGGCGCTTCATCGCGTACTCACAGAGCCTCTACGGCCGCTCGCTGTCGCGCACGATCGCGGATCTCGAGCGCCGGCTGGCGGATGTCGGGCCGGCGGGGACGGCGCAGGCGGCCCAGCTCCAGTCGCAGGTCGACGAGCTCCGGACGCTGCTCTCGCTGGAAGCGTCGAACGCCGCGCTCGTCCACACGGCGTCGAGTCCGACGAAGGTCCGCCCGCACGCGATGAGGTACGGGCTGATCGGACTCGGCCTCGGGCTCGTCGCCGGGATCGGGCTCGCGCTCCTCCGGAATGCGTTCGACACGCGGCTGCGCTCGCCGGACGAGGCAGGCGAATGGCTCGACCTGCCGCTGCTCGCGCGCATCCCGGACCCGCCGCGGGCGGTCGCGCGCGGCCGGAAGCTCGTGATGCTCGCCGAGCCGAGAAGCACGCACAGCGAGGCGTTCCGCCGGCTGCGCATGAACCTCGAGTTCGCGACGATCGGGCGGCCGTCGCAGGCGATCATGGTCGCGAGCGCGCTCGAAGGCGAGGGAACGTCGACCACCGCGGGCAACCTCGGCGTCGCGATGGCGCTCGCGGGGAAGAGGGTCGCGCTCGTCGATCTGAACATGCGGAAGCCCGCACTCTCCGTGCTCTTCGATCTCGACGACGCGCAGCCGGGCGTCTCGGGGGTCGTCCTCGGGCACGCGCAGCTGGACGCGGCGCTCGTCCGCATCCCGCTCGAAGCGCAATCGGCGCTCGTGCGCATCGACGGCCCGGTCGAGGCGGCGCTTGCGGCCAGCGGTCGCGCGGCCGCGGGGTCGCTCGTCGTGCTCCCGTCGGGGGCGCTTCCGCCCGATCCCGGCGAGTTCGTCGCGCTCGACGGCGTCAAGCGGATCGTCAGAGCGCTGTGCGAGCGCGTCGACGTGGTCCTGCTCGACGTTCCCCCTCTGCTTCCCGTCGGAGACGGGCTTGCCGTCGCGAGGCTCGCCGACGCGATCCTCGTCGTCGTGCGGCGCGACGTCTCGCGACGCGCTGCGATCACCGAGCTCGCGAGAAACCTCGCGGGCGTGCCGGCCGCGTCGATCGGGTTCGTGTTCTGCGGCGCGAGGGACGTCGCCGGTCTCTCCTTCGAGTACCGCTACGCCGCTGCCGAGTACGCGCGGCAGCAGTCCGCGGCGTAGTCAGCTCGAGCCGGTCCTGATCGTCACGCGCGGCCTGCCGCGCGTGAAGCCCTCCGCCGACGACCACGCCGTCACCGTCTGCTCCGCGGCGGCGCCGGGGAGCACCCGCACGCCGAACCGGACGGCCGTGGTCTGGCGCGCGGGCATGAACTCGAGGTTGCACGCCAGCTCGCTCGTCCCCGCGCAGCCGGGCCCGCGCTCGACCGCCGGCGCGCCGAGGAGCCGCAGCCCCGGCGAGAGCGCGACGTGCAGGACGGCGTCGCCGGCGTCGGTCGGCTGCGGGTTCTCGACGCTCGCGGTGAAGTCGACCTCGTCACCCGGAAGCGCGTCAGTCTTCGAAGCCCCAAGGGTCGTGAAGAGGAGCGGCGGCGGCGGCACGCTGCGCGTCGTGTACGGGTACTCCGCGAGCGCCGACGCGTCGGCGACCGCGACCGCGGCAACGGAGGCGGCAGCCGCGAATACGGCGCCGCGCGACCGGGCGTGCCGGACACGCGGCAGCCCAGGTAGGCCGAGCACCACCGCGGCGGCCGCCGCGAGCGCGACGACGGCCGCGGCCGCGATCCGCCCGGCGCCGACCCACCCGAGCGCGTTGCCCGTGAGGCCCGTGACGAGCCGCGAGTGCTCGCCGTGGCCGACCACGCGCGCGAGCTCCCACCACACCGTCCGGTGGAGGTGCGGGCTCGTGCTCCAGACGAGCGTCAGCGCGACCGTCGGCACGACCGAGAGCACGGCCAGCACCGAGGTCGCGGCGGGTGCACGCCGGAACGCGGCCGCCACTCCGAGCGCGAGGAACGGCAGCGCCGGGACGAAGAACCGCGGACCCGGCGAGATCCCGCCGTACGGCAGGAAGTACCCGATCTCGATCGCGGCGAAGACGAGCGTGACCGCCGCGCAGACGAGCGCCTCGCGCGGGTAGGTGCGTCCGAGCAGCACGAGCCCCCATACCGCCGCGACGAGGACCGGCGAGATCACGAGCAGGCCGCCGGCGCCGGCGAGCAGCTGGTACGTCCCGTACGCGCTCGGCGTGTCGACGCCGAAGACGCCGCGGTTCTGGAAGAACACGTACCCGTTCGCGATGTACCGGTACGAGAGGTGCCACGGTGCGCCGAACGCGAGCGTGTCGTATGCGAGCAACAGTGCGACGCCCGGCACGACGCCGAGCGCGTACGCCCCCACCCGCCGAAGCCCCCTGAACGCGACGTAGACCGCGAGCACGAGCACGATCGCCGCCGCCTGGTACTCGACGAGCACCGCACCCCCCGCGGCGAGACCGGCGAGCGCGTGCCGCCGCGACCACGCGAGCACGAACGCGGCGAACCCGAGGGACGCGGCGGGCACATGGCTGAAGCTCGTCGCCGCGAACGGCGCGACGAGCGTGCCGAGCGAGCACGCCACGAGCGTCGCGCCGCCGCAGCCCGGCGCGAGCCCCTCGCCGACACGCCCGACGAGGAAGGCGAGAACGAGGAACGCGATCCCGCTCGTGAGGAGACGCACCGCCCACACCCGTGCGTCGTCCAGGTGCTCGGAGTCGAGGCGCACCGCCTCCGCCGCCGGCACCGCGAGGAGCGACAGGCCCGGCGCCTTGTCGCTGTAGAGATGCCTGCCGTGCTGCGACTTGTCGAGCGCCCACGCGAGGCACGAGTCCGCAGACAGGTGCGCGTGCTCGAGCGCGCCGGTGAGGCAGAGCCGCGTCGTGTCCTGCGCGCCGATCGCGTGCACCGGGCTGAGCACGGCGAGCGCGACGAGAGCGAGCAGCGCGAGCTCGTGGCGGGGCCGCCGCCACGGCAGCGCGGGCGTCACCGCTCGTCGCAGGTGGTGCTGCTGCCGGCGAGTGCGTCGAGTGCGCGCTTCGGCGTCACCGCGAACGCGAGCCGGACGTGCCCGGCGCGGGTGACGACGAGCTCGGTCATCCCGTCCTTCCGCTTGACGAGGCACGCGCCCTTCGCTGCGAAGTACGGCGAGTATCTGACCGCGAGCCGGTACCGCCCCGGCGCGTTCACGTCGAGCGCGATCTTCGTCTGCGTCAGTGCGACGACGTGCGGAGCGTGCGGTCCGGTGATGATCGAGGTCGGGTCCGGGACGCCGTAGATCGTCGTCGTCGCGCTGCGGAAGACGACCCGCAGGCCCGACGTGCCGCTCCGAAGCAGCTTGGCCTCGTTCCGTGCGCTGTAGTCGGTCGGCGCCGTCGTCAGCACCACGTACCGGACGCCGAAGCGATGGAGCCAGTGCAGGTACGAGCGCGGCCCGAGCGCGTCGTACAGGAGCTCGTTCTGCGGGAAGTCGTCCTGCCGGAACCAGCCGCGCACGATCGGCACGCCCGCCTGCGTGAGGTACACCGCCTCCCAGTGGCCTGCGGTGTCGACGGCCTCGACGCGGTAGCCCGCCGGCAGCGAGTGGTGCAGGAACGAGATCGCGGGCTGCCAGTACGCCTTGGCGGCGGAGGGGTCGGTGCTCGAGCGGGCGACGCTCCACGCGAGCGGGGTCAGGTTCCACGAGCAGGCGAGCCCGAGGGCGATCGCCGTCACCGGCCACGGCCGCCACCGCCGCAGCCCCAGCGTCAGCGCCGCGATCGGAATCGCGGCGAATCGGAGGCGCGCGACATTCGCGCCGACCTCCGACGGGACGAAGTAGGCGACGAGGCACAGGGCCCCGTACGCGGCGAAGAGGATCCGGAGGATCCGCGCCCGCTCGACGCGCCAGCTGACGCCCAGGCCGATCGCGGAGAACGTCAACGCCGCGAGCAGCTCGCCCGACGGGAACGGGAACCGTCCGGAATCCGGGAAGAGCCGCCAGAGGAGCACCCCGGCGATGCACGTCGGCACCACCACTGCGGCCGGCTTCGTCAGTCCGCGCTCGAGGCGCGACGCCCACACCGCGAACAGGAACACGAGCAGGAACAGGAACGCGAGCGGGCTCGCCGCGAGCGTCAGCGCGACGAACACGGCGAACACGGCGGTGCGGCCGCGCGCGAGCGCGAGCAGCGCGACGAGCGACAGCGCGAGCCCGAGGCCGTACGGGTACGCGGCGCTGATGACGGATGCGGCGGTGACGACCGCGAAGAGCCGCGTCGCCCACACCGTCTGCTCGCCCCACGTCTCGCGGACGATCAGCGTGAACGCCGCGGTCGCGATCGCGGCGCTCAGCACCGCGAGCAGCTTGATCCCGACGACCGCCGCGAGCGGGTAGTAGATCAGGCTGTAGCCGACGAAGGTGTACCGCCCGGCGTACCAGTAGTTCGTCCAGAGCTCGAAGCCGTGCCTCACGAAGACGTCGAGCTGGTAGACGTGGGCCGCGAGGTCGGGGCCGGGCGGCGCGAGCCAGACGACGATCGAGGCGAGCGTCCCCGCGACCGCCGCGTTCAGAGCGGCCTGCGCCCTGGCGGTACTCACGGTTGGAGTATTCCGTAGTGCACGAACAAATGATCATCGTCCCGGCGGAGGCCGAGCAGCTCCATCCGGACGCCGGGCAGGAGATCGCCCCCCTCCACGAGCGAGAACCGCGGGTCGACGAGCGTCCGGCCGACGAGGAGCGGCGAGATCGTCAGGAAGAGGTCGTCGACGGCGCCCGCGGCGAAGAAGGAGCCGATCGCGTGGGGGCCGCCCTCGTGGAGGATCAGCCGGTGGCCGCGCGCCCGCAGGGCGCCGACGGCGGCGGTCGGGTCGAGCACGGTTCCCGGCCCGAGCGAGACGACCGTTGAGGCCGCCGGCAGCCGGTCGCCGAGGAGCGTCCGCCCGATCTCGGTCGTGAGGACGACCGCGCCCTCCTCGAAGAGCGGGTGGGACGGGTCGAGAGCCCCCGTCGCCGAGAGGATCACGACCTCCGGCACCGGCGCGAGCCCGAGGCTCGCACGAAGCGCGTCGTAGTCGGCTGCCGCATCGGGGAACGCCTGACGCGGCGTCCAGCGCCCCCCCGGCGAGGCCGCGAGCGTCCCCGACCCGAGCACGACCGCGTCCGCGCACGCGCGCAGGAGCCCCATCACGAACCGGTCGGCGCGGCTGCCGGCGGCGATCAGCTTGTTCGACTGCTCGACCGACGGGATCGCGACGGCGCCGTCGGCGGTCGCGACGAAGTTCGCGAAGAGGCGGGGGGACTCGAACCCGATCGAGCCGGGGTAGAGCGACGCGAGTCGCTCGGGAAGCTCGAACGCGGGCAGCCCGGGCCGCTCGTAGAGCAGCTCGAGCGGCTTCACACCGGCACGACTGCGCCGGTGACCGCGCTCGCGGCATCCGACAGCAGGAAGGCGATCGTGCTCGCGATCTCCGCGGGCTCGGTTCCGCCGGTGATCCCCTGCGCGCGGTTCGCCGGCGTCGCGATCAGCGCCGGGACGACGACGTTGGCCCGGATCCCGCGCTCCGCGAGCTCGAGCGCGAGCACCTGCGTCATCCGGATCACGGCCGCCTTCGCAACCGAGTAGGCGGCGGAGCCGGCGCCGCCGGCGAGGCCGGCGCGGGCGGCGACGTTCACGATCGCGCCGCCCTCCGGCAGCCGCCGCGCGGCTGCCCGGCACGACCACCACGCGGTCTCGAGGTTGAGGGCGGTCATGAAGCGGACGTCCTCGGGATCGGACTCGGCGAGCGTTCCCTGCCGGAAGCCGCCGGCCGCGTTCACGACCCAGCGCGGCGCCGCAGGCAGCCGCTCCCAGTACGCCTCGACCGCGTCGGCGTCCGTCAGGTCGACGTCCTCCCTGTCGGCGGCGATCACCTCGTCGCCGCGGGCGCGGAGCGCCGCCACGATCGCGCCGCCGAGCGCGCCGCCGCCGCCGCAGACGAGCGCGAGGTCAGTCACGCACCAGCGCGAGGAACTCCCGGCGTAGGTCGGGGTCGTCCTCGAAGGCACCGCGCCAGAACGTCGTCACCGTGCGCGACTGCTCCTCCACCCCCCGCATCTGCGTGCAGAGATGCGACGCCTGCAGGTACACGGCGACGCCCTCCGGCCGGACGAGGTCGACGAGCGTGTCGGCGATCTGCTCGCCTAGCCGCTCCTGCACCGTGAAGCGGCGCGCGTAGAGGCGGACGAGCCGGGTCAGCTTCGAGATCCCGATGATCTCGTCACCCGCGACGTAGCCGACGTGGGCGTGGCCGACGAACGGCAGCGCGTGGTGCTCGCAGAGGGCGGCGAAGGAGATCGGGCCCTCGACGACGAGGCCGCCGACGCCCTCCGCGGGGAACGAGGTCAGGAGCTTCGGGTCGCCCTCGTAGCCGGCGGTCGCCTCGAACAGCGCCCGCAGGAAGCGCTCCGGCGTGTCCCGCGTGCCGGGCGTGTCGAGGTCCATCCCGAAGGCCTCGAAGATCTCGCCGACGGCGGCGCGGTACCGCGCCCAGTCGGCCGGCGCGATCTCGCGCTCGCGCTGGTGCGCCCAGGACGCATGACGATGCGCCGGATCGATCTCGATCACGTTGTCGCGCTCCACCCGTTCAGACACTATCGGCCCCAACGTGCATCTCACCGTGATCATTCCCACCAGGAGCCGGACCGGTTTTCTCGAGCGTGCGCTCCGGAGCGTGCTCTCCCAGGAGTGGCGGGACTGGGACGCGGTGGTCGTCGACGACGGCGACGGCGGCGGGATCGAGGCGGCGCTGGCGCTCGGGGACGCGCGGATCGCGGCCCTCCCGAACGAGGGCGAGGGGCAGGTCGACGCCCGCTCGACCGCGATCGCCCGCGCGACCGGCGAGCTCGTCTGCTGGCTCGACGACGATGACTGGTGGGACGATCCCGGCCACCTCTCGCTGCTCGCGGCGGCCGCCGCGACGCGCGGCAGCTTCTTCTTCCGCGGCGGCTGGATCGTGCACGAGCCGGCGGGAAGCCGGGAGGTCTTCGACCACGTCGCGACGTGCGGCTCGCTGCGGACGAACAACACGATCCTCACGAGCAGCCTCGCGTACCCGCGCGCGGTGCACGAGGAGCTCGGGCCGCTCGACCGCGGTCTCGGGAGCTACGCCGACTGGGACCTAATCCTGCGGATGTGCGACGCCGGGTACGTCCCGCACAAGCTGCCGGGCCTCGGCGTGTGTTACGCCGTGCACGGCGCGAACGTCTCCGCGGCGGTGGACGCCCCGGCGCGGCTCGCCGGCTTCCGCGGGCTCGTCGCGAAGCACGGCCTCGACACCACCATTCACAGCCACGTCACAATGCACCGGATGCTGACGGGCTGGAGCGAGGTCGACGGGAAGCTCGAGCGGCAGTTCGACTTCGGCGACTTCCGCGGCGCGATCGCGTTCGTGAACCGCATCGCAGAGCTGGCGGAGAGCGAGAACCACCACCCCGACATCGAGGTGCACTACAACAAGGTCGTCCTCCGCTGGTGGACGCACACCGCCGGAGGAATCACCGACCGCGACCGCGAGCTGGCGGAGCGGTCGGCCTCTCTCGCTACAGCTTGACCGTGTGCGCCGTCTCGACGATGCGGTCGAGGGCGGAGACGTCGAGGTCGCGCGTCGAGCCGTGGCCGCCCGCGACGGCGGCGCGCGCGAACACGAGGTGGTACAGGATCAGCAGCTGCACGACCGCGAGCGAGTCGGAGCGGTGGAGCTCCGTGCCGATCGTGAACTCGCCGAGGCGCTGCTCGCGCAGGTGGCGCGCGAAGTGCATCCGCTCCCAGATCGCCTCTTCGATCTCGTGCGCCCGCTCGTGTCTGATCCGCCCGGGCACGGAGAGCTCCTGCACGCCGCCGCCCTTGTCCACGAGCCCGATCCCGTCCTCGCCGTCATCGCCGATGACGCCGGTCAGATCAGGGTGCGGCAGCGAGTCGCGCAGCGTCAGCCGGCAGTCGAGGTGCTCCTGGTCCGCGGCCGTGCTCGACTGCTGGAAGGAGACGACGATGTCGGCGTTGTGCCTCTGCGGCCGGATGAACGTCTCCGAGTCGGGCTCGCGCCGGTCGAGCTCGGCGAGCACCTGGTCGGTCGTGTA
>Ga0070741_10019295_pt1 | contig 10912 bp, 11 predicted proteins | sample Coa_R1_4_FD_66440 | JGI IMG/M metagenome (GOLD analysis project Ga0070741, IMG submission 66440) | Surface soil microbial communities from Centralia Pennsylvania, which are recovering from an underground coalmine fire - Coalmine... | ecosystem: Environmental > Terrestrial > Soil > Unclassified ...
GGCGGGGTCGTTCCACGGCAAGACGCCGGTGACCATAGACGGGTGCGCGGAGACGGTTAGATACAGCACCCACAGGGTAACTGCGACCCCGAGTACGAACCCCACCGCTCCACCTAGCATTGCCCCGAGCAAGGATTTCAAGACCGGTATCCTTTCCCGCAAGATGCAGGACGCCAGTGGCAGCGATGGCAGGTGTGGACGTGATCACGTCCCGAATGCCAGGCAGAGCTATGCTTCTCGTGGCTGATTGATCCACCCACTATCTGAATCATAGTGACAGCGGTGAATTTTGAGCAATCCCAAGAGCCCGCGGAACGGGTCCCCTACTCGGGAAGTGCGCTGTTCAACATGCTCCCACTCTCTGTTCAGTTTCTGTTAATAGCAATAGGGAGCTGCCCGCCCAAGAGCTGAAAATCCGCTCTTGACAACGTGTGGAGCGGGGGTGCGAACAGTAGTGCTCGTCTAGTCAGCTTCAACTCAGCTCTCATAGCGCCCTGACGCTAGTGCTGGGGTGGCGTGGGGCTGGCAGGCGCCCCACTACGGTGGTTACGGGGAAATCAGGTGCCGAGCCCCAGCTCGATGAATTGCTCGATGTCGATCAAGCACGGTGAATCCTTCGGCAGGAGAATGAAGGGATGCTGCGAGCCGCCACGTGTCTGCCGCGGTTGCGGCTGCGCGTAGGGCCACTCGTCCCGAAGACGATCCATGACGGCCGCGAAGTCGGGCAACTGCTCAGGCACCCAGATCGTGTTAACCCGAACTTGCTTCGCCCAGCAGGCAAGAATCGGCCCTGACCCGGTGTCGACGAATGCGTACACTCCATCGCAGGACAGCACAGCGTCGTGAGAGTCAATGTCGATGGCGAAGTTGGGGTACCGACCGCCTTCGGACTTCACTTCCACATCTACGGACAGTTGGTTGGCCGCGACGTACTGGCGATCGGGGTTGTGGACCACGCGCCTGGCGGTGCGGTCCAAGCGGCGGTACAGCGCTTCTCGAACTTGTGGGGGGAACGTCTCGACACTCGTGGCGTAGGACGTGTAGCCGTAGGTAGCAAAGGCGGCGTCCACCAGCCGCAAGGCTTGGTCGTGCTGCGCATCCTGACCGGCGAAATCGTGGATGTGAGCGGTGGAAGGGTAGGGCGTTGTCAACACAGTTCTACTCTCATAGTTATGGGATGGTGCGTACTGGGGAGCGGCGGTAGCGCCGCCGTCGGATGGGGCGGGCAGGGCGCCCGAGCCGGGGCATGAGCCCCGAGAGCCGCCTACAGGCAGGAAGGCGGCGCCGTGCTAGGGGAAGGTAGGATATGGAACGAATGGGGGCGGCGCACGGCCGCCGGCAGTGATTGATCACATACGCACTTCCTGGAGTCGAGCGCGCCCAACCAGTGGCGCATCCGTTGGATGGTACGAGTCGAGCGGCAGCCCCTACGGGCTGCTGGGACGGTGCCCGAGCGAGCGCCCTAGGCGCAGTACCTAAGACTGCCGAGCGCCGCTTGCCGCGGCCTGGTTAGCAAGTAGTCGGGCAGCAGAGCTTGCCCGTCATTCCGTAATCCCAGCCATCAGGCTGGTACTAGTCTTAACGGGGCAGGATGCCCCAGTACTTGAACAAGCGCCGTCCAAAGGACTGGCGCATGCGGCTCCTACCGGAGCCGTTCGTCCTGCTCTTCTCTTCCCCTTCTCCTGTGGCTAATAACATATATAGGCAGGGTCTTCCCCCGATGGGGAAGACCTGGTCATGGTCAGAAATGGCGGATTTCCGCCATTCTAGACTCCTGGATCTTCCCCATGCCTGATCGGCCATGGGGAAGATGATGGGGAAGATAGCCAACAGTGTAGATACTCTAACCATTGGCTAGGTAGTAACGTCGCGGATCAGTCTTACTCTTGGGCGTGCCCGCGGACAAGACGCGCTTCTGCGTCTCCCACTTTTGAAGCAACTGCTCCGCCCGAGTGTCCGAAATGGACTCTTGGTGCACTGCCCGGTAGCGGTCAAGAAGCTCGGATACCGAAAGGGGCGACTCGTCGTAGTCCGGCAGCACCGCCCACAGCTTGGCGGCTTTGCCCGTCTCAGGCGTTCCCAGCGTCTCGCTCACGGGAGCTGTTGGGCGCGGCGGCTGCTCTGCTGCCAGCGGCGCTCCAGGCAACCGGCCACACACGGAGTGGTACTGGCGAGTCCGCGGATCGAAGTTCAATTCTACGCGCACCTTGCCTGTGCCGAAGCCTTCCCGCGGGGTGATGTCCAACACCCGACGGGTACTGTTCTGCTTCGGGCGTGTGAACGCCACAGTGATATCGGGCACTTCCAAGAATGCTGAGCTACCACGTGGTCGGTTTCCGTTCCAACCGGCGTGCACGGCGAGAAGCACCGCCGGGGACGGGTTCATCGACAGCATCTTCTGCTTGATGTACAGGAGCTTAGCGCTGACCACCGCTTCGTCCCAGGCTTGTTTCTCCTGCAGGCCGGCCAGGGTTGCGAAGGGATCGATGATGATAACGTCGGCTTTCGCGTGCTCGGCGTCTCCGAAGACGGCATCAACTCGTGCTTCCCAGTTCGGCAAGACGAACAGGTCTTCTCCGGCCAGGAACGGCGTCTGTGTTAGATCGAGTCCGAACAACTCGAAGCGCCGTTCGATGGCCACTTCAGGGTCTTCGTTGGCGTACAGCGCTTGAGCCTGGCGGACCGTGAGTCCGCAGAATTCCGCATCGGCCTGGAGTGCCTTTAGGAGACAGGTCTCGAATGTCCCCTTTCCCAGCTTCGCCTGGCCAACAAGAAGCGTTAGAGCGCCGCGACAGAGCAGGTGCTGGACGATGTAATGGGGCTCAGCCTTGCGGCCACCACGCTGAGCACGCCGCTCAGCCACAGTGCGCGCTCGCGGGCGAGCCGGTTCTTCGGCGAACCAGGCGTCCTGGGTTATGCGCTCAGCTTCTCGAACCGCCAAACCCTGCTCCTGCATGCCCTGCATCAGACAGTCATGTCGATGCCGGGCGATGTCCCTGGCCAACCAGTCGCGGCCCTGCTCACGGGACTTCTCGCTGATGCCGTTCCGCGGGTCCATCAGGACCGCGGCGATGGTCGTATCGTCGTACCCCTTCAAAATCATCGCCCAGGCCACCGAGCCAATAACTTCGCTACGACCGCCTTGCGGCGCCCCACGTCGGATCCGATCCTTGATGTCGTCCGAGACATCCAGGCTATCCACGTCTACTTGGGGCAGTTGGTCGGGGAGAGCCACTGGCTCGACGGACGGCTCATGGCTGCTGCCCACGGCAGCGCTCGTGCCGGCCGCATGAATCGACAGTGGTGGGAGCTGCTGGGCCAACTCGTCGGGATCGTAGGCTACGTCGTCTACCCGAATGAGCCGCACCATCGGAGTATCCAGGTACTTGTGGTTGGCGGTGCCCGGCACCCGCAGGAGCTGGCTGAGATCCCAGCCCGACTTGTCACCGCCCATCGCGTTTGCAAGGCGCTGGTTGAGCTGCTCGGCTTCAAGCGGTGGCACAGGCCGGGTTAGGCGCCAGTAGAACTGCTCGCGGCCAGGCGACGATTCGACGACTGCGGTTGGCAGCGGCAGCTCGGGCGGTACCTGGGCTCCATCCCCATCGACCCAAAGCGTCAATATTGGCGCTGCGTGTTCCTTCTTTCGCCTTGGGAAAGTCAGTAGGTGTGCGCAGTGGTAGACATCCCGGCCTTCTGCTGCTTCATCGGCGAGCCACTGGTCAGCCTGGTCCGCCTGGTCGGGCCAGGTTAAGTACCGCGTGCGTACGGTGGGCGTATCAAGTCCGCCGGGGATCCGCTCACCAGATAGAAGCCCGATCAATCCTTGCTGGTCGCCATGGATATGGCGCCACAGTGCATAGCGCTCGGATGGAGCAGTCGTGAGTGTGGGGGGCGGATCACAGGGCGGGGCGGTCGGAATGCGTGCGGGATCGATCACTCGGGACCACCCACCACTTGAGCCGCCGGGCGGCGGCGCTGCGTCTGAGCGGCCTGGCGGATCAGCCGCCGAATGGTCTGGCTCAGATTCTCGCCATTAGCCTGAGCCACACATTCAAGCATGGCTCGCTCGTCGTCGGACACCTTCAACACCATGAGCTTTGTTCGCTTTGTTGTCATTGGCTAAGTTACCCCTTTCGTCTGTAGTATAGTGGATCACCGGTTCACCATACACAAGCAATACGCTCAGGGTATGAAGCGTTGCCCGGAGCAGTGCGCTGGAAGCAGCATGCCTTCCCCAATTGTTAGACAGGTCGCCAGATGTCGCCAGGACTGGCGACGGATGACTGGTACTCCCGCTCGGGAGCTACCATGGTCGAACGTGAGTCGACATTGCTATGGTGCATGCGGGTTGGTCCATCGAGTGGCAACTGTGTCACGGCAAGGGGCACGGCCCGTTGGCCGAACCCCTTGCTCGTCAACTCCACGACGGTCGGCTTTGGTGCCCTACTCCAGCACCTGCTCTAGGCGCCGTGCCATCTCCCCATCAGCCCCAGCCAGCAGGTGCGTGTACACGTCCAGCGTTACGGACACGCGACTGTGGCCCAGGTAGCGCTGGACCTGCTTGACGTCCGCTCCGCTGGCGAAGAGCAGACTCGCGCACTGGTGACGAAGCTGATGGACCGTGAGCTAGAGAATGGGTTAGTTCCGCTGCTGGCGTTGTCCGCCAGCGTGCTCGACGGGTATACTTTCGCGTACGATTTAGCACGGCTCTGTGGGGTGCTATAACCCGGCTGGAATGTAGCAACGACTGTAGCAACGCGGAGAGCCTTCGCGATCCGCTCGCTCGGTCGAACAATCAAATAATGGCGTGATTACGCCAAAAAGGCGGAGTAGCTCAGTGGTAGAGCAGGGGACTCATAAGCCCTTGGTCGGGGGTTCAAATCCCTCCTCCGCCACCACAAGAAGTTGGGGCTTTCCCCTTGGGAAGCCCCAACTTCTTGTGGTTCTCCCGTCTCTCACGGCAGGCGCCGCAGCGGCACTGACCCAATCACTGACCTAATCAGCCGCAGCAACGCGCGCGGCACGGATGGCGGCCTGCACTCTCTGCGCAGCCTCTATGTCAGGGCCATCGACCGCGTGCGTGTAGAGATCGGCGGTGATCGAGATCGTGCTGTGGCCGAGGCGCTCGGACACTGTCTTGAGGTCCACACCTGCCTTCCGCATTACAGTCGCGTGAGCGTGCCGTAGGTCGTGGATGCGAATCGCCCGAGGCAGCTCGTTCGACGCCCTGGCGCGGCAGGTCAACGACCTCTACGACGCCGAGCGCGCCGGCTGCTTCCGCTCCCAGCTCGATCGGCGCCTCCACGACCGCTACCACGCGCCGGTGGCCTGGGACGTCGGGCCGGCCAGCGCGGACCGGGCGGCGTGACGCGCCCAGCCGACGCCCAGCAGATCAGCCTCCTGCCGCCGGACGCGGCCGAGCTGCTGCACCTGGTGCGCCAGAACCTGCGGCTGCTCGCCGAGCTCGTGGACCGCTACGAGGTGGGCCGCCTGGGGGTCGGGGCCAGCGACCAGGTCCTGCGCAGCCCGGCCGACGTCGCCGCGTACCTCGGCGCGGAGCTCGCCGACCTCGCGCAGGAGCAGCTCCGGGCCGTCCTGCTCGACACGAAGAACCACGTCGTCGGCATCCAGCTCGTCTACCAGGGCGGGCTGAACGCCACCGCGATCCGGCTGGCGGACTGCTTCCGCGAGGCGGTCGCCCGCGGCGCGGCGGCGCTCATCCTCGTGCACAACCACCCCTCGGGCGACCCAACGCCGTCGCCGGAGGACGTCCGCCTCACCCGGGAGGCCGGCCGCGCCGGAGACCTGCTCGGCGTGGAGCTCCTGGACCACATCGTCGTCGGCCGCCAGGGCCACGTCAGCCTGCGCGAGCGCGGGCTGTACGCGCGACCGGACGGCGGGGCCGTGGAGTCAAGCCCCAGCGGCTCCCGCAGCCCCGCCGCCCACACGTCGCACGCAGGGGGTGTCACCCATGCCTGAGCTGCCCACGCCACCACCCGTCGTCGCCGCGGCGCAGCCCAACGGGAGCGTCGCGGTCCGCGCCGAGCGCGCCGCCGAGCGCGTCGGCATCCAGCAGGCCGAGGTCGAGCGGCTGCCGTTCGACCTGTCCGTGCTGGAGGACGAGGGGCTGTTCGTGAACGTGGACGCCCGCGGCTTCGGCCTGCTGGACCGGCGCCTGGACTGGCAGGCGCTCGGCATCAGCCTGCCCCGTAACACCGACCTGGCGTTCCGGCCGCCCCGCTGCGGGCTCTTGCCGGACCGCTATCGGCTGCCGCTGCTGCGTCCGGCCGCCCGCGCCCACGCCGCGCTGCACCGGTACTCCTACCGCTTCCGGCTGACGGAGACCCTGTTCGAGACGCCGTCCTACCGCTGGGTGCCGTGGCGCGCCTTCGAGGCCTTCGAGCGCGAGTTCCAGGCGGCCCAGGGTGCGCTCGAGGCGGCGCGCGCCGCGGTCCTCGAGGGGTACGACGCGGTGCGGGAGGAGGTGGTCGAGACGATCCTGCGACTGGCCGCGGACTCCGCCCGCCGGCTGGAGGCGACCGGCCACGCCATCCCCGAGGGCTTCCAGGACGGGGTCGTGCGCGGCGTGCTGGCCGCGATGCCGAGCCCGGAGGACCTGCGCGACCGGCTTGCGCTGCGCTACCGGGTCGGCGTGCTCCTGCTCGGGAGCGAGATGCTGGCCGAGCAGCGCCGGGCCCGCGAGGAGCGCCGTGAGCTGGAGGCGGCGGAGGCCGCCCTGCGGCTCGAGCAGCGCCGGCGGGAGGCGGGCGAGCGGCTCGTCCAGGAGCAGCTCTGGGCCGAGGAAGAGCGCCTGCGACGCCGGCTTCAGGCCGAAGAGGACGAGCGGCGACGCGAGGCCGCGGTCAAGGAGCGGCTGCGCCAGCTCCGCCTGGACGCGGCGCGAGAGCGGCTGCAGGAGGCGATGAGCCCGCTGGAAGAGGGCGCCCGACAACTGCATGCGGCCGTGTACGACGCGGCCAGCGCCATTCGCGCCTCGCTCCAGCGGCACGGCCACCTGCACGGGACCTCGGCCCGGAAGGCGCGGGAGCTGGCCCGCTGGTTCCGCCTGATGAGCTGGCAGTCGGACGCCGAGCTCGAGACGCTGCTTGGCGAATTGGAGGGTCTGGCCAGCCGGCTGGCGGGCAAGAAGAAGCGCGACCCCGGCCCGCTCGACCAGGTGCTGGGCGATATCGTCGAGCTCTGCTACGCCGACGCGCGGGCGCTCGCCGAGCCGCATCGGATGGGCGCGCTGGAGCTGTAGCGCCGCAGCGCTGCACGGCGGAGGCCCGCCAGTCACCGGTGACTGGCGAGCCTCCGCCACGAGGAGGTCTCGCATGGGCCAGGCAGAGAATCCGACGAGCCGCTCCACGCTCGACGCGCTAGTGCGCGAGCTGGACGTGCTCATCCGCGCTCGCTACCCCCTGGTCGCGGTCAGCACGTTCGAGGAGCTGCGCTTCCGCCGGCTGATCGCGGCCGTCGCCCAGCTGGAGCGGCACCGCGCGAAGGGCCTCTACGTGTGGTCCCGCACGTCCGGCCTGCGCCAGGTGGCCGGCCCCGGGCTCGGTCCCACCGACCGGCCGCTCCCGGACACCGAGGACCCGCTGTCGGTGCTCGACCACATCGCCCAGGCCGAGCGCGGGCTGTACGTCCTCGCCGACTACGGGCCGTACCTCGCGCCGTTCGGCCAGCCGGAGCCGCTGCTCGTCCGCCGGCTCCGCGAGCTCGCGTGGGCGATTAAGGCCCGGCCGGTCACGGTGCTGTTCGTCGGGCCGGCCTTTCCGGAGATCTCGGAGCTCGAGAAGGAGCTGAAGCTGGTCGACCTGCCGCTGCCGGACGAGCGGGAGGTGGAGCAGATCCTCACGGTGCAGCTCGGCCGCCTGGAGGAGAACCCCGACGTGCGGCTGGCGGTGGACCCGCGCACGCGCGAGCAGCTCGCCCAGGCGCTCCTCGGACTGACGGAGGCGGAGATCGAGAACGCCCTGGCCAAGGCGGCCATCACCCACCGCGGCATCGGCCCGGAGGCGGTGCCGCTCATCCTCGACGAGAAGCGGAGCGTCATCCGCCGCAGCGGGGCGCTCGCCTACAGCCACCCCGAGCCAGTGGACCACCTCGGCGGCTACGCGAACCTGCGCGCGCTGCTCCAGCAGGCGGCGGTCACCTTCAGCCCCGCGGCCCGCGCCTACGGCGTCGAGCCGTCCAAGGGCGTCCTGCTCGTGGGGCTGCCGGGCTGCGGCAAGGACCTGTGCAAGAAGATCGCCGCCGGCATCTTCGGCCGCCCGCTGCTCGACCTCGACATGGGCGCCGTGATGGGCGAGGGCGGCGGCGTGATCGGCTCGGCGGCCGTGGCGATCAAGCGCGCCCTGGCGATCGCCACGACGCTGAAGGCGGTCCTGGGGCTCAGCGAGTTCGAGAAAGGGATGGGCGGGCTCCAGTCCTCTGCCCGGTCCGACGCGGGCGAGACGGCACGCACGATCGGGGCCCTTCTGAACTGGATGGCCGAGCAGCAGGAGGTGTTCGTGTTCGCCACGGCGAACGACGTGCGGCAGCTCGCGCCCGAGCAGCTCCGCCAGGGCCGCTTCAGCCAGGTCGTGTTCGTGGACCTCCCGACGCCCGAGGACCGCGCCGACATCTTCCGGGTCCACCTGGCCCGGCGCGGGCGCGACCCGGGGGCGTTCGACCTGCCGCAGCTCGCGGCGCTGGCCGAGGGCTTCTCGGGGGCCGAGCTTGAGGCCGCTGTGAAGGGGGCGCTCCTCGACGCCTTCATGGACGGGGCGCGCGACCTCACGACGACGGACGTCGGGCGGCGCGTGCGGGCCATCCGGCCGACCTCGGAGGTGAAGCGCGAGGAGATCGAGGAGCTGCGCCGCTGGGCACGGGAGCACCTGGCCATCGACGCCGTGCGCGGCCAGCCGGCCGCCGGCGGCGAGCGCCTGATGGAGTTCTGAGCGGAGGCAACCGGTGAGCAAGTACCTCGCGTTTGAGGACTACGTGCTGAAGGACCGGCGGCTGCTGCTGGCCGCGCTCGCGGACCTCGGCTACGCCGAGGTGGAGGAAGGGGCGGCGCTGCCGCTGTACGGGTACCAGGGCGACCGCCGGCCCGAGACCGCCGAGCTCGTGGTGCGACGGCGGCTCCTCGGCAGCGCCTCCAACGACGTGGGCTTCGCCCGCACGTCCGCCGGCTACGTGCCGATCGTCAGCGAGTACGACCAGCGCACGCTGCACGGCGGGCGGTTCCTGGTCGAGCTGCGCACGGCCTACAGCGAACGGGTGATCGACGAGGTCCGGCGCCGGCTGCACGGCACCGCGCGGCGCACCGTCGAGGGCAGCGTCGTCAAGGTCACCGTGCGCTACTAGGAGGCCGAGATGCCCGAGATCGAGTTCACGCTCGACCCGACCACCGGCAAGCTGGAGCTGCACGTCAAGGGGATCGCCGGCCCGGCCTGCGAGGACGTGGCGAAGCTGGCGGCGGAGCTGCTCGGCGCCCCCGACCGCGAGCGGAACACCCCCGAGTACCACCTCCGGCCCCGCGTGCAGCCCCAGGTCCGGCCGACCGGCAACCGGTGAGCGAGCTCACCTGGCTCCTTGATCCGGCGACCGGCGCGCTGGTGGTCGAAGGGCTCACCGCGGAGGGGGCGTCGGCGCTGGCCGGCGACCTCCTCCCGGCGGCCCAGGAGCTCCGCTGCGCGCGGCCGCTTGCCGCGCCGCCGCTGCCGGCCGCTACCGGCACCGGCGGCCTCAAGCTGCGGGTCGCCCGTCTCTACCACGGCTCGGTGGTCGACGGGCCCGGGCGCCGGAGCGTGGTGCAGCTCCAGGGTTGCCCCATCCGCTGCCCGGGCTGCTACGTGCCCGAGACCCACGACCCGGCCGCCGGCGTAGCGCTCGGCGTCGCGGACGTCGTGGCGGCCCTGCTGCAGCCGGCCGGCGAGCCGCGGGACGGGATCACCGTGCTCGGTGGCGAGCCGTTCTTCCAGCCGCAGGGACTCGCGGCGCTGTTGCGGGCGCTGAAGCGGCGCGGTCTTCACACCGTCGTCTACAGCGGCTACACCCTAGAGGCGCTGGCTAGGTGGGAGGAGCCGGCCGTGCGCGAGGCGCTGCGCCGCACCGATCTGCTCATCGACAGTCCGTTCGTCCGGTCGCTCGCCGTCGGCGCCGGCCAGTGGCGTGGCTCCCGCAACCAGCAGCTAATCCTGCAGCCCGCCAGGGCGCTCGCCGCTCACGACGCGTGCGCGCGGAGCGTACACACATGAGCGCGGCTCGCTGCTGGTTCGGTCCCTGCGCCGACCCACCGGCCTTCCGGCTGGTGTCAGCGGACCCGTCGCGGCTGCGCCCCGAGGCGTGCCGCACGCACCTGGGCGAGCTCGTCGCGAGCACGCTCGAGAGCTACGGGCTGGACGCGCTGACGGTGGAGCGCATCCCGCCCGGCTCCCTCGTCGAGGGCTTTCGTGACGAACCGCCGCCGCCCACGCTACGGGTGCCCCAGCGCCGGCGCGGTCGCTTCACCGGGATGCAGGAGGTGACGCGCCCGGACTGCGGCCACGGACTGCTCGTGGCGATGTACCGGTACACGCTGGGCAGTCCGGCGGCGCTCGCCCGGGCGCGGGAGGTCGCGATGGCGCAGCCGTGCCCAGTCTGCAGGCAGCGCTAGCCCGGCGCGCTCGCACGCGTCGTCGCGTAGCGCCCCGCTACGCAGCGTCAGGTAGCACGCCACACTCGTCCGGTGAGGGCCGCGCTCCGTCGAGCGCGGCCCTCCGCCACATATTCGCCTCGTCGTGGGAGGTGGAGCCATCGTTACACGGGACGTCACCGGGCGGCCCGCCGCGCCGCCGCAGTCGGTCCGGGTGCTCGTCGGCAGCTACGCCGGCGATTGCTGTCAGCGGTGACCGTGGTGACCGGTGCTCTCGGCACCACCCCC
>Ga0070741_10019296_pt1 | contig 10911 bp, 9 predicted proteins | sample Coa_R1_4_FD_66440 | JGI IMG/M metagenome (GOLD analysis project Ga0070741, IMG submission 66440) | Surface soil microbial communities from Centralia Pennsylvania, which are recovering from an underground coalmine fire - Coalmine... | ecosystem: Environmental > Terrestrial > Soil > Unclassified ...
GGCGGCCAAGCAGTCTTCGAGTTGGCACCGCAGGGAGTTGCCGGCGAAGACATCATCGCCCCCAAGAAAGAACTCGACTGGATGCAGCGGCTTGGCGAAGAGATCGACCGGCCAATCTCTTTCGGCATGATCCAGGTCGATGCGGCACCTGACCTCTGGCGCGAGCAGCTGGAGATCTCGGCGGCCGCCCACGCGGCTGGGAGCCGGTTGTATCCGCAGATTGCCGCGCGACCATTCGGGATGCTGTTCGGCTTTCCCGGCCACCATGCCTTCACGCATCGCCCGACCTTCCGTCGGCTGAAAGCCGAATGCAGCCCCGAGGAGCTCAGCCGACGTCTCGCCGACCCAGCTGTCAAGGCGACGATCTTGTCCGAAGACGATCTGCCGCCGGACCCAACACTGTTGTTCGACAACATGTTTGCGCTCGTTCAGTATTCGCTGGACCGGATCTACGCGCTCGGCGATCCGCCCGACTACGAGCCGACCCCGGACCGCGCCGTCGCCGCGATCGCCCGCGAAAGGGGCGATGACCCGTTGTCGACGTTGTACGACCTCATGCTGGAGTCCGACGGGACTGCCATGCTGATGCTGCCGTTCTACAACTACTACTACGGCAACCATGACGCGATCCGCGAGATGCTCACGCACCCAGCCGGTGTCGTCGGGCTGTCCGACGGAGGCGCGCATTGCGGGCTGATCTGCGATGCGTCGTATCCGACCTTCCTGCTGACGCACTGGGCGCGCGATCGGCGCCGCGGTGAGAAGCTCCCACTGGAATACGTGGTGCGCAAGCAAAGTCGTGACACCGCAGCACTTTTCGGCCTGAACGACCGCGGCACAATCGAGGTGGGGAAGAAGGCCGACATCAACGTCATCGACATGTCAGCTTTGACATTGCATGCGCCGCGGATGGTCTACGACCTGCCCGCGGGTGGCCAGCGACTGGTGCAGGGCGCGAGCGGCTATGTGGCGACCATTGTCAGCGGGGTGGTAACCCGCCGCGACAGCAAGGACACCGGCGAGCGGCCCGGCCGACTCGTCCGAGGCGCGAGGTAATTCCGGCGGGCCGGGTCGAAGCGATCTGACGCGGCGCTTCGGCCTTGCTGTGCGCGATTTTTAGATTTTGCGACTGCTGCGCTTGGCCGCTGTGCATAATCACGCGGTGTCTGTATTGATGATGATGAGCCGTGTTCGCGTACTCGTCGTTGCGCTGATCGCGGTATTTCCATTGCTGTCAGTTCCGGTCGCTGCGGCGGATCCGCCGCAGGGCGCGCATATCACCGACATCCAGCATGTCAACGACCGCTGGGACAAAGTCTCGGTCTACTCGCCGTCGATGAACACGGTCGTCGTAAACGACGTGTTCAAGGCACCCAACGCGGGCGCGCCCGTCTTCTATCTCCTGCCGGGCATCGACGGCGGCGACGACCTCGAAGGCATGGGAATCGCTCCGGGCGGCAAGAGCTGGTTCGGAATGACCGACATCCAGGGCTTTTTCGCGAACAAGAACATCAACGTTGTCTCGCCGTTGGGCGGCGCGTTCAGCTGGTGGACCGACTGGGTCGCCGACGGCAGCAAGCAATACCAGACGTACATGACGCGGGAACTGCCGCCGCTGATCAACGCGCAGTACAAGACGAACGGCCGCAACGCGGTCGGCGGCTTGTCGAGCACCGGTGGAACCGCCATCGACTACGCCATTCAGGCGCCGGGGTTGTTCAAGGCCGCCGGGTGCTACAGCGGTTTTCCCGCGCCGTCGGATCCGCAGGCGGCGCAGCAGGTTCAGTTGACGCTGATGGGCGGCGGCCAAAGCGCGGAGGCGATGTGGGGGCCGCTCGGTGGACCCGGGTGGGTGGCGCACGACCCGTCGAAGAACGTCACAAAGTTGAAGGGTGTCGCGATATACGCCGCAGCGTCTTCGGGCGGCGAGGGCGACGTCGATAAGCTGCCGCCGGGATTCGGGCCGAACTTCACCGGCGGTTTGATCGAGGGCATCGTCGCGGCCAACACCAAGCAGTTCGCCGACGCTGCGTCGGCCGCCGGGGTGCCCATCCATTACGTCGTCCGGCCCGAGGGCTCACACACCTGGGGGCTGTTCGAGTCGGAGATGCAAGAGTCCTGGAACACCACGATTGGGCCGGCTCTGCGGGTCGCGTAGCCTCGCCGGAGTGCGGTCTTCCCGAATTTCACGACGCGACGTCGTCAAATTCGCTGTGGCCGCACCGGTTCTGGTGGGGTTGGGCGCCGCGGCGGTCGACGGACCGACAGCATCGGCCGCTGACACTCGGCTGGTCGACTTCACCGAGCACCTTGTCCCAGCGGACCAGATCAAGTCGGCGGGATACGACGGCGCAGTAGTCTATGTGTCCATATCGCGGCCAGGGGCCAACTTCGACTTCAAGCCCGTCACCCGCGACTACGCGAATGCGCTACGCGCACAAGGACTTCAGATCGTCAGCAACTTCCAGTACGGAAAGCCCGGGTGGCCTGATCCGTCGGACTTCAGACGTGGGTACGACGGCGGGGTAGCCGACGCTCAGACCGCGCTGCGGCTGCACGCCGCGGCCGGTGGTCCGGATTCGGCGCCGATCTTCTTCAGCGTCGACGAGGATATCGACCACGATACGTGGAAAAGCCTTGCGGTCCAATGGTTTCGGGGCATCAACTCGGTGCTTGGCTCGGGTCGCACGGGTATCTACGGGAATGCTGCGGCGTGCGGGTGGGCGATCGAAGACGACGTCGTCGGACATTCGACGACGGCCGGGCACCGATGGGCGTGGCAGACGACCGCGTGGTCGCAGGGCAAGCGCGAGCCGGCGGCAGTGCTGTATCAGGTTGCGGTGAACACGGCCTCGAGCCCGGGCCCGCTGGTGGGTGGCATTCACGTCGACGTCGACGAGGTGCTTGCGGCCGACTTCGGGCAGTGGGATTTCAACCGCTGACCCGCGCCGCCGAGCGCACGGTTGTTGTACGTAAATCCCGAGAAGACCCGCGAACAAGCGTGCGCTCGCCGTGCAGATTGAACGGCTCGAGTCGGCGGCGGAGTTCGAAGGGAAGACGCTCGCCGTAGAATCACCACGGCTCTTCGAGCCGGCGGCCGCGTTAGCTCAGTTGGTAGAGCATCGCCCTTGTAAGGCGAATGTCGAGAGTTCGAGTCTCTCACGCGGCTCCACTTCAGCCCGATGTCACCTACTAACTACGCGAGGCGCTCAGATTTCGTCGTCGTCCTCGGAGACGACTGGCTCCGACTCCACGATCTGCGGTGAACGCGTCGGCGGCAACGTCCGCGGCCTGCGAGTTCGCGACCGTCCCGTGAACCGGTCGGCGATGTTCGTCAGCGGACTCGCCATCGCGCCCAACGAGTCCACGGCATCCCGCAGCATCTCGATCGTCGGCGACAACGCCTCGACGTTGGGCGCCAGCTTGTTCATCGTCTCCGCGACGAACGCAATCTGCTCCAGCGGACCATTGCGCGCCGTCAGCATGTCGATCAACCCGCCCTTGACCATCAGCCGCTCCGCGAGCCCGTCCTCGGACAGAATCCGCTCGATCAACCCCTCCTCGGCGAGCAGCTGATCAACGAGCCCGCCCGGCGCCAACGCCCGCTCGAGCGGACCATTTTCAGCCGCGATCCGCTCGAGCGGTCCGCCCGGCTCCATCAACCGGTCGATCGGGCCGCCGTCGCGGGTCAGCTGCTCGATCGGCCCACCCGGCGCCAACGCTCGGCCGAGCGGCGCGTCGTCGTCGAGCAGGCGGGCGAGCTTGTTTGCCTTCTCCAGCGTCGAATCGAGATTCAGCAGATTCGCCACCGCCGATGGCGAGCCGGACCCCTCGGCCTCGCCCAGCGCCCTGCGGGCAAGCCCGACGCCCGCTCCGGCCACCGCGAGGCTCGCGTCGGCGGCAGCCAGCCCGATCTTCGCCGGCGCCACGAACATGCTCGTCAGGCGTTTGCCCACGTCCATGCGGCCAGTCTATGCACTTGAATTGGGGTGCCTGTGAGTGCGCAACCTGTGAAACTGACAGAAAGTTCACAGGTAAAGTCCAGTTGGCCCCAATGCGAGGAGAGAACATTGTCCCGCATGAGTGCGGCACCGATCCAAGATTCCCTACCCGAAGCCAAGGTCCTGGTTGTCGACGATGAGTCCAACATCGTCGAGCTTCTCTCGGTCAGTCTGAAGTTCCAGGGCTTCGAAGTTCATACGGCGTCGAATGGTCCTGCCGCCCTGGATCGAGCGCGCGAGGTGCGACCCGACGCGGTGATTCTCGACGTGATGATGCCCGGCATGGACGGCTTCGGTGTGCTGCGACGCTTGCGCGCTGACGGTATCGACGCTCCAGCGCTGTTTCTCACCGCACGAGATACGCTGCAGGACAAGATCACTGGCCTCACACTGGGCGGCGACGACTACGTCACCAAGCCGTTCAGTCTCGAAGAGGTGGTCGCGCGCCTTCGGGTCATCCTTCGGCGCACCGGCCGAGGCAACGAGCAGCCTCGCAGCGCCCGGCTGACCTTCGCTGACATCGAACTCGACGAAGAGACGCACGAGGTGTGGAAGGCCGGCGAGCCGGTGTCGCTGTCGCCGACGGAATTCACGCTGCTGCGGTACTTCATGATCAACGCGGGCACCGTGCTGAGTAAGCCGAAGATCCTCGACCACGTGTGGCGCTACGACTTCGGCGGCGACGTCAACGTCGTCGAGTCCTACGTGTCCTATCTGCGCCGCAAGATCGACACCGGCGAGAAGCGGTTGCTGCACACTCTGCGCGGGGTCGGATACGTCCTTCGCGAGCCGCGCTAGCGACTGAAGGCGGACAATAAGGAGCATGCCCGTTCCGCGAGCCCGAGGCGTGCCCCTGCGGGTGAGCCTTGTCGCCGCGATGCTGGTGCTCGTCGGCTTCGGTTTGCTGGCCTCCGGCGTTGCCGTGACCTCGATCCTTCGTCACAGCCTCATCAACCGTGTCGACCAGACATTGATGGACGCGTCGCGCGGCTGGGCCCAGGCGCCGCGCCGGCTTCCGCAGCCGCCCATCGAGGGTCCCAACCCAGGTCGACCCCCGTCGAACTTCTACGTCCGCGGCGTCGGCCCCGACGGCCGAGTCTGGATGGCCGTCAACGACCGCGACGCCGAACCCGCCCTGCCTGCCGACAACGACGTCGGCCCTGACCCGGTGACGGTCGGCTCGCTCGACGGCTCCAACACCCAATGGCGCGCTGTGTCGGTGCGCGGCGGCCGGGGCGAGTTGATCACCGTCGCCATCGACCTTTCCGACGTCCAGTCGACTGTCCGCGCGCTGACGTGGTCGCAGGTCGGCATCGGCCTCGCCGTTCTGCTGGTGCTCGGCATTGCCGGCTACATCGTCGTGCATCGCAGCCTGCGCCCGCTCGCCGAAGTCGAACAGACTGCGGCCGCGATCGCTGCCGGCCAGCTCGATCGACGTGTCCCGCAGCGTGATCAGCGCACGGAAGTCGGCCGGTTGTCCGCCGCGCTCAACGGCATGCTCGCGCAGATTCAGGGTGCGGTTGCGTCGTCGAATCAGTCTGCGGCGCAAGCGCGTACCTCCGAGGAACGCATGCGGCGCTTCATCACCGACGCCAGCCACGAGCTGCGCACCCCGCTCACCACCATCCGCGGCTTCGCCGAGCTCTACCGGCAGGGCGCCGCGCGTGATGTCGAGATGCTGATGTCGCGCATCGAAAGTGAGTCGCGCCGAATGGGATTGCTCGTCGAAGACCTTCTTCTACTCGCGCGGCTCGACGCGCAACGCCCGCTCGAGCAATACCGGGTGGACCTGCTCACGCTGGCGACCGACGCCGTACACGACGCGCAGTCGATCGCGCCGAATCGTCGGGTCGAAATGGAAGTGTTCGACGGGCCCGGCACGCCGGAGGTGATCGGCGACGAAGCGCGGCTGCGACAGGTGCTGGGCAACCTCGTCTCCAACGCGCTGCAGCACACACCCGAGAACGCCGGCATCACAGTGCGTGTCGGGACGATCGGCGACAACGCGGTGCTCGAAGTGATCGACCAGGGGCCGGGCATGAGTCAGGAAGACGCCCACCGCGTCTTCGAGCGGTTCTACCGCACCGACTCGTCACGCGCTCGGGCGAGCGGCGGTACCGGCCTTGGCCTTTCGATTGTCGACTCTCTGGTGTTCGCCCACGGCGGGAAGGTCACCGTCGCCACCGCTCCGGGAGAAGGCTGCCGATTCCGGGTGAGCCTGCCGCGCATCGCCGACGTGCCCGCCCACGAAGAGCACGAAGAAGAGGAGCAGGAGGAAGTGCACGCTCAGGTCAGTTGAGCGAGCGCATCTTTGATTTTGGCCTGCGCCTCGTCCAGCGATTCCGGCGACGGATTTTGGTCGACGTTCGCGAAGCCGAAGTCGGTGAGGTTGCGCGCGGGGAAGACGTGCACGTGCAAGTGCGGAACCTCCAGCCCGGCGATGATCAGTCCGGCCCGCTCGACGTCGAATGCCTTACACACCGCCTTGCCGATCAGCTGCGAAACCAGCATGGCCCTGCCGAAGACTTCGGGATCGACGTTCTGCCAGTTATCGATCTCCGCTCGTGGCACCACGAGGGTGTGGCCCTGGGTCATCGGCTGGATGCTCAGGAACGCGACGAACTCATCGTCCTGGTAGACAAACCGGCCCGGCAACTCGCCGTTGATGATCTTGGTGAAGACAGACGCCATGCGCACGAGCATGGTGGCCGCCAGCCTGAACCGTCAAGCGGGGTTGGCTCCCAGCAACCTCGCAGCCTGACCGCAGTGCTGTGGCAGTTTGTGCCGTGACCGTTGGAAATCATGACCGACGTGGTAGCGGGGGTGGGCAGCGGCGCGGCCGCCGAAGCTGATTCAGATCGCCGAACGGGGCGAGACTACGTCCTCGACATCGTGATTCCGGTGTACAACGAGGAGATCGACCTGCCGCATTGCGTCCGCCGGCTGCACGCGTTTCTGGCCAGTGACGTGCCGTATCGGTCTCGCATCACGATCGCCGACAATGCCAGCACTGACGAAACCCTGTCGGTCGCACACCAACTCGCCGACGAACTGCCGGACGTGGCGGTGATCCACCTGGATGCGAAGGGCCGCGGTGGCGCATTGCGTACCGCGTGGTCGGCCTCTGATGCGGCGGTCGTCGCGTATATGGACGTCGACCTCTCCACCGATCTGTCCGGCCTGATGCCTCTTGTCGCGCCGTTGATCTCCGGCCATTCCGACGTCGCGATCGGATCCCGGCTCGCCGCATCGGCGCGCGTCGTCCGCGGTCCCAAACGCGAATTCGTTTCTCGCAGTTACAATCTGATGCTGAAAGGATTCCTTGGCGCCAGGTTCTCCGACGCTCAGTGCGGGTTCAAGGCGATGCGGGCCGACGTTGCGCGCCAACTGCTGCCTCTGGTGTCCGACACCGGCTGGTTCTTCGACACCGAGTTGCTGGTGATCGCCGAGCGCGCCGGATTGCGGATTCACGAGGTGCCCGTCGACTGGGTCGACGATCCCGACTCCCGCGTCGACATCGTGCGCACTGCGATCGCCGACGTGAAGGGGTGCTGGCGCGTCGGCCGGGCACTGGCTACGGGTGCGCTTCCGCTGCGCGAGTTGCAAGTCAACATGGGCCGCGAACCACTGGTCGACGGAGTCCCTGCTGGGATGGTCGGCCAGATGGTCCGGTTCGGAATCGTCGGTGTGGCAAGCACTTTGGCCTACGCGGTGCTGTATTGGATGCTTCATCCGGCGGTTGGTGGGCAGGCGGCGAACCTGATCGCGTTGCTACTGACCGCGATCGGCAACACGGCCGCCAACCGAGCGTTCACCTTCCGGATTCGCGATCGGCTGAATGTCGTGCGCCATCAGTTCAATGGGCTGCTGGTGTTCGCGTTCGGGCTCGCCGTCACCAGCGGGGCGTTGTTCGTGCTGCAGCATTTCGTCCCGGACGCCGGACGCGAGATTCAATTGCCCGTCCTGGTGGTTGCGAACCTCGTCGCGACGTTGGTCAGGTTCGTCGCGTTGCGCCGGGTGTTCGGCGCGCACCGCCCTCGGTGACGCTAGATCAAGCCCGTCGCGTCGAACACCCACGACATGTCGGCCGAGGCGAAGTCCTCCATCCACGTCGGAGGTGCCTGCGCGACAAGCCCGCCCATATCCCAGTAGTCCTTCCACAGCGTGACCTTGCCGTCGACCACGCGGTGCACGGTGACGAATTGCAGCACGGCCGTTTCGCCCGTCTTCCACGTCCACGTCTCGGAGTGCTCGTACATCGCGTCGGCGCCGTTGGTGAGGAGCAGGCCGTCGTGGTTCACGTAGCCAGCGAGCGGTTCGAGTCCCACTTTGAGGCGCTTGACGATGTCCACGGGCCCGCGGGCGGCGGCCGCCGGGCCCACTGGCATGTCGACGTAGATGCAGTCGTCGGAGACGAACGTCTGCACCGCGTCCCAGTCACGCCGCGAGAGTGCTTGCCACAGACCGAGAACGGTGTCGCGAATGTCGGTCATGCCGCTGGTACTTGCTCGGCGGTGACGGCAGGCGTTTTGGTTCCCGCGCGCAGGAAGCTGCCGGTGCGCAGATTGCCGACGACGGGGGTGGGGCTTCCGTCGACGAATACCGCTTGCCCCCCGACGAATACTGCGGTGACGGTGTCGTCATTGCGGTTCACCATCCGCGACAGCCCCGCGTACTGCTCGACCCTTTCCTCGGCGTAGCCGTCCAGCGAGCTGTCCAGCCGGTGCGGGTCGATGACGACGACGTCGGCGCGATCGCCGATGCGCAGATGTCCGGCGTCGATCTGATACCAGTCGGCGAGCTCTCCGGTCAGCCGGTGCACCGCCTGCTCGATCGACATGAACGGCCGGCCCGCATTCTCGGCGTCGCGAACATGGCGCAGCAGCCGCAGGCCGAAGTTGTAGAACGCCATATTGCGTAGATGCGCGCCGGCGTCTGAGAAGCCCATCTGAATTGCCGGATCACGCGCCAGCTTCTTGAGTACCTCCGGACGATGGTTGGAAATCGTGGTGCGCCAACGCAACTCGGTACCGTGCTCGAGCACGAGGTCGAGGAACGTATCGACAGGGTGCAAACCTCCGCGTTCGACGCCGACCTCACCGAACGACTTGCCGATCAGCGACGCGTCGGGGCAGGCGACGATTTCCGCATCGAAGAAGTCGCGGTGCCACACCCGCGGACCGTATTTCGCGTCGTAATCCTTGCGGAACCGTCGGCGGTATTCCTCGTCGCGCAGCAACTCGTCGCGGGCAAGCTCGTCCTTCAGATGCAATGCCGCGGCGCCAGAACCGAACTCCTCGAAGACCACCAGGTCGATGCCGTCTGCGTAGACCTCGAACGGGACAGGCAGATGCTGCCACCGGAAGTCGCCGCCGAACCTGTTGATCAGCCGTGCCACGGGCCCCATGAGATGAATCACCACCGGGTTCGCCTTCACGTCGGCGGCCGACAGCAGACTCGTCTTGAGTTTGTTGCGGAAGATCCCCAGCGACTGCACAATCTGCGAGCCGAGATTCAGGGGGTTCGCAATGTCGGGCCCGGACTGCAGGATTCGGCCGCGGCGACGCAACTGCGACTTCAGCCGGCGCAGCTCACGCGGCTCGGCATACGTCGAAGGAAGTGTCCGCGATCGACAGACATCTCCGTCGAGCTTGTCGAAAAGCAGTTGCTGGCTTGACATTCCGACAAAGCCAGCATCCAGCGCTTCCGCCAGCATGCTGTCCATCCGGGTCAGCTCAGTGTGGCTGGGACGCACGTCTTTGCGAGTCGCCCGGTCCAGGCCCATCGTCGCCGCGCGCATGTCGGAGTGCCCGATGAACGCCGCGAGATTCGGTCCCAGCGGCAGCGATTCGAGTGCGGCGACGTATTCGCGGCAGGTGCTCCACGTCTTGTGTTTGTCGACAGCCGCGATGACGTGTTCACGGGGAATGGCCTCGACGCGTCCGAAGAGGTCGCCGGCATCCGTTCCGTCGACGTGCACCGTTGACAGCGAGCACGAGCCGAGCAGGATCGTCGTCACGCCGTGGCGCAACGACTCCGAGAGCGACGGTCCGCCCAGCACCTCGACGTCGTAGTGGGTGTGAATATCGATCATGCCCGGCAGCACCCACTTGCCGGACGCATCGATGACGTGAGTGCAGCCCGTCTCGTCGAGCGGTCCTGTGCTGATCGCCGCGACGTGGCCGTCCTTGATGCCGATGTCGCGGATCGCGGAGGGGCCGCCGGTGCCATCGAAGAACCTGCCGTTGGTGATGATCGTGTCGAAGTCCACCTCGACATATAAGCGTGCTTGTTGACGCGTGTCAATACCGATTGACGCGCGTCAAATCTCGGGTTACCGTTCTTGCTCGCGGGAGAGGGGGCGCAGTGCGTACACCGACCGACCGACGTCAGCCGCAGCGCAGCGACCAGCGTCGCGTCGCGATCCTGGAGTCGCTCGACCACCACCTGCAGGAGTCGAGCTTCGAGTCGATCAACATCGCCGACATCTCGCGGCGCGCCGGCGTCACCCGATCGGCGTTCTACTTCTATTTCGAGAACAAGGCTGCCGCGGTCGCCGCACTGACCGAGCAGATGTACGACGATGCGTTCGTCGCGACCGACCTACTGACGAACGACGGGGAGTCTCCGCAACACCGGATGCGCGCAATGACCGACGCGCTCTTCGAGACCTGGGAGCGACACCGCTACCTCTTCCAGGCAATGCTGGAGGCGCGGGCGAGCAGCACCGCGGTGCGGGAAATGTGGGACAGCGATCGCGAATCGTTTGTACCGCGGGTTGCGGCGATGATCGAGGCGGAGCGCCGGGCGGGGCACGCTCCCGACGGCCCCGACGCCACCGTGCTCGCGACCATGCTTCTGGAATTGAACGACCGCTTGCTCGAACGGCTGACGATCGGCGGTTCGTTGT
>Ga0070741_10019297_pt1 | contig 10910 bp, 7 predicted proteins | sample Coa_R1_4_FD_66440 | JGI IMG/M metagenome (GOLD analysis project Ga0070741, IMG submission 66440) | Surface soil microbial communities from Centralia Pennsylvania, which are recovering from an underground coalmine fire - Coalmine... | ecosystem: Environmental > Terrestrial > Soil > Unclassified ...
GTCGATCAGGATCATCCGCACCTCGTCCGGCGTCGCCCGCAGCAGGATCGAGCTGAGCAGGGTGTTGATGCACCCGGACTTGCCCGAGCCGGTGGTGCCCGCGATCAGCAGGTGAGGCATCCGCGCGAGGTCGGTCCACACGGCGTTGCCGGAGATGTCTTTGCCGAGCCAGACCGACAGCGGGCTGGCCGTCGCCGGCAGGTCGTCGAAGATGTCGCCGAGCGTGACGTAGCTCGGCGAGTGGTTCGGCACCTCGACGCCTACCGCCTGCTTCCCGGGAATCGGCGCGAGGATGCGGATCTCCGTCGTCGCCAGCGCGTAGGCGAGGTCGTCCTTCAACCCCGCGACCTTCGAGACCTTGGTCCCCGGCGCCAGCTGGAGCTCGTACCGTGTCACTCGCGGGCCGGCGATCTCGCCGACGACCGTCGCCTCGACGCCGAAGTTCGCGAGCGCCTGGACGAGCGTCCCGGCGACGTGGGCGCCGCGCTCGGCCGCACCGGCCGGAACGCCCTTCGAGCGTCTCAGGATCGCCCGGTCGGGCAGCACGTAGACCGCCTCGTCGTCCCCGCGCGGGACGACGTCGAACAGGCTCGCCTGCTCCGCCGGCTCGGGCTCGGGTTCCATCGCCTCCTCGTCGACGATCAGCTGCGGCGGAGGCGCGACGACGTCCGGAAACTCCTCCACGCCGTCGATCGGCGGCGCGACCGGCAGGGGCACGACGTTCTCGATCGCGACTGCCGCCGCCGGGGCCGCGGCCGGTACAGGGCGCCGGGCGGGCCGGGCCTGCGCAGCGCGCCGAACGGCGTGGCCGGAGCGGCGCAGGATCGCCCCCGCCGACGCGCCGCTGACGAGCAGCGCACCGGCGAGGAGCACGAAGACGCCGAGCAGGCGCGTGCCGGTCGTCCCGAGGGCGCTGCCGAAGACACCGTCGAGCGCTTCCCCGAAGTAGCCCCCGTGCGCGCGGCCGAGGACGAGACCGAGCGCGAACGCACTGAGCGCGAGGCCGGTCCGGAAGGGCGCGAAGCGCGGCAGGTCGCTGCGGGCCACCATCAGCGAGCCGACGGCCGTGCACGCGACCGGGAGCACGTACGCGGTGCCGCCGATCACGGAGACGAGGCCGTCTCCGATCGCCTTGCCGAAATAGCCCCCGTTCCAGCCCGCGTAGAGCACGCTGGCCATGAACAGCCCGAACGCGGCGAGACCGAGGCCGATCAGCTCCGGACGGTGGTGGTGCTGGCCGCTCCCGCGCTTGCGCGTCTTCTTCTTTACGCGGGCGGGCGAGCGCGGCCGCAGCTTGCCGGGACGCTTCTTGCGCGCCATGCCCGCGACTTCGACGGCGGCGCGGCTAACCCTTCGCGCTCAGCCGAGCGACGAGATCCGCTCGACGAGCAGCGAGACGAACGCGTCGGCGTCGATCCCGACCGACACGTGCGCGTTCGGCTCCCACTGCACCCGGCCGCGGAGGTCGACGTTCGTGCGGCCGCGCCCGAGCTCGCCGCCGCAGTCGACGCGCACGCCCGTGTAGACGGTCTCGACGATCCCGGGGTTGAAGGCGTGTGCCATCGCGACCGCGTCGTGGATCGGCGAGCCGTCCCAGCCGTACGAGTGCTTGTGGAACTGGCCGTAGAACTCGAGCAGCTCCGCGACCATCGCGCCGACGCGGCCGGCGGCCCTGATCTCCGCCGTCGGCTCGGGGCCGAACAGCGCCTGGTGGGTCACGTCGAGACCGATCATCGTCACGTCCAGCCCGCTCGTGAAGACGCGGTCGGCCGCCTCCGGATCGCACCAGATGTTGAACTCCGCGGCCGGCGTGACGTTCCCCTCGCCGATCGCGCCGCCCATCAGCACGATCCGCTCGAGCCTGGCGGCGGCGTCCGGATGGCGCGCGAGGAAGAGGCCGACGTTCGTCAGCGGCCCGGTCGGCACGAGCGTGATCGGCCTCTCCGACGCGAGCACCGTCTCGGCGATGAAGTCGACGGCGTGCTGGTCGACCGGCTGCGTCGCCGGCTGCGGCAGCGACGGACCGTCCATCCCGCTCTCGCCGTGTACGTACTCGGCGACGAACGGCTCACGGCGGATCGGCCGGTCCGCGCCGGCGGCGACCGGGACGTCGGTGCGGTCGACGAACTCGAGCAGCTTGAGCGCGTTCACCGTCGTCTTCTCGAGCGTCTGGTTGCCGTGGACGGTCGTCACGCCGACGAGCTCGACCTCCGGGCTCGCGAGCGCGAGCAGGAGCGCGATCGCGTCGTCGTGGCCCGGGTCGCAGTCGAGGAGGATTCTCACGCCGCGAGTATGTCGTCTATCTCCGCGGCGGTCGGCAAGGAGGGCTGAGCGCCAGCACGGGAGGCGGCGAGCGCGCCGGCTGCGCAGGCCCGCCGCAGCGCCTCCTCGCGCTCTCGACCCTCGAGCAGGGAGACGAGCAGGCACGCGGTGAACGCGTCGCCCGCGGCCGTGCCGTCGACGGCCTCGACCGGCGGAGGCGCCGCGCGGGCGAGCTCCTCCCCGCGCTCGAGCAGCACCGCTCCCTCCGCGCCGAGCGTCACCGCCGTCAGGCCGTCGAACCGGCCGACCGCTTCGCACTCGTAGCGGTTGACGACGAGCAGGTCGACCGCCGCGAGCAGCTCGCCCGGCAGGGCCCGAGCCGGCGCCGCGTTCAGGCAGAAGAACGGCGCCCGACGAGCTGCGTCGGCCACGGTCGCGACCGGGATCTCCAGCTGGCAGAGCACCGCGTCGACGCCCTCGAGCTCGCCTGCCTCGGCGGCACGGTTCGCTCCGGGCGCGACCACGATCGTGTTCTCGCCGTCGCCGCCGACGAGGATCAGCGCCACGCCGGTCGGCTCGTCGACGCGCCCAACCCCGGCCAGGTCGACGCCGCCGTCGCGAAGCAGCGCGGTCGCCTCCTCCGCGAACGCGTCGTCGCCGACCGCGCCGACGAGGCGGACGCGCGCGCCGAGCCGCTCCGCCGCCAGCGCCTGGTTCGCCCCCTTGCCGCCGGGAATGCGCTCGAAGGTCGCGTCGGTGAGCGTCTCGCCCGGCCGCGGCAGCCGTTCGGCGCGCGCGACCAGGTCGAGGTTGATCGACCCGACGACCGCGATCTGCGGACTAGGCGGCAAGCGCGCGCAGGTCCTCGAGCGCGCGCCCGAGCAGGTTCTCGCGCAGGTCGAAGAGGCCCGCCCAGAGCGAGGACCGGTCCGGCTCCGAGCCGACCTCGGCCGCAGCGCGGAGGCCCTCGAGCGCACGCACGAGCACGGCCAGCTCGAGATACGCCTGCGCCACGCGCACCGGGGAGCAGCTCACGCCCGCCCGGTCGAGCACCGTCCCCCATTCCTGAAGCTCGCCCGGCCCGGGCTCGCCGTACCACGAGCGGCCCTCGGCGCGCTCGGGCTCGAGCTCGAGCAGGTAGCGCCCGAGCGGCTGCTCCAGGCCGGTCAGCGCGGTCTCCGCACGCTCGGCCGCGCGGCGCAACGCCGCCTGGCGCGCGCCCGGCGTGGACGGGTCGGCCTCGCCGCGCGCCCATCGCTCGAGCAGCCGGCAGAACGCGAGCGCAGCCGCCTCGCACGCGGCGAGCTGCGCGATCAGCCGGCGGGCGGTCGCCTCCTCCGCAGCCTTCTCGGCGAGGACGCCGGCCCAACCGTCGGCCACGGCGATCACCGCGGCTAGACCTCGACGACGACCGGGAGGATCATCGGCCGGCGCTTGGTCCGGTCGTAGACCAGCTGCCCGACGCCGTCGTGGAGGTGTTCCTGGAGGAGCTTGATCTCGACGACCCCGTCGGCGAGGCACTCGCGCAGCACGGTCTCCGCTTCGTCCCGCATCTCGTCGAGGAGCGGCTCGCTCTCGCCGAACCCGCGGGCGATCAGCTCGGCGGCCGCCGATCGCGTCCCGTTCGAGCTGGCGAGCGTCGCGACGATGATCAGGACGCCGTCCGCGGCCATGTGGCGGCGATCGCGCAGCGCGACGTCGCCGATGTCCCCGACGCCGAGGCCGTCGACGAGCGTGATCCCGGCGTCGACGTGGTCGACGATCCCCACGCCCTCCGGCGTCAGCTCGACGACCGAGCCGTTCTCGGCGAGGACGATCGAGCCCGCCGGCACGCCGGCCTCCTGCGCCATCCGCGCGTTCGCCGCCTGCATCCGGTATTCGCCGTGGATCGGCATCACCGCGCGCGGGCGCACGAGCCCGTAGAGCGTGCGGATCTCCTCCTGCATCGCGTGGCCGGAGACGTGCACCGCCGCGTTCTCCTCGTGCAGCACTTCGGCGCCCGCCTTCGAGAGCTGGTTGATCGTGTCGTGCACGCGCAGCTCGTTCCCGGGCACCGGGCGGGCCGAGATGATCACGGTGTCGCCGCGCTCGACCGAGACCGCCGGGTGGTCGTGGTAGGCGATGCGCGTCAGCGCCGACATCGGCTCGCCCTGGCTGCCGGTGCAGAGGACCACGACCTCGTCCGGCGGGTACTCGTCGAGCTCGCCCGGCTGGATCAGCGTCCCCTCGGGCACTTCCAGATAGCCGAGGTTGCCCGCGATGTTCAGGTTCTTCCGCATCGAGCGGCCGACCACCGCGACCTTGCGGCCGCACTGCACGGCGACGTCGATCGCCTGCTGCATTCGGTGCACGTTCGAGGCGAACGAGGCGACGAGGACGCGGCCGGTGCGGTGCGGGATGATCTGCCGAAACGCCTCGCCGACGAGCCGCTCCGACCCCGTGAAGCCGCGCCGCTCGGCGTTCGTGGAGTCGCAGAGCAGCAGGTCGACGCCGCGGTTGCCGAGCTCGGTCAGCTTGCCGACGTCGGTGCGGAAGCCGTCGACCGGCGTGTGGTCGAGCTTCCAGTCGCTCGTGTGCAGCACGCGGCCGGCGTCGGTCTCGAGCACGACCGCGACGTTGTCCGGCACCGAGTGCGCCATCCGGACGAAGTCGACGCGGAACGGCCCGAGCTCGATCGGCCCGCGCTCGGGCTCGATCTCGCGCAGCTCGGCGGCGCGCAGCAGGCCGTGCTCGTCGAGCTTCGACTTGACGAGCCCGAGTGTCAGCCGCGTCGCCCAGACCTCGGGCACCTGGACCTCGCGCAAGAGGTACGGGAGCCCGCCGACGTGGTCCTCGTGCGCGTGCGTGAGCACGACCGCGCGTACCTGCCCCGGGCGCTCGCGCAGGTACGTCAGATCGGGGAGCACGAGATCGACGCCGAGGTGCTCGTCGCGCGGGAACGCGAGCCCGGCGTCGACCACGAGGCTCCCGTGCTCGTGCTCGAACACGGTCATGTTCTTGCCGACCTCGCCCAGCCCGCCGAGCGGAATCACGCGAAGGAAAGGACCTGGCACCGGACGAGTGTATCGGCGCCCGCTCCCCCGCCCCGCGGCGGTCTGGCGCGGAAAACTCGCTGCAGATCGAGAAATCACCCTATTTGGTGAGGCCGGGGGGCCGGAACCGGTCCACAACGAGCCCATGCGGATCTCGACCCGGCACTCCCACACCGTGCGGCTCCTGCTCTGTCTGGTCGCGGCAATCCTCCTCGCGCTGCCGCCGGCGGCGCTGGCGCGCGGTATCGAGACGCCCGCGCGCGGATCCGCCCCCGCACCCGCCCACTCGAAGACCAAGCGCGCGAAGAAGCGCCCGACCCCGCAGCGCGTCACCGTCCATCCGCTCGCGCATCGCACGGCGAAGCGCCCGACGAAGTCGGCCCACCCCGCAACGGCGACGCGGCAGACCGCGCCGGCACCTGCACCCGCTTCGCCACCCGCTTCCGTGCCCACCCCCGCCCCGGCCGCGGCCCCCGAGCAGACGCCCGCACCGACCGACCAGCCGACCGAGCCGGTCGTCGAGGTCCCGGCGGCCGCCGTGCCGACGATCGACCCGACGCTCGCCCAGGTGGCGCAGGTCGAGCAGGCGAAGCAGGGCGAGGCCGCACGGGTTCGCGTGATCGTCTACGGCACGGGCGCCGAGTCGGCGCTCGCGGCCGCCCGGGCGCGCGTGGTCACCAGCCTGCCGCTGATCGACGCCGTCAGCGGCGAGATCAAGGCATCGAGGCTCGGCAGCCTCGGCCTCGCCGCCGGCGTCACGAACGTCGTCGTCGACTCGCCCGTCAAGGCGACCGGCGCCGACCCGTACACCGCGCTCGTCACGCTCTTCCCCCGCACCAGCGGCGCGACGGCCGCCTGGGCGGCGAACCTGAACGGCCAGGGCGTCGGTGTCGCCGTCCTCGACAGCGGCGTCGCGCCGGGCGTCATGGACCTCGGCAACCGGCTCGTCCAGGTCAAGCTTCCGGGACAGAGCTCGAGCGCGATCGACGACCGGGTCGGCCACGGCACGTTCGTGACCGAGGTGCTCGCGGGCAAGGCCGCCGACGGCCGCCACTCCGGCGTCGCGACCGGCTCGAAGGTCTTCGCGGTCAACGTCTCGACGTCGGGCGGCGTCTACACGACCGACGTCGTCAACGGCCTCGCCTGGGTGCTGGCGAACGCGTCGGCGAACAACATCAAGGTCGTCAACCTGTCGCTCGCCGAGAGCACGCCGAGCTCCTACGCGAGCAGCGCGCTCGACCAGGCGGTCGAGAAGGTCTGGCAGGCGGGCATCGTCGTCGTCGCCACGTCCGGGAACCTCGGGCCGAACACGATGTACTACGCCCCGGGCAACGACCCGTTCGTGATCACCGTCGGCGCGTCGGACCCGCAGGACACGCCCGACACCTCCGACGACACCGTCGCGAGCTTCTCCTCCTCCGGCACGACGGGTGACGGCTTCCTCAAGCCGGAGATCCTCGCGACCGGCCGGCACGTCGTCTCGCTCGTGCCGTCGGGGTCGCTGCTCGACTTCGAGGCCCCGGACGCGAACCACGTCGAGCCGGGCTACCTGATGGCGAACGGCACGTCGTTCGCGGCCCCGCAGGTCGCCGCCGCCGCCGCGATCTTGCTGCAGAAGAACCCGAGCCTGAAGCCGAACCAGATCAAGTGGCTGCTCACGAGCACCGGGCGTCCGGTGAACGGCAGCTCCGCACCCGGCCTCGACCTGGCTGCTGCGCTCGCCTTCAACGGCACCGTGCTGAGCGCGAACCAGGGGATCACGCCCTCGGGCGGCCCCGGGTCGACCAGCGGCAGCGGCAGCAGCGGCTCGTTCAACTCTGGCTCGGGCAAGGACGCGATCGGCCTCCAGCGCGCCGCGGCCAAGTACGAGGCCAAGCGGGACTGGGACCACGCCGCAGACGCGTGGCGGCAGGCCGGTAACGCTTGGGTTGCGCTGAAGAACTACGTCGCCGCCGCGACGGACTACGACCTCGCCGGCCGGGACTACGCGACCGATCTCGACTTCGACAAGGCGGCCGACGCCTGGGCGTCGGCGTCCGGCGCGCTCGACAAGAGCATCGTCGAGTGGTCGCCCGTCGCGCTCGAGTTCTCCGCCCGCGCGGCGATGCAGGACCGGGCGTACCAGCAGGCGGCTCTGGCGATGGAGCAGGCCGCGCAGCGGTGGGCGGCCGGCCTCTGCGGCCAGTCGGCGGTCGACGCGTGGAACAAGGCGGCGGTCGCCTGGGATCTCGCCGGCAAGGCCGACAAGGCCGCCGCCGACCGTCTGACGGCGGCGAACCTGCTGACCTCCGCGAGCGCGTGGAACTCGGCCAGCGCCTGGAACTCCGCCAGCGCGTGGAACTCCGCGAGCGCCTGGAACTCCGCCAGCGCGTGGAACTCCGCGAGCGCCTGGAACTCCGCCAGCGCGTGGAACTCCGCCAGCGCCTGGAACTCCTCCGGCTTCTCCTCCGCCTCGGCGTGGAACTCGGCGAGCGCGTGGAACTCGGCGAGCGGCTGGAACTCCGCGAGCGCCTGGAACTCCGCGAGCGCCTGGAACTCCGCGAGCGCCTGGAACACCGTCGACGGGGACGGCTCCTGGAACTCGACCGGCGATTGGAACTCCGGCAGCTTCGACTAGAGCGAGGACTGCGGCATGAGCAGGGGAGCCCCTGAGCAATCCGCGCCCGACACGCGGCGCGACCCGAACGTCCTGATCTCGATCGTCGCCTGCTCGGCGACGGCGCTGCTCGTCCTGACTGTCGCGGCAGGCTGGCACCACGTCGAGGCCGACCCCGGGGCGTTCGTAGCCTTCCTGCTGCTGACCGCGTGCCTCCAGGTCGTCAACATCGAGGTCTACAACCGCGGCTCGCACAGCTTCGTCGGCGCGGGCATGCTCGCTCTCGGCTTCACCTTCGGCACCGGCGCGGCGATGGCGACCGCCGTGCTGATGGCCGCCGTGAACATGGTCGTCCGCCGCGGCCGGATGAACCGCGGCGTCTTCGACGCCGCGCAGTGGGCGCTCGCCGCCGGCCTCGCGACCGCGTTCTACCGCGCGACCACCACCGAGCACATGACGCCGCTCCTCAAGCTGGGCCCGTCGGTCGGCGCGGCTGTGGTCTTCATGACCGTGAACGTCGGACTGCTGTGCCTCGCGCTCAGCCTGGCCGAGGGGCAGGGCTTCCTCGAGCTCTGGAACGAGCGCTTCCGCTGGCTGACCCCGTACTTCGTCGCCGCCGGGCCGCTCGGGCTGTCGCTGACGGTCGCGTACGACAAGGTCGGGATCACCGGCCTGCTCGCCTTCACGCTCCCGCCCGCGGCGATGATGTTCTCCGTCCGCCAGTACGTGACGCGGACCCGCACCTCCGTCGAGGAGGTGCGGGAGGCGAACGAGCAGCTGCGGCACGCGAACGCGAAGCTCGCCGAGCGGAACGAGGACCTGCAGGCGCTGTTCCAGTTCGCAGGCGGTCTCGCCGCCCGCGCCCACGACCGCGACTCGCTGACCGGCTACGCCGAGGAGGCGCTCGCGCGGTTGGCCGGGACGACGGTGGCGCTCTCCTTCGACGAGGTCGATACCGGCGTTGGCCTGTTCTCGGGGGGCAAGCGGATCGCCGCCATCCACCTCGGCGAGCAGCCCGGCATCGAGGCCGAGCGTTGGGGCCGGCTGCGCGACGCGATCCTCCCGCAGCTGGCGACCGCGATCGAGAGCGCCGGCCTCGTCGAGGAGGTGCGCAAGAAGCACGTCGAGACGATCCGCGCGCTGGCCCGCTCGATGGAGGCGAAGGACTACTACACGGGCGGCCACACCGAACGCGTCTCCGACATCGCGGTCGCGCTCGGGAAGCGCCTCGGCTACAGCGGCGTCGAGCTGGACGCGATCGAGATCGGCGCCCTCCTCCACGACATCGGCAAGATCGGGATCCCGGAGCGGATCCTGCACAAGCCGGGCCCGCTCGACGAGGAGGAGTGGAAGGTGATGCGCGAGCACCCGATCATCTCCGAGTACATCCTCCAGGACGTCGACCTCCACCCCATCGTCCTCCAGGTCGCGCGCTCGAGCCACGAACGGATCGACGGCCAGGGCTACCCGGACGGGAAGGCCGGCGAGGAGATCCCGCTGCCCGCGCGCATCGTCCTCGTCGCGGACGCGTTCGACGCGTTGACCAGCGACCGTCCGTACCGCTCGGCGCGCGCGCTCGGAGCGGCGCTGGACGAGCTGCGTGCCCACGTGGGCACGCAGTTCTGCCCGAAGGTGATCGACGCGCTCGAGGCCGTCTACCGCGAGCAGCCGGCGGTGCTCGGGGCCGCGAGCCTGCGAGCCGTCGGCGAAGCCGCGTAAAGGGTCGGGCTCTCTCTTTCCGCTAAGCCGCCGCGGGCACCCGCAGCCCCGCGCGCTCGAGGCAGTCGCGCACCCGGGCGAGCTCTTCGTCGGTCGGCGGGACCAGCGGCAGCCGATGGCCGCCGACCTCGTGCCCGAGGAGGTTGAGCGCCGCCTTGATCGGGATCGGGTTGATCGTGATCTTCAGGATCTCGTACGCAGCCGCGAGCTCCTCGTCGATCCGGCGGGCCTCGTCCTCGTCGCCGTCCCTGTACGCGCGGATCATCGCCTTCAGCTGAGGCCCGACCACGTGGCCGAGCACGCTGACCACGCCGGTCGCCCCGACGCGCAGGAATGGGAAGAGGACGTTGTCGTCCCCCGAGTAGAGGTCGAGGCCGAGGTCGACGATCGCTCGGGCCTCGTCGAGGTCGTCGTGGGCCTGCTTCACCGCCGTCACGTTCGGGATCTCGGCGAGCTCCGCGAACGTCTCCGGCTCGACGTTGACGACGACGCGCCCCGGGATGTTGTAGGCGATCACCGGCCGGTCGGTCGCGTCGGCGATCGCGCGGAAGTGCTCGACGATCCCGCGCGCGGGCGGCTTGTTGTAGTAGGGCGTGACGACGAGGAACGCGTGTGCGCCGAGCTCGTGGGCGCGGCCGGTCAGGTGCACCGAGTGCGCGGTCGAGTACGTCCCGGTCCCGGCGACGACGGTTGCTCGGTCGCCGACCGCGTCGAGCGCAGCGGCGAGGAGCTCGAGCTTCTCCTCGTCCTCGAGCGTCGGCGACTCGCCCGTCGTCCCGAAGACGACGAGACCGTCGCTGCCGTTCTCGACCAGGTGCCGCGCCAGCTCGCGGAACCGCTCGTAGTCGACGGCGCCGTCCGCCTTGAACGGCGTGACGATTGCCGTCAGGACCTCGCCGAACACCCTGTGATCGTAGTCACATCAGCTGATCGAGGCCAACCGTCAGGCCGGGCGGAAGCGTCGGGAGCTTCTCGAGCGCGAGCAGCACCCCCGGGACGAACGCCTCGCGCGAGAGCGTGTCGTGCCTGATCGTCAGCAGCTGACCCGGCCCGCCGAGCAGCACCTCCTGGTGCGCGACGAGCCCCGGCAGGCGCACCGAGTGGATCGGCGGGTCGCCGCCGATCGCCGCCGCAGTCGCCCCGGCCGTAGCGGACGGCGCGTCGAGCTTCGTGTCGTGGTGCAGCTCGACGATCTCGGCGCGCTGGAGGTGCCTGGCCGCTTCGGCGGCGAACCGGATCATCAGCACCGCGCCGACGGCGAAGTTCGGGGCGTAGAAGATCGGGAGGCCGGCCTCGCGCGC
>Ga0070741_10019298_pt1 | contig 10910 bp, 6 predicted proteins | sample Coa_R1_4_FD_66440 | JGI IMG/M metagenome (GOLD analysis project Ga0070741, IMG submission 66440) | Surface soil microbial communities from Centralia Pennsylvania, which are recovering from an underground coalmine fire - Coalmine... | ecosystem: Environmental > Terrestrial > Soil > Unclassified ...
ACGCCGATGAAACGGCGCACGTCGCTCGCCACGCTGCTCGGCGCCGTTCCGGGCGCACTGCCGCCGGTCATCGGCTGGACCGCCGCGCACGGCAGCATCGATCGCGGCGGCGCCGCCCTGTTCGCGCTCGTCTTCCTGTGGCAGATCCCGCACTTCATGGCGATTGCGTGGCTCTATCGCGACGACTACGGCCTGGCGGGCTTTCCCATGCTGCCGGTGATCGATCCGCACGGACGACGGGCGGCGCGGCAAGCGGTGTTTTACGCGGCGATGCTGATTCCGGTCAGCGTGCTGCCGTCGCTCGTCGGCATCGCCGGGTCGATTTACCTGTGGACCGCGATCGTGCTCGGCCTCGGCCTCGCGTGGCTGGCGATCCGTTTTCTCCAGACGCGCAGCGACGCATCGGCGCGCGCGCTGTTCTTCGGCTCGATCACCTACCTGCCGCTGATCTGGATCGTGATGGTCGTGAACAAGCAGTGACGGTTCACGATCTGCCGGCGGTCAACGCGTCGTTGAACGCGACCTCCGGCATCCTGCTGCTCATCGGCTACCTGCTCATTCGCGCACGCAAGATCGAACTGCACCGCACGTTCATGATCGCGGCATTCACCGCGTCGGCGCTCTTCCTCGTCTGTTACGTGGTCTACCACGCGCAGGTCGGCAACGTGCGGTTCACGCGGCAAGGCATCGTGCGGCCGATCTACTTCACGATCTTGATCACGCACGTCTCGTTGGCGTTCGTCGTCTTGCCGCTCGCGATTGTGACGCTGTCGCGCGGCCTCGCGGCGAAGTACACCGCCCACCGCCGGATCGCGCGCTGGACGTTCCCGATCTGGATGTACGTCTCGGTGACCGGCGTCCTCGTCTACGTCCTGCTGTATCAACCGACCTGGCTGTTCTAGCGCGAGCCTTTCAGGCGAGCGTAAGATACGCGCGTGCCCCGCCATCGCCGAGAAGTGTCGCGCGTCGAAGGCTTCAGCGACGCGGTCTTCGCGTTCGGCATCACGCTGCTGGTCGTGTCGCTCGAGGTACCCAAGACGTATCACGAGCTGATCGCCGCGATGCGCGCGTTCCCGACGTTTGCGGTGTGTTTCGCGCTGTTGTTTCAGGTCTGGCGGCGCCACTACCAGTTCTTCCGCGCCTACGACCTCGAGGACGACACGGTCATCGCACTGACCGGCGTGCTGCTGTTCGTCGTCCTGTTTTATGTGTACCCGCTGAAGTTCCTCTGGTCCCTGCCGTTCGCGCGCATCGAAGGCCGGCGGATCACCGATCAAATCATCACGACCGCGCAGGTTCCGGCGTTGTTCACGATCTACGGCGCCGGCGTCACGTCCGTGTTCACGATTCTGGCGCTGCTCTATCGGCACGCGTACCGGATGCGCGACCAACTCGGCCTGACCGGCGAAGAAGTGCTCGCGACCCGCATCCAGATCTACAGCAACGTCTCGTTGGCGGGCTGGGGTGTCGTGTCGATCACGCTGGCGCAAGTGCTCGGCCGCGTCGCACCCAACCAGGTGGGCATCGCAGGTTTGATCTACACGGGCATCGGCGTCAGCGAGTGGATCATCGGCTCGTATCACGGCCGGCGGCTTCGCGAGCTCAATACAACGCGTACTTCGCCCGCGTAGCGCGCCACGCGCGTTCGTCCGCCGCCCAGGACGCGGCGATCGCGGCGGGGTCGTCACCGGCGCGAACCTGCTGGATCGTCGCCTTCGACCCGAGCAACGTCGCCGCATCCTCGAGCGTGAACTGCTTCCCGTATCGCTTCGACAACGCGGAGGCGATCTCGACGCCGACGCGCACCGGACGCAGGACATCACGGTTCGTGACGATCATGAACACGCCGCTGCACGACTGGCCGCCGAGCTTCGCGCCCGCCGACGGCGTGAACGTCACCGGATAAAAACGAATGCCGGGGATGCCGCGGCTGTTCAACGTCTCGGCGAGCGCGCGACCGTCGATCCACGGCGCGCCAATCTGTTCGAACGGCGACTCCGTGCCGCGACCGACCGAGATATTGGTCTGCTCGATCGCGCCGATGCCCGGATACAACGTCGCCGCGATCAGATTGCGCATGTTGGGCGACGGCGTAACCCACGGCACGCCGGTGTCGTCGAACCACGCGTCACGCCGCCAGTTCTTCATGGCGACGACCGAGAGCTTCACGTTCAACCGTCGCTCGCCCGCAAACGCGCGCGCCAGTTCGCCCATCGTCATCCCGTGACGAATCGGCATCTTCATGTAGCCGGTGAATCCGACGGCTGCGTCGTCCTGCACCGGCCCTTCGACATCGGTCGCGTCGATCGGATTCGGTCGATCGATCACGACGACCGCGATGTCGCGCTTGGCCGCTTCCTCGATCACGTACTCGAGCGTCGTCGGGTACGTCCAGAAGCGCGCGCCGATGTCCTGAAGGTCGACGACGAGCATGTCGATCCCCTTCAGCATGTCGTCGGTCGGACGACGGGTTTTGGCGTAGAGCGAGTGGATCGCGAGACCTGTTTTGTCGTCGCGGGAGGACTCCACGATTTCGTCCTGCTGACCACGAATGCCGTGCTCGGGGCTGAACAACGCGACGAGCGTGACGCCGGACGCATGCGCGAGCAGATCGATCGTGCTCACACCGGCTCGCGAACGTCCTGTTTGATTCGTGACGAGGCCGACATGTTTCCCCTGCAGCTCCGCGAAGCCGTCAGCTTCTAAGACGTCGAGACCGGTCAGCGTGCGGAGGGACTGGAAGCTGGAGGCTGGAGGCTGAGTCGACAGCGCCGCCGCGGCGACCGTCGCCACCTTGCTCCGCAGCGGCGTGACATCACCCTTGCCGTCCGGATGCACGCGGTTGGACAGGAAGATCACGTAGCTCTTCGTCGTCGGATCGAGCCACAGCGAGGTGCCGGTGAATCCCGTGTGCCCGTACGACGTTCCGATCGGAAACAGATCGCCGCGATTCGACGAATACGCTGAATCGATGTCCCATCCAAGACCGCGGACATCCTTCATCCCGGCCGGCGTGGACGGTGTGGTCATCCGCTCGACGGTCGCCGGTGCGAGCACGCGCACGTCACCGAGGCGTCCGCCGTTGAGGAGCATGCGACAGAACATCGACAGGTCCGCTGCGGTGCTGAAGAGTCCCGCGTGGCCGGCGACGTTGTCCATGCGGCGCGCCGTCGGGTCGTGGACGATTCCGCGCAGAAACGGAACGGTCGGGTCATCGCAGGGCCACGCCAGCTGACGGCACCGCTCGGTCGGCGCGATGCGCGGCCGCAGCGATGCCGGCGGCAGAAACATCGTGTCGCGCATGCCCAACGGTTCGAAAATGTGCGCCTTCGAATACTGATCGAGACGCTCGCCGCTGACGCGCCGCACGATGTCGCCGAGCAGGAAGAAATTGATGTCGCTGTACACGAACTTCTCGCCGGGTGGCGCCGTCGGCGTGAGGTCGCTCGCGCGCGCAATCGCTTCGGCCGTCCCGTTGAACTCGACGTCGAGCGGCAAGTCGGGTGCGAGTCCGGACGTATGCGTCATCAGTTGCTGAATCGTGATGCGTCCTTTGTCGTGCGCGGCGAATTCCGGGATGAATTGCGCGACCGGATCGCGGAGCCTGATCCTTCCCTGCTCGATCAGCTGCATGACGCTGGTGGTCGTCGCCACGACTTTCGTCAGGGAAGCGAGATCGAAAATCGTGTCCTCCGTCATCGGTTCGGCAGACGGCTGGACGGCACGCTGACCGAACGCGCGCGTGTAGACAACGGCATCCCCGCGTCCGATGAGGACGACGGCGCCGGGTAACTGATGACGTGCGATCGCGTCGGTGACGAGCGGCTCGATCGCCGCAAATACGTCAGTGGAATTCTGGCCGCGTACGGACACGGCCGACGCGATCGCGATGAGCGCGAGGACGCCGCAGTGGAGGCGTCGTTTCACGGGATTCAATATATACTGGCCCCATGTTTCCTCGGCTTTTCCGTGACGTTTTCGTACTCGCGGCGATCACGTTCGCGCTGTCGGGCAGCGCGGCGGCACAAACGGGGCGTGTCGGCGGCACGGTGAAAGACGACACAGGTCAGGCGCTCAAAGGCGCGACGATCACCGCCGAAAATCCCAACGCCTCGCCCAACAGTTTCACCGCCACGACTGACGACAAAGGCCGCTGGTCCATCATCGGCATGCGTACCGGCGAGTGGGCGTTCACCGCGCAGGCCCCGGGCTTCGAGGCAGAGTCGATCAAGATGCAGGTGCGGACGGTCGGGGTGCCGAACGCGCCGCTCGAGTTCAAGCTGCGAAAAGGCGCGGCGCCGGCGGCGAGCGCGTTGGGCAACCTCGCGGCGAAAGATCTCCAGCAGGAACTGGTGGCGGCCGATGCGCTGTACAACGTGCAGCAGTGGGATCAAGCGATCGCCGCGTACCGCGCAATTCTCGCCAAGGCGCCGGCGCTCAGCGTGATCAACCTGCAGATCGCCGCCGCGTACCGCAACAAGAAGGATTACGACAACGCAATCGCGGCGTACACCGAACTGCTGAAGTCGGACCCGAACAACGACAAAGCGAAGATCGGCATCGGGATGACGAACCTCGAAAAAGGCGACATCACGGCTGCCGAAGAAACGCTGACGAGAGCGGCCGAAGGCGCCAACCCGACGCGCGAGGTGTTCTACAACCTCGGCGAAGTAAAGTTCGCGAAGGGACTCGTCGACGAAGCGGCGAAGTACTACGAGAAGGCGTCGCAGGCGGATCCGTCGTGGGGCAAGCCGCTGCTGAAGCTCGCGCTCGTGCAGCTCAACAAAGGCGACAAGGACGCGACGCTGAAAGCGCTCGACCGCGTGATCGCGGCCGACCCGACCTCACAAGAGGCACTCCAAGCCAAAACGCTCAGTGAACAGCTGACGAAGAAGTAGTCAGGGTTGTCCCGTCCCTTTCGGTACACATTCATTCTGGTGTTGACGGCGCTGGGCACAGCGCTCGCCGCCGTCGGCGGGTGGCGTTATGCGCGCGCGTCGGCCCCCGCGAGCGGACCGATCATCCTGATCTCGATCGATACGCTGCGCGCCGATCACCTCCCCGCCTACGGCTACACGAACGTCAAGACGCCCGCGATCGACGCATTGGCCGCAGACGGCGTCGTCTTCGACCGCGCTTACTCGCATGCCCCGCAGACGCTGCCGGCGCATACGGCGTTGCTCTCGGGACGACTGCCGTTCGAAACCGGGGTTCGCGACAACATGGGCTTCACGGTCAAGGCGGGCGAGCGGCTCCTGCCGCAGATGCTGCGCGAGCGCGGTTACGCGACCGCCGGCATCGTGTCGGCGTACGTGCTGCGCAAGGAGACCGGCATCGGGCAAGGCTTCGATCTCTTCGACGCGGACATGCCGCCGGCGACGATCGACACGAACATCAGCCAGGTGCAGCGCGACGGCGCGAAATCGGAAGCGATTGCCGAGAAGTGGCTCGATTCGGTCGGCACCACGCGGGCGTTCCTGTTCCTCCATCTGTACGAACCGCACAAGCCGTACGCGCCGCCCGAGCGATTCGCCCAGTACGCGCCGTACGACGGCGAGATCGCGTACGCGGACGAGATCGTCGGGACACTCGTCCGCTACCTGAAATCGCATCAGCTGTATGACCGGTCGACGATCGTGCTGCTCTCGGATCACGGCGAAGGCCTCGGCGATCACGGCGAGCAGGAACACGGCCTGTTCGTCTACGACGAAGCGATTCACGTGCCGTTGATCATCAAGCAGGAAAGCAATGCCGGCGCTGGACGCCGCGTCGCCGATGTCGTCCAGCACATCGACATCGTGCCGACAATCCTGGACCTGGTGAAGGCACCGTCCGCCGGAGGGCTTCGCGGACGCTCGCTCAAGCCTGTCCTCGAAGGCGCGCGCCATCTTCCGGATAAGGCGGTTTACTCCGAAGCGATGTACGCCCGCTATCACTTCGGCTGGAGCGAGCTGACGGCGCTGACCGACGACCGCTTCCGGTACATCAAAGCGCCGCACGAAGAACTGTACGACCTGCAGCGCGATCCGCACGAACACCAGAATCTCGCCGGCGAGCGGCCGCCGGCGCGACAGGCGTTGCGCGGCGCGCTGGATCGCCTCGTTGCCGGTCAAACGTTGCAGGCGCCCAGTGACGTGCCGGCAGAAGCGCGCGAACGCCTGCAAGCGCTCGGCTACGTGGGCGCGACCACGAGCGTGACCAACGCGCCGGGCGATACGCTGCCGGATCCGAAGGACAAGCGCGAGCTGCTCGAGACGTATCGCGCGGCCGTCGAGAAAGCGACCGACGGCAAATGGCGCGAGGGGATCGCGCTGTTGCAGCAAATCCTGCGCGACGATCCCGGGATGGCGGACGTCTGGAGCCAGGTCGCGACGTTCGCCAGCCGGATCGATCGGTCGGACATCGCGCTCGACGCGTACAAACACTTCATCGAGCTGAAGCCGTCGGACCCGGGCGGCTATCTCGGCGCCGCCGCTATCCTGCTGCGGATGCAGAAGCTGAAGGACGCACGCGAGCACGCCGCGTTGGCCGTGCAGATGGCGAGTGACACCGACATGCGCTCGCGTGAAACCGGCCACGAGCTGCTCGCCAAGATTGCGCTCGCGCGGAAAGACGCCGACGAGGCGAAGGCCGAAGCCGCGCTCGCGCAAAAGGCCGACCCGCGGATCCCGATGGTGCCGTTCGTGGAGGGACGCCTGCTCTACGATCAAGGCGAATTCGCCGACGCGCTGGCGCTGTTCGAGCAGGCGCTCGCCGAGCAGAAGAAATCACAGGTCCCGGTCGCGGAACTGCACTACTACGCCGGGGATACGTACGGTCGCCTCGAAAAATATCCCGAGGCGCAGGCGCAGTTCATCGCCGAGGTGCAGGACTATCCCCACAACGTACGCGCGCGCGCGGGCCTCGCGATGCTGTATCAGGCCACCGGCCACGCCGACGAAGCCGCGGACGTGATTCGCGAGATGGTGCGGTCGACGCCGACGCCTGACTCGTACTCGCTCGCGGCGCGGCTCTGGACCATGTTCGGAAACCGACAACAGGCCGATGCCGTCCGCGCGGAAGCGCGACACGCGTTCGCCGACCCCGCCAGGGCCGGCACGCGCGCCGCTCGCCACTAAGATCGTCGTTCTCGGCGCGCTTGCCGCGATGCTCGCGATCGCGATCGTGTGGTACGTCCGCTCGCGCCCGATCGTCGCGGACCTCAAGCCGATCGCCGGACAGAACATCCTGCTCGTCACGATCGATACGCTACGCGCCGACGCCTTGAGCAGTTACGGTGGCCAGGCGTCGACACCGGCGCTCGATCGCCTGGCCGCCGACGGCGTGCGGTTCGACTTCGCGCATGCCCACGCCGTCCTCACGTTGCCGTCGCACACGAGCATCCTCACGGGCGAGTACCCGTATCAGCACGGCGTTCGCGAGAACGCCGGGTACCGACTGCCGCCGACCGCACGTACGGCGGCAACGCTTTTCAAACAGGCCGGCTACGCGACAGGCGCCTTCGTCGCCGCGTTTCCGGTCCACTCGCGCTTCGGCCTCAACGTCGGCTTCGATGTCTACGACGACCGCTTCGGCGAAACACGCGCGCCGACCGAGTTCGTCATGCCCGAACGTCCCGCGTCCGTCGTCGTGCCGCTCGCGCGCGAGTGGATCAAAGGGCAGGGATCGAACAAGTGGTTCGCGTGGGTACACGTGTTCGATCCGCACGCGCCGTATCGACCGCCCCCGCCGTTCGACGCGCAGTACGCCGGCAAGCCGTACTACGGCGAAGTCGCCGCAACGGACTTCGCGCTGGCGCCGCTGTTCGACGATGTGCGGAGCTCGCGTCGCCCGACGCTGGTCGTCGTGACGGGCGATCATGGCGAAGCGCTCGGCGACCACGGCGAACAGTCGCACGGGTTGTTCGCCTACGAATCGACGCTGCGCATTCCGTTGATCGTGGCGGAGATCGGCAGCGGCGTCGGGTCAACGGCGTCGACGCCAAGCGGGACGGGCGAGGTGTCGCATCTGCCGGCGCGACACATCGACATCGTCCCGACGATGCTCGCCGCGGCAGCGCAGGCAATTCCGACGGACCTGCCGGGGCGATCGCTGCTCGACGCAGCCGAACGGCGCTCGACCGCGCCGCGGACGTCGTACTTCGAAGCAATGGCGGGAATGCTGAACCGGGGATGGGCGCCACTGACGGGCGTGCTGGCCGATCGCGAGAAGTACATCGACGTCCCGATTCCGGAGCGCTACGACCTGGCGTCGGATCCCGCGGAAATGCAGAATCTGTTCGGCCGCGCGCCCGACCGCGATCGCACGCTCGTGGCCGCGCTGCGCGGCTTCAACGCCGTGTTGCCGGGCGAACGCCGCGCCGAATCGCGCGAGGTGACGCAGCAACTGCAGGCGCTCGGCTACGTCAGCGGCAGCGCGCCAATCAAAGCGCATTACACCGAGGCGGACGATCCGAAGCGGCTCATCGACATCGACTCCGCGATCCACGACGCGGTCGAGGCGTTCTCGAGCCGCCGCGCCGGCGATGCCGTCCAAATCTACCGACAGGTGATCGACCGGCGCCCCGACATGGCCATCGCCTATCGCCACCTTGCCTTCGTCGAGTGGGAGCGCGGCAATACGCAAGCGGCCGTGGACGTGCTGCAGCGCGCCATCGCGCGAGGCGTCACGAACACCGGGCTGCTCACGCAGATTGGCGATTACCTCGCCGAGACCGGCCAGCCTGCCAAGAGCATCGACCTGCTCCTGCCGCTGGCAAAGAGTCGCGACGTCGACCCCGACACGCTCAACGCCCTCGGCATCGCGTACGCGAACGCCGGACGTCCGGACGAGGCGCGCAAGACCTTCGAGCGTGTGCTGCAGGTCGACCCCGAGAGCAGCATCCCGCTCGAGAATCTCGGCGTCCTGGCGCTGCAGCGCAACGACTTCGCGACGGCACGGACGCTGTTCGAGCGCGCGGTCCGCGCCGATCCGCGGTCGTCGCGCGCGCACGGCGGCATGGGCGTCGTGTCGCTGCACGCCGGCGACCGGCAGGCCGCGGTCGCGTCGTGGCAGCAGGCGGTTCAGCTCGACCCGACCAACTACGACGCGCTGTACAACATCGGCATCACGCTCGCCCGCGACGGGAAGATGGATGCCGCGCGTCCGTATCTGGAACAGTTCGTCCGGACGGCGCCGTCCGCGTTTTACGCCAAAGATCTCCGCGAGATCTCCGCTTTACTGCAGAGCCGCTAGTCAGTCGCCGGTGCTAAAATTTTTTCACCCGTGAAGGTGTTCTACGTGTCCTTGGTGTCCTGTGTGTTGAGCGTCACCGCTCTCGCACAGGATCAAACGCCCGTCTTCAAAGCCGGCGTCGAACTCGTTCGGCTCGACGTGCGCGTCACCGACGCGCAGGGACAACCCATTCGCGATCTGAAGCAGGATGAAGTCGAAGTGGTCGAGAACGGCGACGCGCGACCCGTCGTGTTCTTTCAACACGTGCAGGAACCGACCGAGTCGTACGCCGACGTCGCGAACCGCACGGTCGCCGGCGAGGTGTCGACGAACCAGGGCGCGGCGCGCGGACATCTCTACGTCCTCGTGTTCGATCAGGTGCACATCACGCCCGGCGGCGAGCAGCGCGCGCGTCTGGCGGCGCAACAGTTCCTGCGCACGCGCATGCGGCCGGGCGATCGCGTGGCCCTCTACGCGCTCCCCGGTCCAGGTCCGCAGATTTCGTTCACCGCCGACGCCCGCCATGTGGCGGACGAACTGCTCAAGGTCCGCGGGATGGGTGAAACGCAGACCGTCACCGCGACAGGTTCGTTGTCGACATACGAAGCGTTCCAGATCCTCCGCCATAACGAAGACATCCTCCGGCGTGTGACGACGCGCAACAGCGATATCACCGGCAACAGCGATACGTTCCGGCGCGCCGACGTGTCGGCGTTCGGCACGACGCCGGCGTCGCCCTCGAACCTCGTCACCGAAGACGCGAACCGGCTCGCGAACGTCGCCGACGGCGAGACGCGGCGCGTGCTGGCAGCGCTGTCGGACGTGCTGCGGCAGATGCGCACGATCGAGGGGCGCAAATCCGTTCTGCTGATCTCCGAAGGCTTCTTCGGCGATCGCTTGTCGCGCGAGATCGAAAACGTCGCCGCGGCGGCGGCCGAATCGTACAGCGTCGTGTACGCCATCGACGTCAACCGCCACGATCTCGACATGACGGCGGACGAGCCGGTCGGCGGCGACCAGGCGACCGCGATCCACGACAAGCTGGAGCCGCTCGGGTCATTGGCAGTCGAAACAGGCGGCACGCTCATCGTCGATGCGAATCGTCACGCCGACGAGGCGTTCGGATCGTTGGCGGCGCAGTCGCAGGACTATTACCTCGTCGGCTTCGCGCCGGGCACGAGCGATACGAAGAACCGCGACGCGTATCGCCGCGTGTCGATTCGCGTGAAGCGGCGTGACGCGCAGGTCAGCACGCGGACCGGGTTCACGCTCGCCGACTCGCCGGCGCGCTTCGACCGCCATACCGCAATCGAGCGCGCGATGGCGGCACCGTTCGCGCAGCAAGCGCTGCCAATTCGCTACACGACCTACGTCATGCGCGGCGGCGCGGCGGGCATGCAGCGCGTCATCCTGAGCCTCGCCGCCGATCTGCCGATCGCGGGACCGAACCAGACGTCACGCGCCGATGTTGCATTCGTCGTCCGGTCCGCCGTCGACGGTCGGCTGGCCGCCAGCGGTCACGATGCGATCGCGTTGCCGGCATCGCGCGGCGATCACGCGACTACCGGCACCGGCACGTACCGCGTCCAGTTCGAAGTGCCGTCCGGCGAGTACGTCATGCGCGCCGTCGTCCGCGAACCTGGAGGCCTCGTTGGCAGCGCCGATCGTCGATTCACGGTGCGCGCGCTCGACGGCCC
>Ga0070741_10019299_pt1 | contig 10910 bp, 11 predicted proteins | sample Coa_R1_4_FD_66440 | JGI IMG/M metagenome (GOLD analysis project Ga0070741, IMG submission 66440) | Surface soil microbial communities from Centralia Pennsylvania, which are recovering from an underground coalmine fire - Coalmine... | ecosystem: Environmental > Terrestrial > Soil > Unclassified ...
CACATCGAAACGCGCCACGCCCGAGTTCTACAGCACACCACCGGCTCAGAACCCCACATCACCAAGATCCGAACCAAGAACAGTTCCTAGGTCGGCGCACGTTCCTGGGCATGAGCGCGGCCGGAACAGCGGGCGTGGGCATGTCCCTGCTCGGCGCCGGGCCCGCACGCGCCGCGCAGCACCTGCTCAACTCGCCGAGCACGACGTACGCCGTCGGCGTGCGCGAGTACCACTGGACCCGTGGCAGCCGCCAGCTGGACGTCTTCGTCTACTACCCCGCCACCGGCTCCCCGGGCGGCAACCCCGTCGGCAACGCGCCCGTCGCCAAGGGGGCGTTCCCCGTGTGCAACTTCACCCACGGCCTCAACGCCAGCCCGCAGAAGTCGCTCGCGATCATCCTCCCGTTGGCCGCAGCCGGCTTCATCGTTCCCGCCCCTTACTTCCACTACAGCGGCGTGAGCGAAGTGACCAACGGCCAAACCTCCATGGACGTGTCGGAAATCCTGACCCGGACGCTCGCGCTGAACACCGGCACGGATCCGCTGGCCGGACACATCGACACCCACGCCGGCCTCGGTGTCTCCGGCCACTCGCTGGGCGGCATGACGACGCTCGGCCTGCTCACCCGCTGGCCGGACAGCCGGATCACCACGGCGATCCCGATGTCCACCGAGGACATGGGCGCACCGGCGAGCACAGTCCACGCCAAAGTCCTGTTCATGCACGGCACGAAGGACACCACCATCCCCATCTCCTCCGCGCGCACGGCCTACGCGAAGATGCCCGCGCCGAAGGCGTTCCTCACCTTCATCAACGGCACTCACACCTCCTACTTCGGCGATTCCAGGACCCGCAACACCTTCCTGGACTGGGCGCGCTGGGGCCTGTACAGCGACACCGCCGCCCTCAACCGTCTGCCCGCCGACGCGAAGAGCAGCGGCACCACATGGCAGTTCGTCCAGTAGCAACAGCGGCCATCCTCAGCGCCCTTCGAAGCGGAAGCGACGCGCTCACCCGCTGGCCCAGAGAAACACCTTCACGGGCTAACGAGCCTTGCGCAGCCTGACGGGCCGACAAGTAGGTCGGGCTGCGCACAGCACGCATGACGAAGCTCCTGGCAGACAGGTCGCCGACCAAGACGACCCTCTCGCCAGGAGCTTCGCGCGCTTGTCTATGCCGCACGGATCGATCGGTCCACTTGCCGGTGCACGGCCATTCGCGGCGCTGAAGGCGCTACCCGAGGCCACCGGAACCGTTGACGACACCCGTCTGCGCGTCGATGGACCACGAGCTGGCGCAGGTGATCGAGGCGGTAGTGCCGTTGATTTTGAGCGGTTCCCAGATGAAGCGGGAGTCGCTCAGTTTGCCGGAGTTCCACCGGTCGCCCATGAAGATGTAGCTCGTCGTGCTGGAGCCTGAGATGGGCTGGATCGACGTCGTCTGCGAGTTGCACGTGTTGCTGCCGGACGGCGCGAAGCTGCGGAATGACGACCAGCGGCCGGAGAGCGACGTGGCGGTGGCGTACTGGTTGTCGTTCGTCGCCCATCCGGTCAGGTGCGAGCCGAACACGTAGTAGAGGTTGCCGATCTTGGCGATCGACGGCGCTTCGTACTGCGGCAGGGTCGCGACCAGGGTGGAGACGCTCAGGAAGTCCGATGAGAGCCGGTAGATCTGGAGCCTGCGGTCGGTGCGGTCCTCGCTCATGAAGTAGCCGGTGTTGCCATCGAGGAACAGGTTGTCGTCAAGGCTGTCGTGGCCCAACGGCTTAAAGCTGCCGCGGTAGCTGTACGCACCGCACACGCTGCTGCTGGTCGCGACGCCGGCCCTGCGCTGGGAGTAGCTGCTGTTGTCGATGTGCATGTACATCACGTACTGCCGAGTCGAGCTGTTGTAGATGACGTGCGGTCGCTCCACGATGCGGTTGGGCCCGAGGTCGCCGCTCGACTGCCTAGTCAGCACGTTGCGTACGAAGGTCCAGTTCTTCAGGTCGGTCGAGGAGTAGCACTTGACGTTCTGGAACGGAGATCCGTTGGTCTTGTCCTCGCCGAACCAGTAGTACGTGTTGCCGACCTTGGTAAAGCCTCCGCCGTGGGCCTGAATGACGTTGCCGGAGGTGTCCTTCCACACGGCGCCGGGAGTGATGGTTACGCTCGCTGCTTGGGCCGTCTGGGTCACTGCGAGCAGGGCGCCGAGTGCCGCGAGAACACTGATGAACAGTTTCGTGCCGACTTTCCTTCGCTTTGTGAACGCCGGGAGGGCGGTCACTGCCCTCTTCCGGGGCGAGTGCTTCGTCATGGACGCTTTCCTTTCATTCACATGAGAGCCGACGAGGCGGGCAGGGCGCAGCTTTGAGAACACCGTTGTCACCAGGCCGCTCTCGACCCCGATGAGCTTCATCTACGCGTATTCGCGTGTACATAGAAGATGGGCGGCGTGCGCCATTTAAGATCACCGCAGCACGCTCACAAACCGCGCCGGCCTCCCAGGGCGATCCCCGGCAGGGACCGCTCTACGATCCAGCGTTGGTGCTAGAGCGCACGTTCGGCCCAACCAGCAACTGGTGCTGACTGGTTCATTTCGCCAGACGTCGCCGTCGCCCACTAGACCACCCAGAGCTCTGTCGGCGTGCCGTTGGCGGTGGACGCCCCTGGACAGCCAGCCGGAGCCCTTGCTGGTTGCCGTTGCTGTCGGGTTCCACCGCCATCGGCTATCGCCGCCGGGTGGGGGCTAGTTGCCCCAGGCGTGCTCGAGTCGGTCGCGGCCGCTGGCGTTGACCGTGGTCAAGGTGAGGTTGGTGCCGGTGCCGTGGAGTTGCTCCATGGACCAGGAGTCGCCGTTGCGCAGGCCCGGCCAGTAGATGGAGCCGACGCCTTCGCTGCGCATCGTGTCGGTCATGCCCCAGAAGTAGGAGCGGTTGTTGTCGCCGTCGCGGGCGCCGTCGTAGTTGATGCCGGTGCTCATCGGGACGCCGAACTCGGTGACGATGGTGCGCGAGCCGTATCCGGCCAGGTGGTTGTTCAGTTCGGTGACCCAGGCGGCTTCGGTGGTGTGCACGATGCCGAACGCGTCGTAGAGGTGCAGGGACAGCAGGGTGCCGTTTAGGCGGGAGTCGGACCCGACGGGGCCGATGTGGGTGTCGGTTCCGGTGCCGGCCACCACGATGCGTCCGCGCGGCACCTTGGGATAGTGGGCCACGAAGCTGGCGGCGAAGTTGACCCAGGCGCTGCCGCTGAAGCCGCCGGGCTCGTTGTAGATCTCGAAGTACATCTTGGGATTGCTCAGGTACTTGTTGATCACCGTGTCCCACATCTTGTAGAAGGCAGCGGTGTCGCTGCTGCCCTTGACGCAGCTGCATTGGCCGGGATACGCCCAGGGGGCGATCATGACGTTCATGCCCTGGTCGAGGGCCGCGTCGATGGCGCCGATGTAGCTGTTCCACCAGGTGGAGGAGGTGGTCTTGGCGTTCATGCCCAGCCGGATCGTGTTGGCGCCCAGGTTGGTCTTGAAGCCCTTGACGATCGCCGTGGCCTTGGCGTAGGTGGTGGCGTAGCTGTCCGACGTGGACAGGCCCGAGGGCACCACAGGGCCGTTGACGAAGTTGTCGCGCGGATCCGCCCAGTTCACACCCTTGAACGCGCTGGTGTTCGTGGCGGCGTTGGCGGACGGGGAAAGCGGTCCGGCAAACAGTGTGGTGGTGGCGAGCGCTGCGGCTGCCAGCGTGGGGAGCAGGACGCGCAAGCGCGGAACCAGGTGTCGCTGGCCGTCGCGGCCAGACCGGCGGTAGGGCATGGGTGTTCCTTTCCGGTGAACGTGTTGTCGTGGGTAGAACTGACGGCTCCCATAACCGGGCGCCGACGCTTTTACAGCGGTCATGAATCAACCTGCGAACAAGATCTAATCGAATTCCGCTTCGGGGATGATGATCAGCCCGCCGATACCGCGTGGACCGAATCCTCGCTGCTTGCCCTACGGCGGCGGCCGCGGTGACGATCAATAGGGCGGCATTGCCCGGCCTTGAGCGCGCTGGCTTCGAGATGCCGAATCAGTTCTCGATCACCAGCCTCGTCGCGAACAGCAGGCCGAGCCGCGCCTCACCAGACTGAATGCCTTCGACGCACCCGCGTCGCAGATCACTGCGATAGCGATGCCACGCCTGCGGGAAGTAGTTGTCGCCGGGCCCGGTACCGTGCCCACTCCCACTCCCGCGCCCGCGCCCGCGCCCGCGCCCGCGCCCGCGCCCGCGCCCGCGCCCGCGCCCGCGCATGAAATGCTCGCTCCGCCGATCGCCCTGCATGACGGCACGAGACCCGCCGTCTGGCCACGCCGACGGCATGCGTCGATCGCTGGCCGCCCGCCGCGGACAGTGACCTGACCCTGATATCCGCCCGGCCCGAAGGCGACGACGCCGTGCGGCGCGTCGCACGCATCTGACGTCGGCGAAGTCCGGCTGCACAAGGGAACTGGAGCCTGACGATCCACCGGCGCCCGAGAGCCATGGTGCTGTTGTGATATCACTGACCGGCTCCTTCGACGCGAACGGCGACGGATGGGGCGGCACGTCCGGGCGCATAGCGGTCCAGCAGGCGAAATGGAGCCGCTCAGATGCCGGTAGCTGATCCACGTTCACGACCGCCACTTTCTTTGGGAGCGTTCACAGGACTGGGCGCGAATGTTTACGTAAACATCACGCGTGGCGCTGCCCCAGTGCGCCGAGAGGATGGCGGGCGGAGGACTTCAATGCCCACCTCGGCGCATCACGAAGTCTCGGTACCGGCAATCGCACTGTCAATCGCCGTTCGACGACTGGCAACCGGCAGAAAGGCGCTCGGGACTGCCACTCCCCGGCCGCCTTCAGCGCCGACGACGGCGATGAACTGCGGTGTCGCACAAGCCGCGAGCCTGTGGTCGGTGATCGTGAGCGTTTGATCGATTGTGAAACTTGCATGTCAAGTTTCGATGTTTTGCGTTGTTGTCTGTTGTCCGCGCTGTCGAACGCTGACGATAGATGCGTAGATCCACGGTGCTCGCGTACTGCCGCAAATGGCCTTTCCACCAGCAGATATAGCCATTCGGCGCTGCGGCGCGTCACATCGTATCGGAGTGATAACTCCGCACGCGCTTCACACAACACCTCATCCGCAGGGCCAGGAGCCGTGAGCGATGCTGTTGAGCGGTCGAACCGACGTCGAATCCGGTCCTGGCAACGCCGTGGATGCTGCGCGCCCAACCTGTGCGGGTACCCCTCGTCGTTCTGAAGAGTTTTATTTGCACCTTTCGGCCAGTGGGTACTCCGCCATGTTGGAGCGACATCGCCGGTTATGCGTTTGCTGACGTTGTCGAGCATCGCTTCGGAGGCCGCGGCTACGCACCCCAGACGCCCTACGGCTCGCACAATGATTGCGACGACGATCGCGCCGTCCGCGTAGCCGGGACAATCGGAGGCGTTCCATGCCCGCCAGTGATGATCACGATACTGCGATCGATCGACAGACGGGACCCTTCGACACACTGACCGGGGCGCTCGGGGGCCTGTTCGTCGGGCACGCTCTGGCCTCCGTGGCCAGGTTCGGCGTCGCCGACGCACTCGACGACACGCCGCGCACAGCCCAGGAGCTGGCCGAAGCCACCGGGGCCAACCCCGAGGCTCTCGGCCGGGTACTTCGCCTTCTGGCTGCCCATGGCGTCTTCGCAGCCAGCGGCGAGCGCTTCAACCACACCGGCGCGTCGCGAATGCTCCGTTCCGACCACCCTCAGTCTTGGCGTGACTTCGCGGCTACATTCGGAACCGAAAGTACGGCGAAGCGACTGGGTTACTTCGACTACTCGCTCCGGACTGGACTCCCGGTCACGAAGAAGCTGAACCCGGACGGGTTCTTCGCCATCCTGCACAGTGATCCCGAGGCCGGCCGGGTCTTCGACGCCGCGATGGTCTCAAAGGCTCGTATCCAGGTCGCGAGTGTCCTGGCCGCCTACGACTTCTCGCACTGCGCAACGATCGCCGACATCGGCGGCGGCCGGGGACACCTGCTGCAGGCAGTGCTGGACGCGGCCGAGCGAGCGACGGGCATCCTGTTCGATCTGCCCCCGGTGATCGAGCGTGCCGCGCAGATCGCCTCCGAGCGCCTCACGCTGCAAGCCGGCGACTTCTTCACCGACCCGCTGCCGGTCTGCGACACCTACCTGCTCATGGACGTGATCCACGACTGGGACCTCGAGCGGGCCACGGCGATCCTGGCCGCCGTACGCAAGGCCGCCCCGCCGGGTGCGCGGCTCTTGCTGGTGGAAAGCATCATCCCCGACCACCCCGGGCCCGACTGGTCCAAGGCCATGGACATCATGATGCTCATCCACACCGGGGGCAGGCAACGCACCCGCAGCGAACACAAGTCGCTGCTGCAGACCTGCGGTTTCCGGCTCGAGCGGATCGTCGCGACGGCATCAGATGTGTCGATCATCGAGGCGGTGCGTGCCTGAAGTCCGCGCGGTTTTCCGCCACACCGTCGGGCTAGGTGGCCGTTGCCATGCGGTCGTCCCAGGCGCAGCGAGTCTCGGCCGGGGGCTGATAGCCGAGTGCGGAGTTGAGGCGACGCTCGTCGTAGAACTTGATCCAGTTCTCGATGTCGCGGCGCGCTGAAGCGCGGTCCGGCCAGCCCCCGGTGCCGATTTCCGTTTTGAGAGTTGCGAAGAACGACTCGGCAGCGGCACCGTCGGCCGCCCTGGCGAGGGGACCTGACCCCGATACAGCCGGACCGCGCGCTGCCGGCGCCTGGACGGTCGCCAACAAGCCGGCAGCGCCCACGATGACTCACGCCAACGCGATGATACTTCGTGCACTGATGTAGAACGCCAAAGCGATGAGCAGCGCCGAGAACGCGATGCCTAGCAGGCGCGGGTCCAGGCGCGCGGCATAGCGGCGGCCGAGCACCGTGCCGGTGATCGCGGCGGCTAGGAAAGCCGCCAGCAGCGGCGCGTCCAGTCCGACACGTCCGTCACCGAGGCGCACAGCTAGCGCCACAGCACTGTTGACCGCGATCACCAGCAGCGAGGTGCCGATCGCGGTCGCGGTTTCGTACCCGAATACGAGCACGAGTACGGGCACCACCACGAACCCGCCGCCCACGCCGAAGAATCCGGTCAGCAGGCCCACCACCGTCGCGGCTGCCGTCACCTTGATCGCGCAGGCTGCGCTCGCGCCCGAACGCGAGCGCCGGGCCGCGACGCCCCCTGACTTCACCTGCCCAATCACCGTCGGCGGGGGCGGGCTGGTCACGGCCGGATCGCACACACTTGGCCTGGCCGATACCCGACGTGCCGCGCGCCGCGATCGTGACAGCATCGCGGCGGCAGCGGCCACCATCAGTCCGGCGAAGGCGAGCAGCAGCAGGTTCGGGTCTACTCCGATCCCCGCCTTGCTGCCGAGCACCGAGCCGGCCGCGCCCAGCAGCCCGAAGGCCAGCCCGGGGCCGAAGCGTACGCGTCCGGCTCGGGCGTGTACGAGCGCCCCGACCAACGCGGCGGTGCCGACGACGATCAGCGATATCGTCGTGGCCTGATGCGCGCTGCGCCCGAGCAGATAGACCAGGAGCGGCACGGTCAAGATCGAACCGCCCGCGCCCAGTGCGCCCAGGCTCGCACCCACGGCCAGCCCGGCGGGCAGGGCCAGGATCAGCGCGTCCACGTCAGCGGCGACCTGAAGGCGTCACCAGGGGCAATCCCGCGCGCCGCCAGGCCATCATCCCGCCGCGCAGATTGACCACGTCGTGTCCGGAGCGTGCCAGCAGCGCCGCTGCGCGGGCCGAGCGCATCCCGGAGTGGCACACGGTCACCAGCATCCGGCGCTCGGGCAGTTCGCGCATCCGGTGGGGCAGCGCACCGAGCGGGATGTGCCGCGCCCTGGGGGCGTGACCCGCGCGCCACTCATACGGCTCGCGCACGTCCACCAGAATCGCGCCGCCTTCGAGCAACGCGGCCGCCTCTGCCGCCGTCACGCTGCGGTAGGGGCGTCGCAGTGCCATGCGAAGTGACTCGAAAGCGTTCATCAGGCCGCCTCCGCCTTCACTACGCCGGCCAGCGCGAGACCCGCCGCGCCTGCGTGCTCGATCTCGTCGTCGACAGACACCACTCGCCGCCCGGCCGCATCGAGCAGCGAGGCAGCCACCGAGGAGCGGTAACCGGAGCGGCAGTGAACCCAGACCTCGCCCTCGGGAATCTCGTCCAGGCGGGCAGGCAGTTCGTGCAGCGGAATGTGCACGGCGCCATCGAGGTGGCCTTCGCGCCACTCCAGATCGCGCCGCACGTCGAGCACTACTACGCCGCGGTGGTGACGCACCTGCTCCAGGTCGGCGAAGCGAGCCGTCTGGAAAGACCGCAACTCTCGTCCATTGGAGAGGTCCTGGATCCGTCCTGCGGCGGTCGCGGCTGGTCGCTCCACGCCGATGCGCACGAGTTCACGCTGTGCTTCGGCGATCTGTTGCGGGCTCTCGCCGAGCAGGCTCAGCGGCGTTTCCCACGGGATCAGCCAGCCCAGATAGGTGGCGAAGCTGCCGTCGAGCCCGAAGTTGAGCGTGCCGGCCAGGTGCCCGGTCGCGAACGCGGTGCGGTGGCGCAGGTCCACAACCCACTCCCCCGCGTCGATCCGGCGGCGCAGTTCAGCCGCGTCGGCGCGGTGCGCGGCGGCGAGATCCGGCGCGCCGGGGCCGGCCAGGTTCGCCGGGGCCATGTGCGCGTAGTACGCCGGGTAGGCGTCGAGCGCAGAGAGCAGTTCCTCGACATAAGTATGCTGATCTTTGGTCAGCACCGGGTTGGACCGCTTCTCCAGCCCGATGGTCGACGCCTGCGCCTGCGCTTGTGTCGCCGAGCAGAAGCTGCCGAACCCGTGCGTCGGATACACCGCGGCCTCGTCCGGCAGCGCGTGCGCCAGCCGATGCGCTGAGGCGTATTGTGCGCGCACCAGGGCACCGGTGTGCGCCGGACCGAGCAGGTCCGGTCGGCCGGTCGAGCCGTACAGAAGTGAGCCGCCGGTGAAGGCGACGGGCGCCTGGCCCGGAGCGTTCGCAATGTACGACAGGTGCGTGAAGGTGTGCCCCGGCGTGGCCATGACCCGCACTCGCATCCGGTGGCCTACGTCAAGCACGTCACCGTCTTCGACAGGTTCACGCTCGAAGGTCACCGGGTCGGCGGCGTTGACGTGATAGGCCGCGCCGGTCGCCCGCGCCAGCGCGAGGCCACCGGTGACGTAGTCGTTGTGGATGTGCGTCTCGAACACACGCAGCAGACGCACACCGGCCTGTTCGAGCAACAACAGCACCCGGTCGATGTCCCGCTGCGGATCCACAACGAACGCCACCTCGCCGTCGTGCACCAGGTAACTGCGATCCCCCAGCGACGGGGTGTCCAGCGCGACGATCTGCATCCGACCATGCACTTCTACATCTCGCGCGCTCATGCTGCGTGCTCCCTCGGTCCGCGCACCAGCGGCCCGCCGGACCTTGCCCAGCCCGAGGTGCCGCCGCGCACCGAGTATGCGTCCAAACCGGCCGCTATCAGCCACGACACCGCCGTGTAGCTGCGGTTGCCGCTCGCACAGATCACGTAGATGCGCCGGTCACGCGGCAGCTCACCGATCCGCGCGGGCACGTTGGACATGGGGATCAGCCGCGCCCCGGGCACGTGCCCGTCCTCGTACTCGAAACGCTCGCGCACATCCAGCACGAACGCCCCGCCTCGGTGCGCCGCCGCCAGCTCGCGCACGTCCACTTCCCGGATCATTCCGCCTCCGTCCATATACCCCCGGGGGTATGCTTTCCTCGACGATAACCCAGACCGAGCCCGCTGTCATATGAGGTGGTGGGAGGACATCAGGCCGAAGGAAGGGGGCAGTCGAGGCGTTCGGCCCTGGGCCACGACAGGCCGGACGCTTAGCCTCTGGCATAGGCGAGTCGGGAGGCGCACGATGTCAGTGCTCGTAACTTATGCGACTGCGTTCGGCTCTACGCGGGAGATCGCCGAACGGGTCGGCGAGGTGATCGGCAAGTGGGTACCCAGTGCGGTCGTGCGGCCTGTGGACGAGATGGACACCGTCGCTGGCTATGACGCGATCGTCGTCGGTAGCGCGGTCCACAATCAGGTATGGCTGCCCGAGGCGCGAGAGTTCGTGCGACGAAACGCCGCGGACCTGTCGGACAGACCGGTGTGGACGTTCAGCGTCGGAATGCCCGGCGCGTTGCCGAGGCTGCTGCGGCGTATGGCGATGAGCGAGGAGGCCATCCTGCGCGCGCAGTTCAAAGGCGTCGTCGGGCCGGTCGGGCACCACCTGTTCTCAGGCGTCGTCACGCCCGAGTGTCTTCCACGGATCGGCCGAGTCATCTTCCGTCTGATCGGCGGACGCTACGGCGACCACCGCGACTGGCATGAGATTGAAGCTTGGGCCGACGGTATCGGCCAATCCGTCGCCGCCACGCCGCCTCCGGCCGAAAAGCGGCTGTAGACAGAACGCGAGACGTTACCGCAGTCCATGGCTGAACGGTACGCAAGAGGCGCTCGCGGTTTCTCGCGAGGCCCCTGACCTGCGGGGGCTCACGGGCTGGCGCGCCCGGGCGTTCTCCACCCGACGACGCGCCAGTCGAGATCGCTACGGACAGCATCAGGTCAGCTCAGACGTGGCTTGGTTATGCGTTTAATGCTTTTCTGTGGCGTGCGTGGGCCGCTTTGGGGCGTTCGTCAACGCAGTTACGGCTGATCTCGTCGCGTAGGAGCCGGCGGGCATGTCGATCGGTGATCTCGGGGTAGTCCTCGTACCATTCCCGGACAGGTCTGGGCCACGGCATCTCGCGCACGCACACCAGGGCGTCCACGCGGGGACGCAGGCGATCGAGGGCGGCGCGCGCCCCTACCGGCACGGCGAGCACCAG
>Ga0070741_10019300_pt1 | contig 10910 bp, 12 predicted proteins | sample Coa_R1_4_FD_66440 | JGI IMG/M metagenome (GOLD analysis project Ga0070741, IMG submission 66440) | Surface soil microbial communities from Centralia Pennsylvania, which are recovering from an underground coalmine fire - Coalmine... | ecosystem: Environmental > Terrestrial > Soil > Unclassified ...
GTGCGGTTCGCTTCGTGCAACGTTCGTGTAGAGCGCTTCGGCCTCTTCGTATCGGCCCTGTTCCAACGTCTCCCAAGCAACCTTGAGATCTCGCACGGTTCCGCCCTGGTCGCGCTCGCTGCGCAAGATCGATGGTTGCGGGGCGAAAGCCTTCGGTACGTGCTTCGGCTCGACAGCATCCTCGCCCGATCGAGCCACCTGGTCGGCTGCCTTGGGCGCGGTCAGCACGTCATTCCGACCCGCAGCGTCCTCGGAAAGGACGGGCGCCCAGAGCGCCGCCTCGGCGTTGCGACTTGGTTCGGGGAGCTCGCTCACTGGCCGCTCGCTTGCCCCCTTGGTTGAAGAATTGGCCGCCACCAATGCCTCGGCGACAGGTGGGCGAGAAGGACGCGCAGGGGCGGGAGCGCTCGCTAGACTCGTCGGGTCGACACGCGCAGTCGGGTTGACGGAGGGAGGCGACCGCACCGCATCGCCGGCGGCGGTTGAGGTCAGTGGCGTCGCCTCATCGATCCGCAAAGGGGCAGCAGCGCCGCGTGTGTTCGCGGCGACTGAGATGGGGGCCGCTGGGTTGGTATGCCATGAAGGCATAAGCAGCGGGATGTATAGGTAAGCGGCATAGCCGATGGCGGCGAGCGATGCGATCGGGACGATCCAATTGAGTGGTCGCCGCCGCAGGGCATCCAGCTTGACACGCCGATCGGGCGCGATGATCGACGAAGGCGGTGGCGACGAGATCGCCGACGGATCCGTGAACGGTGGAGTTGCCGTGATGGAGGGTTCGATTCGTGTGTTTTGGCCGGGAACGTCGATACGGTTCTGTTCCTCGGTAGACGCATCGTCGACTAGCCCCAGTTCCTTCGATTCAGCGGTCTGGTCATGCACCTCGCCGGAGGTTTCGTGCGGAACCTGCGACGGCAACGGGCGCTCGCGCGCGGCGCTTTGCAAGGCGTTGAGCAAAAGGCTCATTGGATCGCTCCCGAGCTCGATTCGGGCAGCAGCCGCTTCAAATGGCGTAGCGCGGGCGTATCGAGCGAGGCAGTGGTGACCACGGTGGGACGCAAGAAGATCACGAGCTCGGTCTTGTCGACTGCTTCGTCGCGAAAGGCGAACAGATCTCCCACTTTGGGCAAGCTACCAGCGAGTGGAACCTGATCCCGGTCTCGCCGCAGGTTGTCCTGAATCAAGCCGCCGAGCACCGCGGTTTGCTGGCTGACCAACTGCAGGACCGATTCCATTTCCCGCACTTGGATCTCCGGCACCTTGTTCTCGATCGGATTTGGCAAGGGGACGCCTTGCGCATTCACTTTGAGCAGCGGGTTGGGATCGTCGACGAAGCGAGCGATGCGGCTGATCGTGGGTCGAACCGTCAGCGTCACGTGTCCGTTTGCATCGATCTGCGGCGTCAGACTGAGCACGACACCCACGGCAACCGTATTCGCCGTGGTGCTCACCGATTGCAGGGTCTGCGTCTGATTTTGCGAGACGGACGACTCCACCGTGAAGTACACGACGTTGTCGACGACCTTCAAGAGCGCGGTCTGGTTGTTGAGCGCCATGATCTTCGGGCTCGACAGCACGCGCGTTTTGCCGAACTGCTCCAGCAGTCGAATGGACAGGGCAATATCGCTAGCGGGTGAGCCGTAGCCGATAACCATCCGGGGCGCTCCCCCTAATGCGTTGCCGAGCAGTTCTTGACGAAACTGAAATCCCTCGCCGCCGCGTACCAGCTTCTGCCAATCGACGCCCGCCTGATAGGCTTGCGATAGTCTGACCTCCGCGATCGTGCATTCGATGAGCACTTGGCGCGAGGAGGCGAGCTGTATGCTCTCGAGATACTGCTGGATCAGATGGTGCTCGCGCTCGGAGGCCATGACCGCGACGGTCCCCGCAACCGGGTTCACCATGATGTCCTGCTTGATCTCTTTCGAATGCGCCTTTGCGTCGGCGGCAAATACGTGGGCGTAGAGATCTTTGGCGGATTGGCCTGCGCGAGCTACCGCCTCGACCTGAGCGATGCGCTCCTCGCGCGCGAGGCGAGCCGCTTCGGCTTGCGCTTGACGTTGCGTGGCGCTCTGGGCAAGGGCTCGACTTGCCTGCAGGATTCCTTCGATGTTCTGCGCGAGCACTTCCCAGAAGTTGTTATGCGAAGTCGTGGTCACCTGAGTCTGCGAACTTCCTCCCTCGCTGGCGCCCGTGCCGCGCGCCTTGGCCTGGTCGATCTGCCCACTGACGGCGATCGTCGACGTCGTATCGCGCGTCATATTCACGTAGTCGACCTTGTAAGTGTGCAGGTAAGGGGTGTCGGGAGTGACGATGATGGTGCCGGCCTCAATGCGGGTGCGCATGTTGACCTGCCGAGCGATGCGATCGAGGATCGCGGGCAACGTTTCGTCGATCGCGTTGATGCTCACCGTGCCCTGCAATCCAGGATGAATGTCCATGTTCTGGCCCGAGTCTCGGGCTAGCGCCTGCAACAGTTCCTTGACCGGGACGTCATGCACGACGACGGTGAACGTCGGTGCTTTCGCGCGGGGCTTGGGTGCCGGGATGAAAGGAGTCTGAGTGACCGGAGGAGGGATCGAAGCGTCCACCTCTCCCGCCGGCTGGCTGTCCGTGAGGTGGCCGGCCGTGCTGAACACCGGCGGCCGCGGCGTCGCTGCGCAGCCGATCAGCTGCACGAGCAAGACGGCGATCGCGCAGCTGCGTGACGCCAAGTTGCGGGCACGAGCGCACCTTAATGTAGCGCGCACGGGTCGTCGGGCAAGGGGAGGCATGCGTTCCTGAGGTCGATGACGCTTGACGAGGCCGCTTCAAGCGCGAACAGACGCCCAGGGCAGCCAGCCCGACCATCGGCTAGCGCCTGCGTAAGTGCCATCGCGAAGGGCGACTCGAACGTGGCGTGGGCGCACCATATGGGTGTTTTCCGCGAAGGCGGCCAGCAGTGTTTTGTCGGCGATTAGGCCGATTCGCCGGGGAAGACCTTGGCTCGCCCGTGCGATGGCGTCGACTGTGACGGGCGGGAATAGATCCGGTCCACAATAGCCCGCACGCCGGATGCGAAACGACAGATAGGCGGCAACTTCGCTGCCGGCCAGGCGAGGGAGGGTCAGACCATGGATGATTCTGCTGGTCAGCGCGCGCAACGCCGGCCTGCGCAACATTTGGTCGAACGCGGGCTCGCCCAAGAGCACGAGTTGGAGCCGCTTCTTTCCTCCGACCTCGAGATCGCCCAACAGCCGGATCTCCTCCAAGGTGTCCACGGGCATGCGTTGGCACTCTTCAATGATGAGCACGCAAGGCCGGTCTTGCCGGTGGCGCGCGACGAGGTGGGTATTCAATGCCTGCAGCACAGCTGCGCGGTTGGTGCTGCCGGGAATGGGGGCTCCGAGCTGACAGGCGATGGCGTGAATCGTTTCACCGGGCGGGAGACTGGGCGCTGCGATATAGGTGATGTCGAGTTCGGGCTTGAGTTGCTCCTGTAGCACTCGGCATAGCATCGTCTTGCCGCTACCCACCTCACCGGTGAGCTTGAACACGCCATCGCCCTGGGTGACCGCGTAACGCATGGTTTCGAGGATCGCGCCGCGTCGGGCACCATCGAAGAAATTCGCGACGTCGTTGAATCGCGCAAAAGGCGGGCGCTTCAATCCGAAGAATGTGCAGTACATAAGAGGCTCTTACTCTCCCTTTGTCTGGAGCTTCACTGGATACTGTTGCATGCGACTGTAGAGTGTGGTGCGCGCCACGCCGAGCACTCGAGCTGCTCGGCTGAGATTGCCGTTCGTCAGAGCGAGCGCCGCGGCGACGTAGTTGCGCTCGCAATCCATCAACAAGGCGTCGAGATCGAAGTTGCGGCTATTGAGGAGCCGCTGTTTGGCGGACTCGATGGCCAGCGCAGAGTCGCTTGCGCTGCCTTCCATGTCCACGACGTGTTCGTCCAGCTCTGCCAGCAGCGCTTGGGTACTGACCTCCTGGCCTGAATAGTTGGCCGTCAAGCGGATGACGATGTTGCGCAGCTCCCGTACGTTTCCAGGGAAAGGGTATGTCATCCACATCGCCATCGCATCGGCACTGAGCCGAAAAGGGGGGCTTCCCGTGGTGGCGCACTGCGCTTCGACGAAGTGCTCGAGCAAAAGCCGCCGGTCATCGCCTAGCCGACGCAAAGGTGGGACCGAGACGGTGAAGACGCTGAGACGATGGTAGAGGTCGATTCGGTAACGCCCCTCTCGCGCTTCGCGTTTGAGATCACGATTGGTGGCGGCGATGATACGCCCCCTGCTCACTTGCGTGGTGGTTTCTCCGACACGTTGATAAGTACCGTTCTCGAGCACACGAAGCAGCTTGGCCTGCACGTCGAGCGGGATCTCGCCGATCTCGTCCAGAAACAGCGTACCGTCGTCGACCTCACCGAAGTAACCGGCGCGAGCCACCGTGGCGCCGGTGAAGGCCGCTTTTGCGTGGCCGAACAGCGTGGCTTCGACCAGACTGGGCGCAATGGCAGCGCAATTGACGGCGAGATAGGGTTGCGCACTGCGCGCGCTATGGGCGTGAAGTGCATTGGCCACGACTTCTTTGCCGCTGCCCGATTCGCCGGTAATGAGGACCGGATAACAGGCGCTCGCGTACTGAACGATTTGCCGCCGCAATTGAGCGATCGCATCGCTGTGTCCGACTAGACTCGGAACAGCAGGAAGGCAGGCCGAGGCGTGCGCGTCGATCGCGTGGCCTGGATGCGTGCTGAACGTGAGCTGTGAGCTGAGCATGGCTTTCAGACGATGGCGGGCGAGCACGATCGCGAGGGACTGCTGTGCATGAGTGCAAGAAAAGCTTCTTCTAACGTCGCACAACCCTGTTCGGACTGAAGCTGTAATGCGCTTCCGGTGAACACCATTCGCCCGTGGTGTAGAACGGCCATGCGGTCGCAGAGGCTCGTGACATCGGGCAGCGCGTGGGAGGTCAATAGGACCGTCTTGCCCTCTCCGCGCAGGCGATCGAGCTGACCCCTCAAGATGCCTCGTGCAACCGGGTCGAGCCCGCTGCTGGGTTCGTCCAGGACATAAAAGTCCTTGTCACTGAGCAGACATGCAGCCAGTCCTAACTTCTGCCCCATGCCCTTGGACAAGGTGCGGACCGGTTTGCCCAACGCCTCGCGCGACAGCTCGAGCGCATCCAGCATCCCATGCACCTGCGATTCGATGTACGCACGGTTCTGTAGCGTCAGCAGGTAACGTAGGAATTCCCTTCCCTGCAGGTAGTGCATTGGCGTGAGGCGCTCGGGCAAGAAGCTGATGCGGTTGCGCGCGGCGCTGTCGTGATGGGAGCGACCGAAGATGCGGATCGATCCAGTCTCGATCGGCATGAGGTCGAGGACGGCTTTGAGCAGGCTGCTCTTCCCCGCGCCGTTCAGTCCGATTAGAGCCAAGATCTCGCCTGCATTGACCCGCAAGTCGACTTCGCTCAAGAGGCGCACACCGGCGACCCTCACGCTCACGCGATCCATTATCAGTGCTCTGGTGCTACACATGGTGTTATGACGAACCGGTATGGCATGTGCATAAGATTGCACGGAAATCGAACGGTATGCAAGTCCCTTGTGACGATATATGCCGGATGGAGCACGCGGGCGGGGAAACCGAGCCGGCTGAGGCTGTTAGAATACGGCGCCGCATCAATAGCAACGTGGAGACCGTGGCGCAGAACCTAGTCGAGATTGAGGACGTCGAGTTCCGCTATGACGTGCGTCCGGTGTTAAAGGGAATCAACATGCAGTTCCCGCGCGGCAAGGTGGTCTCGATCATGGGGCTGTCGGGATGCGGCAAGACGACGACACTGAAGCTGATCGGCGGGCAATTGCGAGCGACACGTGGGCGTGTGCGCGTGAACGGCCAACTGCTCCACGATCTAGACCAAGCCGGGCTGTATCGCCTGCGTCGGCGAATGGGCATGTTGTTTCAGTTCGGGGCCTTGTTTACCGACATGTCGGTGTACGACAACGTGGCCTTCCAGCTGCGCGAGCACACCGATCTGTCGGAGCGAATCATCCGCGACCTGGTGCTGATGAAGCTCAATGCGGTAGGGTTGCGCGGCGCGCACGCTCTGATGCCTTCAGAGTTGTCCGGGGGAATGGCTCGGCGCGTGGCGCTCGCTCGCGCGATTGCGCTCGATCCCGCGCTGATCATGTATGACGAGCCTTTCGCCGGTCTCGACCCGATCTCGCTCGGCGTCATTGGCAACCTGATTCGCCGCTTGAACGATGCGCTGGGTGCCACTTCCATTGTGGTGACCCATGACGTTCAGGAGTCGCTGAAGATCGTCGACTACGTGTACTTTATGTCGGAAGGAGTGGTAGTGGCCGAAGGAACGCCGCAGGAAATCATGAGCTCCAACGAGGATTACGTGCGACAGTTCGTGCACGGCGAGATGGATGGACCCGTGCCCTTCCACTACGGCGGCGTACCTTATGTTCAGGATCTGCGCCTGAACGTCGCGCATGGATAGCCTGATCGCGCGGGCGCTGCGCCACATCGGCCATCTGGTCATCGACGGCGTGTGGCGTTTGGGCTATGCGAGCCGCTTCTTCGTTTTGGTGCTGATCCGTTCGCGCTTGAGCTTCAGGCGCTTCGGTTTGACCATCCGCGAGATCTACTTTGCAGGCGTCTTGTCGCTCATCATCATTCTTGTGTCCGGCCTCTTCGTCGGAATGGTCCTTGGCTTGCAAGGCTTCGATACCCTGCAGCGCTACGGCTCGGCCGAGGCCGTTGGCACCCTGGTCGCCTTGTCCTTGGTGAGAGAGCTGGGTCCCGTTGTGAGCGCCTTGCTGTTCGCCAGCCGCGCCGGATCGGCGATGACCGCAGAGATCGGATTGATGAAGGCAACGGAGCAGATTACTGCACTCGACATGATGGCGGTCGATCCGATCTCGCGCATCGTCGGCCCCCGCTTCTGGGGCGGCGTCATTTCCATGCCACTGCTCGCAGCCTTGTTCAGTGCGATGGGCGTGTTCGGCGGCTACTTGATCGCGGTGGTCTTGCTGGGCGTCGACTCGGGCGCCTTTTGGTCCCAAATGCAAGCGTCGGTGGACCTACGCGATGATGTGATGAACGGCGTGATCAAGAGTTTCGTGTTCGGTGTCGCGGTGACGGCAATTGCCTTGTTCGAAGGCTACGATGCGCCGCCTACTGCCGAAGGGGTATCGGGCGCGACCACCCGCACGGTGGTCACGTCCTCACTCGCCGTCCTCGCAATTGACTTCGTGCTGACCGCATTTATGTTCCGAGGCATCTAAACCATGGATCGTAGAGTCATCGACTTGTGGGTCGGCGTGTTCGTCGCAGCCGGCCTCGCTGCGCTGCTCGTTCTTGCATTACAAGTCAGTAACGCGAGCACCTTCAACACCGCAGACACCTACCGCGTCTTTGCCGAGTTCGACAATATCGGAGGACTCAAAGTCCGAGCCCCGGTGCGCAGCGCCGGAGTGCTGGTGGGGCGCGTCGAGAACATCAGCTTCGACAACCAAAAGTTCGTAGCGCGCGTTGAAATGCGACTGGATAAGCGCTACCAGTTCCCGGTGGATACGACGGCGAGCATCTTGACGTCGGGGTTGCTCGGCGAGCAGTACGTCGGCTTGGATGGCGGAGGCGACACCAAAATGCTGTCTGACGGAGGTCAAATTAAGTTGACCCAATCTGCCGTGGTTCTAGAGAAGCTGATCGGGCAGTTCTTGTATGGGCGCGCCGCGGAAGGTGGATCTAAGTGATGGAGCCGTCGGTCTAATTTCTGTTTGCCTAAGTCGAGGAGATCATGAATCAGACAAAACGATCGTTCGTGCGCCGAGTTGTTGTGCTATTGGGCCTGACCTTCGCCAGCTGGCTCCCGAATGTTGTCTGGGCCCAGCAAGCGCCCGACGAACTGGTGCGGCACGTGGCGGACGATGTGCTAAAGATCGTGCGCAGCGATCAAGAGCTGCGCAGCGGCGACAAGAGCAAGGCGGCACAGTTGATCGAGGAAAAAATCGTCCCCCACTTTGACTTTGAGCGCATGACGCGGCTGGCGGTGGGCCGCAGTTGGCGGGAGGCAACTCCCGAGCAGCGCCAGACGTTGATCGACGAGTTTCGAACCCTGCTGGTCCGCTCCTATAGTTCTGCCTACACCAGCTACAAAGACATCGTCGTCGACGTGAAGCCATTGAAACTGCAGCCCAACGAGGACGATGTCACGGTGAAGACACAGATCAAGCTCCCGGGCGGCGCGCCTCCCATTAACGTCGATTACAGCATGTACAAGGCCAATCCGGAGTGGAAGGTCTACGACGTCGTCGTCGACGGTGTCAGCTTGGTGACCACCTACCGTTCCACTTTTGCCGAGGAAGTGCGCAAGGGCGGCATTCCGGGCCTGATTAAAGCCCTGGCCGATCTTAATTCCGGCAAGGCGCCAGCGCCTGCGGTGGGCGGCAAGAAGTGAATGCAGGTGAGGGTATCGAGCGGGTCGGCGACGCCCTCTACATTCGCGGTCCTATTACCATCGCAAATGTGGAGGCGTTGTTGCAGCAAGGGAGCCCGCTTCTGCAAAGCGGGACCATCGTCGATCTGTCTCAGGTCACAGATGTCGATTCCTCGGCCGTGAGCCTGTTGCTGCAATGGACACGGCAGGCCGAAGGGCGCGGCGAGCGACTGCGGATCAGGAACGTGCACCCCAACATACGTAGCCTGTCCGTTCTCTATGGTGTGAACGATCTTCTGCCGATCGAACAACCGACCAAGGCGAGCGCTTCCTAACGCCTCGTCTAGCCCTGGAAAAATCTAGCGTCGATTCTCATGCCCCCCGCCATTGAAGTACGGGATGCATCGAAGTCCTATGGGAGCTTACGCGCACTCGATAGCGTGAGCCTGCAAATCGAGCAGGGTGAATTCTTCGGCCTGCTCGGCCCAAATGGAGCAGGCAAGACGACGCTCATCAGCCTCCTCGCAGGCCTGGTTCGGCCTGACGCAGGCAGTTTGCGCGTGATGGGCTATGACGTCGTCGAAGCGTATCGGCTCTCCCGGCGTGCTTTGGGCGTGGTGCCCCAGGAGCTGGTCTTCGACCCATTCTTCACGGTTCGCGAGACGCTTCGAATTCAAGCCGGCTATTTCGGGCTGCGCAACAACGACGCCTGGATCGATGAGATTCTCGAGCGCCTGGACTTGAAGGCCAAAGCACACAGCAACATGCGCACATTGTCCGGCGGCATGAAGCGGCGGGTGCTGGTCGGCCAAGCGCTGGTCCACCGACCGCCCGTCATCATCCTCGACGAGCCCACGGCAGGGGTAGACGTCGAACTGCGCCAGGGCTTATGGCAATTCATCCGAGAGCTTAACGAAGCGGGCCACACCATCGTGCTCACCACGCATTATCTGGAAGAGGCGGAAGCGCTGTGCGGCCGTATCGCCATGCTGAAACAGGGCAAGATCGTCGCACTCGACACTACCCGCAACCTCCTGGGCCGCGTGTCCGGAGTGCGCCTGCGCGTGCGTTTGTTTCCGGACTCGCTGCCCGACTCGCTTCGAGGATGGCATGTCGGTCGCGACGGTGAGAGCGAAGTGATGCAATTGCCCGATTACGCGTCGCTCGAATCCATGTTCGCCGAGCTCAGACGGGCGGGTGTGACCGTGCAGGAAATGGAGTTGATGCAGTCGGATCTCGAAGACGCATTCGTGCAGATCATGCGGAACCATTGATGAGCGGATTTCTGACGCTGCTGTACAAGGAGTTGCTGCGGTTTTGGAAAGTGAGTTTCCAGACAATCGCCGCGCCCATTCTGTCCGCCCTGCTCTACCTGATGATCTTCTCCCACGTGCTCAGGGGTCGGGTCGAGGTTTATCCCGGCGTCACCTATGGCGAATTCTTGATTCCAGGCCTCGCGATGATGTCGTTGCTGCAGAATTCGTTTGCAAACAGCTCCTCGAGCATCATCCAATCGAAAATCACGGGAAACATGGTCTTCGTGCTGCTCACTCCGCTGTCGCCCTTCGAGATGTTTTCTGCCTACATGCTCGCCGCAGTCGCGCGTGGGATGCTCGTCGGCTTGGGCGTTTTGTTTGCAACAATGTTCTTTATCGATGTCCCGGTCGTGCACCCGCTTTGGGCCCTTGCATTCGCAATCTGTGGGGGTGCGATCCTAAGTGCGCTGGGTATGATCGCGGGAATTTGGGCCGATAAGTTCGACCAGCTCGCCGCCTTCCAGAACTTCATTATCGTTCCCCTCACCTTCCTCGCCGGTGTCTTCTACTCGGTCCACTCGCTGCCGCCGTTCTGGCAGCACGCCTCGCATTTGAACCCTTTTTTCTACATGGTCGATGGATTTCGTTACGGCTTCTTCGGTATGGGCGACGTTCAACCGATCCGGAGCTTCCTCGTGGTGGCGATCAGTTTGATCGCGCTCTCCACGCTTACGCTCAAGCTTCTCAGTAGCGGCTACAAGCTACGCCACTGACACGGACGCAACAGTAGGGCGAGCGCTCCGAGGTCGTACAATGCCCCCATGAGCGCTACATCTTCATGAGGTGAACGAAGTGGTCTTGCCTGACGACGTCAAGCAGTACATCGAAAGTGGACTTCCTTGCGAGCACGTAGAGGTCATTGGCGACGGACATCATTTTCAAGCGGTAATCGTGAGCCCGGCTTTTCGTGGCAAGAACCGCGTGCAGCAGCATCAGCTCGTCTACAAAGCGCTGGGAGAGCGCATGCGCGAGGAGATCCACGCTCTGTCTATGCAGACTTTTACACCGGAAGATTGGGCGAATGCGAAGCCGTAAAGGGAGGCGCCTCCTAACGACGGTGCGATCTCGTCCCTGCTGTTCTAACGAGGCGTCATGGAGAAGCTGCTGATCCGGGGCGGAGTTCCCCTGCGGGGTGAGGCGCGGGTATCGGGCGCA
>Ga0070741_10019301_pt1 | contig 10909 bp, 10 predicted proteins | sample Coa_R1_4_FD_66440 | JGI IMG/M metagenome (GOLD analysis project Ga0070741, IMG submission 66440) | Surface soil microbial communities from Centralia Pennsylvania, which are recovering from an underground coalmine fire - Coalmine... | ecosystem: Environmental > Terrestrial > Soil > Unclassified ...
CTGACCGCGGCTATACTGGCGCCCGCGCGGATGTAGCTCAGTTGGCTAGAGCGTCTGCTTGCCATGCAGAAGGTCGTGGGTTCGAGTCCCATCATCCGCTCTCTCTCACTCCTCGCTTCTGAACGCCTCGGCCGCGGGGCTCGATTTCTGCCGCGAGCCTCGCGCGTTGTCGCTCGAGTCGACTCGACGGCTCCGCGCGGCGCTCTGACATGAGCTCCACGCTCATCCCCGCCACCTACGATGGCGCGATGCTGGCGGGCGGGCTCTCCCTGTGACGCGCGACGACGTGCTCGCGTTCCATCGCTCGCTGCCCGGGTACGAGCCGACGCCCGTGCGCGAGCTGCCCGAGGTCGCCGCGGCGCTCGGGCTCGCGGCCGTCCTCGTGAAGGACGAGTCGGCGCGGCTCGGGCTGCCGGCGTTCAAGATCCTCGGCGCCTCCTGGGCCGCCGAGCGTGCGCTGCGGGAGCGGCCGGAGACGCACACGCTGACCGCCGCGAGCGCCGGCAACCACGGGCGCGCGGTCGCGCGGGTCGCGGCGCCGCGAGGACTCGCCTGCCGCATCTTCCTGCCCGAGCGCGCGCTCCCGGTGCGGCGGCAGGCGATTGAGCGGGAAGGCGCAGAGGTCGTCCGCGTCGACGGCTCCTACGAGGACGCGGTCGCTGCCGCCGAGGCGGCCGCACGGGAGCCCGGCGTGCTGCTGATCGCCGACGTCGGCTCGTCGGGGCCGGCGAGCTGGGTGATCGACGGCTACGCGACGCTCTTCGAGGAGGCCCGCACGCAGGCGCGCTACGACGTGGTGCTCGTCCCCGTCGGCGTGGGCTCGCTCGCAGCCGCCGCCTGCCGGCACGGCGGGGCGGCCGGCGTGCGGGTGATCGGCGTCGAGCCCGAGACGGCGGCGTGCCTGACCGCGTCGCTCGCCGCCGGCCGTCCGGTGACGATCGACACGCCCGGCACCGTGATGGCCGGCCTCGACTGCGCGGAGGTGTCCGCCGCCGCGTGGCCGACCCTGCGCGACGGCATCGAGCGGACGATCACGGTCACGGACGACCAGACGCGCGCCGCGATGGCGGAGCTCGCAGCGCACGGCCTCTCGATCGGCGAAAGCGGCGCGGCGCCGCTCGCCGCCCTCCACCTCCTCGCCGGCGATCCCGCCCTCGACCCGACGACACGCGTGCTGCTCGTGGCGACGGAAGGGCGGACCGGCGGCTGAATGCGAGCGGCCGGCCCCGAGCGCTCTATGCCCGGAACCGGCCGCTCAGCCCCCAGCGTCAACGGAGAGGAAGGGTGCGCTGACTGCACACAGCTTCGCTCGCGTTCCTTAGAGGGACCTCGGAACCGGCGACCGCGCTCGTTCACGACCAGCCCGGCGGCTAGCATCGCGTCATGGCCGACGTGCGCGTCCTCTACTGCCCCGTCTGATCGGGTTACGACGACCGGGCCGCGAGTCTCGCGGCCGCGCTGAACGACGCTGGGCACACCGCCGCCGCCGAGGAAGGGGCGAAGAGCCAGTTCGACGTGCTCGCCGACGGGGCCCTCGTCTTCTCGAAGCAGCGGGAGGGGCGCTTCCCCAGCGTGGACGAGATCGTCGCGGCGCTGGCCCGGTAGAGGACGACCGGGCGCCGGCGCGAACAGGGACGGGCGTCACAGCACGGCCGGCGTCCGTCGCAGTCCACATGGACGCCGGTGCAGGGGGACGGGTCGCGGCCGTGCGGCCGGCCGCGACCCAATCAGCACGGAGGCTCGAGGCCGCGGATCCGCCGCCACTCGGTGACCCACCAGCCCGGCGGCACCTCGGCGGGCGGCGCAGGCATCTCCGGCAGGTGCGGCTCCGGGCGCCGCAGCTGCAGCGAGGCGAACGCGGCGAGCTCGCGCAGCGTGAAGAGACGCTCCCGCCGCATGCGCGCCGCGAGCGCCGCCTGCTCGTCCGACCGCCGCTCCACGTAGGAGTTGCGGCGCATCGCCGAGTTCAGCTTCCAGACGGTCAGCACCGGCACGAACGCCGACCCGTACGCGGCCGCGACGCGCCCGATCAGATCCCGGTCGGGCGGCTCGACCAGCTCGCGGTAGTCGCGCCAGCCGCCGACCGCGGCCGCGCACTCGCGCCGGTGCATGACCGACGACGGCGTCGACCGGCGCGCGAACTCGGTCGTCCGCAGCAGGTAGGCGATCTCGCGCACGTTGCTGCCCGGCGGGCCGAGCGTCTGGAAGGCGGTGGAGGCGATGCCGGCGCCCGTCCGCTGCAGCCCGTCGACGAGCGAGGCGAGATGGCCGGGCAGCCACAGGTCGTCGTGGCCGTGGTAGGCGACGTACTCGCCGCGTGCCAGCTCGAGCCCCGCGTTGTTCGGCGCCGACTGGCTGCCCGAGTTCGCCGGCAGGTTCGTCCAGCGGATCCGCGGATCGCCGAACGAGCGCACGACCTCCTCCGAGTCGTCCGTGCAGCCGTCGCCGACGACGAGCAGCTCCCAGTTCGGGTAGGTCTGCCCGCGCACCGACTCGATCGCGAAGCGGAGCACGCTGCTCCAGTTGTAGGTCGCGGTGATCACGCTGACGAGCGGCACGCGCCGCGGCGTCGGCGGCGGCCTGGTCGAGCTCAGGGCGAGGCGGGCCAGCCGGCCCGCGACGCGCGCCGCCCGCCTCACGGACGGTACGGGATCACGTCGTTGTCGACCGGCAGCCGGTGCTTGTCGGGGTCGGCGTAGTCGTACGGCTGCGTCGGCAGGTTCACGAACGAGAGATCGGCCTCGCCGATGTTCCGGATCGCGTGCCAGACGCCGGGCGGGATCACGAGCAGCCCCGGCTGGTCGACGCCGAGGAAGCGGACGTCGACGAGGCCCTCCGTGGGAGAGCCCTCGCGCCCGTCCCAGAGCGCCACCTTCGCCGTGCCGTTCGAGAAGAACAGGCGGTCGTGCTGGTAGAGGTGCACGACCCAGGGGCCCCGGATCTGGCCCGGCCGGATCGTCACCTGGTAGACGTGGACGACGGGCTCCTCCGTGAACCGCCAGCCCTCGCTGTAGACCTCGATCAGCGAGCCGCGCTCGTCGACGTGCGCGACCGCGGGGCGGAACGACACGCCGTCGATGCGCGGCGCGACCGACTCGCCGGCCGGCGTGACACGCTGCGGCTCCTTCACGCCCGCTTCGGGCAGGCCGTGGACGACTAGCTCTTCGTGTTTGCTCATTCGGCGACGATATAGCGGGGATCGACCGTGGTGCACCACCGTCGAACCGGGCCGGCCATCACGTTCAGGTAGTAGAGGTCGTGCCGCGGGCCCGCCGCGACGGGGTGGTAGCCGCGCGGGACGAGCACCGTGTCGCCGTCGCGCACGGCGACGGTCTCGTCGAGCGAGCCGTCGCCGGTGTAGACGCGCTGCAGCGCGAAGCCGCCGGACGGATCGAGACGGTGGTAGTAGGTCTCCTCGAGCAGCGTCTCGGCCGGCGGGTCGTCCGTGTCGTGCTTGTGCGGCGGGAAGCTCGACCAGTGCCCGCGCGGCGTCAGCACCTCCGTGACGAGCAGCGACTCCGCCGGCTCGTCCTCCATCAGGATGTTGCGGATGTAGCGCTCCTCGGCGCCCGCGCCCCGCACGGTCTGCCCGGGCGGCGCGAGCAGCCGCGGCGGCAGCGAGCCCACGGCCGGGGCGGTGCAGATCGCGAGCTCCGCCTCGCCGCCGGCCGACCAGCGGACCCGCGGCGGCACGTAGAGGGAGGCGGCCGGCGGGGCGAACGGGCCGCTCCGGCCCGCGGTCGCGCGCACCTCGCCCGCGGCGAGCTCGCACGTCCCGGAGAGCACGACGACGCACGTCTCGCGCGCCTCCTCGACGCGCTCGAGCCGCCCGCCGACGCGCGTCACCTCGAAGCCGACGTAAGCCCAGCCCGCCGACTCGGGCGTGACCGCGACGCGGCCGCCGTCGCTCGCGACCCGAAGGCTCACTTGACGGCGCCGAGCGTCAGGCCGCGCACGAAGTGACGCTGCACGACGAGCGCGAAGAGCACGATCGGCAGCGCCCCGACGACGCCCGCCGCCGCCATCGGGCCCCATTCGATCTGGATCTTCCCGATCAGCGTCGAGACGCCCACCGGCACCGTCTGCGCGACCGGGGTCGAGGTGAGCGTGAGCGCGATGATGAAGTCGTTATAGGTTGCGATCACCGCGAAGATCGCCGTCGCGATCAGCCCGGGCGCGGCGAGCGGGATGACGACGCGGCGGAGCGCCGAGAGGCGCGAGTCGCCGTCGACCATCGCCGCCTCCTCGATGTCGCGCGGGATGTCCTCGAGGAAGCTCTGCATCATCCAGATGACGAAGCTCGTGTTCAGGCCGGCGTAGATGAGGATCAGCCCCAGCCGCGTGTTCAGAAGGCCCCACTTGGCGAGCACGATGTACAGCGGCACGACGAGCAGGATCCCCGGCAGCATCCGCACGAGCAGCACGGCGTAGAGCGACAGCCGGTCGACGCCGAAGCGCAGCTTGAAGCGGGCGAGCGCGTAGGCGGCGAGCGTGCCGAGCACGAGGCTGATCGCCACCGACGCCGCGACGATCACGATGCTGTTCACGAGAAACGAGTCGAAGTGGTACTCGTGGATCAGCCGGCCGTAGTTGTGGAAGGTGATGTGCTGCGGCCAGAGCGACACGCCGGCGAAGATGTCGACCGGCTGCTTCAGCGACGTGTCGATCATCCACCAGAACGGGAACAGCGCGACGAAGATCGCGACGGTCAGCGCGCCGTAGATCGCGGCTCCGGTCAGCCTCCTGCGGCGCGGGCTCACGCCACGGCCTCCGACGTGCGCCGCATGAAGTGCACCGCCGCCGCCATCAGGAGCAGCAGGCAGGCGAGCAGCGCGATCAGCATCGCCATCGCCTGGCCGTACTGCGTGAACGTGAACGCCGTGTTGTACGCGTAGATCGAGATCAGCTGGGTCGACGTGCCCGGGCCGCCCTTCGTGAGCACGAAGATCTGGTCGAACGTCCCCACTGCGTCGATCGTGCGCAGGGTGATCGCGACGAGCAGCACCGGCTTGAGCAGCGGCAGCGTGTGGTGGAAGAACGCCTGGACGCGGCTCGCGCCGTCGACCTCGGCCGCCTCGAGCGGGTCCTGCGGCAGCGACGTCAGCCCTGCCAGCAGGATCAGGAAGAGCAGCGGCGTCCACTCCCAGACGTCGACCGCGACGAGCCCGAGGAAGGCGCTCGTCTCCCTGGCCAGGATGTTCGGCGTGCCGAGACCGAGCTTCTCGAACAGCGGGTTGGCGACGCCGATGTCCGAGGCGTAGAGGAGCCGGAAGATGACGCCGACGACGACCGGCGCGATCGTCATCGGCAGAATCAGCGTGACGCGGATCCAGCTGACGAAGCGGAGCTCGCGCGCCACGAGCAGCGCCAGGCCGAGGCCGAGCAGCGTCTCGATCGGGACGGCGATCACGACGTACTTCGCGGTCGTCTTGATCGCCTCCCAGAAGACGGGGTCGTGGAAGACGTCGACGTAGTTCTGCTTGCCGGCCGACCCCATGTCGATGCCGTAGCGGTACCGGTGGAGGCTCGCCCGGGCGCCGTAGAAGATCGGGTAGAGCGAGACGGCGGCGAGCGCGAGCAGCGCCGGCACGAGCAGCACGTACGGGGTGGCGGCCGCCCTCAGCCGCCACCCCCTCGTGCCGCCCTCCCCGATCTCAGCCGATGCGACCGACAACGGCTTAGAAGTACCCGCCCTGCTGCTTCAGGTAGCTCGTGATCTGCTTCGCAGCCGAGTTGAGGTGCTTCTGCGCGATCGCCTGGTAGCCGCTCTTCTTGGAGATCGCCTCGACGAGCGCCTCGTTGAGCGCCGTGCCGAGGATGTCCTCCATCTTCGGCTCGTCCGGCGTGCGCGGCTTCGGCACCGAGTTGTTGACCGCGTCCGCGATCGCCGGCAGCCAGCGGTACTTCTTCACCGCGACCGGGTCGTGCAGCGCGGAGCCCGTGACGGCGGCGCTGCCGCCGCGGCGTGCGAACTCCTTCTGGATGCGGCTCGACGTGAACCACTCCAGGTAGTGCACCGCGGCCTGCGGGTTCTTCGCGCCCGACGCGATGCCGCAGATGAAGGTGCCGATCGCGGGGCCGTGCCGCTCCTGCGCCGGCGTCGCGGCCGTGTTGATCTGGTGGATCACCTTCGACGCCGACGGGTTGTCGATCTGGTGCACGAGGCCGGTGTACTCGGTCAGCGCCGTGCACTTGCCCTGCAGCAGCACCTGGGTCTCCTGGTCGGTGTCGAACTCGGCGACGCCCGACGGCATGTACGGGATGAAGCTGAAGAGCCGCACGAGCGCGGCGACGCCGGCCGGGCCGTTGAAGCCCGGCGACCAGTCCGGGTTGACGAAGTTCGCGCCGTAGGCGCTCATCAACGGCAGGTAGGTCTGGACGATCGGGTTGCCCTTGACGCCGCGCGCCGACCAGCCGTACAGCTTCCCGGGCTTCGACTTCGCCTTCGCGACCTTGTAGACGTCGTCCCACGTCTGCGGGGCGTGCGGGAAGTACTTCTTGTTGTAGTAGAGGATCTCGACGTCGTCGATGTTGACGATCGCGTACAGCTCGGGCTTCTGCTTCGCGAACGCCTTCATCTTCGCGCCGCGCTTCGGCGGCCAGAGGCCCTGCTCGACGCCCTTCTCGAGGATGTCCGGGTTCACCTTGAAGCCGAGGCTGTCGAGGCTCTGGATGATCTTCCCGGCGGCGAACTCCGGCACCCAGTTGTCGTCCATCACGTAGATGTCGTACGCGCCGGTCTTGTTCAGGCCGTCGTTCTTCGCGTTCTGGTACCAGGTGTCGTAGTTGGTCTCGTTGTAGTTGACCTTGATCCCGGTTTCCTTCGTGAACAGCTTGTTGAAGTAGTCGCGAATGGGGGCCATCGCGTTGTCCTGGAAGCTCCCCATCGTGATCGAGTTCGCGTGCTCGGCCGCCCAGACGCGCCTCGGCGCGAAGGCGATCGTGCTGCCGAAGACGACCGCGGTGCCGACGGCTCCCCTCTTCAGCACCTCGCGGCGGGTCAGCGGCCGCGCGAACGGGTCGGCGGCCGTGACGGGGGTCTCGCTCATCCGCTCCTCCTTGGAGTCGTTGCTGCTACGGGTGCCTCGGCTGGGCGATCGCCGGGCGGACGGCGGGCGCCGAGGGCGTCGCCCGTCTCCGCGTCGAACAGGTGCAGGTGCCGGGGGTCCGGCCGGACGGCGCAGCGCTGGCCGATCGCGGCGGTGAACTCGGCGGTCGTGCGGACGTTGACGACCGTGCCGCCGACGTCGACCGCGACGAGCGTCTCGTTGCCGAGCGGCTCGACGACGTAGATCTCGCCGGCGAACGCCCCCTCGGCGCCCGGCTCGACGAGCGCCGCGTGCTCCGGCCGGAAGCCGAGCTTCGCCGGCCCCGGCCTGCCGGGCTCCGCGAGCGTGACCGAGCCGGCCGGGTGGCCGAAGGCATGGTCCTGGACCGCGCCGTCGAGCACGTTCATCGGCGGCGACCCGCAGAAGCCGGCGACGAACAGGTTCGCCGGACGCGCGTACAGCTCGGCCGGCGACGCGAGCTGCTGCAGCCTGCCCTTGCTCATCACGGCGACGACGTCGGCCATCGTCATCGCCTCCACCTGGTCGTGCGTGACGTACAGCGTCGTGGCGCCGAGCTCGCGCTGCAGGCGCTTGATCTCGGCGCGCATCTGCAGCCGGAGCTGCGCGTCGAGGTTCGAGAGCGGCTCGTCCATCAGGAACGCCTGCGGGCGGCGGATGATCGCGCGCGCGAGCGCGACCCGCTGCCGCTGGCCGCCCGACAGCTGACGGGGCCGGCGGTCGAGCAGCTCGTCCAGGCCGAGCAGCGCCGCCACCTCGCGCACCTGCCGGTCCTTCTCGGCCCGGTCGACCTTCCGCACGCGCAGCGGGTAGGCGATGTTGTCGTAGACGCGCAGGTGCGGGTAGAGGGCGTAGCTCTGGAAGACCATCGCGACGTCGCGCGCGCGGGGCGGCGCGTAGGTGACGTCGCGCGGGCCGATGTGGATGCGCCCGCTCGTCGGCGTCTCGAGCCCGGCGAGCAGCCGCAGCGCCGTCGTCTTGCCGCAGCCGGACGGGCCGAGCAGCGCCAGGAACGTCCCGTCGGCCACGTGCAGGTCGAGCGGCTCGAGCGCCTGGTGCGCGCCGAAGCTCTTCGAGACGGACTCGTAGCGGACGTCCATCAGGCCGCCGCCCCGGTCGCAAGCAGGTCGAGCGCGCCCCGCAGGCCCGCGAGCGAGGCTTCGATCCCGGCCTCGGGCGTGAGGGTCGGGTCCTCGTGCTCGATCGAGACCACGTCGTCGTAGCCCGCCGCCCGCAGCGCCGAGAGGAGCGCCGCCCACTCGCCGATCGGGCGCCCCGCGCCGACGGCGGCGAAGTGCCACGGCATCGTGTCGGCGCCGGACGGCCAGCGGAAGTCGAGGACGCCGTGCCGCGCGATCCGCTCCGGGTGCAGCAGCGTGTCCTTGCCGTGCGCGAAGGCGACGGCGTCGCCCAGCTCCGCGACGGCCGCCACCGGGTCGATCCCCTGCCACCAGAAGTGGCTCGGGTCGAGGTTCACGCGCACGTTGCCGCCCGTCACCGTGCGCAGGAGCCGGTAGGACTCCGCGTTGTAGATCGAGGTGCCCGGGTGGAGCTCGAGGCAGACGACGACGCCGGGCGCCTCGTCGGCGGCCCACTGCGAGAGCTCGCGCCAGTACGCCGCGATGTGGTCCCACTGCGCGGCCCAGAGACCCTCCATGTCGGGGAGCCACGCGCCGCCGGCGAACACCGGCCAGCTGCCGCCGCCCGGCCCGCCCGGGCAGCCGCTCATGGCGACGACCCGGCCGACGCCGAGCGCGTGCGCGAGCAGCAGCGCGTGCCGCAGGTCGGCGTCGTGGCGGTCGCCGACGAAGCGGTTCGGGTGGAGCGGGTTGCCGGAGACGTTCAGCGCCGCGAGCTCGAGGCCGTGCTCGGCGAGGAGCCCGAGCAGGTCGTCCCGGGCGGCGGCGTCGGCGAGGAGCGCGGTCGACGCGTGCGGGCAGGGGGAGTAGCCGCCGACCCCGAGCTCGACCGCCGCGAGGCCGCGCTCGGCGCACCAGGCGAGCGCCTCCGGAAGCGTCAGGCGGTCGAGAGCGTCGGTGTAGAGACCGATCCTCAAGGCGTGAGCAGAAGCGCTGTGGAACGCTCCAATCGGGCGACCCTAAACCCGTCTCTCGCGCCGTGTCAAGGACTTGACGGCCGGCCGCGGCGGGTCGTAAGGTCTTTCCCCTGGAACGTTCCAGCGTGCATCGGCTGCGAACGGGTGTGATCGGCTGCGGGCTCGTCGCGCAGGCGATGCACCTCCCGTTCCTGGGCGAGCTCGGCGACCGTTTCGAGGTCGCCGCGCTCTGCGACATCTCGCCGCAGGCGCTCGGCCATGCCGCGCGGCGCTTCCCGGAGGCGCGCACGCACGCGCGCTGGGAGGACCTGCTCGCGGAGGAGCTCGACGCGGTGCTCGTGCTCACCCCGGGAAGCCACGCCCCCGCGGCGATCGCGGCGGCGGAGCTCGAGCGGCACGTCCTCGTCGAGAAGCCGATGTGCCTCAACCCCGACGAGGGCCGGCAGATGATCGCCGCCGCCGCCGCGGCCGGCGTCGTGCTGATGGTCGGCTACATGAAGCGCTACGACCCGGCCTACGAGGAGCTCGCCTCGACGCTCGACCGCGCCGCGCTCACCTTCGCGCGCATCACCACGCTCGAGAGCCCGCTCGAGCCGTACGTCGAGCACCTGCCGCTCGACCGCGGCGCCCGCGACGTCGACCCGGAGCTCCTCGCCGCGCTCGCCGCCGACGACGACGCGCGCGTCGAGCTGGCGCTGCCCGGCGAGGACGAGCTCTGCCGCCGCGTCTACCGGACGGTGCTGCTCGACAGCATGGTCCACGAGCTGAACGCCGTCCGCGGCCTGCTCGGCGAGCCGACCGACCTCCACTTCGCGCGCTTCGCGCCCGCGGGCAGCGCGGTGACCGCGTCGCTCTCGTTCGGCGCCGTCGAGTGCGCCGCGCTGTGGCTCGACCTGCCCGGGATCGCCCGCTACGAGCAGGACTGGGCGTTCTACGCGCCGGAGGCGCGCGCGAGCCTGCGCTTCCCGTCGCCGTTCCTGCGCAACGAGCCGACCCGGCTCGTGCTCGAAGGCGGCATCGCCGGCACGCCCACGGCGTGGGAGACGACGAAGCTCGTGTCGTTCGACGAGGCGTTCAGGCGCGAGCTGGTCGAGTTCCACGCCGCCGTCACCGAGGGCCGCCCTCCGCGCACCGACGGCGAGGACGGCCTGCGCGACGTGCTGCTCTGCCAGGCGATCGCGCGCGCGCACGCGGGCGGCACGGCGATCGCCGCGCCCACCGCCGCCGGGGCGCCGGCATGACGCCGCGGCTTGCGAGCGCGCCCGTCACCTGGGGCGTCTGGGAGCGGACGATCGACCGGCCCGACCTGATCCCGCCGGAGCGGATGCTCGAGACGGTGCGCGAGCTCGGCTACACGGGGATCGAGCTCGGCCCGCCCGGCTACTTCGGCGTCGACGGGGTCGCCGTCGGCGCGGCGCTCGGCGCGCACGGTCTCGACCTCGTCGGCGGCTTCGCGCCGCTCACGATCGCCGACGAGGACGCGTTCCGCGCCGACATCCCCGTCTGGCTCGACCCGATCGTCGAGGTGCTGGCGGCGACGGGCGCCCGCGGCCCGGTCGTGCTCGCCGACGCCGAGACCGACGCGCGGATCGCCGCGGCCGGCCGGCCGGCCGAGCAGCGGCGGACGGCGCTCCCGCCGGACGCGTTCGCGCGCGCCCTCGAGCGCGTCAACGAGGCGGTCGAGCGCTGCCGCACGCGCGGGGTCGACGTGGTCTTCCACCACCACGCGGCGACCTACGTCGAGACGCCCGACGAGATCGAGCGCTTCCTCGCGAGCACCGACGTC
>Ga0070741_10019302_pt1 | contig 10909 bp, 6 predicted proteins | sample Coa_R1_4_FD_66440 | JGI IMG/M metagenome (GOLD analysis project Ga0070741, IMG submission 66440) | Surface soil microbial communities from Centralia Pennsylvania, which are recovering from an underground coalmine fire - Coalmine... | ecosystem: Environmental > Terrestrial > Soil > Unclassified ...
CCGGCGTCGGGATTGATCGGCGGTTGGGCGCCAGGCATTACTCCGCAGCCGCACGATGCATCCATGTCGGTGCCGTTGAAGAAGGGCACGGACCTGGTGCTGCAGATTCACTATCATCCTTCCGGCAAGCCGGAGATCGATCAGTCCTCGTTTGGCTTGAGCTTTTCGGGGGCGCCGTCAAAGGGACGCACGTCGATTTTGATGTTTGATCACCATATCGACATCCCACCCGGCGATGCGCACTACGTCGCGAAATCGTCGCTGACGCTGCCACGTGACATGCAGCTAGCGGGCGTTACTCCACACGCGCATTATTTGTGCAAGGACATGAAGGTGACCGCGACGCTGCCCGACGGCACCACCAAGCCGCTGATCTGGATCAAGGATTGGGATTTCAACTGGCAGAACGCTTATCGCTATAAGACGCCGATTGATTTGCCGAAGGGCACGCGCGTGGATCTGGAATTCACGTACGACAATTCGGAAAACAATCCGCACAATCCGGTGCATCCGCCGGTTCGGATTCATTGGGGCGAAGAGACCAGAGACGAGATGGCGGTTGTGTTCTTGAACGTGCTGCTTCCTGCGCCCGAGGACATCGGTCCGCTGCATCGCGATGTGGGCCGGCAGTACGTGGAGCAGTTCCTGAGCCAGGTGGAGACGCTGCAGGATTTGCCGTATGAAATGCTATCGCCCGACGCCGTTTCGCGGTTGACGCAGGTCTTCAAGCTGTTCGACAAGAACGGCGACGGAAAGCTGGATGAAACCGAACGGACGGCCATGATCACGTTCATTAAAAACTTCCAGCAGCGCCAGACGCAGCAAGAGCCGCGCGCCCAGTAGAGTTCGTTTTATTTCTGCGGAAGGGCGAAAGCGATGTACGCGCCGGCTCGCTCGGCGGCCGGGCCGCCCATCATGCCATTGCCTGCTGCCACGCAGAGCACGACGTACTCGCGCCCGCCGACTTCATAAACGGCGGGAACGGTTTCCGCGCCTTCCGCCAGGTTGGTTTCCCACAGCACCTTGCCGGTGTCGCGGTCAATGGCGCGGAACTTGCGATCGGATGTAGTGGCCGAAAAGAGCAGACCGCCGGCGGTGACCACCATTCCCCCACGCGCGAAAAAGGCGCCGGTGTCGGGGTGGCCTTGCTCGGCGATCGGAGTGACGCTTCCAAGCGGAACATGCCACTTGATGGTGCCGGTATTGAGATCGTAGGCGGTCAACTGCGTCCATGGCGGCCCGATTGCCGAGAGCCGGTTGCTGGTGAACATGAAATCGACGGGCGCCCAGTAGCGCTGCGGGCCGTTGGAAGGAGCGGTCGCTGTAGGCCGTTCCTCCGGGCCCTGCGGCTGACTGGGCGGCGCGTTGTTGCCGGCGGGTGTCGCAAGGTAGGCGAGCAGGCCGGTAAGATCGCGATCGGAAAACTGGGTAAACCCGGGCATGCGGCCTTGGCCGCCGGTCACGGTGGTTCGAATCTGATCCGCGGTCAAGCGCGCCGTAATCCCGATGAGCGGCGGAATTCCGCCGGCCTGTCCGGCACGATCGGCGCCATGGCAACTCGCGCAATTTTGCGCATACAGCGCTGAGCCGCGCGATTCGGGCGATGCCGCCCCCACCACTGCCGCCGGTCCTCCGCGCGGTTCTTTGGTATCCAGCTTCAGATAGGTCGGCATCTCCTTGGATTGCACGTACAACAAGCCGGCTGCTGGATCCACGGCCGATCCGCCCCAGTTCGCACCGCCATTGTGTCCTGGCATTTCGATGCTGCCGCGCAAGCTAGGCGGCGTATAGAGGCCTTCGTTGCGGGAACTCAGGATCTTGTCGCGCAGAGCGGCGCGTTCCTCAGCGGGGATGTACGGATTAATGTCTTCCGCGGTGAACTTCTGCCGTGCAAACGCGGGCGGCTTGGTGGGGAACGGCTGCGTAGGCCAGGCCTGCTCGCCGGGTACGTCGGACTTGGGCACGGCGCGTTCTTCGATGGGCCATAGCGGCTCGCCGGTCACGCGATTGAAGACGAACAGAAAACCCATCTTGGTGGGCTGTGCCACGGCATCCACCATCTTTCCGTCATGATTCACGGTCAGCAGTTTCGGCGCGGCCGGCAGGTCGTAATCCCAAAGATCGTGATGGACGAACTGGAAATGCCACACCCGCTTGCCGGTGCGCGCATCGAGAGCCAGTAGCGAATTGGCGAAAAGATTTTGGCCTTTGCGATTGGCGCCGTAAAAGTCGTAGCGGGCGGTGGCTAGGGGAATGTACGCGATTCCGCGCTTCTCGTCGATGGTCATTTCGCTCCAGTTTTCAACCCCTGCCACGGTTTTCCAGGCATCCGGCGGCCAGGTGTCGTAACCGAACTCGCCAGGATGCGGAATGGTGTGGAAAACCCAGGCTAGCTTGCCGGTGACGACGTCAAAAGCGCGGATGTTGCCGGGATTGCCCTCGTAGTCGGCGCTGGCGGCAGATCCCATAATGATCAGGTTTTCGAATACACGGCCGGGCGTGTTGTTTTGGACGCGCGTCAGCGTTTTAGGATCGCGGTCATAGCCCACGCGCAGATCGGTGCGTCCATTTTCGCCGAAGGATGCGACCGTTTCGCCGGTCTTGGCGTCGATGGCGTACAGGTAATTGCTGGCGCAGAAGAACAGGCGGCGGTCCGAACGGTCCTTGCTTTCCCAGTAACTGATGCCGCGGCCGGTGATAGCGCGCGCGTTGGTGGGATGCGCCCAAATCTCGCGGCCCGTGGCGGCATCCAGCGCAACGATGGAGTTGTTCTTGGCCTCGACGTACATCACTCCGTCGACGATCACCGGATTGAAGCCGTAGTTGTTCTTGTCACCGGTTGGATAACTCCACGCCACCTGAAGCTGGTTCACATTGGACTTATTGATCTGCTTGAGCGACGAGTATTGCGCGGAATCCGCACCCCCCAAATATTCGGACCAGGTAGTGTAGGAACGATCCTCAGCCGCGAATACAACTATCCCGACAACTACCAGAGGCAGGGAAACGCGCACAATTCGCATCAGAACTCCTTCGGTAAGGAGAATATCACGTCTCGCTTATTTGGTCGGACGCGCCGGAGGCGCGACCAGCTCTTGCCGGACGGGCTCCAGGTATGCCGAGACCAGGCTCTGGTTGCCGTCGCGATCGACGGCTTTTACGCCCAACACAACGTCGTCAATGGAGAAATCCTTGAGGACATAAGTCGTAGTGTTGCCGACCCAAATTTCACGCTGCCAATCGGGAGCTGTGGTGGAGCGCATGACGATTGCATAGCCTGCAAGATTGGATACATCGCCGTTAGACGAAGCGGCTGCGGCCGGCTGCCAGCGCATGACGGCGTCGTATTCCGATTTGCCGCGGCTGAGCATCGGCAAACGGTCGCCTTTGCGCTCCCCGGACAAAATCGTATAGTTCACCACGGGCGGGGCGGGCGCCAGAGCGATGCTCGCCGCGACGGCGCAGTTCATTTTCGCGACGCGCGCGACGTAAGGCGGGGACGTGTTGTCGAGCGTATCGGTGGCGGTGTGCTGGTTTTGGTAGTTCTCGGCCGGCGTAGTGAGCCGGACGGCTGCGTATCCTTTGGTAAAGAAGCTGAGTTGGTCGCCGCCCCGATTGAAGCGGTCCTGGTGAAAGATCATGTCCACCCGCATGGAGGGCACGTAGCGCTCCGCGATCAGCTTGGTATAGCGCAGTAACGCGCGCGCCGGCGAATCTTCGGGCCCGCCAGCAAATACTCTCAGGGAACTATTGGATGTGCGTCCGTCGCCCGCCATTATGCTCCCGACAATGTCATTATTCAGCACGGCCTCGATCTGCATGTTTTGCGCTTCGGCAGATTCCGCGTAGACCTTGCTGCCTTCCAGTCCGATCTCTTCGCCCGCGAATGCGATGAATACCAGCGACTTGTGGAACTGATATTTGCTCATGACGCGCGCTAATTCGAGAACTGTGGCCGTCCCGCTGCCGTCGTCGGTGACGCCGGGCGAAATCGTTTCGGCGGCGGTGGCCTCGTTGTCCACCTCGGGCCGGGCCTCGTCGGTTGGAAATAGTTGGATATAGCGCTTCGCTTCGCTTTCGACCATGCCGCGCTTGATCAGGTCCGCCATCCGTTCCTGATCGTTAAACGGCGGCTTGTAGTGCAGGTTCACCGTGTCATAATGTCCGCTCACGATGACGAAGCGATCCTTGTCAACCGTGCCGGGAAGCACGGCAATCACGTTCGCGAGTTCCACTTCGTGCAGCACCTGACCCCGGCGTGCACCCTTCTTGATGTGAAACGTTTGGTAAGACACCTGGAGGCGCGGGCTATAGCTTGCAAACTGATCGTGGATCCAGCGCTTGGCAGCGCCGATTCCGTGAGCTGGATCGTCTTGCGCCGACATCACGTAACGCGTCCCGAAAGACTGGAGCTTTGTTAAAGTTGCCCCGATCCGATCTTCCGAAATCGAATCCACGACTTCTTTGACCTGCGGATTAAGGCCGTTGGATGGAGCCTGCGCGGCGGCTGCGGCTACGACGAGAATCGCGCCGGCTGCCGCGCCAGATAAACGACTGATCATGATACGTGAAGCATCAGAATATCAATTTCATGGCGAGCTGAAGCTGCCGGGAGGAACCGCTATCACCGGGTGGGAATCGAGTTCCGGTCAGCAGCACGAAGGTGGAACTGCCCAGGGTATCCGCGGTGGGGCTCGATCCGGGCTGGGTGAAATTGGGGTGGTTCAACAGATCGAATGCATCGGCCTGGATTCTCCAGGTGATGCGATCGGTGATTCGCGTACTTTTGATGAGCGAGAGATCCACGTTAGAAAATCCGGGACCGATGACAACGTTACGCCCCAGATTTCCAAATTGAGCGCCAGCCGCGCTGGTGCAACTGGTATTGCCCGGAGTTCCGCAATAAAACACAGCGGGATTCTGAATGTAGGTCACGTTGGTTGCATTGCCGTTAATGGCCGGTCTAAAGCCGGTCTCGACCGATCCGGTGACGCTGGGCCGCAGTGTTCCCAGGCCGGTAAACGACGTGTTGGTGGTGTGGAAATTGATCGGATTGCCGCTCTGTAGCTGGACGATGGTAGCAAGCTCCCAGCCTTCGATGAATCGATTTCCCTTGAACGGCAAATCATAGAGGCCGCTGAACACCCAACGGTTGCGCGCATCGAAGTCCGATAGTCCACGGTCACCGCGAATGTTGTAGCTGTTTTGGGGCGCCGAAGCTGTGGGATTGAGATTGGTGCGCGAGGCGTCATCGATCGATTTCGAGAACACGTAGGACGAGTTCAGTTCGAAATTTTTGGAGAAGCGCTTCTGGACCGTGATCCACAGGCCGTTGTAGCTGGAGTTCGCGACGCTTTCATATGAATAGATGTTCGACAGCCGGACGCCTGGATCGATGGGGCTGTTGGCCGACAGGGCCGGATAAGGACGAACGCCATTGATGAACTGATTGAGGTTCACCGGGAGGTCAAGATTGGTTCCCTTGCTGCCGAAATAGCCCACCATCAATCCGAACGAGCCAGACAGTTGTTGTTGAACGTTGAAGTTCCATTCCTGCGCGTAAGGGTCCTTGAAATTGTGCGGCAGAGTGATAGGCGAGACAGAGCCGCTGGCCACGGTGAACGCATTCCCCAGCGTAACGAACGGAACGGCCGCGCTTGGAACGAACGTTACCGGCACCGAATAGGGTGGATTGGAGAGCAAATTGTTTGTAAGCGCCAAAATCGGTTGATCGCTCATGATGGCGTAGGCGCTGCCGATCACGGTTTTGCTGTTTCCGAACACGTCCCATGCGAAACCGACGCGCGGCTGGAAGTTCAGCGCGCTTTGGTTATAGATCCGGCTGGGCCCGCCGCGCTGCCCGATGTGCACCAGCGAATCCGTGACCTGATCGAATTCAACGAAACGATTGGAGGCTTCTGTGGGCGTGCCGAACCAGTCATAACGCAGGCCGAGATCCAAGAGCAGATGTGGGGTGATTTTCCAGGCGTCCTGGACAAAAGCGCCGATGCTGTTGACGTAAATGCGATCCGCGCGATTGGAAGAATTCGCGGTGAATGCGCTTGCCTGGTCGTTAATGAATGCCGTGATGTTGGGAAATGTGAATGTGCCTGGGGTGAATGTAAAGTTGTTGTTGTTCAACCGCCGGTATTCGCCTCCAAACTTAATGCTGTGATTGCCGTGCACCCAACTCAGGGTATCGGACAGCGCAGCAGAGTAATCTCCGCGCCCCTGCGGCAGTCCATTGACGCCTCCAAAGCTGAATGCGCCCTGAACCGCTATTTGAGGCAGACCAATGGGTGCATTGACGCCGCTGTTGATTCCCAATGAAGCGGCATTCAATATATTGTCCGGATTGAAAACGATGTGAATGCGGTTGTAACCAAGGCGTACCTCATTCACCAGCGACGGGCTGAAGACCTGAGTATCGGTAATCGTCATGAGCTGGCGGCGGCCGACGCGTTGATCGCCATAGCCGGGAAGGTTGTTGGCGTCGGTAGACGGCGGCTCATTGCGGTTATCGCGCTGAATGGCGTAGTAGACGTTCACGCGATTTGCCGCGCTAAAACTGTGGCTGAAATTCGCGGTTCCTTGATCGATATCCACGGGCACCGATGCCGAGCCGATGAAAAACCCGCCCGGAGAATTCGCGGCGGGGATGAACGGGAGCAGGCTCTTGATAATAGGATCGCTCGAAGAAGCGGCCTGGCTGCGCTGCGCATCGCTGAGCACCTGGGTGGATAACGGCGCGAACTGACGCTGGCGGAGGCCTTCGTAGCTCAAAAACAGGAATGTCTTGTCCTTGATGATGTGACCGCCGCCGTCCGCGCCGAACTGATTGCGCTTGAAAGGCGAGAACAGAGTGCCTACCGGGTCGGTGAAGTTTCGCGCATCGAACCAGTTGTTGCGAACGTACTCGTAGGCCTCGCCGTGCCACTCGTTGCCGCCGGTTCGCGTCGCGATGTTGACGGCAGCTCCCGAATTTCGTCCATACTCCGGACTGTAAGTGGAGTTGTCTATTTTGAACTCCTGCACAGTGTTGATCACCGGCTGGAATGTGATTTGGTTGTTTGAAGGATCGCTCAGGTTAATTCCATTGATCATGTAATTGACCTGATCCTCTCGCGCGCCCGCGGTATTGAAGGCGAATGAGCCTTGGCCTCGCAAAGGGGCTGTGAGGAATCCATTGGCCGGTGGTGTGACTGTTCCGGGAACCAGCAACGCGAGGTCCACAAAATGCCGGCCGTTCAAGGGTATCTCTTGCACGGTGGCTTGGTCCACTACACCGCCCACGCCAACGCTGGTGGTATTGATCACCGGCGCGGTGGCGGTGATCTCGACCGTGGTGCTAGTGGCCGCAACGCTGAGCGCGAAATCCTGACGGACGGCCGAGCTCACAGGGAGCACTACGTCGTTTGCGACGGTGGTTGCCATGCCTGAGGCCATCACCTCCACTCGATACGTTCCCGCGGCGAGCGACGGCGCGACATAGGCGCCTGCAGTGTCGGTCATGGTGGTTCGTTCTTCACCCGTGCTTTGATTGCGAATCGTGACGGTGGCGTTAGGGACGGCCGCGCCCGCGGCATCCGTCACCGTGCCCTGTAGGGAGGCGGTGGATTGAGCCTGTAGCGCACCCGCGGTGAGAACCAGGCAAGCCAGAGAACAAACGACAACGCTGCCGAAAGGCGATGCGAGTAACTTGTACATAGAAGACCCTCCCAAAGCGAAGCGTTCGACTGCGAGCGGGGCATGGCGGGGCGACGAAGCCCCAAAAACTACTGGTTAGCGTATCTGACTCTCGAGAATGGGTCAAGGTTTCAGGCCATCTCGCGGTATTTGAGCGATCACGGCTGAAACAGGTGCGGAATGTGATGGAATTAGCGGCGGTTATCAGCAGGTTTTCCCGCGGCCCGGCGAGGCGGGCCCGGTATTAGACATTGACTACGCGGCGCGCTAGTCCCAGCGCTTCCGACCAGAATGCAGGCGAGGAGTGTAGCTGTTCGACAACTTTCGAAATTGCGGAGACGAACCGCTCGATGTGCTCATCTGTCGCGACGAGTGGGGGCGCGGCTTTCAGCACCATGAAATTGTTCCCGCACATCTGGGTCAGAAAACCCTCGCGGAACATGCGCATGACGAGCACCTGTCCGAACATCGCGGGATGAATGGCGCGAAATGCTTCGAATTGCAGGCGTAGCTTGAGGCTGCGAGGAGCCTGGAATACGATTCCATTCAGTAGTCCTTCGCCGCGCACCACGTTCACCATTTCGTACCCTGCAAGCGCCGAATTCAATTGCTGCCGGAGCATCTCGCCGGCAGACTGCGCACGCTCGCCGAGCTTATACCTCTCCAGTACCTCCATGGTCGCGAGGCCGGCTCGCATTGAAATAGCATTTTCGCTGAAAGTCGACGCATGGATGATGGAATTCCGGAGCGAATCAAAGACGGATTCGTAGACCGGCTCCGACATGAGGACGGCGCCCACGGGAATCAAGCCCCCGCTCAGGGCTTTGGCAAGTACAATGAGGTCCGGTCGAAGGTCGAAGTGGTGCGCGGCAACAAACGGTCCGGTGCGGTACATACCCGTCTGCACCTCGTCCAGAACGAAGAGTGTGCCGTACTTGCGGCAGAGCGCTTGCGCCGCCTCCATGTATTCACGGGTGGGCACACGGATGCCCGCTTCGGACTGGATGGGTTCCACGAACAACGCGGCGTACTTCCGAGAGGCGAGCTCTTGCTCCAGCCGATCGACTTCGCCGAACGGCACGGCTTTTGTGTCGGCCAGCATGGGGCCGAAGTTGCCGCGCCAGAACGGATCACCCATCAGCGACAGCGCTCCGCAGGTGAGTCCATGAAACGCGCCGTCCTGATGGAGCAGCCCGGTTCGTCTGGTCCGCGCGCGGGCGAACTTTATGGCCGTTTCCACGCCTTCGCTTCCGGAGCTGCAGAAGAACGCTTTGGTCAGCTTGCCGCCGGCGCGTTCGCACAGCCGCGCGCCCAGTTCCCCAGCCAGTTCAGGAACGTGGCTTTGCAGCATGGCGGGCCCCGAGCGGTCGAGTTCGTCTTTGATTGCCGCGACGATTTCGGGATGATTGTGCCCGGCGTTGTGGACGCAATAACCGGATAAGAAGTCGACAATGCAGCGGCCATCGGAGGTGTACAACTCAGCGCCCGAGCAACGATCGTAACGGAGGTTCATTCCCAAAACGGCCAGCAAACGCTGCCATTGAGGATTCACGTTCGCGGCATAATCGGACGACTGAGTCGTGGGCCGGTGTTCCAGGACTGATTGGTTCATGGCGGGTTCTATTCTCCGGATCGAATTGCGCCGCGAGCGTCGACATCGATCTTGACCGTGTCTCCGACGCGCAGGAAGAGAGTGCTGGGATTTTTCATGCCCCATTGAACGTAGGGCACCAGGAAGTGAGCCTTGAGTTCCACGCCATCCCCGGACGGACGGGCCTCAGCAGTCATGGTCATTTCGTGGCTCGCGCCATGAATGGTAAACATACCGTGCACATTGGCTGCCGATAACGTGCCATCGGCGTGATCGGGAATGAAGACGATCTCCGGATATTTGGCGCTTTCGAGAATGTTCTTATGCATCCTCTTATCGCGCGCTTCACTGCCGCTGTTGCCGCTTTGGGCATCAATGACGATTTCTCCGGAGCATTTGCCGGCCTTGAGATCGTAGCGCACAGTCCCGCGTTTGAGTTGAAACGAGCCATGGACGGTGTGGAGGACATCACTCAGCGTGAACTCCACGTGCGTCTGAGCCGGATTCAATTCCACGACCGTCTCCTGGCCCAGCAATGCGCGAGCGGCCGCGAGCAAAATCAGACAGATGAATTTCATGGAACGCCCCTACGTGTGCGGCAAGCAGTGCGGAAAAGATTTTAGGTTGAGCCTGCATGGCAAGCAATGCTATCCGGCGCGCCACGGCGTGATCGCCGAGCGAAAGCAAGACTCGGGCCATCCACTGCGGACGCCTGGCGATCTTTCTATGCTGGCGTTGGTAGGCCGCCAGGTCGCCGGACTCCAGCGCATCCGCCAACGCTGCGGCTTGTCGGAATGCCAGGCAAAGACCTTCGCCTGTGATGGCGTCGACCGAGCCTGAAGCATCGCCGACCAGCGCTACGTGGCCGCGATAAACGCGCTGCAGCCGGCGAGATGCGGTTACGGACCCGCGTTCCGAGCTCAATTTCGGGGCGGACTCAAGCCGGCGCTGCAATGCGGGAAATTCGTACAGCGCAGCGTCTAAACGAAGCTTGGAATCGCGCGAGATTGTGGCAACGCAAACCGTATCGGACGCGACCGGCGTCACATAAACCTGGCAATTGCGGCCCCAATACAGCTCCATGTAATCCGACCAGGGCTCGATTTGGTAGTGCCGCCGAAATCCGAAACGCCGGCGATCGAATATGCGTTCGTCCAAACCTGCCCATCGCCGGACCAGCGAGTTTTCTCCGTCGGCGCCGATTAACCAGCGGCAATCTAAACGATTCAGGTCGAGCTGCGCACCCCAGTGCATTTGGACGCCAACGGCTTGGGCATGCTCGATCAAAATGCGATGCAGCGTGGTGCGCCGCACTCCGCGCCCGCAGCCTTGCGGAAATTTCGCCTCTACGGAAGTTCTTTGATCGAGGAAACGAACACCCCAGAATGGGAAGGAATCTGCAGCGCCGCTGGATACGCCGAGCGCCGAGAGCGCAGCCAGAGCGTCCGGCATCAGGCCTTCGCCACAGGCTTTATCCGCGGGTGGAATCGCCGCGTCGGCTACGGTGACTCGGAACCCTTTTTGCCGCGCCGCGATCCCAGCGGCTAAACCTGCGGGACCGCCGCCCACTATGAATACGTCTGTGCGTGCCATTGCAATATCGCGACTTACCAGGCCCTGAGTATGTTTCCC
>Ga0070741_10019303_pt1 | contig 10908 bp, 7 predicted proteins | sample Coa_R1_4_FD_66440 | JGI IMG/M metagenome (GOLD analysis project Ga0070741, IMG submission 66440) | Surface soil microbial communities from Centralia Pennsylvania, which are recovering from an underground coalmine fire - Coalmine... | ecosystem: Environmental > Terrestrial > Soil > Unclassified ...
CTCCGGGAACTGTTCGCGCAAAGCAACCCGCCTCCGCTGGATTTTGGGTTTGGCTATCGCTGGAACTACAAGGAAGCGCACCTGATTGTGGCCGAACGCAAGTAACGTCCGCGCAGACGTCAAGTCCTTGACGTGACATATTTGATATAACATACTGGATGAATGCCGTTAAATACGCCTCGGCTGATTCGCTACTTGCGGAATCGACTCAGCCTTAGTCAAGAGCAGCTTGCACAGCGACTTAATGTTTCCTTTGCGACTGTCAATCGCTGGGAGAACGGGCGGGCAAAACCGCAAGGGTCTGCCAGGGTAGCGCTCGACGCTCTGCTGGAAGAGGTTGGCCAGGGCGACCTCGCTCTGCGACACGAAGAAGTGGAGACGCCGCGGCGCCGAAAGCGCGGGACTTCGAAGAGCGCGGTGCTTTCGACAAAATCCATGGAGCAAATGCTCTGGGACGCGGCGTGCAGGATTCGCGGCGAAAAAGACGCGCCCAAATTTAAAGACTACATTTTGCCACTGGTCTTCATCAAACGTCTCTCCGACGTTTTCGAAGATGAAGTAACGCGACTGGACGAGACGTACGGCGACCGGAAAACAGCACTTGAAATTCTGGAGGCGGATCATTCGCTGGTTCGGTTCTACATTCCGCCTCAAGCGCGCTGGCCTGTCGTGAGTGGTCGCGAACAATTCCATTGGCCCAAAGACCAGAAACCGAAAACGCTCGGGGAACAACTCACCACGACGGTCCGCGCAATCGTGAAAGCGAATCCGTCGCTTGGCGGCGTGATCGACATTGTTGACTTTAACGAAACGCGCAGCGGCGAACGCGAAATCAGCGATCAGGCTTTGCGCGGCGTCATCGAAGAGTTGTCCGATCCGCGCTATCGGCTCGGTCTTCACGATGTTGAGCCTGATTTTCTGGGCCGCGCCTACGAATATCTGTTGCGCAAGTTCGCCGAGGGTCAGGGCCAGAGCGCAGGCGAATTTTTCACGCCTCAAGAAGTTGGCTGGCTCATCGCGTATCTTGTGCGGCCGCGGCAGGGCGAAGAAGTTTACGATTACGCCTGCGGCTCGGCCGGCCTCCTGATCAAATGCGAACTTGCTCTGCAGCAACGCGACCACAAAATCTCGCGCCCGCTCAAGCTTTACGGGCAGGAACTCACCGGCTCCAGCTACGCCATCGCGCGGATGAACATGGTCATCCACGACATGGAAGGCGAAATCGTGCGCGGCAATTCCATGACCAATCCCAAATTCCGTGACTCGGACACGAGCTTGAAAAAGTTCGACATCGTTGTTGCGAATCCGATGTGGAACCAACCGTTCGACGAATCGGTTTATGCGAACGATCCGTTCGAGCGGTTCGAGAAACAGGGCGGAGTCACGACAAGCAAAGCCGATTGGGCGTGGCTGCAACACACGCTGGCTTCTCTGAAACCGACCGGCCGCGCCGCCGTTGTGCTCGATACCGGCGCAGTCACGCGCGGCAGCGGCAACAAAACCGAGGATCGCGAAAAGAAAATCCGCAAATGGTTTGTCGAGCAGGATGTGATCGAAGGGGTGATCCTGCTTCCTGACAACCTTTTTTACAACACCACTGCTCCGGGAATTATCATTGTTCTCAACCGGCACAAGCCGCAATCCCGTCGCGGCAAAATCGTTCTGGTCAACGCCAGCGCCCAGTTCAAGAAAGGCCAGCCGAAGAATTTCATTCCCGAAAACGCCATTCACAAAATTGCCGATGCTTTCATCGCCGGCGAAGACGTGCCGAACTTCGTCAAAATCATCAGCACCGAGGAAGCCGCAAAGAACGACTTCAATCTTTCGCCCTCGCGCTATGTCGGGGCCGCGACCGACGAAACCTATCGCGAGATTCCCGAGATCGTAGCGGAGCTGAAGGATCTCGAACAAAAGGCAACCAAGATCGACAAGGAACTGGATGGAATTCTTCGACAATTGAACCTGTCTGCGGAGGCAAAATCATGAAGCGGCAGTCAGGCACGCTCGCCTTTCGTTCTCAAGATTATGACGCGATGCTCAGCCGCGTCGTAGGTTTGATCGACGAGGCCCGGCGCACTTCGGCGCGTGCCGTCAACGCCATCATGACCGCCACCTACTGGTTAATCGGTCGGCACATTGTTGAGTTTGAGTTAAGCGGGAAGAAGCGCGCCGAATACGGGGAAGAATTGCTGGAGCGACTTGCCGTTGATCTTACTGGCCGATTCGGTCGCGGATTCTCACGGCAGAATTTGCAGCAGATGCGGCAGTTTTATCACGCCTTTCGGCCTGAACAGATTTGCCAGACACTGTCTGGCAAATCTCCGCCCGGCCAAATAATCCAGACAGCGTCTGGCAAATCTGCGAGTCGCGACACAGTGTCAAAGAAATACGCCACACTGTCGCGTAAATTACCAACCCTCTCCGTTAACGACCTAGCCGCGCGTTTTCCTCTTCCCTGGTCCGCTTACGTGCGCTTGCTCTCAGTAAAGAGCCAGCAGGCGCGGAAGTTTTACGAAGCGGAAGCGCTGCGTGGGGGCTGGAGCGTGCGGCAGCTCGATCGGCAGATCAATTCGCTGTTTTACGAACGCACCGCGCTTTCACGAAACAAAGCCAAAATGCTGAGCAAAGGCGGCGACGCCAAGCCGGAAGATGCGGTCTCGGCTGAGGAGGAAATCAAAGACCCTTACGTTTTGGAGTTTCTCGGACTCAAAGACGAATACTCGGAGGGCGAAATCGAAGAAGCGCTCATCCTGCATCTGGAACGGTTTCTCTTGGAGCTCGGCGGCGATTTCGCTTTTGTTGGCCGACAACGCCGTCTCCGCATCGGCGATGAATGGTATCGCATCGATCTGCTTTTCTTTCATCGCAAGCTCCGCTGTCTCGTCGTGATCGATCTCAAGCGCGGCAGGTTCACGCACGCTGATGCCGGCCAGATGCACACGTATCTCAACTACGCGCGCGAACACTGGACGCGCGCCGACGAAAACCCGCCGGTCGGGCTTATTCTTTGCAGTCAGAAAGACGAAGCCATCGCGCGTTATGCGCTGGATGGTTTGCCTAACAAAATCCTCGCAACCGAATACCGGACCGTTCTCCCCGATGAACAAATCATCGCGGCTGAGATCGAGAAAACGCGCCGGCAACTGGAAGCGCGGACGATCGAGAACAAAGGAAGAAGAGGCTGATATGGAATTGGCCGACGACGACGCAAAACTCCGCGCTCTTCCAGCTGCCTGGACCTTCGATTCGATCGGCAACTTGTTCGATATTCGGCAAGGCAAGTCGCTGGCACGTCACAAACAGACCGGGAAGCAGAAGAACAAATTTTTGCGGACAGCGAATGTGTTGTGGGGAAAACTCGATTTGTCCCAAGTGGACGAGATGGATTTCTCGCCTGCTGAATGCGAGACACTGGCGCTCAAATCGGGCGACCTGCTTGTGTGTGAAGGCGGCGACATCGGCCGAACGGCAGTTTGGCGCGACGAATTGGCCGACTGCTATTACCAAAATCATTTGCACCGATTGCGGGTGCGAGACGGTCGAGTCAATCCAGAGTTCGTCATGTTCTGGATGCAAGCCGCGATCACGCAATTGCGTGTTTACGAGGGATTCGGCAACAAGACGACTATTCCAAATCTATCCCGGTCGCGTCTGAGCGACTTTGTCATTCCCGTCCCGGAAAAGTCCGAGCAGGAAAAAATCGCGGCGGTGTTGTGGAAGATTCAGAAGGCAATCGAGATCGAAGACGCGATCGTACGCAACGCGCGCGACCTGAAAAAATCGCTGCTTCGCCATCTCTTCACCCACGGCTTGCGCGGCGAACCGCTCAAAGAAACCGAAATCGGCCCGCTGCCTCAAAGTTGGGACGTAGAACTGCTATCTGACTGCGCACATGTTCAGACTGGCGTCGCAAAGGGGCGACGAATTGATGAACCGGATTTGATCGAAGTGCCGTACTTGCGAGTCGCTAATGTTCAGCACGGCCATCTCGACCTAACCGAGGTCAAGAAAATCCAAATTCGTCGAGATGAGCTGAGCCGTTACTCGCTGCGCAAAGACGACATCGTTGTCACGGAAGGCGGCGATTTCGACAAACTCGGGCGCGGTTTTATTTGGGATGGCCAAGTGGATCCGTGCGTACATCAAAACCACATCTTTGTGATTCGTCCGAATCGTAATCGCCTGTTGCCGCGCTACCTCGCGTATCTCATTCAGTCGCCGCACGGCAGGGATTACTTCCTGACTGTCGCACACAAAACGACGAATTTGGCGTGCATCAACACGAGTAAGCTAAAAGCCTTACCACTTTTGATCCCGCCGCTGATTGATCAAAAGGAGATCGCCGACATCCTGCAAACTGTTGATCGCAAGATCGACATCCACGAGGCGAAGAAGCGTTCGTTGCAGGAACTCTTCAAAACAATGCTGAACAAACTCATGACCGCCCAAATCCGCGTCAACGATTTGGACATCGATACCAGCGAGGTGACCAAATGAACGTTCCCGACGATTACCGGATTCACCTTAATTTCTTGCCTGTAGCTGGCGATCTGCCGAAGTTCGAAATTTATCGAAAGCTCCGAGGCGACCAACGGGAGCAGCGCCCGGCGGGCGATGAGATTCACTGCTACTCATTACCGAAGACCGCCGCTGACATTGGGAATCGCGATTGGTATTGGGTTTCGTGCGAAGCGACCCCGGGTTTCGAACGCTTTGCTATCCAACGAAATTTTAATCGTCACTTAACAACATGGGCCTTGTTCAGGGCGATAGCAGATCAGTGCAAGCGAAAGTTGCGACCTGAGGACTATTCGGTGTCAGGAAGCGGGTTCTGGCGTGAAATCCACTTCAACATGCGAAGCCACAAGCACGGTGTGGAGCAGCTGATTATTCAACCTTATCAAATGCGAGTTTTACAAAAATTTGGAGTGATTGCCGACTTCCATTTTCGAAAAGACCCGGAGACCAGTTTTTCCCGAGAGGTCCAGAGGTCAAGCTTGAGCTTGGATGAAAAGTTCAGACGAAATTTAGATTTCTACGTCGATCGTTTCGATAAGATCGTCGAGTTTCTCAGACAAAGGCGAGAGGTTTTTGAAACTATACACCTACCAGGCGCGACGGAAGCAATACACCTGGAAGAGGACTTCGCGCCCGTACCAGCAACGCGGCTGCGGCCTAGAACTTATGTGTTCAACGGTGAGAACGAAAGTCGGAGTCAGTTCATCGGATTGCAGCAACACGGCCCACTACAACCGCTAACACGATCTGCGAAATTGGTGTTCATCTTCCGTGAACGTGACCGGCAAGCCGCCCGAGCACTCGCCGCCGCCCTTAGAGGCAGCAGCCAGCACCAGCGATTCAGCTTCCCAGGATTTGAACGTCTTTTTAAAGCCCGCCTTGAAATCGATCACCAACCGATTGTTCTCACCGACTTCTCGGCGGACTCGATGAGATCGGCATTAGAGCGGATTCGGACCGGTGCAAATGGCGAGGTGCGAATGCCGGTTCTAATTCTCCCCGACGGCGAAGAGGAAGGTTATTTCAACCACAAGGCCGTCTTTAGCAACGCCGGAATACCTAGCCAAGCGTGCACGCTCGGCGTCATCCAGGATGAGAACACATTGAAGTGGTCGGTGGGCAACATCGCACTTCAGATTTTCTGCAAGGCGGGGGGGCTACCATGGAAAGTCAGACCTACAGCCGAACGGAGCTTAATTGTGGGCATCAGCCAATCTCACAAAATTCGGAGGACCAAGGAGAAAACTGAAGTAAAGAAGTACTTTGCCTTTTCGATTTCGACTGACTCGAGTGGGCTGTTCCAAAAAATTCAGGTGCTTGGCGACGCAGAGGAGGAAGACGAGTATCTCAATCAGCTCAGAGCAAACTTGAAGGAGATTCTCTCTGACGGAGCAAAGGAGTTCTCGCGGGTGGTAGTTCACACATCATTCAAGCTGAAGCACCGTGAAATCGACGAGATTCAGGGTGTGGTAAAGGAAGCTGCAGCTTTGCCCAACAACGGCAAATGTAGATTTGCTGTTGTGAAAGTGAACCACAGAACGCGATTTTTCGGAGCGAATCGGAACGTCAACAGTCTCGTGCCATTCGAGGGCACGCGCGTGAAACTTGGGCCTGGTGAATATCTCGTGTGGTTTGAAGGCATTTTCCCAGATAAGCCCACGGTCACGAAAGCGTTTCCCGGACCGACCCATCTCCAATTCCTCCGCGCTACTGAAGAGAGTGTAAGCGATGAAATCCTTCTTCAGGATTTGGTCAATCTTTCGGGTGCTAACTGGCGAGGATTCAATGCAAAGAGTGCACCTGTATCAGTCTTCTACTGCCATTTGGTCGCTGACTTGGTCCACGACTTCCAGCAGCGGGAGTTACCGCTTCCTGCGATCGAAGACCTGCGGCCCTGGTTTCTATGAGGGGTCATGAGTAGTAAATCAAAGGATATCATTTTCCTTCTAGGCGCAGGAGCGAGCGAAGAGGCTGGGATACCGCCTTCCGGTAGGATGATCGAGAAGATCGAAGAATTGCTTAAAGAAGATCCAGACTGGAAGCAGTTCGTCGATTTATACAATCACATCAAAAGCGCGATTCATTACGCGGCAGGACTCAAGGGCCTGTTCGACGGCAACGTTGAATATAACATCGAGACCCTGGTAAACACGCTCTATGAGCTCGAGCGCAATGAGGAACATCCCCTTTATCCATTCATTGCCTCTTGGAACTCACGGCTTGTCTCTTTGACGGACAAAGATTTTTCGAAGGTAAGTGCATTCAGACGGCTCATCCTTAGGCAACTGAAAACATGGGTTTCTCCTGACGACACCTCTCTGGCTCATTACTACAGAGGCCTCATCGCCATTCAGCGGGGCTTAACATTTCCACTGCGCATCTTCTCTCTAAATTATGATCTCTGCGTAGAGCGTCTCAACTGCAACGATTTTAGAGTGGAAAGCGGATTTCCAGGCATCGGGCCCAAGTTTCCTTGGGACTGGGAGCGTTTTGAAGACAGCAACGCGGGTCCAAATCCGCCTGAAATCTACCTCTATAAGCTACATGGCTCCATAAATTGGAAGCGCGATGACGCGAGAAATCTCTTCTGTCTGGAACAGATCGAGAACATCGCGCCGGAAAAAATGGAGCTGATTTTCGGCCGAGATTTCAAACTCGAAGCGGCCGACCCGTATCTGTTCTATATTTACGAATTTCGAAAGTATTCGCTCGAAACCAAGGTAATCGCATGCATCGGGTATGGGTTCGGCGACCAGCACATCAATAAAATCTTAGAGCAGGCTTTGAAGAGGGATCAAAGCAAGCGTTTGCTGGTAATCGCTCCGCATAATGACGACCGAGAAGTTGATCGCGAAGCACAAATCCGCTCGCGGATTTCAGCCCGGCCTCAACAGCTCATTATGAGGAAATCGTCGGCCAAGGAGTTTCTTGAAACACCCGAGGTTCACAAGCAGCTGCTTGAAGTGATTCCAAAGCCTGCAGACGTGCCGTTCTGAAAAATGGCCACGTTCGCCACCGAATCCGCGACTGTTCAGGATCCGCTTGTTCGTTATGCGGGGGAGATCGGATGGGAGATTGTGCCGCAATCTGAGGCGGTGATTCTGCGCAAAGGCGAAGGCGGGATGTTTTTCTATAAGCTGCTGGAAGAGACGCTGCTCAGATTAAATCCGGGCATCATCACTCTGGAGAATGTCGATGAAGTGATCCGGCGTTTGGAAGCGGTGCGCAATTCTATCGAGGGAAACGCGGAGATTCTGGCATGGCTGCGCGCTGAGCGGTCGGTCCATGTCGCGAGCGAGAAACGGCAGCGGCAGGTCCGATTGATCGATTATGAAGATGTCGGTCAAAACATTTTTCAGGTATCGCCGGAATGGGAATACACCAACGGGTTAAGCAAACCCAATCGCGCTGATGTGATGTTTTTGGTCAACGGTGTTCCCGTGGCGCTCGTGGAAACCAAGAGCGCCAGGAAAGAGTTGGAAGAAGCACTGGTGCAAATTCGGAGGTACCACAGGGAGACACCGGAGATGCTGACCACGCCGCAGGTGTTCGATATTACGCATCTAATTGAGTTTTATTACGGCGCGACGTGGAGCCTGGACCGCAAGAATCTGTTCAGCTGGCGCGACGAAAGCCCGGGCAATTTCGAGGCGAAGGTGAAAGCGTTCTTCGAGCCGAAGCGTTTCCTGAAGATGTTGAAGGAGTGGATTCTCTTTTACATCAAGGATGACGAGCTAAAGAAAACGATTCTTCGGCAACACCAGACGCGCGCGGTGGAAAAAGTGGTGGCGCGCTGCGCCGATCCACAAAAAAAGCGGGGACTGGTCTGGCATACGCAGGGCTCGGGCAAGACCTTTACCATGATCACTGCGGCGCGATTGATTCTGGAGCTGAAGGAAATCTTCAAAACGTCAACGGTCTTATTGATTGTCGATCGAAATGAATTGGAAGGGCAACTCTCTGGCTGGGTCGAGCGGTTGTTAGGCGAGCTGAGCAGCCGCGACATCAAGATCGAATACGCCTGTCGTAAAGATCGATTGCGCGAACTGCTCGGCTCGGATTTTCGCGGGCTGATCATTTCGATGATCCACAAGTTCGACGGCATTCCGAAAAATATTAATACGCGCGACAACGTTTATGTTCTGATCGACGAAGCACATCGCTCGACCGGCGGCGATCTTGGGAATTACCTGATGGCCGCCTTGCCGAACGCGACGCTGATTGGATTCACCGGCACACCGATCGACAAAACGGCCTACGGGAAAGGCACGTTCAAAGTTTTCGGCAAGGACGACAAGGAGGGTTATCTCGACAAATATTCCATTGCCGAGTCGATCAACGATGGCACAACGCTAAAGCTGAAGTACGCGCTCGCGCCAAATGAGATTCGACTTCCGGAGAAACTCCTGGAAGAGGAATTTCTCGATCTCGCCGAAGCCGAAGGCATCAGCGACGTGGAAGACCTGAACCGCATTCTGGACAAGGCGGTAAAGCTGAAAGCCTTTCTGAAGTCGGACGCGCGCGTGAAAGCCGTCGCAGAATTCGTGGCGAAAGATTTCAAGGAGAAGGTGCGGCCGCTCGGCTACAAAGCCTTTCTCGTCGCGGTCGATCGCGAAGCGTGCGCGCTCTACAAGCAGGCCTTGGACAAATTACTGCCGCCGGAATGGACGAGCGCGATTTACACCCCGGCACAAAATGACAGCGAGCGTTTCCCGCTGGTCGCGAAATACCAACTCGGCGAAACGGAGGAAACGAGACAGCGGAAGACGTTCACTAAACCGGGATTGGATCCGCAGATTCTCATCGTAACCGACAAGCTGCTCACCGGTTACGACGCGGAGATTCTTTACTGCATGTATCTCGACAAACCGATGCGCGATCACGTCCTGCTCCAGGCTATCGCGCGGGTGAACCGTCCGTACGAGCAGGAAGAGAAATTCAAAAAGCCCTGCGGTTTCATTGTCGATTTTGTTGGCGTTCTCGGGAAACTAAAGAAGGCTCTGGCCTTCGATTCAAAGCAAGTGGACGTGAGCAAGCTCATCGCGTCGATCGATGTCTTGCTGGCGCGCTTCAAAGAGCTCATGCGCGCTGAGGGACAGAAGTATCTGCAGTTAACGAAAGGCACGATCGACGACAAGGCCGTCGAACGAGCGATCGACGCGTTCGTAAACAAAACGGAGCGCGAAAAATTCTACGGATTTTTCAAAGAGGTCGAAGCGCTCTACGAAATTTTATCGCCGTCGGCTGAGCTGGCTGACTTCATCAGTGACTTCCGGAATCTGGCGACTCTCTACCAAACCATTCGCAATGCGTTTGGGGCAAAAACGACATTCTACGCCGATGTTGCGAAGAAGACCGAGCTCTTGATTCGGGAAGAGGCAGAGACTTACGGAGTTAAACAGCCCTCGAAAGTAGTCGAGATCGATGAGAAAACCCTGGAGGCAATCAAAAAGAGCAAATCTTCCGACAGCAACAAAGTCGTAAATCTCGTAAAAGGCCTTGTACGAGCAGCCGAAGAAAACGGGAAAGCCAAACCATATCTCATCCCAATTGGAGCGCGCGCGCAGGAGATCATGGAAGCGTTTGAAGAGAGCCAGGACTCATCCGCTGAAACGCTCAAACAGTTGGAGAAGCTGGCGAAAGAGCGAATCGATGCAGAAAAGGAACGCGAAAAAGCCGGCTTGGATGCCGATACGTTCACAATTTACTGGGAGCTAAAGCGAGAGGGTCTTGGTGATGCCGCCGAATTTGCAAAAACAATCAAGACACTCTTCGACAGATTTCCGAATCACCGCTTCAACGCGGATGAACTTCGCCAGCTCAAAGCAGAGATATACAAGCTGTTGCTCAACGTCGTAAGGGGAAAAAGAATGGTCGCCCTTACAGAGAAGCTTTTGAACCTCGTTCGGAGTTGAAGCGATGAAGGGAAAGCGCACAAAGCGACTGCAGAGCGCCGAGGAGCTTCGGGCCGCAGTGGCTGAATGGTCCGCGATAATCAAAGCGCGGCCGAAACAGATTCGTATTCAGCAGATGAGTCGTAAGTGGGCCTCCTGTTCCAGCAAAGGTTGCGTCACATTCAGTTCAGAACTGTTCGACCAACCCTATCCGTTCCAAGAATTCGTTATTGTTCACGAACTGCTCCATCTGAGAATCCCCAACCACGGCAAACTTTTTAAGAGTTTGCTTCAGGCGTATCTGCCGCAATTCAAGTGGGTGGAGAAAATCGGGTCCAGTGCGAATCCCGAGCCGTCTTCGGTAAGACGGCCCCGCGCAAATCCCTAAAACCTGCGGAACCAGGAGTAGGGAAAATCGTCTCCGGGACAATCGGTGGGCCAGCGCGGCGGATTCATTTCCCGATGCGGCTTTACCGGGATATCGTGCCAGCCGGCC
>Ga0070741_10019304_pt1 | contig 10908 bp, 11 predicted proteins | sample Coa_R1_4_FD_66440 | JGI IMG/M metagenome (GOLD analysis project Ga0070741, IMG submission 66440) | Surface soil microbial communities from Centralia Pennsylvania, which are recovering from an underground coalmine fire - Coalmine... | ecosystem: Environmental > Terrestrial > Soil > Unclassified ...
CTGTTGTTCCTCGGGAACGCCGGTCGGTCAGGCCGCCCGCCGGTGGGCGTCGGCCACCTGGGCCAGGATCTCGCCGGGCCCGTGCACCGCGTCGTGCCACGTGTACTCGAGATAGTTCCACCCGACCCGTTCGCAGCGGTTGCGCTTCATCGGGTCGCGCCGGAACGCCTTCGGCGTGTCGTGGCTGCCGGCATCGTTGCACTCGATGCAGACCATGAGCCACGGCCAGGCGAGATCGAGGTAGTAGACGTGCCCGTCCACCACGACGCGGTACTCGAACACCGGCATCGGCAGCCCGCCGGCGACCAGCATCTCCGCCATCCGCCGGGCGAACTCGCCGCCCGGCGGCGTGTTCCCGTCCCGCTCCAGGAGGATCCGACGGAACGGACCGACGTTCCTGCCCCTCACGTTGTGGGCGAGGTAGCACCGCCACAACTCGTCCCACGTGACGATCCCTCGTCGCAACGCGTCGTCCAGCAACCGGATCGGTCTGTGCTCGGCCGGTGCGCAGTCAAGGATCGTCCGGGCGACGCCGGTGACGGGGATGCCGTCCACATTGACGGGCGCGGCCAGGTCGAACGCCGTCGACTCGTGCACCTTGTTCCCCGCCCGGGCCCTGGGCCGTCGATGCCGCGGAACGGTGACGTCCAGCGACGCCGGCTCGAAGACCCGCTCGAAGCCCATCAGATGAGCCGCACTCCGGTGCGACACCAGGGCCGGCCCCCGGCATGACAGCACGGCCGCCATCGCCCGATTCCGGAACGTCTCCGGCACCCCGCCCATCCGGTACACCGCCGGTCCGATCCGGTCGATGACGCCGGCGCGCTCCCGCCGTGTGACCCAGATGGTGCTGGCGCCGCACTCGTACATCTGGCCCGAGCTGATCACCGAATGCTGGGTCGCGGCCCGCGCCTGGACCCGGGCCAACACCTCGTCCATCTCGATCTCCCGCCATTCGGCGTTCCTGAGGAACGACAGGTGTTCCTTGGGAACGCAGGTCAGAGCAGGGGGAAGCTGGGCCACAAACCGGCGTTCCGCAGGAACGACAGGTGTTCCTCAGGAACGCCGTTTTCCGGGGCGCAGGGGAAGGTCAGCGGACGATAGGGGCCGGCGGGTCGCCGGCGCAGCCGAATTACGCCGGGACCCTGGACGACGGGCAGATGTCGTTCAGGAGGCAGTCGGCGCACTTCGGGCGGCGGGCGACGCAGATCTTGCGGCCGTGGAGGATGAGGCGCAGCGAGAAGCCGCCCCACTCCTTCGGGGGCAGGAGGGCACCGAGCTCGTGCTCGACCTTCACCGGGTCGTCGGACGCCGTGAGGCCGAGGAGGCGGCTGATGCGGCCGACGTGGGTGTCGACGGGGAGGCCGGGGAGGTCGAAGGCCACGGACCGGATGACGTTGCCGGTCTTGCGGCCGACGCCGGGGAGGGTGACGAGGTCTTCCAGCGCCGTCGGCACCTCGCCGCCGAAACGCTCCTCGAGCGCCTGCCCGAGCCCGAGGAGGCTCTTGGCCTTGTTGCGGTAGAAGCCGGTCGGGAAGATCACCGACTCCAGCTCCTCGGGGTCGGCCTTGGCCAGGTCGGCCGGGGTCGGCCAGCGGCGGAACACCTCGGGCGTGACCATGTTGACCCGCTCGTCGGTCGTCTGGGCCGACAGCACCGTGGCCACGAGCAGCTCGTAGGCGTTGGCGTGGACGAGGGCGCACTCCGCCGGGTACTCCCCGGCGAGCCGCCGGGCGACCTCCCGGGCCCGGCCCTTGATCGTGCGCGGCTTCCCCACGCCGCCGAATCTACAAGGAGGCGTTGCGGACGGAGGAGGCCCGGCCGGCCGCCCGGGCGGCGAGCTCCAGCACCGCCTCGACGAGCACCGCCATCCCGGCCCCGGGCAGGTAGTGGCCGGCGCCGGGCACGACGCGCAGCTCGGCCCCGGGGATGGCCGCCGCCAGCCGGCGGGCCGAGCCGGGGGCGATGAGCCGGTCGCGGTCGCCGGTCACCACCACCGTCGGCACCCGCAGCTCCCCGAGCCGCCCCACGATTTCGGGCCAGTCGGTGACCAGGGCCCGCTGCTCGGTCATGAAGCTGCCGAGCACCGCCGGAGTCAGGCACTCGGTGGCGAAGCGTCGGCACTGCTCGGGCTCGAGGCCCTTCATGCGCCGGCCGACGAGCCGATGGGTGGCCCGGCGCCCGAGGACCATCCGGGTCAACGCCAGTCCGCCGGCACAGATGGCCCGCCCCGCCACCGGCACGGCCAGCAGACGGTCGGCCGCCGTCGGCTCCCCCGGCCCGATCGAGGCCGCCAGCACCAGACCGCTGACCCGTTCCGGATGCCGGAGCGCCAACTCCACGGCGACACCGCCGCCCCAGCTGAACCCGAGGACGACGGCCCGCTCCACGCCTTCGCGGTCCAGCACCGCCAGCGCGTCGTCGGCGCCGGTGGCGAATCCGCCGGCGGGCTCCCCCACCCGACCACCCCACCCGGGACGGTCCGGGGCCAGTATCGGGCAGGCGCCTCCCAGCGCCCAGGCCACGGCCTCGAAGTCGCGGCCCGACCCCGGCTGGCCGTGGAGGGCGAGAACCGGCGGCAGGGGCGCGCTCACTTCGTCCAGCGTACCGGCGCCATGCTGGACGTTTTGCCAGGCAAGTCGGTACAAAAACGGCCTTCCGCCCCCACTGGCCGAATGTCTGTTACGGGCGTATTGTTGCGTTATGCGTGTGCGTAACTGGGCTGCTCTGTTACTGGTGGCAGCCGTTGTGGCGCCGATTCCGGCCGGCGCCGGCGGCGGGCCCGCCTCCGCCCCCCTGGCCCCGGCCGACGGTGCGCTGTTCGGCGCGGCGGTGGCCGCCGGGTCGAAGGAGGCGCCCTACCAGCCCGTCACCGACCTCGAGACGAAGCTCGGCCGCAAGCTGGCCATCGACCGCTACGACCGGCCCTTCGGCGCCGCCTTCCCCGACGGCCGGGAGCAGTGGGACATCGCCGCCGGCCGCATTCCGATGATCTCCTGGGGGTCGGTGGCCAGCGGGGAGATCAACCGCGGCAACTGGGACACCCAGATCCGCCTGCGAGCCCGGGCCGTCCGCAACCTCAGCCAGCCCGTCTTCATCAGCTGGTTCGCCGACCCCGCCAACGCCAAGAACAAGGCGGTGGCGGGCGACCCCGCCCAGTACCTCTCGGCCTGGCGGCGCATGCGCCGCCTCTTCACCGAGGAGCAGGCCACCAACGCCATCTGGGTGTGGTGCGTCGACGCCGCCGACTTCGCCGGCCCCACGGCCGACGCCTGGTACCCGGGCGACGACTCCGTCGACTGGACGTGCGCCGACGGCTACAACCCCCGCAATCCCGCCCGGCCCGACAGCGTGGCCCGGAGCTTCGAGGAGCTGTTCACGCCGTTCCACGAGTGGGGCACCCACCACGACAAGCCGATGATGGTCGGCCGGTACGGCACGGTGGAGGACCGCCCCGGTGAGAAGGCGGGCTGGGTCGAGGCCGCCCGCGCCGTCCTCAAGGACGGCCTGTCGGGGATCGACGCCGTCGTCTACGACTCCACCCAGGGCCCGCCCCCCACCCCCGACGGCGCCGGCGACGACTGGCGCATGGACAGCTCCGACGACTCCATGGCCGCCTTCGCCGCCATGGGCGCCGACGACTGGTTCAAGCCGGCGGTGGAGAACACCCTGCCCGACACGGCCATCGACTCCGGCCCGGCCAAGACGGTGCCGAGCCACGACGCCAGCTTCGCCTTCTCCGCCTCCGGTCACGCCACCGGCTTCGAGTGCCATGTCGACCGGGCGCCGTGGCGGGCCTGCTCGTCGCCCGACACCGTCACCGGGCTGCCGGACGGCCGGCACGGCTACGAGGTCCGGGCGATCGGCGCCGCCGGCCGGCCCGACCCGACGCCGGCCCGGTGGGACTGGACGGTCGACACCACCGGCCCGGAGGTGACGGCCACGTCGCCCAAGGACCGGGCCACCAACGCCTCGCCGGGGGTCGAGGTCACCGCCACCTTCTCGGAGGCGGTCGACCCGTCGACCGTCGTAGGCGACACCTTCCTGCTGGCGGCCGAGGCGACCGGTGAGGCGGTGAGCGCCAAAGTCACGTACGACCCGGCGACCCGCAAAGCCCGGCTCCGGCCCGACAAGGCCCTGCTGCCGCTCGCCGTCTACCGGGCCACGATCACGGCCGGGGTCAAGGACCTCGTCGGGAATCCGATGACCAAGGACCACGAGTGGTCGTTCCAGACCACCGCAGACACCACGCCGCCCGGCCCGCCCGACGCCCCGCAGCCGCAGCCCCAGCCGGGGCCGGGCCCGCAGCCACAACCGGGGCCGGCACCGCAGCCCCCCGGGTCCCCGCCGCAGCCGCCGGCGCCTCGGCCGGGAGGTCGAGGATGAAGGCGCCCCCTTCGTAGACCAGGTGGCCGCCCTGGCGCTGGGCCAGCTCCCGGGCGATGGGCAGGCCGAGCCCGGTGCCCCCCCGCCCGTCCAGCGTGACGAAGCGTTCGAAGGCCTGGCGCTCCAGGCCGGCGGGGAGCCCGGCGCCGTCGTCCTTCACCGCCACCACGAGGCGGTCGCGCTCGGCCGCCACCCGGAGCTCGAGCACGGAGCAGGCGTGGCGCCGGGCGTTGTCGAGGAGGTTGCTGAGGATCTCCGAGGTGGCGTCGGGGTCCAGCACGACCAGCGGCGGGATCCCGTCGCCGAGGGTCAGCCGGCACTCGGCCACCGACAGCTGGCGGGCCCGTTCGATCTCCACCCGGCACAGCTCGGCGATGTCGACCGGGCGAGGACGGAGCGCCTCGCCCTGGTCGAGCCGGGCCGTGCGCAGCAGTGCCGTCGCCAGGCGGCTGAGCCGGCCGGCCTCGCCGGCCAGGTTGGCCAGCAGCCGCTCCTGGGCCGGGGTGGAGCCCTCGACCAGCAGGGCGTCGACGGAGGACCGCAGGGCGGCGATCGGCGTCCGCAGCTGGTGGGCGGCGGTGGCCAGGAAGGCCCGGCTGCGGGCCTCGGACTCCCGGGCCGAGCGGAGCGACTCGAGGACGGCGCCGAGGAGGATCACGACGATGGCGTGGACGCTGAAGCGGGTGACCATGTTCCACAGCACGACGCTGACGCCGAGCCGGGAACCGCTGGTGATGATGTCGGCGGCCCCCCACAGCACGGCGCTGAACAGCGCGGCGGCGATGCCGGCGACGGCCCCGGCCACGATGGTCACGGCCACCACCAGCAGGACGTAGAACACCCCGAACGACACGTTGGACCCGGTCACGGAGTCGAGGGCTCCGATGCCCAGCAGGCCGAGGAAAAGACCGGCCGTCACCACGGTGCGGTGGGACCGGGAGCGGTCCACCCAGCTCGCCAGCCGGCCGAGATCCACGGCTCGCAGTGTGGCCCATCGGAACCGGCCGCCGCGGTCGCCGACCACAATGGAACAGGCCGGGTTCAGGAATTTTCAGGTTCGCGCCACGACGATTTGAGGGTCGATGCGAGATTCCCCATGCGACAATCGGCGGCAATCGCCAGGCGAGCAGGGCGCCCAATTCGAGATGGAAGCAGCGAGAGCGTCGGCCTTTTTGCGCACCGATCCGGCGGCCCGGATCCTCATCGTCGAGGACGACCCGGAGCTCGCCGCCGATCTCGACGCCCTCTTCCGCCGCTACGGGTTCGACACCGAGGTCGTCCGCAGCCGGACGGCGGCGCTACGCCGGGCCGGCTCCGCCGACCTCGTCGTCCTCGACACGGCGCTCCCCGACGGCGACGGCCTCGAGATCTGCGCCGCGCTGGCCGCCCTGCGGGCCCTGGTGGTCATCTCCGGCCGGGTCGAGGAGAGCGACCGGGTGGCGGCGCTGGAGCTCGGCGCCGACGACTACATGACGAAGCCCTTCGGCTCCCGGGAGCTCGTGGCCCGGTGCCGCTCGGTTCTCCGCCGGCGGCGGTCGGCGCCCCCCGGCGGCGTCGTCCAGGTCGGCGGTCTCGAGGTCGACATCGAGCGCTACGAGGCCCGGCTCGACCAGCGGTTACTGGAACTCACCACCAAGGAGCTGGCGCTGCTGGTGGCGCTGGCCCGCCGGATCGGGGACCTCGTCCGCCGGGAGCAGCTGGCCGAGGAGGTGTGGGGGGCGGGGGTCTGGTCGGTCAACCGGTCGCTCGACGTCCACATGTCGTCGTTGCGGCGCAAGCTGGGCGACTCGCCCCACCATCCCCGCTACATCCAGACGGTCCACGGTCTGGGATTCCGCCTCCTGCCGCCGGTGTCGGGCCGCTGAATCCCCGGCTGCTGTTCATCGAGGACGATCCGTCGCTGCGGGAGGCGGTCGCCGTCACGCTGCGGGGGGCGGGCTTCGAGGTGCGGGCCGAGGCCGACGGCGGTGGCCTCGCCGAGGCCGTGATCGAGTTCCACCCCGACCTGGCCATCCTCGACGTCCGCCTCCCCAACGGCGACGACGGCTACGGCCTGGCCCGGCGGCTGCGGACGATGGCCGAGATCCCGATCGTCTTCGTCACCGCCGCCGACGGCCTCGACGACCGGCTGCGGGGCTTCGAGGTCGGCGCCGACGACTACCTGGTGAAGCCCTTCGCCGCCTCCGAGCTCCTGGCCCGGGTGCGGGCGGTGCTGCGCCGCTCCGGCCGGCTGACGTCGCCGACGCATCAGATCTTCGACCTCCTCGTCGACGAGGCCAGCCGCACCGCCGCCCGGGGCGGCACCGACCTCGGCCTGACGAGGACGGAGTTCGACCTCCTGGCCGTGCTCAGCCGGGCGCCGGGCAAGGTGTTCTCCAAGACCCAGCTGCTGTCGCTGGTGTGGGGCTTCGACGGCTACGACAACAACCTCGTCGAGGTCCACATCTCGGCGCTGCGCCGCAAGCTCGAGGCCCACGGAGGGCGGCTCATCCACACCGAGCGGGGCGAGGGCTACGTGTTCCGGTCCCCCGCCCCGGGTTGACTCACGCCTGGCGGAGGTAGCGGCGCCAGAGCCAGATGAGCCCCGAACCGCCGAAGACGACCCACAGGATCAGGAGGATCCGGGAGGGCTTGGCGTAGTCCCGCCGGTGGACGATGGACAGACGCGGGCCGGCGCCCGCCTCCAGGGCCGCTTCCTCGTGCTTGCTCAGGTGGCCGACGTTGAGGGTCACCTGGCAGGCGATGAGGTCGGGGCTGATGTTCACCGACGTGGCCCCGGGCCGGTCGGCCCAGGTCTGCCCCTGGATGAACCGGATGGCCTTGCTGAGCTGGTCGACGGCGTCCTGGGGGCAGGTGGACGTGGGCCGCAGCGACATCTGCGATGCGGAGCTCGCCGCCGGCGCCCCGCCGGCGGCCGGGGCGGCCGACGCCGGCGTGGCCAGGCCGCCGCCCACGGCGAGGACGACGGCCGCACCGGCGGCCACGACGGTGCGTCGCAGACCGGCGAGGACGTGGGGGGGCCGGTTCATGTGCATGGCGTCAGACCCTCCGGACGATCACACCGTCAGGGAACGAGACCGCCGTGACCTGGAACGAGGAGTACGGCTTCCCGGAGTGCAGGTACATCGCCGACAGGCTGCCCTTGCAGTTGGCGCTGGTGCGGACGATCGGGCCGGACGTGTTCGGCACCTCGCAGACCACGACGCCGATGCCGCTGATGCCGCTGTAGGGGGTGGTGAGGATCCCGGCGACCGACTTGGTGGTCCCGGAGCAGTTCACCAGCACGGCGGGGTTGAAGTGCTTGTGGGGCTTGGTGCTGTAGTCGACCCAGGTCTCGGTGCACAGGCCGCCGGCGCCGTCGGGGTCGTTGCCCGACAGCGTGACGCTGCTGACGCCGTTGACGGCGAAGCGCTGCGCCGTCCCCGACCGGCCGTGCAGCCCGGCGACCGTCTTCTGTTGGACGAGGTTGGACGCCGCCCCGGCGGGGAGCGCCAGGGCGACGAAGACTCCGCCAGAGAGGCAGAGCAGGGCAGCGAGGCGACGGGTGAACACGCCAACTCCTTGTCGCGAAGCGGAATCGGGGCCTAGGGCGCAAACCGCCCCGTACTTCCTGATTCGTGACGAAGTGGCGGAAATCCTCCCGAATGGCGATCAGTCGGTCACGAACACCAGGCCCTTCATCCCCGGCGCCTGCGGGTGCTCGTTGCAGCGGTAGGTGTAGTAGCCGGCCTGGGTAAAGGCGATCCGGGCCTTGTCTCCCGGCTTCTTCAAGTACAGCGTCGTCGGCATGACGTCGAAGGCCACGCTGTGGGAGACGGGATCGAGGTTGGTCCACTCGACGGTGTCTCCGGTGTGGATCCGCAGCATCTGGCCCGGGGCGTTGAGGGTGGCGGAGCCGACGACGAACGTGAACCCCACGACGAGGTCCTGGTAGGTCGTGGGCGACGCCGCCCGCGCCGGCGCCGGGACGATCATCCCGGCGACGGCCAGTCCCAGGGCCGCGGCGGCCAGGCGCCTCACCGGAGGAACCCGATCGGGTGCAGCCCGTCCGACGGCTTCGTGTTGAGGACGTCGGCCGCCGGCACCTTCCGCAGCCAGCCGTCCAGCACCGTGGCGTACACCTCCCGGAAGTCGACGGAGCGGATCAGGTTCTTGTTGTTGTCGAGGTTGGTCAGGCTGGGCTGCTGGCCGTAGAGGCCGCCGGCCACGGCGTCGCCGACGACGAACATCGGGGCGGCCGTGCCGTGGTCCGTGCCGGCGCTGCCGTCCTCCTCGACGCGCCGTCCGAACTCCGAGAACGTCATCAGGAGGTAGTCGGCCGGCTTGCCGGTGGCGGCCGCGGCGGTGGCGAAGCGGTCGACGGCGTTGTCGACCTCGGTCAGCAGCTTCGGGTGCATGGTCTTCTCGGAGGCGTGGTTGTCGAACCCGGCCAGCGACACCATGGCGATCTCGATGCCGAGGTCGGAGGCCAGCAGCTTCACCGCCATGTCGACCTGGTCGGCCAGCGTGGCCGGCGCGTTCGTTGGCCGTGCGGGAGGCTGGTGACCCTCCCCAGCCTTGGGGTCGCCGAGCTTCTGGATGGCCCGCACGGCGTTGACGGTGGCCCGCTCGCTGGCCGGCATGGCCGCGGCGACAGGATCGTCGAGCACCGCGTCGCCGAAGTGCAGGAAGGCCTCGTGGAGGCGGTGGGGCTCCGACTTCGGGTCGCCGTCGGCACCGTCGAAGAACGTGAAGCCGTTGAACGACGGCACGGCCACGCCGCTCTGCTCCGCCCCGACCAGCACGGTCGGCAGCCGGTTCCCGATCGCCACCGCCCGCACCACGCTGCCGCCGCCGGGCGAGCGGTCGAGGTAGCGGCCGAGCCAGCCGGTGGAGATGTCGTGCCTGGGGCTGCCCGTCTGCCAGATGTCCATGGACTCGAAGTGCGACAGGTTGGGCTTGTCGTAGCCGACGCCCTGCACGATGCCGACCTTGCGGGCCTCGTAGAGCTTGGCCAGCTTGGGCAGCGTGGGGGCCAGCCCGACCATGGTGGAGTCGGAGATCTTGATGATCTCCTCGGGCTTGTAGGCCAGGGTCTTGCGCTTGTCGAAGTAGGCCGGCTGGCCGTAGGGCACCACGGTGTTGATGCCGTCGTTGCCGCCCTCGAGCAGCACCACGAGGAGCTTGCGGCCGTTGGCGGGGGCCGGGTCGGCACCGGCGGCGCCGAGACGGAGCCACAGCGGGCTGGTGGTGTAGAGGGCGAGGGCGCCGCCGGCGACCTCGAGGAACTGCCGCCGGGAGATGCTGTTCTCGCTCATGGCCCTCACCTCAGGTTGAAGTCGGGAGAGGCCACCAGGAGCGTGAGAACCCCCCGGGCGCGGGCCCCCGGGTCGGTCTTGGCCGCCGACGAGGCGTCGAGGTACTTCGCCAGCGCCGCCTCGGTGGACGGGAGGAGCGAGAGGAGCCCGAGACGGTGCATCCACAGCGGGGCGGTGTCGCGGGGCTGGCCGCCGGCCGAGTCGAGGACGGTGCGGACGGCGTCGTCGGTCACCAGCTTGCCGACCCGGGCGGCGAAGTTGTAGCGGGCCAGGGTGGCGGCGGTGTTGGCCCATGTCGCCCCGCCCTTCCAGCCGGCGACGTTGGGCGGCTCGAAGAGCTCCTGGCTCATGTCGTTGCAGGCCTTGACCATCTCGTCGAACTCCCGCCGCCTCGGCTGCGGCTTGCTCGGCGGGGTGACGTCGGCGGCGAGGTGGAGGAGGCGCATGGTGCCGGCGACGTACTCCGCCGGGGACTTGATGGTCAGACCCGGACCGTCGCTGAACTCCGGCCGCAGCAGGAGGGCCCTGACCATGGCCTTGATTTCGTACTTCGACGCCACGAAGGCGGCCGCCATGGCGTCGACCACGGCCGGCTCGGGGTCGGGCCGGTAGAGGAACCCGGCCAGCCGGGCCGAGACGAACCGGGCCGCCACGGGCCCCTCGGGGTGGTGGTCGAGGACGATGTCGGCGACGTCGAGCACGCCCCACTTCCCGGTGTTGCCGAGGATCGTCTTGTCGCCGTCGTCGTGCAGCTCCTGGTGGTACAGCGCCTTGCCCTGCCCGTCGGTGGTCCAACCGGTGAAGGCCCGGGCCGCCTGGCGGACGTCCTCCTGGGTGTAGCGGTCACGCCCCAGCGTGAACAGCTCCATGAACTCCCGGCCGTAGTTTTCGTTGGGCTTGATCTTCTGGTTGGTGTTCCCGTCGAGCCAGATGAGCATGGCGGCGTCGGCGGTGATGGCCTTGCACAGCTCCCGGAAGTCGCCGCCGGCGTGGTCCCGCAGGAGACGGTTCTGGGCCAGCATGGCCTTCGGCCGGCGGACCTTGGAGAAGCCGGTGGCGAAGTGGTTGTGCCAGTAGAGCGTGAGCTTCTCCTCCAGCGGCCAGCGGGTGGTGGCCATCCGGTCGAGCCACCACCGCTGGTAGGGCGCCATGCTGAAGGCCTCCGACTCGGTGGCCGGCGCCCCCGTCTCCAGGGACAGCGCGGTCACCTCGTCGGGCCGGGTGG
>Ga0070741_10019305_pt1 | contig 10908 bp, 4 predicted proteins | sample Coa_R1_4_FD_66440 | JGI IMG/M metagenome (GOLD analysis project Ga0070741, IMG submission 66440) | Surface soil microbial communities from Centralia Pennsylvania, which are recovering from an underground coalmine fire - Coalmine... | ecosystem: Environmental > Terrestrial > Soil > Unclassified ...
ATTCCGAGCCTCCTGAATTGACTCGATACCCGAATGCGCTTCGTCGAAGCGACGTGCAGGTGGCGACGTTCAGCTCGCGAGGTCCCACGCTTGTCGATGGAATCATCAAACCGGACATCATTGCTCCAGGAAATAAAATCATTGCGATGATGACAAAGAACGGCACGACTGGAGTGTCCAGTCTGTTGCCGCAGCAGGTTATTCCAATTACGTCAAAGTCTGCAAATGCATCAATCAAGGCTTACGTTCAATATTCCGGGACATCGTTTTCAGCGCCGATGGTTTCAGGGATAGCGGCCTTGATGCTGCAGGCTAATCCCAGCCTGACGCCAAGAGAGATCAAAGCAATTCTGCAGCTAACGGCTCAAAGGATCGGAAAAACACCGGTAACAGGCAGTGATGTCGCCCAGAGCCTGTTGTCGCAAGGCGCAGGACTGGTTAATGCCTACGCAGCCGTGCGACTAGCACAGAACATCCGACAGGATGCGAATCTGGCAAAGGCCGGAGACAGTTTGCTGAAAAGCGGAGTGACGTTGACGTCGCTCAGCAACGATCTAACCCTGAAACTGACCGATCAATGGGGTTACTTCCTCGAAAACGGTATCTTCAACAGCGGGTTTATCTCCGTGGATGGCTTTGTTCTGAGCGATGGATTCGTGCTGGCTGATGGATTTGCAGTTGCAGACGGTTTCGTTCTTTCTGATGGTTTTGTGTTAGCGGACGGACTCGTCGCTTCTGACGGAATCATAATGGCGACCGGATTCGCGATTGCCGACGGAAGCGTCTGGCCGGATGGGTTGGTGCTCGGTGACTTTAGGTTAAGGACTAGCTGTCTGGAGACATTCGACTCACAAACGCTGGTAATGCCCGGCGCGGTGAAATCGGTTCTTTACGGCCCGACTCACAGTTTCTATACAGACGGAATTATTACCTCAACCGGCAATGTCGAAGGAACAATAATCTTTAAACAGCCGTCAACATCCGTATGGGGCAATTCCGTATTTGATCCGACATCTATGGGAATCTGCGCAGGAGCCGAGGACATTAGCATTCTGCCCAGTAACGACGATAAGCCGTTACATGGTGTGTACCTGATCAACAAATACGATTATTTCTATCCTAGACAACGATAGAATCGTTGCTCGAATCAAACTGTGGTCCCAAAGGTTCGGCCGGTGAGAATCCGGCCGAACGTTTTGGGATTCGGTTGATAATAGATTCAGCGCGGAATGCACATGCGCCGGCTCGTTCAAGTGGCGCACGAAAATAGTTCCTGTTGATACAGGCAAAGATAATAGCCGCAGATAACCACATCTTTGCCGGATTATCTTGCTCCACCTTCTTTTATTGGAGCGAGGAACGTTTACCCAAACCAAGTTACCGTGCATGATCGTATTTCTCTTTGGTCCAGTCCTGGCTCAATAACCTGGAGAAAAGTCCTAATGTACGATTACATCATTGTTGGAGCTGGCTCTGCCGGATGTGTACTTGCGAACCGTTTAAGCGAAGATCCGAATGTAAAGGTTCTCCTGCTTGAAGCCGGAGGTCCGGATAAACAGCAAGAGATTCATATACCTGCCGCCTTTTCCAAGCTGTTTAAGAGTCAGTGTGATTGGGCGTATGAAACGGAGCCTCAACAAAACCTTTGCAACCGTCAACTGTTTTGGCCTCGCGGAAAAATGCTGGGTGGAAGCAGCTCGATGAACGCGATGATCTATATTCGCGGTCATCGACTTGATTATGACAAATGGCAGGAATCAGGAAACGAAGGATGGGGATTCACCGATGTACTCCCTTACTTTAAGAAGTCCGAAAATCAGGAACGTGGAGCAAACGAATACCACGGCACAGGTGGACCGCTGAATGTAGCCGATTTGCGCTACACAAGTCCTCTTTCTCACGCATTTGTCGAGGCGGGATCTGCCCTGGGTTTCGCAAGAAATAACGACTTTAATGGTCCCGAACAGGAGGGCTTTGGTTTTTACCAGGTCACCCAGAAAGGCGGAAAGCGTTGCAGCGCAGCCGCAGGATATCTAAAGCCTGTGTTGCGCAGAACCAATCTCACCGTCCGCACCCACGCGCAGGTTACGCGGCTGCTGATCACACGCAAACGGGTCACGGGTGTGGAATTCGTTCAAGACGGTCGCACAGAAAAGGCTGAGGCTGATTCCGAGGTTATTTTGAGCGGCGGCGCAATAAACTCACCGCAATTGCTGATGCTATCGGGTATTGGCGATGCCAGTTTGCTGAAGTCTCTGGGAATTCCTGTAGTTGTTGATTTGCCGGGTGTCGGCGAGAATTTGCAGGATCATCTGATCGTTTCAGTAGCCTATGCCTGCACGAAACCGGTTTCGCTTGCCAGTGCAGAAGCTCTTCACAATATTGCTAATTATCTTCTTTTCAAGAAGGGTCCGCTGACGTCAAACGTGGGAGAGGCTGGCGCATTCATTAAAACGAACTCAGCTCTGCCAATGCCTGATCTCCAGTTTCATTTTGGCCCCGTCTATTATTTGAATCACGGATTCACGAAACCAGAAGGGCACGGCTTCTCGATTGGACCCACGCTGATCCGCCCACAAAGCCGTGGAAGCATCCGGCTGCGCTCGACTGATCCATTTGAAGCGCCGTGTATCGACCCACATTATCTGGAGAGCAATGACGACTTAAGGATCCTTGTTGATGGAGTAAAGCTAGCGCGCGAGCTCGCAAATTCGAACCCGTTTTCTGAATATCGTGGTCGAGAAGTGTGTGATGGCCTTTCGCTCTCCAGCGATATTGATATTGCAGACTACGTGCGCAAGATCGCCGAGACAATTTATCATCCGGTTGGCACTTGTAAAATGGGATCTGACGCGATGGCAGTCGTGGATTCGCGCCTGCATGTATACGGATTCGACAATCTGCGCGTAATAGATGCGTCGATCATGCCCCACATTATAGGCGGCAACACGAACGCCGCTGTAATTATGATAACCGAAAGAGCAGCGGCTTTTATGAAAGCCGAAACTGATACAGCCAAGGGATTACAAGTCGCCGCAGAACCGCAATTTCTAAAGAGCACCGTTGGTCAATAATTAGGCTACCTGAGCATCAAACCCGCCGCATTTCCATATATACCTTGACATTCTGGGTATACGGGTTTATCTTTACCCAGAATTCCTAGGTATAGCAAAACGTTATGACAAAAAACGAACTCTTACAGGGAACCCTGGATATGCTGATTTTGAAGGCGTTGTCTCGCGGTCCATTGCACGGTTACGCGATCGCCAGATGGTTCGAACGAGCTACAGACGATGCCCTGCGCGTGGAAGAAGGCTCGCTTTATCCGGCGCTTTACCGAATGGAAGCACGAGGATGGATAGCCTCAAAATGGGGCGTGACAGATAGAAAACGGAACGCAAAGTTTTATGAGCTCACTAAAATCGGGCGGCAACAACTCGAAGCCGAGACATCGAGTTGGGCTCACCTTTCATCCGTGATTTCCAGAGTAATGCAAATGGCCTGAGGCGTTAATTACTCGGAGCATTAGATATGTCCTGGAGAGATTTCTTTCCCTTGTTGTCACGCATGATCAGGCGACGAGCGGAAAAACGCGAAATAGATAAAGAACTGCGGTCTCATCTTGAGATGAGGATCCAGGACAACATTGACGAGGGAATGACGCCTTTAGAGGCCCGCAACGAAGCTTATCAGAGATTCGGAAATCTTATTCAGATTCAACAAACATGCGCCGCAATAAAAGACCTGAAATCGGAGGCGATAATGGGAGCCTTTCTGCACGATCTGCGATATGGGTTCAGAATTCTATACAAGAAAATAGGATTCACAATTGTGGCGGTGGTAACGCTCGCCCTGGGAATTGGCATTAACAGTTCCATCTTCAGCATTGTTAATGCTGTTCTGCTTCGGCCGCTTCCCTACAAAGAGCCTAACCGTATCGTCGAGTTCTGGGAAACGAATCCAATTAAAGGATGGAATGGCGATACAATCTCGTGCGCTCCAGCCAATTTTCTCGATTGGAAAGAACAGAATCATTCATTCGAAGAAATGGCGGCATATCTCGGCGGATCGCAAAGGGGCAACAACGGCCTGTCTGATTTCTATTTAACAGGTGGCGACCGGCCCGAACGCCTGCAAGGAATGCAGGTAACAGGCGAGTTTTTTTCCGTACTGGGAGTCCCGGCGGAACTCGGGCGGACGTTAAGACCTGAGGAAACCTGGAAAGGTAACGATCTGGTTGTAGTGCTCAGTCACGGGCTGTGGGAGAGACATTTCGGATCGGATCCTTCAGTAATCGGGAAAACCTTACAACTTAACGGTTCAAGTTATCAGATTGTCGGCGTGATGCCCTCCTCATTTTATTTTGCAGGGAAGGATGCTGAACTGTGGGCGCCAATGGGGTGGGAACGCGACAAGGTCGCGCAGCAACGTCGTCCACATTATGTTCGTGTAATCGCGAGACTAAAACCCGGAGTCACAGTTGCCCAGGCGCGAGCCGAAATGACCGGCATCGCATCAAGGCTCGAGCAGCAATACCCCGTCACCAATAAAATGATGGGCGTCGGATTGGAAGTACTCCAAAATTGGGAAGTGGCCGACACTCGTCTGTCTTTATTCGTGTTTTTAGGAGCAGTCGCGTTCGTTTTGCTGATTGCATGCGCAAACGTAGCAAACCTGCTCCTTGCTCGCTCCGCGACAAGAACAAAAGAGTTTGCTTTGCGCGCAGCTCTTGGGGCAGGACGCGAAAGGATCGCTCGTCAGTTGCTGACGGAAAGTTTTTTGCTGTCTGCGCTCGGGGGTGTCGCCGGTTTAATCCTTGCATCAATCTGCAATCGTCTAGTTATTGCCTTCAGCCCAGGTGGCATACCGCGACTTGATGAGGCGCGGCTCGATTTTCGAGTGATCGCGTTTACGATTGGCGTCTCTTGCCTCACCGCGATTGTTTTCGGACTAGTACCTGCTATCACTGCTTCGAAAACCGATCTGAATGATGCGTTGAAAGATGCAGGGCAGAAAGGTTCCACCGGTAAAGGTTCTCGTCTGCGAAATGCGCTGGTGGTGGCGGAGATCGCGCTGTCGCTGGTCCTGGTCATCGGCGCGGGATTGATGATCAAGAGTTTTATGCGGCTTCAACAGGTAAATCCGGGATTTGACACATCGAATGTACTTACTATGGTCACATCGTTACCCAGCGAAAAATACGCCAAGGATGCCCAGATAATCAGCTTCTACGATCAAGTCCTTGCCCGCATCAAAACATTACCGGGTGTTCAGTCAGCCGCGGCGGTAATGGGACTGCCCCCGCTCGGATCGGCGTATACAAGTGATTTCACCATCGAAGGCCGGCCGCCTGAAGAATACGGAAAAGAAGTTCGTCACAACCCAATCACGCCCGACTATTTTCAGACGATGAAGATACCGATGATTGCGGGCCGTAATTTTACAGACGCGGACACTGCCACTTCCCTGCCCGTAGTCATCGTGACGCAAGCGCTAGCTCATCGATATTTCCCGAACCAGGATCCGATTGGGCAACACATGAAATTCACTAAGCCTGAAGTTGACAGTACGTGGTACACAATAGTCGGTATCGTGTCCGACGTAAAACAGGAAGGCGTGGCAACGGAGTCGAGGCCACAAGTCTACGAAGCCTTTGCACAAAACGACAATAGCGGAATGTATCTTGCCATACGAACAACAGGCGATCCCCACAATCTAGTTTCGGCGGTTTTAGGCGAGATCAGAGCCGTCGACAAGGACCTGCCTCCATACGACATCAAGACGATGGAGGAAGTTATGAGCCTATCAGTCGGCAAAGAGCGTTTTTCAATGCTGCTGCTCGCAATTTTTGCCGGAACGGCCCTCGTGCTGGCATCCGTGGGCATTTACGGGGTGATGTCATACACGATGTCGCAACGAACGGTCGAAATCGGAATCCGAATGGCCCTTGGCGCACAGCGAAAAAATGTGCTGGCAATGATTCTCGGACAAGGGATGCTATTGGTCGCGATTGGTTTGGCTATCGGCGGTGTTACGGCGTTCGTGGCAACCAGCGCAATGAAAACGCTGCTCTTTAATGTCAGCACAACTGATCCCATTGTTTTCTTATTGATTTCTCTTCTTCTAACCTTAGTAGCGATGCTGGCCTGTTTTATGCCAGCTCGCAGGGCAACAAAGATCGATCCCATTCAGGCGCTTCGCTTCGAGTAGGAATGAACCAGCAGCAATCGTCATTAACAAAAATATTGCTTAAACCGTTTGCGGCGATTGCTGCTCGGATTGGCTCGCGGCGTGAGATTGAAAGAGAGCTGCGTTCGCACATCGAAATGAGAATCGACGAAAACATCGAATCGGGAATGACGCCTTCAGAAGCCCGCGAAGAAGCGTATCAGCGATTCGGTAATTTCCTGCAAGTGCAGCACGCTTGCGCGGAACTAAAGGAATTGAAGCAGGAGTCTATTATGAACGCATTTTTTAACGATCTTCGTTATGGCTTTCGAATGCTCTGGAAAAGACCGGGCTTCACCATTGTGGCCGTTGTGACTCTCGCATTGGGAATCGGAATAAACAGCTCGATTTTCAGTATCATCAATGCCGTCCTGCTAAATCCGCTTCCTTTTAAAGAGCCGAACCGAATCGTTCAATTCTGGGATACAAATCGGCAACAGGGGTGGAACGATGACACCATGGTTTGCGCACCGGCCAATTTTCTTGACTGGCAAAAGCGCAGCCAGTCATTCCAGGTGATGGCCGCATATTTCGGATGGACCAATCGCGTTCCTAACCTTAATGACTTTCTTCTTGCCGGCGACACACCAGTCCGTCTGCGGGGGCTTTATGTCACGGGAGACTTTTTTAACGTTCTTGGAGTGCCGCCCGAAATCGGTCGGACCTTCAGACCTGAAGAAACGTGGGAAGGAAATGATCACGTTGTCGTGCTGAGTCACGACCTGTGGCAAAGAAATTTCGGCTCTGATCCTTCGATCGTGGGAAAGAATATTACTCTCAATGGAGTCAGTACAACTGTCATCGGTGTGATGCCGGCCTGGTTCTATTTCGAAACCCGGAAGACAGACATGTGGGCGCCGTTCGGCTGGGGCCAGAAGGATATCACCGAAGGCACATTCAGGAGCGGCCATTGGATTCGCGTCATCGCCCGATTAAAACCCGGAGTAACACTTGAACAGGCGCGCCAGGAAATGAATGGGATAGCAGCACAACTGGAGCGCGAATATCCTGAAGCTAATAAAAATCAGGGTGTCGGATTGAACACGATGCAGGATTGGGAAGTGTCCGATACCAAACTGGCGCTCTATGTTTTCCTTGGCGCGGTCGCTTTTGTTTTGTTGATAGCGTGCGCTAACGTCGCTAACCTTTTGCTGGCCAGATCGGCCGCTCGCACGAAAGAGTTTGCGCTGCGTTCGGCGCTTGGCGCTGGTCGTGAACGTATTGTGCGCCAGTTGTTGACTGAAAGTCTTCTGCTATCGGTTCTTGGCGGTACCGCTGGACTTTTCCTCGCAACATTATGCAACCGTCTCGTCATCGCATTCAGCCCCGGTGGAATACCACGGTTGGAAGAGACCAGGCTCGACTTTCGGGTAGTCGGCTTCACACTTCTCGTTACGCTGCTCACATCGATTATTTTTGGGCTAGTTCCCGCAATAAGCAGCTCGAAAACCGACCTTAATGACGCACTCAAGGAAGCTGGTCAGAAAGGCTCTACTGGCAAAGGCTCTCGCTTGCGGAATGTGCTGGTGATTGCAGAGATCGCACTAGCGCTTGTGCTGGTCATCGGCGCAGGCTTGATGATCAAGAGTTTCGTGCGGCTTCTGCAAGTTGATCCCGGATTCGATCCGTCTCATCTACTAACGGTTGCGATAACGCTGGAGGGCGACAGATATGACGACAGAAATCAGGTCTTCACCTTTCGTCAGCAGGTACTGGATCGTGTTAAGAGTCTGCCTGGAGTTCAATCGGATGCTTTTGTGCATATACCTCCTCCGCTGGGACCGTTCTTTGGCAGCGACCTGACGATCCAAGGTCACAATTCTGGCGAGTACGGCAAAGGAATCCGTCACAACCTGGTTTCGCCGACATACTTTGAAACAATGAAGATACCGATTATTGCGGGGCGATCGTTCACAGAAGCTGACACACCAACCACCCCACGAGTGACAATCATCTCTGAGGAGCTGGCTCGTCGCTTTTTCCCCAACGGAGATCCAATCGGAAAACAAGTCAAGTACGAGAGACCTGAGGCTGAAGGCCGCTGGTACACAGTTGTCGGAATAGTGAAAGACGTCAAACAGGAAGGTTTAAGTGTCGGGCCAAAGCCCCAAAGCTATGAATCAGCCCTGCAGAGGGCCGATGGTTACATGTACCTCGTCGTTAGGACAGCAGGTGACCCGCACAACCTTGTTTCAGCAATAGTGGGAGAGATAAAAGCCGTCGACAAAGACCAACCACCATATAACATCCGAACGATGGATGAATTATTGAGTAACTCGGTCAATAAGGAACGCTTTACGATGCTGTTACTGGCGGTCTTCGCGGGAGTCGCATTGCTGCTGGCGTCCATCGGAATTTACGGAGTGATGTCTTATACGATATCACAGCGATCTGGCGAGATCGGCATTCGGATGGCGCTTGGAGCCCAACGAAGGGACGTCATGGCGATGATCCTGCGACAGGGATTCGGGTTGGTGGCGATGGGCCTGGCGATTGGGCTTGTTGGTTCTTTGGCTCTTACAAAGCTGATGACAGCTCTTTTATATGATGTCAGCGCAACTGATCCGGCAGTATTTGTGTTCATCTCTGTTCTTTTAATCAGCGTCGCGATGCTCGCCTGTTTCGTCCCGGCACGTCGCGCGACGAGAATCGATCCTATCAATGCTCTTCGATATGAATAGATCATGAAAGAGACAAATGAATGTCTTTTCTGAAAGCTCTTTATCAGAAGTATTTAACCTTTATTGTGCGACGCGTGGAGCGTCGAGAGGTCGCTCTTGAGCTGCGCGCTCATCTGGAATTGAGAATTGAAGAGAACCTTGATGCAGGTATGTCGCCGGCCGAAGCGAGAGAAGAAGCTTATCAGCGTTTCGGTAATTTCTTACGCATCCAGCAGGCCTGCATGGGAATAAAACAACTGAAGTCGGAGGGAATAATGAACGCATTTTTGAACGATCTTCGTTATGGATCGAGGATGCTCTGGAAGAAACCCGGATTCACAGTCGTGGCCATCGTGACGCTGGCACTGGGTATTGGAGTAAATAGCTCCATCTTCAGCATCGTCAATGCTGTTCTCCTTCGGCCTTTGCCTTACAAGCAGCCTGAGCGGATCATCCAATTCTGGACTACTAATCCGACTAAAGGATGGAATGATGATAAAGCGCCGTGCTCACCAGGCGATCTGGTCGACTGGAAGGAGCAGAATCAGTCGTTCGAGCAGCTAGCCGCATATTACATTGGCAGCAATAAGAGCGCCGACCCGAAGGGAGTTTTGCCCAGCGAGTTTTTTCTGACAGGTAATAATGATGCCGTGAGGCTGCAGGGACTGAAAATCATCGGCAATCTTTTTTCAGTTCTCGGTGTTTCTCCGGAAATTGGTCGGGACTTTCAATCAGAGGAAACCTGGGAAGGAAAAGGCCGGGTCGCTATTCTCAGCCATGGCCTGTGGCAACGCAATTTCCACTCTGATCCATCAATTGTCGGAAAAGAGATTACGCTTAACGGAGTGCAAACAACAGTAATCGGTATAATGCCTGCCTCGTTCTATTTTCCTAGCAAAGAAGTCGAGATATGGATTCCTTACGGCTGGAACAAGGCAACGATGGCTGATTTCCGCCCTGCTCATATGTTCAGGGTTATTGGCAGATTGAAGTCCGGCGTAACGCTATCTCAGGCGCAAGCGGAGATGAGTGGTATCGCCAAGCGGCTTGAACAACAATATCCCAATACGAATAAGTCAATGGGTGTTGGTCTTGCGATAATGCATGATTGGGACGTGACGGATACTAAATTTGCGCTTCTTTTATTTCTGGGCGCCGTTGCATTTGTGCTGCTGATTGCCTGTGCGAATGTTGCCAATCTGCTGCTGGCGCGAGGCGCTACAAGAATGAAAGAGTTTGCATTGCGCGCAGCACTAGGCGCGGAACGGGGTCGGCTGATTCGACAGCTATTGACAGAGAATTTACTGCTTTCAACCGTTGGCGGCACAGCCGGTCTGTTGCTCGCAACTCTGGGTAACAGAATGGTTGTTAGTTTCAACCCCGGTGGCATTCCGCGACTGGATGAAGTCGCACTGGATTATCGAGTTCTCGGTTTCACCGTCGCAATCACGTTTCTAACAGCGATGATTTTCGGGTTGGTTCCCGCTTTAGCCAGTTCAAGGACAGATCTAAACGAAGCTCTCAAAGACGCAGGCCAAAAAGGAGGCCAACCTGGAAAAGGCTCAAGAATGCGAAACCTGCTCGTCATGGCTGAGATCGCTCTTTCGCTCGTGCTGATAATTGGGGCGGGATTGATGATTAAGAGCTTTATCCGACTACAGCAGACCAGCCCTGGCTTTGAGCCCAGCAACGTTCTTACATTAAAAACATATGTATCCGGTCCGAGATATAACTCCGAATCGAAGCAGCTGGTTTTTTATAACGCTATCCTCGACCGAATCAGGGCGCTGCCGGGCGTTCAGTCCGCCGGAGCGATTTCGGTTCCGCCGACCAAAGGTTCTACTTTCACCAGCGATTACTCAATCGAAGGTCATGCGCAGGATGATTACATAAAAGAGGCACTGGTAAATGTGGCAACGCCGAATTACTTCGAGACCATGAAAATACCGCTGGTTGCTGGTCGCACATTTTCCGACATGGACACTGGCGCGAATCGGGTCTTCATTATTAGCGAGGCAGT
>Ga0070741_10019306_pt1 | contig 10908 bp, 5 predicted proteins | sample Coa_R1_4_FD_66440 | JGI IMG/M metagenome (GOLD analysis project Ga0070741, IMG submission 66440) | Surface soil microbial communities from Centralia Pennsylvania, which are recovering from an underground coalmine fire - Coalmine... | ecosystem: Environmental > Terrestrial > Soil > Unclassified ...
AGCGCCAGACGATCTCCCTCCTGCTCGACGACGGCAAGCGCTTTCGGGTTGCCCTGCTGTGCCTCGTCAAAGATTTGCCTGGGAGAAAGAGATGCGGGCAAACCAAGTTTTTGCCCCTGACAAATGATCGCCTCTGCAGCCGTCGCCTCCTCAAACATCCCTAAGTAGGTCTCACTGATTGTGCCAGATTCCTCGCTTGCTGCTGATAAAGCGTTGTCCAGGCCGAATGGTAAGAAGCCAATTTCGCCTGCGGCACCACGCGCCCCTCGATAGAGCGAGCCGTTGATGACAATACCCATACCTATGCCTGTGCCTATGGTGATGTAGACAAATGTATTGGCAGTGGAACCCCAACCAAATGAGCGCTCAGCGAGCGCGGCAAGGTTCGCGTCATTTTCTACCGAAAGACTCAGGCCAAAGGCGGCTTGTAGTTCGGTGACCAGGCCGTGTCGCCCCCATTCAGGCAGATTCGATGCGAATAGTACGCGCTTACTTTGCTCGTCGAAGATGCCGGGTGTGCCAATGACAGCGTGGATGACCTGTGACCAGGATAAGCCTGCCTGCACAACAAGATCACGAGCTAATTGACTAAGCAAGGCGACAAGAGTAGATGCACTCTGGACATCGTTTGGTTTATCACTACGCGCAATAATTTGACCGGCCAGATTTGCTACAGCGCAGCGAACCCAGCCACGACCGACATCGACGCCAACAACGTATCCGGCAGCAGGATTGGGCTCGTACAAGATGGCGACCCGCCCTCCCTTGCTCGATATAGACTGCCCAACGGGGCGAACAAGGCCAGCTTCCTCAAGGCTGGCGAGTGCTTGAGAGACGGTTGGCTTGGAAAGCCCGGTTGCACGCGCAAGCTGGGCGCGCGATGTTGGTTGGTGACTACGTAAATACTCCAGCAGCGTTCGCTCGTTGATGGCCCGCAGCAACGATGGAGTTCCGGGCTGATACTCGTCACGTAGATGGCTCTCAGTCGTTGACATACATTGACTCCCTTGGTCAGGAACAAAAGAACTCCCTTATTGTAAACGATGTTCATTAGCTTGTAAAACGGCAGAGCGTATGCCTCCTACAGAAAAAGATGGGCAAATGGCTTGACAGTGCAAAGTTAGGAAACTATACTAACTATATAGATACTATATCACATGCGATCCTGTCAATTCTTCTGTCTTCAGTACACATCTTTGAAAAGGAGATGCTATGAGTTCTTCAAGTCTAAACGAGGAAGGCTCTACAGGAAGAGCACGAAGCGGTGAAGCGGAACAAGCGAACGTTGGATTTGTACGTAGTATTCGATTGCCAACAGCAATAGCAATCAACATGACCCAGATGTGCGGCATCGGGCCATTCATCACTATCCCCCTGATGGTAGCGGCCTTCGGAGGGCCACAAGCCATATTAGGATGGATAGCTGGAGCACTACTGGCGCTGGTTGATGGCTTGATCTGGGCCGAATTGGGCGCGGCTATGCCCGGGGCAGGCGGCACCTACATCTACCTGCGAGAAGCCTTCCAGTATCGAACGGGGCGCTTAATGCCGTTTATTTTTACCTGGACGGCGGTTCTCTTTATCCCCCTGATCATGTCTACCGGTATCAATGGATTGGTCTTATATCTTGGCTATCTCTGGCCCAATATGACGTGGTGGCAGATCGATCTCGTCTCGTTCGCGCTTACGGGTCTCGTGCTCTTCGCGCTCTATCGTCGCATCGAGTCGATAGGCCTACTCACCAACATTCTGTTTGTGATTATGCTGATTTCTATTGGGACAGTGATTGTCGCATCGTATACCCATTTTCACCCGAACCTGGCCTTCACGTATCCAGCCAATGCCTTCACGCTGGACGGTCACTTTTTTGCCGGGTTGGGCGCAGGGTTAGTCATCGGTATCTACGATTATCTGGGATATAATACGACGGCGTACATGGGAGCAGAGATGCGCAATCCTGGTCGCGTCATTCCCTGGTCGATTATCATCTCTATCCTGGGCATGATGATCCTCTATCTGGCACTCAACATTGGCGTCATGGGCGTCGTTCCCTGGCAAGCAGTGGCGAAGTCAAGCTCCATTGCTTCGCTGGTCCTGGAGACAGTGTGGGGGAAAGGCGTTTCAAGCGTAGTGACGGTTCTCATTCTCATCACGGCCTTTGCCTCAGTCTTTGCAGGGCTTCTTGGCGGTTCGCGTGTACCATATAACGCGGCACGCGATGGCGTCTTTCTACGGCAGTTTGGCAAGCTACATCCACGCTATCACTTCCCCCACGTCGCGTTAATTGTGATGTGTGTGATTACGGCTATTGCCTCTATTCTTCCACTGGGAACAATCATTGCAATGCTGACCGCTGTGATAGTGATCGTGCAAGCACTGGGACAGGTGGCAGCATTGATAGTCTTACGCAGCAGACAGCCCGAGCTGAAGCGTCCCTATCGCTTGTGGCTCTACCCGCTTTTCAGCATCCTCGCAGCGATAGGCTGGGTCTACGTCTTTGTGGCATCGGGGCTGAATGGGACACAGTTCATCCTGCCGATCTGGACGAATCCAATGATGCTCGCTATCGCGTGGACGGTACTCGGCATCATTGCCTATCTGCTGTGGGCACGTTTCGTTGAACATACGTGGCCTTTTGGTCCCAAGGAAATTAAGGAGGAGTACTTGCAACAGCCCGTCGAGGCTGAGGTATAGAACTGATCGGGGCGAAGAAGAGGGAAGGAATCCCTTGATGAATGGCAACTCATGCTAGCGGAAAAGAAACCAGGAAGGAACCAGGTTTATGAAGCGAAACACGTTGCGTTTTTTACGCAGCACAGTCATGGTTTTCATCTACTTGCTCTCGACAATTTTTGTATGGAATGGAGCTCCATTGACCGAGGCGGCCAGTAATCATGTTTTGGCCTCGGTACCCGCTGTGGCTGGCACAACAACGACTATTGGCGGTTGGCAGATTCTCAGTAGTGCCAGCACCAGCGACAGTGGGGCGGCGATCTCGCAACCGACGTATGGCAGCAGTGGATGGCTTCCCGTTGCGGACCGGTCAACGGTTATGGCTGGTCTGGTCCAGAACGGGAAGTATCCTAACGTTTTTTACTCGACGAACCTCAAGAACGTCGATACGAGCCAGTTCAAGGTACCGTGGTGGTACCGCACAAACTTCAGCGTGGCAGCAGGGTCCAATCTGCATACGGTCTTGCACCTCGACGGCGTCAACTATGCCGCCGATGTCTACCTTAACGGCCATCAGATTGCAACAAAGTCTCAAATCATCGGAGCTAACGCAGCTAACAACGTTGATGTCACGGGGTACATCCAGACCGGCAATAATGCTCTCGCGCTAGAGGTGCAACCCTCGGACCCAAACAAGGACCTCGCGATAGGCTGGGTTGACTGGAATCCTGCGGTACCCGACGGCAATATGGGCATCTGGCAGGATGTGACTTTGCACCAATCCGGGCCTGTAGCCCTGACCGACCTGCGTGTCACCAGTAGCCTGACATCCAACCTCTCATCAGCAGATGTTACGGTCAAGGTTGACGCGCATAATAACACGAGCAGCAGTATCACGACCACAATAGCTGGTACGATTGGAGCGATCACCTTCAGTAAGCAGGTTACTCTGGCGGCGAATGCGATCCAGACAGTGAGCTTTGCGTCGGCGGATACCTCGGCCTTGCACATCGTGAATCCACAGGTGTGGTGGCCGGCTGGTAGAGGCGCACATCCTATATATACAGCATCCTTACAGGCGACCGTAAGCGGCACGCTCTCGGATAACGCCAGCACAACGTTCGGCATCCGTAGCCTGACCTCCGGGGTCAACAGCAGCGGCTATCGCTGGTACAAGATCAATGGTGAGAGCGTGCTCATCCGTGGTGGTGGTTGGGCACCGGATATGTTCCTGCGCAGCAACCCGGCCCGGCTGGACCAGGAGTTCAAGGTCATCACCAGTATGGGCTTGAACGCAATTCGTCAGGAGGGCAAGCTCGAAACGCCGGAGTTTTATGATGATGCTGACAAGTATGGCGTTCTGCTGTTGCCTGGTTGGGAATGCTGCGACAAATGGCAGGATGGGAAAAACTTCACCTCGGCTGACATCGCTGTAGCACAGAACTCCATGCTCTCGGTCGCTAAGCGCATGCGTAACCATCCCAGCGTCATCTCGTTTCTGATCGGCTCTGATACAGCCCCTCCGGCTAACGTGGCAGCGCATTACCAGACAGCACTCCAACAAGCAGAATTTCCTGATCCGGTGGTTTCTGAGGCTGCCCAGGGTGGGGTTGCACCATATGGTGAATCGGGCATGAAGATGAACGGACCCTATGATTGGATACCACCGAACTACTGGTATGGTTCGCAGGTTGGTGCCGCCTTCGGTTTTGACTCGGAGACTTCGGCTGGACCTGATGTACCGGAGATAGATACCCTCGATAGCATGATGTCTGCTGCCGAAGAGAAGGCGTTGTGGAGTAGCTTCAACACGGCTCAGTATCATGCTGGCGCGCAAAGTGGTCAGTTTGGTGTTCTCAATCTCTACGACAATGCACTGGCTGGCCGTTATGGCAATCCAACCAGCTTGCAAGACTACGTTGAGAAAGCACAACTCGCCAACTATGAGAACGTGCGCTCTGAGTTCGAGTCTCGGTTGGCGAGGATGGATCGCGCGTCGAACCCGGCAACGGGTGTCATCTATTGGATGATGAACAATGGCTGGCCGTCGCTGATCTGGCACCTCTTTGGTTATGACCTTGCCCCCAATGGAAGCACCTATGGCGCGCTGAAAGCTAACCAACCGTTGCATGTGTTGTGGCAGTATGATAGCAATGCCGTCACGCTTGACAACATCTCGCCTGCGGCGGCTACGGGTTTGAGTGTCACCGCACAGACGTATGCGCTCGATGGAACGCTCAAGACCTCCCAGACAGCCAATAAGCTGTCGGTTGCAGCTAATCATACTGCTGCGGTGCTCACCTTGAGTAACCCCAGTGGGATATCGGGAGCTTACCTTATCAAGCTCATTCTTAAGGACAGCACAGGTAAGGAGATCGACCGCAATGTTTACTGGTGGTCAAGCAAAACGGATAAGCTTGATTGGGCCAATAGTGACTGGTTTCATACGCCAACAACGCAGTATGCTAACCTTAGCGGACTAACCGGGATGGCAAAAACCACAGTTTCGGTCACCACGAACTCGACCAGCAGCGGCAGCGATGAGACGACAATGGTGAAGCTCACCAACACAGGTTCAGGGAAGGTGCCAGCGTTCTTCGTTGAAGCGAAGATGCGCGATGGAGCAGGTAATCAGGTAACACCGGTTTACTGGTCAGATAACGATGTGACGCTCTGGCCGGGCGAAAGTATCACCTTGACCGTCAAATACGCCGCCGTATCTGGAACGCCCCAGGTCCAGGTGTCGGGGGTCAATGTGGCGAGCAGCACAGTTTCAGCGTAGCATTAGAAGAGAGAATAGGAAAACAACTTCACACGGCAACAACTGACTCAGGCAGTTGTTGCCGTGTGAAGTTGTTTTCCTATTCTCTCTTTTCTAAATAAGGGCGGATAGTGTCCTTGTTTGGAAGTATACTTGAGAGAGAAACAGAGAAAAAAACCCCGAGAGCATTTGCACAGCTATTTTGTGCAGGTGCTTTTGTATACTCACTGAAGGCAACTGACAAGCACCCAGGCGAGCAAAATGATGGAGATGAACGAAGGAGAAACATTATATGAGCATCCAGCCATTTACAATTGCTGTTCCACAAACCACGCTTGACGATCTGCGCGCGAGGCTGGCTACTACGCGCTGGCCCGATGAAGTGGAGGGGTCCGACTGGGACTATGGCACCAATCTCTCGTATATGAAAGAACTCACTGACTACTGGCACAACGAGTACGACTGGCGCAAACATGAGGCAGAACTCAATCGCTTTGCCCACTTCAAAGCGGATGTGGATGGCGTCGGCGTCCATTTCATCCATGAGCGCGGCAAGGGACCCAATCCGACGCCGCTGCTCCTGCTGCACGGCTGGCCCGATTCGTTCTATCGCTACCACAAAGTGATACCGATGCTGACCGATCCAGCCAGCTATGGAGGCGACCCTAATAACTCCTTTGACGTGATCGTCCCGGACAATCCCGGGTTCGGGTTTTCCGATCGCAAAGCACTTAATGATGACGCTACGGCTGAACTGTTTGCCACGCTGATGCGCGATGTGCTTGGATATCAGCAGTTTGTGGCAGCAGGAGGGGATGTGGGGGCTAATGTCACGCGATCCCTGGCCCTCTCTCATCCAGGGTTGCTGATTGGCATCCATCTCACCGACGTTGGCTATCCAGATCAGAATACTGACTTTGCGTCCCTTACTCCCCCTGAACAGGAATTTGCAGGTTTCATCCAGCAGTGGTGGATGAAAGAAGGGGGATTTAACATGATCCAATCGAGCAAGCCGCAAACGCTGGCGTATGGCCTTAATGACTCGCCTGTCGGGATGGCTGCATGGATGATGACGTTGCTGAGGGGGATTGGGAATAAAGATGAGCTACTGACCAATATGACGATCTATTGGGTCACCCAGACCATCGGCTCATCTATTCGTGGCTACTACGAAAATGCCCACCCGACCCTTTTACATGCTGGTGCCGAGCGCTCGTCTGTGCCAGCAGGGGTGATCCATGCCCCCTGGGATGCGCCTCTACCCAGGGAATGGGCTGCTCGGCGGGTCAACCTGGTGCACTTTACTGAGTTCCCTCGTGGGGGGCACTTTCTGGCCTGGGAAGAGCCTGAGCTTTATGTAAAGGATCTACAAGACTTCGTGAGCGAACTTAGCAAATGATAAGTAAGTAAGCGAAATACGATTATGTCGAAAAGGAGATCCTCCCAATGCACAAACTGAATGGAGTTCGCGCAGTGATCTTCCCGGCGAGTAACATCAAGGCATCTATCACAGCATGGACTGACATTCTGGGATATCCACCTGCCTACCAGACCCCTGACTTTGCAGCCTTCCTCGATGGTGATATCGAGATCGGGCTTTCGCGGTTGGCCTGGGTCGATCAACCACTGGTCTTGTGGAAGGTGGAAGACATTGAAGAAGCTCATCGGCTGCTGGTTGCCACAGGAGCCAGAGCGATGGTCGAAGGGGCCTCTGGCTTGATGGTCGAGTTCGGCACTACCGAGATTGCCAACGGCGACCCGGCTACCGGCATCGTGGACGTACCGGGACGCCGTCTGGCGGTTCTCAAAAGCGCCGATGGCAACTTGATCGGCATCTTGCAAGACATGCCGACGGCATGGTCATGACCAACGAAGATCAATTCTGTCCTAGCGATACTGTTTTTGTAAATTGGCAAAGAAAATGCAAGGCGAAAGGGGAAAACATGCATATGGTTGATCATCAGATAAAAAACCATCAAAACAAGCGCAACATAGTTCTCGTCACAGCGGCAACTGCACCCGTAGGGCGATCCATTGTTGAGCAACTCGTTGCTGTGGAGCACCCTGTGCGGGCGCTTACGCGCGATCCAAAGAAGGCTGGCCTGCCAGCAGGAGCAGAAGTCGTGGCTGGAGATCTGGGAGATGCTGAGAGTCTGGCTGCCGCTTTTCGTGGTGTTTCAGCGGTCTTCCTGCTGGCGGCTGTCCCTGGTTTTACACCGACCTTCCTCAAAGCTGCAAAAGAGGCGGGAGTGCATCGGATCGTGTTCCAGTCCTCGGGGGCTGTGATCGATGATGCTGATGAGCAGCCCAATCCCATTGCAGCCTTCCATGCCGATATAGAACGCCAGATCAGGGATTCTGGCCTGGAGTGGACATTCTTGCGCCTGGAGGTGTCTTCCGCCGATGCGCTGCAATGGGCCTTCGATGTGCCTGCTCAACTCAAGGCTGGGGATGTGGTGCGCGGACCATATGCCGAGGCAGGGGGTTCGCCGATCCACCCGGCAGATTTCGCTGCCGTGGCTATTGCTGCGCTAACCCAGGATGAGCACGCGGGGAAAGTCTATCATGTAACTGGCCCCCAGTCTCTGACCCATCGCGAACAGGTAGAGCTTATAGGTGAGGCGCTGAGGCGTCCACTGCGTTATGAAGAGATGGACGAAGAGCAGGCCCGTGCCGCCATCAGTCCCTACGCTCCGGTGGAAGTGCTGTTTGAGACATGGAAGAAGTACATTGGCACGCCTGCTCCGGTTACAGACACCGTGCAGAGGCTCACCGGTCGCCAGCCTCGCTCTGTTGAAGCATGGGCTGAAGACCTCGCGAGCCATCTTCAGTAGATTGAAGCGCTACGAAGAGCATAAAAGATTTCTTTCACTTCAACACAATCCCCTGATCTGCTTGCTGACTTGCATTTAAGGAGTGAGATCAAGGCCATGGATGTTTGGGCACAGAGTCCGCGCCAAACCGCAAGGGTTTGGCGCGGACTCTGTGCCCAAACATCCATGCTCCCAACGGCTCATTCCCTCATGATTGAAGCGCTGATCTGTTCGATTACACTGTACTACACGTTTGCCCGTTGAGGGTAAAGGAGGTAGGCACCGGATTGCTGCCAGTAAAGGAAGCATTGAAGCCGGGGCTGGGATTGACTACTGCTCCCGCCGACACCTGGCCGTTGTAAGAAGCGTTGGTGACGGTCACCGTCGAGCCACTCTGCGTCACGTTGCCGTTCCAGAGTTGAGAGATCTGCTGATTGCCGGGGAACGTGAAGGTCAGGGTCCAGCCGCCCAGAGCCGTCGAACCGGTGTTGGTGATCGTGAGGCTAGCACCAAAGCCTCCTGACCACTGGTTGGTCATGGCGTAATGCACGCTGCACGCTCCGCTGCTCGGCGTCCCGGTCGGAGTTGACGTTGGCGTGGGAGTCGATCCAGGCGTCCCAGTTGGAGTGGGCGTTGGCGTAGGAGTTGATGCAGGCGTCCCAGTTGGAGTGGACGTCGGCGTCGGTACCACTCCAGGCCCGGACAGGCCGATCGTCACAGAGCCGAGCGCCTTGTAGGATGTTGCCGCCTGACCAGTGACCTGCGCGAACGGTAAAGAAGAGTTCAGCGCATTCGTCTGCTCGACCAGGTAGGAGTGATTGGCTTGCAGCGGGATCGTGAAGGTACTGGCTGTCGTCGATGATACGATGACACTGCCTGTCGTGTTATCAACAACTTCCACGCTCTGGCCTGACCAGGGATTGCGAATCGACTGGTTTGTAGTAGAGCCAGCCTGAATTCCCACGGTGATCAGCGAACCGTGGTGATATTGCACAGAGACCTTGCTGTTCCCGTGGATGTACAAGACCCCATCGACATCCCACGAAGAAGGCCAGGCCGGGGCGATACGAAGGAGATCGTCGTAGTCTTGCACCAGTGCTTCCTGCAGGCTTGTAGCGAGGACGCCTGACTGCTCTACATAGGGCTCCTGCGTATTGCTTGTTGACCAGAGGGCCAAGCCCGATGGGAGAACCTGATACGTTTTGGTGAGGGTGGTAAGTGTGTTAGCAACCTCAGAAGACAGCCCCAGGCGTGCTGCCTGCAGCGGATCAAAACTCCAGTCCGGTGAGGTATGAGTCGTGCGACTGGTGTAGGTCCGTATCGCCAGGCTGGTGAATGCACTATTGTCGCCAATCAGCCCATATGGCCAGACGGTCTCTAAGCCCAGATTCTCGACATTATGCCGGGCAGCAGTTGGTTGATAGGACATCCCAATCATATCGTTGCCACTTGCATCAGCGCTGGGCGAGAGCAATTGGGTTTGGGTGGCGGTATCGGTGCGTGGGAACGGCAGGATATGTGGGATCGCCGCCTGTAACTGGGACACCAGCGACGCATCGCGACCCAGGAGCGTTGCTGCCTTGATGACCACCGGGAAGAGCGCCTGCATCGCCGCGATATCCGTGACAGAATCGTTGACCCCCCACTGCGTCTCGTGGGCATTGGTTGGATTGGTGTGCAGATTGCCATCTGATCCCATCTTCGCATACGAGAGCAGGAACTGAGCGACGGCAGACATGACCGGATAGTTGTTGCTCAGGAACGTCCGGTCCCCGGTGAAGAGGTATTGTTGCCAGATCCACAGTGAGGCCTCGGCCCCACTCGTCAACGTGAGCGAATTGAACGATGGCGAGATGGTGGAATCGCAGGAGGCATTGGAGGCCCCAAATCCCGTGCCGACTCCGTAATAGCCATTCCCATTGAAGCGCATCGTCTCAGGAACACAGGCTCCGCTGTGTCCTGGCACATGTTGACTGGTCCAGGCTTCGATATTCGAGAGATTCTGACTGTACAACTGGAAGTAGGGTGTATTGAGAGAGAAGGCTCCTGCTCCCAGGTTGGCGGCCACTTGCATGCGCAGATTCCACTCCCAGTAATCAGAGGGAACCCACATATGCGAATCTTGCGAGTACGAGAACAGGTCGCCAACGCCCGCCTGCGAGCCGGGGAACTGACCGCGACTTTCCGCGGCGGCAGTATATAAATAAACCATCCTGACGTTTTCAAGGTAAGGCGCTACATTGTCTGATGAGGACATTTTCATCAGACCGATCTGGCTCCAATATGTGTGCCACCAGGAGAGATGAGCACTGCTTAACGCGGAAGAACTGAGCTGAGCGTCACTGCCCAGAAAGCTTTGCGCCGTGGACATGGCGTTGCCACCCGTCCAGGAGGGTGCACCGACAAGCACACGATAGGTCCCATCTGCATTTGGCCTGAAGCTCACTTGAACGGTCTGAGAATTGACCACGCTGGCCTGCACATTCTGCCCGTTGGCCGTTAAGGCAGCGAGCGTCCCAAAGGTTCGACCGGTTGAGCCGGGACCGCCATTATCGAGCCAGGTCTCCGACAAGGTGGCAATCGAGCCGCTGGCGGCGGTGCCTGGACTGCGACCCGACCAGAGATGAACCTGCACGGTCTGCGTCTGAGATGGGTTGGCAC
>Ga0070741_10019307_pt1 | contig 10907 bp, 6 predicted proteins | sample Coa_R1_4_FD_66440 | JGI IMG/M metagenome (GOLD analysis project Ga0070741, IMG submission 66440) | Surface soil microbial communities from Centralia Pennsylvania, which are recovering from an underground coalmine fire - Coalmine... | ecosystem: Environmental > Terrestrial > Soil > Unclassified ...
CTCTGAAGCCGGTTCCCCGATGCGAGGCGCCTCCTAAACGAAGTTTTTTCCGTCCCCAATCTGATCTCCCGGCAACTCACCATTGAATTCAACCGCGCTCGGGTGTATGCTCTGCCATCTACTCGAGAAGATCCCGGTCGAGCTGTGCGTTTGCGGTCCCAAACGATCGGCTCGCTCCCGACTTGCACGGGCGTGGGATCTGGAACTCAGGATGCGCTGCGCAGCAATGGGCTCTCAAACGCTGGCCTTATGGAGCGCTCCGGTCGGAGGCTCGTAAGGCATGGCGTCTACCCCGAGTTCATTGTCCATTTATGAACCTCGGATTCTTCCCGCTCTTCGTCGTATTCAAGATCAATTTGGATACCTGAAGCCGGAGGAGTTGCGGCGCTTCTCCAAGAGCGCCGGCATTCCGCTTTATCGGCTGCAGGAGGTCGCCAGCTTTTTCCCGCACTTTCGCCTCGTGCCGGCGCCACCGCTCACCGTAAAGGTCTGTCGCGATATGGCCTGCCACATGGCGGGCTCTGCCAACCTGATGAAGGAACTCGCCTCGCTGCCGGGCGACAAAGTGTGCGTTGAGGGCGTTTCCTGCCTGGGCCGCTGCGACCGGCCGGCCGCGGTCCTGATCGCGATGCCCCCGGGGACCTCCCCGGCCGGAAACGTAGAAGATGCTCCCGGCTGCGCGCAGCATGAGGAGTTCTGCTGCCTGGGCCGCGATGCCGCGCATGTGAAGCGGGTTATCGCCTCGTGCCTCGACGGGACGGTCACCGCCGGCGATGCCGACTGCGATGGCAGCCGCCCCTACCCCTCAGCCGACTGGCTCATCGATCCATACAAAGGCGACGCCCGCGACTATCGCGTGGTGAAGAAAGCCATCGAGGCGAGAGACCAGGCGCAGCGGCGTGCTGCCGAATTAACGCCCAGCCGCCCCGGCTATGCAACCGAGAAAGCGGCGCAAAACGGTCACGCCAACGGCAACGGCGCTGCCTCCGAATGGGTCGAAGCGCTGTTGACCGAGCTGGACAAAGCGCACGGCAACCTGCGCGGCATGGGCGGAGCGGGCATCTCCGCGACGCAAAAGTGGCGCGACGTTCGCAATGCGGTCGCGCTCGCCCGGCGCCGTGGCGCCGATCGGCGCGCCTTCGTGGTCGTCAACGGCGACGAGAGCGAGCCCGGCACCTTCAAAGACCGCGAGCTGCTGTTACATTGTCCGCACCTGGTGATTGAGGCGGTGATTGTCGCCGGCCTCATCACCGACGCTACGCAAGGGTTCATCTACATCCGGCACGAATTCGCCGAACAGATTGCAGCCTGCCGCGCGGAGATTCAGCGCGCCGAGGCGCTGGGCGTCTGCGGCATGAATGCGCGCGTGCTGGGCCGGCCGTTTCCGGTCTCCGTCTTCGTCAGCCCCGGAGGCTACATCTGCGGCGAGCAAAGCGCGTTGATCGAGGCCATGAGCGATCGCCGCGGCGAGCCGCGCAATCTGCCGCCGGGGCTTGAGACCAACGGCCTCGACGATCGCCCCACGCTGCTCAGCAATGTCGAAACCTACGCCTGGGTTCCCTACATTTTGCTTAACGGCGGCCTCACGTACGCAGCGCAGGGTGTGAATGGCCGCAAGGGGCGGCGATTCTTCTCCGTGTGCGGCGATGTGAACCGCCCGGGCGTGTACGAAGTCCCGATGGGACTGACGTTGCGTGAGCTGGTCTACGGCGCGAGCTATTGCCAAGGCGTTCTCGGCGGGGCCAAGCTGAAGGCCCTCGCGCCCTCCGGCCCATCCGGCGGATTTCTGCCGGCGAAACTCACGGCCGCAAGCGGTCTGCCGCGCAACCATACCAGTCTCGCGGAGTGGCAAGACCTGGCCCGCCGCCGCGGCTTCGATCCCGCCGCGCAGGAGCTCAACGTCCTGGACCTCGAGCTGGAGCTGGACCAATTTCGCGCGCTCAGCCCCACCCATGCCCTCGGAGCCGGGCTGGTGGTCTATGCCGAAGGCCGCGATATGGCGGAGCAGGCAATCAACGCGCTGGAATTCTTTCGCAACGAGTCGTGCGGCAAGTGCGTGCCCTGCCGCGTCGGCTCGCAAAAGCTGGCCAATCTGGGCGCCAATCTGCTGGCCGGCAAAGTGGACGCCGGCGACTGGAACGACTCGCTCCTTCCGCTGGTGAAGGAGCTCTCGGAGGTACTGAATCTTTCCTCGATCTGCGGCCTGGGACGTTCGGTGCCGATGCCGATGGGAACCGCCATCGATTTTTTTGCCGACGACCTGCGCCGCCATCTGGCTTATCCGCAGCAGCAGAAGCAGCTGTACAAAACCGTGGGGACGTGAGGACCAAGCGCGATGCCATTAGTACCTGATCTGGCATTAGGCCCTCGCGACTACGACGAGGGCTTATTCAGCCGCGACATCAACGGCCAGCTCGTCCGCCTGGATGCGCCTGTCGAGGCCGACTATCAGAAGCGGGTCACGATCCAGGTTGACGGGCATCCGGTGGTCGTGCCCCTGGCCGAGCCGCTGAAGGACGCTCAGGGCAACATCATGCAGGACGTGGATGGGCGCACCACCCCGCGCTATACCACCATCTATGACGCCATCGTCGAGCTGAATCGCCAACTCTCACCGGAGCAGCCGGAGATTTCAGTTCCGGTCCTCTGCCATCAGCCGCACATGAAGCCGGTGGCGGTCTGCCGCATGTGCATGGTCCAGGTGTATGGAGTGCGCAACGGTCAGCGCACCGCCGAGCGCAAGCTGCTGCCCTCCTGCCAGCACCAGGTCAAGGACGGCATGGAAGTCTTCACCATGAACGATCCGGGCAAGGACGGCGAGCGGGTGCGGCGCTCGGTGCGGATCGTGACCGAGCTGCTGATGGCGGACCATCTGAAGCCTGCGCCGGCCCCGGCGCCCGCAGCCGAATTGGCGCCCTTCAACGAATTGCAGCAGATGGCCGACCGGCTGGAGATGAGCCGCTCGCGTTTCTCGGCCGGCGCGCTGGCGGCAGGCCCGGTCCCGCTTCCCCCCACGCCTCCGCCCATCGGCAGCCGTGGCCTCGACGCCTCCTCACCCGTTTTCCTCGTCGATCACAGCGCCTGCATCCTGTGCGACCGCTGCTCGCGCGCCTGCAACGAAGTCAAGAACAACCAGGTGATCGGCCGCACCGGCAAAGGGCGAAGCGCCGGCATCGGATTCGACCTGAACGATTACATGTTCGGCTCCAGCTGCGTGCAGTGCGGCGAATGCATGGTCTCGTGTCCGACGTCGGCCATCACCTTCAAACCTATCGGCGAAGTCAAAGCCCAGTTGAATGGCAGCAACGCCGAAATCATCCCTATAGCGGAGTTGAAGCGCGACCCACTGTTCGCCGAAATGCCCGCAAAGTTTCTGTTGTGGCAGCGGCACCTGGTGCTGCGGCGCAAACTGCACGCCGGCGACGTTCTCTGCCGCCAGGGCGAACCCGGGCACTCGGCGTTTCTGATGAAGCATGGCCGGCTGGAGGTCACCGTCTGGCCCGCCGGCAAGCGCGTTGATCCGCATGGCAAGCCCACCCCCCCATTGCTGCGCCAGGTGCGCTCGGAAAGCGACGTCATCCTCGGCGAGATGGCATCGCTGAGCGGAATGCCGCGCACTGCCGACATCGCGGCTGTCGACGATGGCGAAGTCTGGGAGGTGCGGCGCAACGTTCTCGATCGCATGATGCGCTCTCCCAAACAGCGCGCGCTGTTCGAGCGCATCTACCGCGAGCGCGCCCTGCAGACCGCGCTGGAGACCTCGGACCTGTTCCGCGGCCTCAGCGACGAAGAATGCCGCGAGTGCAGCCAGTTCCTTCAGCCGCAGCTCGCCTTCGTACGCGTGAACCCTGGGCAGAAAATCTTCCTGCAGGGCGATCGCGCCGACTATCTGTACCTGGTGCGGCTGGGCCACGTGCGCGTGGGAATCGGACGCTACGAGCAGGAGGCCGGCGTCTTCTTCCAGGGGCCGGGAACGGTGCTGGGAGAAATCGGCATGCTCGCCATCTCGCCGCAGGAATTGGGCAAGCCGGTCGACGAAATCTGCCGCAACCTGCTTACCATCCTCTCGCATACCAGTGGGCGATTCTCCGATGTGCTGGCGCCGGGCCGCCGCACCGGCACCTGCTCGGCTCTTGACCACGTTGAGCTGGCGCGGCTGGACCGCGAGACCTTCCTGGCCATGATCGTCCGCTTTCCCAACGTGCTTCGCAACCTGCTCGCGATTGCCGTGGAGCGGTTGATGGCGCGCGATAAAGGGCCGCTGCGAACCTATCTCGAACAGGGGCTGTATCAGGGACAGAACCTGCTGGCGCTCGACCTGAATAGCTGCACGCGCTGCGACGAATGCACCAAGGCCTGCATCCGCCAGCACGGCACCGCGTCGCACGGCTATCCCATCGCCCGGCTGCTGCGCGATGGCCTGCGCTTCGGCGACTACCTGGTCGCCACCTCCTGCCGCTCCTGCAAGGACGCTTACTGCATGATCGGCTGTCCGGTCGACTCGATCCATCGCGGCAAGCACCTGCAGATTGTCATCGAGGACCACTGCATCGGCTGCGGTCTGTGCGCGCGTAACTGTCCCTTCGGCAACATCTCCATGCTGCCTAACGAGCGCGACTTGATGGAGGCGCAGGACCTGGAGCATCCCGGACAGGTGCATCTCGTCGCCCGGCCCAAGGCCGCTGCCTGCGATTTGTGCGATGCCGCCGGCCGCGAGGAGCATCCCGACCCGCGCTGCGTCCGCGAGTGCCCCCACAATGCCGCGCATCGGATGACTGGAGACCAGCTGCTGGCGCTGGTGCAAAAACAGCGGACGCACTCATAGAAAAAGAGCTCTGCGAAGGACTTCAATGAGCGGGTGAGAACCCGATTCACAATCACTTGGTGGAACAAAGGAATCGCTCTGCCGCCAGAATGCAGCGCCGTAGGCGCGGAAGAGGTTAGCCCAACGCGTTCAGCGCTGGGTAAGCTGGGAACGAGAGCCAAAATCAAGGAGGGACGACAGGGTTCTCACGCACACACTTCAAGCCAGCGTGTGAGCCACTATTTAAAAGTTCGAGCCGGCTCAGCCGGCGACAGACACTCTGCTTCGGCTCAAAACTCACATTCTGCGACGAGCCTCAAGAGCCGAACCAACGTCTCCCGCTCCTCTGACGTCATTAGTTGCCGGACGATTTCGTCGGCGGCCATCCTGGCCTGGATGAGGCGTTTCCTGTACTCGGTTCCCTTGGCCGTCACACGGACGTGGATTGCTCTGCCTGATTTCGCCTTCCGCTCCGTCACCAGCCCTTCCTGCTTCATCGACTTGATGGCCCGATGCACCACGGTTCGGTCGAATCCCAGCAGCGTGGCGATCTGATTCTGGTTCAGTGTCACGCCGTCGCGCAGCGTCGACAGGATAAAGCCGCGAGTCGCCGAACATTGGGTCTTCCGCTCCAGCCTCCTACCCACCGAAAAATACGCCGCCGCGATATGTGCAAGAACTGAGCCTTTCAGAATGTCTTCGGGAATCTCACTCTTCGGAAGCATGTTCATAGGACGGTTACCGTTGTGTGAAGCGGCCTTCGCCACTGCTGCTGCGCAATGTAGGAAGGCGCTTTCTTTCCGATGGCGATCACCATCACGATTTCATGATGCCGCCGCGACAGTCCGAGATATCGAGAAAGCCTGCGGCCATCAAAGCCTTCCATGGGACAGGTGTTCATGCCCAGCGCCTCGGCAGCGATCATCAGATTCTGGCACGCCAGCGACGTGCTCTTCGTCGCCCATTTGAATATTTCCTGCCGGGAGAGCGGCGGCATTCCGCACGTCATCCACAGGTTCAGCAAACGAAAGAGCGCCCTTTTGAAGGCGGCGAAAATACCGAATGGCCCCGGCATGAACAAGATGCGGCCGATCTTGGCTGTCCGCTCATAATCGCGGATCTTCTCTTCGGCGAAGTTGCTCGCGCGCATCCACTGCGCTTGGGCGCGGCTCGTCGCCTTCATCGAACCGATATCCGCAACCACGACGACCAGTGCCGAGGCGGTTTCCGCAGGTTTCTGCCCCATGCACAGTTTCGCCACCGCCGCCTTCTTCGTTGCCGATCCCACCCAATAGAAGCGGTAGGGCTGCACGTTAAAACTCGAGGGAGCATGTCGCGCCGCGTCGAGAATCTCCTCGCGCATCTCTGGAGATATTTCTACTGGCTCAAAAACCTTAACAGCCCGCCGGCCAACAATCGCGCCCAAAATGTCACTCATGGCGTCCTCCATGTTGCTATTACAACATAACATATGTTGCCGTGACAACATAGAAAAACGCCATTCTATGGCCGGACCGGCGTCCGCGGGAGTCATAGATTGCAAAGGAAAAATAGGGCTGGGAACAAAGAGAGTGGTGAGCGCGGAAGGAATCGAACCTTCAACCTACTGATTAAGAGTCAGTTGCTCTGCCAATTGAGCTACGCGCCCATTTGTTGCAGGAGGCCTTGCAGAAGGGCATCCCGATTATAACGTACCCCCGGCGAATCTACGATCCCGGCAGCGGTCCAAACGCGCGGAATTCGATCGGTGCTCGCGATACCTTTTGCGAAGCCGCTCGTTTGGGCCGATCCGGGTTTGCGTGGCGTTCGAGCCGCCGAAGGGCCTCGCGCGCGTGCGGCATTGTTGAGCTTCTACGCGCGGGCCCTGCGCTGCAAGAGGCGAACCAGGATCCACACCATCGCAACCAGCACAATCAAGGCCAGCCGCAGCCAGCGCCTCCAGAATGCGCATCGAGTTCGATATGCTGAACTGCCCCGCACCGTGTACCAGCCGTTGAAGCTGCGCACCGATAGATGAACCGATTGTTTCAATTATCGCTGAAGCGATAATTTATCCGGGCGATGGACGGGTGCGGTATGACGCGGCGCTGAAGCGCCGCTCTACCCACAGGAGTGTGTGGCGATTCGATGCTATGCCACGACGTTATGAGCGTGGCGACCACGAAGCATCATTGGCACATCGCTTACTCGATCTGCACGAGCTGTTCGGCGGCGACCGGTGGTTGCGGGGTGGTGCGGATGGTTTGCGGGGCGCGCCAGTGGTCCATGTACGACACCTGATGGACGCAGGAGACGGTGCAGTTCGGCGCGCAGCCTTTTTCGGTGAGGAACTCGCGGCGGATGTCGTCGACGGTGTACTTCTCCAGCGGAATGGCGGGCGAGCCGCGCTGCTGTGAGCAATAGTGCACCAGGCCGTCCTCGCAGATATAGAGATAGCGTGCGCCGGCGCGGCATCGCCAGTTGTTGGGCTTGCCGTTGGCGATGTTGTTCTGGAACCAGTTCATGCGCGAATAGTGGCGCTTGTCGAGCTCCTTCATCTTCAGAAAGACTTCGCGCTCGCGCTCGCCCAGCGGACGAAGCTGGCCGTCGCCGTCGTGAATGATGCCGATGGTGGAGGTGAAGCCGAGCTGGATGGCGCGGCGTCCAACGACCAGCGCGTCCTGCGGGTTATGGATGCCGCCGCCGACAACCGAATTGATATTGACGTGAAACTCGGCGTGCTCGGCCAGCAGCTGCAGCTTCTTGTCGAGCACCTTCAGCGACTTCTTCGAGACCTCGTCGGGCATGATGTTGTCGATGGAGATCTGCAGGTGGTCGAGGCCGGCGTGGTTGAGGCGCTGGATGCGATCGGCGGTGAGCAGATAGCCGTTAGTGATCATGCCGGCAATCATGCGCTGCCGGCGAATGTGCCGAACGATCTCATCGAGGTCGGGATGCAGCAGCGGCTCGCCGCCGCTGAGGGTGACGATCGAGGTGCGCAGTCGCGCCAGATGATCGATGCGCGTCTTCATCGTCTCCAGCGGCACGGGCTTGGAGAAGTCATCGTACTCGTTGCAATACTCGCAGGAGAGATTGCAGCGGCGGATGGGGATGATGTGCGCCAGGATGGGATGGTCGGTCGAGCGCAGCCCCCTGGTGATGACCCGCAACTCACGAATGCGCCGTTTGGCAATGAGCAGGCGCCGGCGCTGGGAGGATTTCGTCATAGCTTTCAGCAATTTCTATTACAACATAAGCGATTCGATGGCGGGAATGAGTGTCGCCTGAGCGGCGACATTTGCGATGCGAGCGGCAGTAGCTGGCATCCGAATCGACATCGAGCCCCTACGAAAATGTTCTACGTAGAACAATTTCCAAGCTCATGAAAATGCGCCGCTTATTAGGAATATGCCGACGACCATGAACGGCAACCCTAGGCGTTCGGCGCGTCGAAGCAACCTGCTCTACTTGCGACATCGACGCCGACCAAGCGCATCGTCTGTTTCTTCGAGACGGGCTGAGCCTGGTTTATAATCAGTGTTTCAGCCCACTCTTCTGGAGTATCCAACCACATGATTCGATTTTTGCAGCAGCCGGGACCGATAAAGAAGATTGTCCTTGGCGGCCTTCTGGTCGTGGTTTGCGTGATGATGGTCATCACCCTCGTTCCCGGCGGCATTTTCGGCGACTATCTTGGCGGCAGCCTCACGACCCAAGGGGTGCTCGCCAAAGTCGGCGACCAGGAAATCAGCATTCAGCAAGTGTCGCAGCAGGCGCGGCTCATCGGCCAGCAGCAGTTTAGGGGCAACGTTCCCGAGGGGCTCATGCCCTACCTGATGTCGCGCGCTGCCGAGAACGTCATCACCGAAAAAGCGGTGGTGTATGAGGCCGACAAGATGGGGCTGGGTGTCACCGACGACGAGCTGCGCGACTATCTCCATGAGGGCGAATTCGGCAAGCAGCTGTTTCCCAACGGCGTCTTCATCGGCGAAGACCGTTACGAACAGCTGATCGAGTCCGAGTTTCGCATGGGAGTGCAGCAGTTCGAGCAGGAGGTGAAGGCCGAAATCGCGCAGCACAAGCTGCTGGCCGCCATCGGCTCGGCAGTCACGGTCAGCGAGAAGGACATTCGCGAGGAGTTGAAGCGGCAGGACACGAAGGTGAAGTTCGAGTACGCCGTGCTCTCGCTGGACGACATCAAGAAGCAGATCAAGCCCACCGACGCCGAACTGAAGGCCTTCTACAACCAGAACAAGCAGCAGTATGTGAACTCGATTCCGGAGAAGGTGAAGGCCAAGTACATCGTGATCGACACCAACAGCCTGGAGCAGCAGGCGACGGTCACGCCCGCCGAGTTGCAGCAGTATTACCGGCAGAACCAGGACCAGTTCCGCATCCCTGAGACGGTGACGGTGCGCCACATCCTGATCAAGACGCCCACGCCGGACGCCAGCGGCAAGGTCGACCAGAAAGCCGTCGACGCCGCCAAGGCCAAGGCCGACGACATCGCCAAGCAGTTGAAGGCGGGCGCAAATTTCGCCGATCTGGCGAAGAAGTACTCTGAAGACCCCAGCACCGCGAAAGACGGCGGCCTATTGCCGGCGATCACGCGCGGCCGCACCGTGCCCGAGTTCGAGCAGGCAGCCTTCAACACTCCGGTCGGACAGACCACCGGCGTGATTCGCACCACCTACGGCTTCCACATCATTCACGTCGAGGCCAAGCAGGAGGCCCGGCTGAAGCCGCTCGACGAAGTGAAGCCGGAGATCGAGCCCATCCTGAAGAAGCAGAAGGCGCAAACCCAGGCGCAGAGCGTGGCCAATACGCTCCAGGCGCTAGCCCACACTGTGGGACTCGACAAAGCGGCGCAGGAGCGCAACCTGAAGGTCACGACCACCGACTTTGTATCGCAAGGCGATCAATTGCCCGATGTCGGGGTCGCTCCGGACCTGATGACCGCGCTGCTGGGAGCCAAGAAGAACGATCCGCCGGCGGTCGCCGCGACTCCGACGGGCTACGTGGTGTACCAGGTGACCGATATTCAGCCGCCGCAGACGCCCACATTCGAGCAAGTGAAGGACAAGATCGAGCAGCAGTTCAAGTCGCAGCGCGCCGATCAACTGCTGGCGCAGAAGACGCAGGAGCTTGCCGATCGCGCCCACTCCGAGCATGATCTGGACAAGGCGGCGAAGGAAGCGGGCGCCACCGTCAAGACCAGCGACCTGGTCGACAGCAATGCGCAGCTGCCCGAGCTGGGCGCCATGAGCGGACCTCTGGGGGTTGTCTTCGGCATGAAGCCGGGCGAGATCAGCGGCGCCATTCAAGCGGGAAGCAACGGCGCGGTAGTGAAGGTGCTCGAGGTCGAGACGCCCACCGAAGCGCAAACGAAACAGGATTGGGAGAAGGCGCGGCAGGCGCTGGTGGAGCAGCGGCGGCAGGAGTTCGAAAACCTCTACGTCGATAACCTGCGCAGCACGCTGGAAAAACAAGGCAAGATCAAGATCAACAAGAAAGAGATGGACCGGGTGACGAGCCTGGCGGGTTCGTAGAGGAGCCGCTGTTCGCTCTTCTCTGTTCGCCATTCGCTTTTCGATCTAGCGAATTTGGGCCGGGTACCGGTGCGGGTGGCCCACTGATCCGAACCCGCGGATGCGTGGGGCATCCGGCGTAGTCAGAAGGAACTGAGTCCCTCAACCAGCCGAACGCTTGTTGGGTGGTTGCGGCTGGGCCACCCCTTCCAACCATGACGAGCCTCCTATCTCACCTATAAAGATCGGGTGCGGGTTCTCATCTTCACTGTGGACCATATCGTTCAAGCGCGGGCCGAAATCGTACGCTGGTCGCGGTCACTTTTCACTCGTGGTCTCGATGCGGGCCCATCCTCCCGCTGAAGTGGGAAGGATGGGGCACCCGATGGTAAACAATCGACGAGGGCATAGACGCGGGCCTGAAGGCCCACTCTACCCGCACCAGCGTTCCAGGTGAGCCACCCACTCACCCCGAAGCCCGCGGATGAGTGCGCCGCAAACGACGCTGCGATGTAGGGCCCTTCGACTCCGCGACCGGGACAACTGCGCCACCAAACGCGAAGAAGCCGCGTTTGTCAGGGCAGTTGCGCGGTCGC
>Ga0070741_10019308_pt1 | contig 10906 bp, 11 predicted proteins | sample Coa_R1_4_FD_66440 | JGI IMG/M metagenome (GOLD analysis project Ga0070741, IMG submission 66440) | Surface soil microbial communities from Centralia Pennsylvania, which are recovering from an underground coalmine fire - Coalmine... | ecosystem: Environmental > Terrestrial > Soil > Unclassified ...
CATGGCGATCAGGTTATAACGCGCCTGGCGCATCCCCGCCTTCAAGGAAGCCCCATAGCCCCGGTTCTCACCCATGGAAACCACGAGAGCTCCGGCTTGACGGGCTTTGGCGGCGGTCCCGTCCTTACTACCGTCGTCCACGACCAAGATCTCATGGGGTATCCTGGCTTTCGTAAGGGAACGATGGACTTGATGCACGACGTTACCCACTCCCTTTTCCTCGTTGTAAGCGGGGATCAATACCGTAACGGCTTCTCTTTTCATTTCAAGTCCACTTTCGTTTCGGTGTAGTGGGGCTTCTCATGGGAAGAATAGACAATCACCCGAACCGTATAGTTGCCGGGGTTCACCCACGGGGAAAAGGGGATGGTGCCATAAAAATACCAGATATTTTTTTTGAGGTTCTTACGGAAGATCAGTTCGGGGCTTCCCATCACCAGGACCGTACCCGTGACCTTTTCCGCGTCCATGGGGGCGGTCAGTTCCGCCAAGGCGGGTTGCCCCCTCAAGACCGGCAATGGGGTAATTTGTAATTGGAGGGAAGAATCCCGAATTCCGATGGAAGCGCACCCCGCAAGACCCAATAAACCAAGAATAAAATAATGATTCGGACGCATGAATTTCCTGTATGAAAGGATTTGAAAAGAACCGGGAGCGGCCGGTTAGGAACGTATGAAACGGAGCCTTATTTCCCGGCTGCAGCCGGATTGGCGTTGTCAGTCGGCGGAGCCGCGCTGGCGGCCCTCATCGCTTCCCTTTTCGCCTTGAGCTCCTTCGCCTTTTCCATCATCTGTTTTTTGACCTTCTTTTCCTTGTAATCTTCCCGGGCCTCAAGGAAGGCAAAGGCATTGGCTTTTAGCAACATGGTCTCGGTAAGATAGGTGCCGACCCCAAAGTTGACAAAAGCGGGAAAAACCGCGGAGAGGGCGACCAAAAGCAGAAGCCAAAGACTGCTTTGAACTTGGGGGTAACCCAGCATGGGCTTTTCCTGCAACCCCGTATAGACCACCAGGGCCATCAGACCCGCGATGATGAACAAAAAGAAACCCAAAAGGCGGAAAGTCGAGCGGATCTTCTCGAAAGTTCTTTCCAGGTCCTCCGCGAACTCGGTTACGGTCACGCCCGTGGCTTCGATGGTTTCTTTCCAACGATCGTCCCACAAAAGTATCTTTCGGCGGAGAATGACCCCGAACACCACTACCACGAAAGTGATGGAGGAAGTCATGAGGGTCAGGAGTATAAAACCCAAAGCCGCTCCTACGGAGTGATCGTGCATTTTCTTATCCTTTCAATCGTCTAGGAATGCGTCAATTGAACCGTTGCGTCCAAAAGCTCCAACAATCTTTGCTTGACCTCGTTCCATTGGGCGCCGCCATCGCCGTTCTGTTTGGCCTGCTGCCAGACCATGACCAATTGGGTCAGGATCTTATCCCCCTCGGCGATAAGGGCCATGCGAACGGCCAGCCTGCGGTTCTCTTCTTCCTGCTCGAAATCTTCCTTTAATCTTTGGGTGATCTGGTTCTGCGCCTCGGGGCTCACCGCAGCCGCTTGAAGGGTCGCTTTGATCTCACCTTCTATTTTTTGCCGAATAGAAGCTTCTAAAACTTTTAAAAGTTCATTTTGATCCGACCCCATGCCATAGAGAGGGGCTGACGCCGTCGCCGAAGGAGCGGGGCCCCCTTGGGATTCGGCATCTTTCCAATCCGCATCCGAAGCCAGTTCGGTCTTGATTCCCCTGTTGTCCCCGAAAACCATCGGCATGAATTCGACTATTTTATCATGATAAACTTTTAGGCCAACTTCGATTTCTTTTAAATCCTCGGCGTTCTGGGCAAAGACCACAAGGTTATATTTGGTTAGTTCTTTGACGCGCGCGGTTTTGAGGTGGTCATGGAGCCTCGGTTCGCGGACTTGGACGAGTTTGAGGAAGGCTTCCCATTGGTTTTGGAGTTCGTTCGCGACGGCCATAGGGGCTCCTGCTGACTTTCTCTTAGTTTTCTCAACAACCTCGGAAGAATTGGCAACAGATCCCCTGCCAACAAACCATCCAGCCCCAGTCTGCGGCTGGCCCTCTCGCCCGCCAGTCCGTGGATATAAACCCCGGCTGTGGCCGCCTCAAAAGGCGAAAGACGTTGGGCTAAAAGTCCGCCGATCATACCGGCCAAAACATCGCCCGTCCCGCCGGTCGCAAGACCACGGTTCCCCGTGGGGTTGATGCGTACCTCCCCTTTCGGGCTGGCGATGACCGTATAACGCCCCTTTAAAACAGAGACGACATTATAGCCCTCGGCAATATGCTTCGCAACTTTCACGCGGTTCTGTTCGACCTCGTTAATCGTTGTTTTTAACAGCCATGCGGCCTCCCCTGGATGAGGTGTCAAGATGACGGGCGCTCGTGCGGCTTTAAAAATGTCCAATTGTCCGCCCAAAAGGTTAAGGGCATCGGCATCCACGACCATGGGAACGGTGAGCTTGGTCAAGATTTCCCGTAGCAATTGCCCCGTTTCACGGTGTCTCCCAATCCCGGGCCCGATGACCACCGCGTTCACGTTGGTGGTCAAATGAAGGATCCTTCCGGCAGCCCGAAGGGATAGAAACCCCCCTTCCACCTCAGGCACGGGAGCGGTCATGGGTTCCGTGAGTTTAGCTCCTAAGATCGGTATCAAACTTTCCGGACAGGCGACGGTCACCAGTCCCGCTCCGATCCTTTGGGCCCCGTAAGCGCATAACGCGGCGGCCCCGGTCAACCCGGTCGCCCCCGCGACGACCACGACCCTTCCACGGGTTCCCTTATGGGTATTTTCATCATATCGGGGAAGCGACCGAACAACGATCGAGGCATCGATCAATTCATGTTTAAGAAACGATCCTTTTAAAAGCTCTTGAGGAAATCCAATCTCTTTTACAACCACGGAGCCGACGAAGGAGGCTCCTATGGGCGTAAAAAAACCGACCTTGGGCAAACCAAAGGTTACCGTCAACTGGGCATTAAGGACCTCGCCCATGGGCGAACCCGAATCCGCCGACAACCCCGACGGAATATCCACGGCCACCACCGGTTTGCCCGATCTTTTGGCTAACTGGATCAGATCTTTTTGAAGTCCTTCGATGGGTCGTGAAAGTCCCGTGCCGAACAAAGCGTCCACTAAAAGATCGCATTCTTCCATCGCCACCTGAGCGGGTTTCAAGCCGTCTTTATCCGTCAGGGAAAGGATGGGCACCTTGGCGGTTTTGGCCTTTTGGAATTGCTGGAGAGCCTCGCCTTTTAATTCTTCCGGCTCCCCGGTGAATAGGATCGCGACGCTGGCTTTTTTCCGTTTCAACAGCCTCGCGGTTACGAACCCATCCCCGCCATTATTTCCCTTCCCGCAAAGAACGCCTATGGTCTTATCTTCCAGCGCGCCCCACTTCTCTTCCATCGCCTCTACGACTGCGGCGCCGGCGGCTTCCATCAATCGGGCGATGGTCAACCCATGCTCCTTCACCGCCAACTCATCGATCTTTCGCATGTCTTGGGAAAGGGCTAATTTCATCTTTCGACCTCTGGTTTATTTTCGAACCCGGTAAACTCGGCTCCGGAAGAATTGGGGGACGAATCGGTAAGCCGTGGAAGCCGTCCGGTTCTGAAGGGATGGGTCTTCCATGATATCGGTCAAGAGGGGCACCACCATACTGGTGTCCTCACGGAGGACTTCGGAATCGTGCGCTTCCACCAAATGACGGTCCACAAAATTGATCCGAGGAACGTAAAAGCTGTGAAGGACCACATATTCCCCTGGCTTCGGATCGAAAAGCTTGTTCTCGACCAGATAAGGCATCAAAGTCACTTTGCGGCCCGACCAATATTGGGTTTTGGGGACCTCGTCGGAATAGATCACCGCGTCCGCGGGAAGGGTTTTCAAGAATTCGGAGGAACGCTTGATGTCCCCGAACGAGTCGTTTTGGCTGATGAGAACCGCCGCCGAAAAAAGGGCCATCCAGGAGAGGCAAAGGGTCAGAAGCCCGTTTTTCATGAAAAGTATCCGGTAGGACCCCGGCTTTTTTTCAAGGCTCTCAAAAAAAGTCTCGAGATGATAGCCGGCGGCCAAAAGCAGCAACGGAAGAAAGGGCAGCATATGGCGGTCCTGGTAAGTCGCTGGGATAAGCCGGGAGAGGAAGACCAAGATCATGATCTGCAAAGTGATCCCTTTGAAAGCGTCGCCTTCCGGGCCCTTCCGCCGCACCATTTTCGCCAGTCCTAAAACCGCGAACCAAAAGATCAAGGGGGTAAATACATAAAGAGGTTGGGAAAGGTAGGCGTAAAAATGATCGATGAAATTCATGAGGGGGAAGTGAATGCGTTCCGGGCCCGAGGTAAGTCCCATCCCTTCCCGGTAAGCGAGTAGGAGGATCAGGATCTTGGGGGCCAAAAAATAAAAAGGTAATGCCCATCCAACGATTATTCCCAGTATTCTTTTCCAAATTCCATCTTTTTTCAGCGTTATGCCCAGCAACAAGATCCAAGGGAATAGAAGAAAACCTTCGGGCCGGGTAAGCGCGGCGATGATTCCGGCCAACAGCGCCCACCACCAAACCGATTCGTTTTTATCCACGTAAGCGGCTGTCAATCGCTCCAGACACCACCAAAAAGCGGCCAAAAAAAACGTGTCAGGCATCACCTTCAAGGACCATTGCCAAAGCAGGGGGGAAAAGAGGGCCATGAAACAAATGATCCCTGACATCTCCACCGGAACCCATCGGCGAGAGAGCTTCCAAAGAGGAATGAGGAATAAGAGTCCCGCTAATGTCGATAGCAGCCTGCCCCATAACCAACCAGCGACTCCCATGTGCGTTCCGATCCAAAGGAGCGCGGGATATCCGGGAAGGATGACGAACCGCGGCGTTTGAACGAAATCGTCGGAAAAGTAGGTGAGGCTTAAAATCCCGTCGGTGGTCTCGGCTTGGGAAAGGGTCAACATGGGGAGCCGGACCAAAAGACCGATGAGCGCCAGGAACCAGAACCATTGGTTCGAAGTCAGTTTTCGGGGAACAAAAGACCTGGTCTCTGTCATTTGGCGTTTCCTGGCCCTGTGGATTCGAATAGGACGGTGGCGGTCGCGTCCCTCTTGCTATGGGCGATCGTGACATGAACGATATCGATGTTTCTCTCGACCCGAAGCTGTTCCATGATCCCCGATAGTTTCAGCGAAGGCTTCCCGGCGGCGTTGCGCAGCACTTCGATCTGGATCCATTTCCAGCGGCCGCCGAAACCATGGCTAAAGGCTTTGATAACGGCTTCCTTGACCGCGAACCGGCCGGCCAGGGAAGGATAGGGGTCTTTTTTCCTGAGGCAATATTGGGCTTCCGCCTTTGTGTACAGGCGGTCGATGAAACGCTGTCCGTGCTTTTCGTGGGCGCGTTTCACTCGGTCTATTTCGATCAGATCCACACCCAAACCAACGATCATGTTGCTTACCTTTTATTACGAGAACACCGGCTTCATTTTATCTTTACGAACCCGCGAATTCCAAGGTTACATTTAAAGCCGGGGTGTTTTCACAAAAATCTTGCCGTTTTCGACCTTCACTTCATAAACCGCGACGCCCTCCTCCGCGATGCCTTTCGTGGCTTTTCCGGTAGCTAGGTCGAAGGTCCATTGGTGAAGCGGGCAAACAACGCTGTTTCCATAGAATGTTCCTCTTCCCAAATATCCGCCGACGTGGGGGCAATCATTATCGATAGCGTAGATCTTCCCGAATCTTTTGGCGATGGCGATCCTACGGCCGTTGATCTTTACGATCTCCATGCTGTTGTCGGCGAGTGCGGATTCGTCCAGGACTTCGCGGAAGGTGGGATCGGGCGTCTCGGAGCTCACGGGGACTCCTCTATGAATCTTTCGAGATTAGCGCTTTAGGAGTTTAGCTTCTTCAGCGACTTTCAACCGAGCTTCCGCTCGCGCCAAAGCATGCTGGGCGGCTTTCATATCCGTGCCTTCTTTTTTCTCGGCCAACAGGTCTTCGGACTGTTTCTTGATCTTCTTGGCTTCCTCGACATCGATCTCGTCCGCCTTCACGTATTCTTCGGCCAATACAATGACCGAAGCGGCGTTGACCTCGACAAAACCGCCCGCCAAGAAATAAAGTTCACGGTTCTGGCCCTTGACGACCCTCATGGTACCGGGCTTCAAAGTGGATAAGAGGGACATATGCCCGGCCATGACGCCGAATTCGCCCACTTCGCCCGGAAGCACCACCAAGCTTACTTCCTCGGAGAGTGACGAAGCATCCGTCGCGACCACTTGTAGTTTAAAAGTCTTCATAAAACCTCTGTAAAATTCAAAATCATCGTCACATCTTCTTCGCGCGTTCGATGACCTCGTCGATCCCGCCCGCCATATAGAAGGCCTGTTCGGGAAGGCTGTCATATTGTCCTTCCACCAGTCCCTTAAAGGAACGGATCGTATCGGACAAGGCCACATATCGGCCGGGGACGCCGGTGAATTCCTGGGCCACGAAAAAGGGCTGGGAGAGGAATTTCTGGATGCGGCGCGCCCTGGAGACGATCAACTTATCATCATCCGACAATTCATCGATACCCAGGATCGCGATGATATCCCTGAGTTCCTTATAACGTTGAAGGGTTTGTTGGACTTTGCGGGCCACTAGATAATGTTCCTCCCCGATGACCAGGGGGTCAAGCATGCGGGAGGTCGAATCCAAAGGATCGACCGCCGGATAGATCCCCAACTCCGTCAATCCACGGTTCAAAACGGTCGTAGCATCCAAATGCGAGAAAGATGTGGCGGGGGCCGGATCCGTCAAGTCGTCGGCGGGCACATAAATGGCCTGGACCGAGGTAATGGAACCTTTTTGGGTGGAAGTGATGCGCTCCTGCAACGCGCCCATTTCACTCGCGAGGGTCGGTTGATAGCCGACGGCCGAAGGCATACGGCCCAACAGGGCCGAGACCTCGGAACCGGCTTGGGTAAAGCGGAAAATGTTGTCGATGAAGAGAAGGACATCCTGGTTTTCCTCGTCGCGGAAATATTCCGCGATCGTGAGCCCGGACAAGCCGACCCGGGCGCGGGCTCCGGGAGGTTCGTTCATTTGTCCATAAACCAGCGCGGTCTTGTCGATAACACCGGAGCCTTTCATCTCGAGCCAAAGATCATTCCCCTCACGGGTTCTTTCCCCGACCCCCGTGAACACGGAGAAGCCGCCGTGCTGCGTGGCGATATTGCGGATAAGTTCCATGATAACGACCGTCTTGCCGACACCGGCCCCTCCAAAGAGGCCGATCTTGCCGCCTTTCTGGTAGGGCGCTAAAAGATCGATGACCTTGATCCCCGTTTCAAGGATCTGTTTCTTCGTGGATTGTTCGACCAGGGGAGGCGCTTGCCGGTGGATGGGATAACGCTTCTCGGTCTTGACTTCCCCCATCTCGTCGACCGGATCGCCCAGGACATTCATGATCCGGCCCAGGACACCTCTTCCCACCGGCATCGATATGGGCGCGCCCGTGTCCGTCACCGTCATGCCACGGCGCATGCCGTCGGTGGAGCTCATGGCGACCGCGCGGATCGTTTGGTCGCCTAAATGCTGGGCCACCTCGAAAGTGACGTGAATGTTTTCCTTGTCGTAATCCAACTTCAAGGCGTTGTAGATGGAAGGGACTTCTCCGCCCTTGAATTTGACATCGATCACGGGGCCGATCACTTGGATCACTTCCCCAGTTTTGACTTCGGTCTTCGCTGCGCTCATGTTTTCCCTCTTTTATAAAAAATGTTCCCCTGGCGGCTCGTTGACGCCTTGACCAAAGGCCAATGGATGGCGCTTTGGCGGTGAAGTCTTGTTCACTGCAGTGCGGCGGCCCCGCCCACGATCTCGGCCAGTTCCTTGGTGATCATGGCTTGTCGGGCCCGGTTGAATTCCAATGTTAATTTCGCCATCATTTCCGACGCGTTCTTGCTGGCGGCTTCCATGGCGTTCCGCTTGGCCCCCATCTCCGAGGAAAAACTTTCCAGGAGATATCGGTGGACCTGCGTGGCCAGATATTGGGAGATCAGCTTTTCCATGATGGTTTCGATGTCGGGCTCGAACTCATAGTCGCCCCCGGCGGAGCGGTGTTTTTCCCCTGCGGGGACCAACTCCTGGACCCTCAAGGGAAGCAGGGTATCGACGGTCGCCTTTTGCTGAATAACGCTTTTGAATTCGGTATAGAGGACGAGAATGGTCTTGAATTTCTCCGTTAGGAAAAGGGTCTCGATCTCATCCCGCATTTCGAGGACCGTTTCCATGGACACCCGGGGAAAAACACCCAGCCATTCCTTGCGGATGTTGTAATGGCGGCGTTTAAAAAAGTCCCGGCCCTTTTTACCCACCGTCAAAAGCACCGTATCGGGGTGTTCCTTCAGATAAGCATTGGCCATTCGGATGATGTTGGTATTGAAGCTGCCGCAAAGGCCCCGATCGGCCGTGATGACCATCAAAGCGGTCTTGCCTTCGGTCCGAACGCTTAGAAGGGGATGAACTTCACCGCCCGATTTGGAGGCGAGATTCTTCATGACCTCGGCCATGCGCTGGGCATAAGGACGGGCGCCGAGGATACGCTCTTGAGCGCGCTTCAATCGGGCCGTAGCCACCATTTTCATGGCTTTGGTGATCTGTCCGATATTCTTGACGCTTTTGATGCGCGTTTTGATTTCTTTTATCTGCGCCACGGCCGAAAACCTTTCTTTACCACGGATCCACACAGATGAAGACTAAAACTCAAAAGGATAAGATCCTTACTTTTCTTACGGACAAATCGGTTTTTGACTTAATGCCATCCGCGTTGATCCGCGGCTAATCTCAGTAGTAGTTTTTCGCGTATTCTTCGATCGCCGAATTCAATTTGGCTTTGATGTCGTCCGTCAGATCGTTCTTTTCTTTAATATCCTTAAGAATCCCAGGATGTTTGGCTTTGAGGTGGGATAAAAGACCCGCCTCAAATGTCTTTACCTTATCCACCGGCAAGGGATCGAGAAACCCATTGTTACCGGCGAAGATGGAAGCCACTTGCTCTTCCATCTCCATGGGGGAGTATTGGGATTGCTTCAATAGTTCCACCAAACGAGCGCCCCGATTCAGTTGGGCCATGGAAGCTTTATCCAGTTCGGCGCCGAATTGGGCGAAGGCCGCCAATTCATTGTATTGGGCCATATCCAGTTTGAGTTTCCCCGCGACCTTTTTCGTGGCCTTGGTTTGGGCGTTGCCGCCGACGCGGGAAACCGAGATACCCACGTTGATAGCGGGGCGGATACCGGAATAGAAAAGGTTCGACTCCAAGAAAATCTGCCCATCCGTGATGGAAATGACGTTGGTGGGAATATAGGCTGTCACGTCCCCCGCCTGCGTTTCAATAATGGGAAGGGCGGTCAATGAGCCGCCTCCCAATTTCTCGTTCAATTTACAGGCGCGCTCCAAAAGACGGGAGTGCAGATAAAAAACGTCCCCGGGATAAGCCTCGCGTCCCGGCGGACGGCGTAATAGCAACGATAGTTCGCGGTAAGCCACGGCTTGTTTGGATAGATCGTCGTAAACCACCAGGGCATGGCCGCCGTTATAAGTGAATTCCTCGGCGATCGCGCAACCCGCGTAAGGAGCTATGTATTGAAGGGGCGCCGGATCCGATGCGGTCGCCGATACGATGATGCAATAGTTGAGAGCGCCGTGCTCTTCGAGCGTACGAACCACCTGAGCGACGGTGGATTGCTTTTGGCCGATGGCCACATAAACGCACATGACGTTCTTACCCTTGAGGTTGAGAATGGCGTCAATGGCGACGGCGGTCTTACCGGTTTGTCGATCACCGATGATCAATTCACGCTGGCCTCGGCCGATGGGGATCATGCAGTCGATGGCCTTGATGCCGGTCTGAAGGGGCTCCTTGACCGGTTGGCGTTGAACGACACCCGGCGCCTTGATCTCTAAACGCCGGCTGGAGGAAGCCTTCAAGGGGCCTTTCCCGTCCAAAGGCTGCCCGAGCGGATTGACCACCCGGCCCAGCAATTCTTTGCCCGTGGGGACCTCGGCGATACGGCCCGTCAAATGAACGGCGTCCCCCTCGTGCACTTTTTGGGTCTCTCCCATCAAGACCGCACCCACCGAATCGGCCTCCAAATTGAAGGCGATACCGTAAACCTCATTGGGAAATTGGAGGAGCTCCCCTGCCATGGCGTTCTTGAGCCCATAAATGACGGCCACGCCGTCCCCCACTTTGATGACTTCCCCCACCTGGGTGAGTTCCACCTCGGATTTGAAATCTTGGATCCGGGACTTTAAGATCTTGGTCACTTCATCCGCTTGAATAGCCACCACTTACCTCCAAAAATAAGTTGAACTTTGCGATCCCCAAAACAGTCCGTTGATCCTATTCGATCTCCACCTTCAATAGTCTCTGTTTGACCCTCTCCAATTGGCCCAAAATAGTCCCATCCATGCGCTGGTCGCCTAGATAGATCATCATGCCGCCAATAAGATCCGGCTTCACTTCCTCTTTGATCTCCACCACCACTCCGAACATTTGGGACAATTTTTCCGTCAAGGATTGTTTCTGAGCGGCCGGGAGCGGAAGCGGGGTCAAAACGCGGGCGATAGCCTTCCCCCTCATCTCGCACAGGAGTCTTTCATAATGTTCAGCCACGGCTTTCAAATGCTTGATCCGCTTCTTCATGATGAGAAGCATGAGGAAATTTTCCATCGTCCCCGAGAGTTTTTGGCCTAAAAAACCGCGCAGGACCTCAAGTTTTTCCCCCGCTTTAACACGGGGATGTTCAAGAGCGGTTTTAAGTTCCGCGTTCGTTTCGACCAATTTCTGGATGGATTGGATCTCGACGCCGATGGCGTCAACGGTCTTTTGTTCTTGGGCCACTTGCAATAGGGCCACA
>Ga0070741_10019309_pt1 | contig 10905 bp, 9 predicted proteins | sample Coa_R1_4_FD_66440 | JGI IMG/M metagenome (GOLD analysis project Ga0070741, IMG submission 66440) | Surface soil microbial communities from Centralia Pennsylvania, which are recovering from an underground coalmine fire - Coalmine... | ecosystem: Environmental > Terrestrial > Soil > Unclassified ...
GCGTCCGTGAGGACGCTTGGCGGCGCAGCCGCCCTACAGACGGGTACTTTCAGTACCCGGCCACATTTCTCCGGGAAAAATGACCGTGAGTCTTTCCATTGGCTTCAAAACCGACATCGGGCGCAAGCGCGAGATCAATGAGGACAGCTATGCCGTCCTGCGCGCCGCAGAGCTAGGCAACAAGCTGGACGGCCTGTTTGTTGTGGCCGACGGCATGGGCGGCGGACGCGGCGGCGACATCGCCTCCAGCCTCGTCGCGCAGGCCGTCCCGGAAGCCGTCCATGAGTTCCTCTATGACCGCACCGGCGACACAGCCCCTATAGATACCGTCCACCTGCTGCGCGATGCGCTGCTGCGCGCCAATGGCCGGGTCTGGATGCGCGGCGTGGAACGCTCCGAACTGCGGGGCATGGGAACGACCTGCGTCGCCGCCATCGTCCAGGGCAACCGCATCACCCTCGGCAACGTCGGCGACAGCCGGGCCTATCTGCTGCGCGACGGCAAGCTCAGCCAGATGACCGAAGACCACTCGGAGGTCTGGCAGCAGGTCAAGGCCGGGACGATGACCCGCGAGCAGGCGGGCCGCAGCAAATTCCGCAATCGCATCACCAAAGCCATCGGCCTGTCGCCGGATGTCAAGCCGGATGTCGAACAGTTCACTCTGCAAGAAGGCGATACCGTCCTGCTCTGCACCGATGGCCTGACCACCGAGGTCAGCGATGCCGAGATCGCGCGCCTCCTTGCCAGCGTGCCGGAGGCCCAGGAGACCTGCAATCGCCTGGTGGCTGCCGCATTGCGCAACGGCGGTTCCGACAACATCACCGTCGTCGTTCTCCGCTATGGAACCTTCACCCCGATCGCGCCGCCCGAAGCGTCGCCGGAGAGCGAAGACGATGAACTGCCCACCGACCCGGAACAGGAGTGGCGGCGCGGCGGAGGCCGCCGCCGCGGGCGCGATGAGGAGAGAGCGGAAGACGAAGATGAGTATCTGCCCGCCGGGCTGCGCGACTATGAAGACGAAGAGGCGGAGGCCGCGCGCGGCGGGGGCGGGTTCGCGCTCGCCCTGATCGTCGTGCTGTTGCTGCTGGTAGTCGGGCTGAGCGGCGCGCTCTATATCACCGTCTCGCACCGCACCGTCGCGCTGCCGCCGCCTCTGCCGCAGGCCCCGCCGCCTCCCAAGCCGACCGATGGCAAGCTGGAATACACGGTTCCGGTCTCCATTGAGGGCGTCTCGACGATCCAGGTACAGGATGCGCCGCTCGTCATTGATCCTAACGACAATGTCTATGTCGTGGATGCGAAGGAGGGCCGTGTCCTGAAAGTAGATAAGCAGGGCAAGATGGAGACCGTCCCCCCGCCGCCTTCGGGCCGGCGTCGGCCCGTCTCGCAGGACGATTTCGCCGCGCCTTCCGGCCCGCCGCCTATCTATCTGGCCTTCGATGCCAGCGGCAACCGCTATCAGACGAATCCGCTCACGAAGTCCATTGATAAGTATCGCGGCCCCTCGCGCGTCGAGCAGATCGCAAAAGGCTTGCTGAAAGCGCCCGCCAGCCTCGCCGTGGACAGCTTCGGCCAGATCTACGTCATAGACAACCATCGGCTCCTCAAGATCGAAGCCACTCCGCCGCTGGAAGAGCAGCGCAGAAAAGGCAGCCCTGGCGACACCTCGGACGAGTGATCCGCCTCCCTATTCCGTAGATAGAAACGTCATGCCACTGGGAATGCTGGGAAAATACGAGCGGCTGGACGTGCTGGGACACGGCGTCTCCGGGATCGTCTATCTGGCGAAGGATACGCTGCTCAACAAGCAGGTCGCGCTCAAAGAGGTGGACGTGCAGGCGGGCGACGTGCGCCGCTTCCTGGAAGAGGCGCGCGTCATGGATCGCCTGCGCCATCCCAACATCGTGCGCGTCAACGGCGTGGATCGGATAGAAGGTAAAATCGTCATTGATATGGAATATGTGCGCGGGCAGAATCTCCAGGACCTGCTGCGCGCCGAGGGCTGTCTGTCGCTGGATCGCGCGCTGGACATCGCCATTCAGGTTCTGGACGCGCTCGACTACGCGCATCAGATGCAGACGGTGCATCGGGACATCAAGCCCGCCAACATTCTGATCGCGCGCGATGGCACGGTCAAGCTGGTGGATTTCGGCCTGGCGGAGATTCTGGCGACCAACGCCTACGCGGGCGGCGCGGGAACCTACGCCTACATGGCCCCCGAAGATTTTGCGGAGGAAGATCGCTCCGACAATCAGTCCGACATCTGGGCGGTCGGCGTCACGCTCTATGAGATGCTGACGGCGCAGCGTCCGTTCCAGGTCGCCCGCGTGAAAGACCCGTTCGCCTGGAAGCGCGCGCTGGAGACGGAAGCCCCGACGCCCATCACTGCCTATCTGCCCGCCGCACCGCCGGGGCTGCAAGCGATTTTAGAGAAGGCGCTGGCGCGCAGCAAGTCCGACCGCTACCAGACGGCGGGGGAATTCCGGGACGACCTGCGCCGCCTGCGCGACGAACTGGCCCCCTCTCTCAAGACGCTCTCCCTGAGTGGCGAAGCGGTGGTGCGTCCCCTGACGCCGCGCCCGGCGAACGGCAACGGGGCGCACAGTGCAGGACAGGACGCCGCCGCGCCGCCGCAGGAGACCGTGACCGCGCCGCCGCGCACCGGGCCGGGCGTGGTCGTCGCGGAGGTCAGCCCGCCCGCGCCGCCCCAGGAGGAGGCCGAGACAAAGGCCAGGCGCGGCAGGCGTCCGTTTGGCGGGCGGAAGCAGGCCGAGGTCTTCGTCGCGCCGGAGAGCGTGGATTTCGGCGCGCTGCGTAAAGGCGAAACGCGCTCCGTCAAAGTCCAGGCGCGGGTGGTCGGGCTGGAAGGGCGCGTCAGCGGGCGCGTGCTGCACGATCCCGGCTGGCTGACCGTGCATCCCTCCGCCTTTGACCGGCCCCGGCAGACGCTGACTCTGACCGCGCACTCCGAACGGGCCTGGGAGACGGGCGACTTCGAGGAGCGGGTGCGCGTGGAGACGAACGCAGGAACGGCGGAGATACCCGTCCGGCTGACCGTTCTCAAGCCGCGCCCGACCTTCTGGCGCATCTCGCTCTGGTATGTGCCGCTGTTCGTGTCGGTGCTGATGCCCTCGTTGGCCGTCGCCTTCGGCACGGGCAGCCATGCCGCGTCGGCGGAAGCGGCCGCGCTCGTGCCGCCTGCCGCCGTCGCCTCCGGGCTGCTCGCGGTGATGCTGCTGCTCATCGGCGTGGCGGCGGACATCGGCATTTCCGAGCGTGTCGCCTGCGGCGTGCTGACCCTGGTGATGGGAACGGTGTTGGGCGTCTCGATGCGGATGCACCCCACCGGCGCGGCCCACGATCTGATGATGCATCGGATTTTCGTCACGGGCGGCATCATCGGCGCGCTGCTGGCGCTGCAGCTTCTCTATCTGCGCCGCTGGAAATTCTGGGCGTTCGTTTTAGCGGGCCTGGGCGTGCTGATCGGCAGCACGCTCCTGCGCGTCTTGATGGTTTGATCCTTGCGCGGGAGATCCCGGGATTCGACTTTGGGAACCGTCTTACGTCTGAAGGATAGGAACTGATGACCGATCTAATCTCGTCACCAATATCGCCGAAAACCGCCCCTGAGTATAAAGCGGTAATCGAAGAGATGCTTGCCGAAATGAATCGCCTTAATGAGCAGATGCGTCGGGATCAGGCCGAGATTGACCGGCTGAAAGCGGAAACGCAGATCATCAAAGCGGAAACCGATGTCATCAAGGCCCGGACCCAGACGCGGCTCGAGGCGCTGATGAGGGATACATAGCCCGATGTGGAAACAACTGTTCGATTTCGGGAAACAGTTAGTCTCTCTAACACGGCAGACTCAGGAGAACAAGGACGCTATCAAAGACATCCGCCAGGAGTTGAAAGAGGTTCGGCAGGAGATAAAAGAACTGAACCAGAAGGTGGACCGCCTAACAGAAGTTTTACAACGGGTTACTTTCGAGTGTCAGCGTGATCGCGAAAATGCAGCCTCTGAAAGAAAAATACTCCTCCTGGAGATAGAAAATCGCTTCCTGCGTTTCGAGCGGGGACTGCCTCCCGGTCATCAAAGTGAGGATTCGCAGGAAAGCTAAACCACTGATTTATCCTACTCCATCGTTGCCTCTAGCGAGGGGAGTATTTCGCACGTAGGGAGAGTAGAACACGATGCAAACGGTGCGCAAGTACCTGAACTACATTATCTTTGGCGCGGTCGTCCTGGTCGTCGTCGGGCTGGCCGTCAACCACAGCCGCCACATGCGCTATCTGGTGGACTCGCTGGGCAGCAGCGATCCGCAGACGCGCAAAGCCGCCGCCACCGAACTGATCGAGGGCGAGCAGTTCATGGACTCCATCACGGGCGAGCCGATAGAGACGCGCCTGAAGGCGGCGGAGGCCCTGGAAGTCCTGGGAGACGATAAGGCGGTCACGCAGTTGGTCGCCTTTCTCAAAGACCCGGACAAGCCGGTGCGCGACCGCGTCGTGCAGGCGCTGGAGCATATCGGGGCCAACTCCGACAAGAACATCGCGGCGCTGGTGGCCGGGCTGAAAGACGGCGATACCAACGTGCGCAAAGGCACGATCACCGCGCTCACCGACCCGCAGAACGGCATCGGGCCGAAACCCGGCGTCGTCAAGGCCATCATCGCGCTGATGCAGAAGGAAGGCGGGGCGCGCGGGCCGGGCGGCGACGTGCTGGGCAGTCCGAAGTTCACGCAGAACGGGGCCAATCAGGAGAGCGTGCCGGCCCTGATCGCCATGCTCAAAGATAAGGATGAGGGCGTGCGCAGCGGCGCGGCGGACGCCCTCGGCAAGATCGGCGACGCGCGGGCCGTTCCTGTCCTCAAAGAGGCGATGCACAATGATACGGCGCAGGTTCGGCGTGTCGCTATCGGCGCGATCGCGCTCATCGCGGACAAGTCCGGCGAGGACGCGCTGACCGAAGCGATCAAGAACCCGGACGACGACAACGAGGCCCGCGCGCAGGCGGCCGCCGGACTGGGCAAGATCGCCACACCGACGGCGGTCAAGACCCTGATCGAAGCCCTCAACGATGACGACCTGAAACTGCGCTCCGCCGCCGTCGCGGCGCTGGCCCGCGCTGCGCGCCCGACACCCAATGGGCCGACCGAACCGGCGGTCATGGCGGCGCTGAATGCCTCTCTGCGCGACCCGCGCAGCAGCGTCCGCCTGGGGACGGCGCAGGCGCTTCAGGCTATCGCCTCGCCGGAAACGAACGGCGCGCTCATCGCCATGCTGGAGTCGGATCAGGGCGATGCCGCCGACCCGGAGATGCGGACGGCCATCCGCGCCGCCGCCGCGACCGCGCTCGGCTTCCCCGGCAACAAGGCGGCGGTGGCTCCGCTCATCAAAGCTTTGAGCGATCCGGAAGGCGATGTGGCAAGCGCCGCGCAGCACGCCCTCAGCCAGATCGGGCCGGACGCGACCGAGGCGCTCATCGCTGTCATCCGCCGGGGCGATACGGAGGCGCTCTACGCGGCGCGTGCGCTGGCGGATCAGGGCAAGTCCGCCCTGCCCGCGCTGCAACAGGCGGCCCGGGAGAACAACCCGGTCAGCCAGCGGTGGGCGGCGGTGGCGCTGGGCAACATGGGCCTCTCGGAAGCCCAGGATACCTTGCAGCAGTTGGAGAAGAGTTCGGACCCGGACGTGGCCTTTGTCGCCAAGCAGCAGCTCAATCGAATGGCGCAACGGCAGTGAGGACGGCCCCGGTGGGCCTTTGCGAATCCCTGTCTAGCGTTTCCCCCGCGTGATCCTGTATCTGTCCCTCTCCCAGACCGGGAGAGGGACGTCTGCTCTGTCCGCATAACCGGGCAGGGCCGGCCGCTCATAGAGAGCGAAACGGGGTTCCGTAAGGTCTGTGAAGAGGGGCCGCAGGGCATTGCGATTGTCAGCCTGGATTTCCGCCTTCAAAGTCTATCTGCCGCGCGTCCGGGAGGTCGCCATCCTGGAAGAGGCCGTGCCGCACGAAGGTCTGCCGGCAGGCGCCGAGACGCCCCTGCTGGTAGACGATGAGCCGATGGTGCAGGATCTTGCGGCGCGCGTGCTGCGGGGGCAAGGCTATCGGGTGCTGGAGGCGAGCAAGCCCCGGAGGCGCTGCTGGAAAGCGGCGCGGTTTAGCGCGATAGCGCGATCTCGCACGGGCAGAAAGGGCGCTCCGACCTGCCTATCCTCTTGACACAGCCCTCCCAAACGTGCTATTCTGTCCCGACAATAGAATATAGCGAGGCTTCTTATCAAGAGTGGTCGAGGGAACCGGCCCGAAGACACCACAACAACCACCCGCAGCCTGACAGTCAGGCCGGGCAGGTGCTAAATCCGAGCAGTCTGCTGTCTGCAACTGCAAGATAAGAGGCGTAGGGCGAATCGAGATGCTAGGGGAACCGCCAGGAGGATTCCCGGCTTCTTCCGCCATTACGACCTCTTCTGCATCGCAGAAGGGGTTTTTTGTTTGGTTCGCTGCGAGGGGAGAAACTCAGGCGGCCAGCAGGAATAGCCCAGAAGCCCGCTACCTTTGCCGTTTGCCAGCGGCGGCGCGGCGCAAGATCGCGCCGCCCGTGAAAGGAGTGTCTGGAATGTCTGAATTTACCCTGTTTACGTCGGAAAGCGTCACCGAGGGCCATCCCGATAAGCTGGCCGATCAGATCAGCGATGCCGTCCTGGACGAACTGCTCAAGCAGGACCCGCAGTCCCGCGTGGCGCTGGAAACGTTCTTGACGCGCGGCCTCTGCGTCGTCGGCGGGGAGCTGACCACCAAAGCCTACGTCGAGATCGCCGATGTCGTGCGGCGCACCATCGTCGCCGTCGGCTATGACCGCACGGATCATGGGTTCGACGGCCACACCTGCGGCGTGATGCTCGCCATTCAGCAGCAGTCGCCGGATATTGCGATGGGCGTGGATCGGGGCGACCCGAACGAGCAGGGCGCAGGCGATCAGGGCATGATGTTTGGTTACGCCACCAATGAGACAGAAGAACTGATGCCTCTGGCGCTCAGCATCGCGCACCATCTGACCAAGCAGTTGGCCGATGTGCGCCGCGCCCATCCCGAACTCGGCTTCCGGCCCGACGGCAAGTCGCAGGTGACGATCGCCTATGGCCCGGACGGCAGGCCGGATCATATTGACACTATCGTGCTTTCCACCCAGCACGACCCCAGCCACACGCAGGCCAGCGTGCGGGCCAACGTGCTGGAGTATGTCATCAAGCCGGTGCTGAAAAGATACGATCAGTACGTCAAGAAGGAGATCAAGTACCACATCAATCCGACGGGGAAATTCGTCATCGGGGGGCCGCAGGCGGACACCGGCGTGACGGGCCGCAAGATCATCGTGGACACCTATGGCGGCGCGGCGCGGCACGGCGGCGGCGCGTTCTCCGGCAAAGACCCGTCGAAGGTAGACCGCTCGGCGGCGTACACGGGCCGCTACATCGCCAAGAATGTCGTCGCGGCGGGGCTGGCGGATCGCGCCGAAGTCCAGCTTGCGTATGCCATCGGCGTCGCGGAGCCTATCAGCGTGCTGGTGGATACGTTCGGCACGGGCAAGCTGCCGGAGAAGGAGATCGTCGCGCGCGTTCGCAAGGCGGTAGACCTGCGCCCGCGCGCCATGATCGAGCGGCTCTGCCTGCTCAGTCCAAGCCACATCCAGTATATCGAGACGGCCAAGAACGGCCACTTCGGTAAATCGGCCTTCCCGTGGGAACAGACCGACCTGGTAGACGCGCTCCAGTAGACCTAACCCCCCATCCCCCTTCCCTAAAACGTTCGTTCCTCACTGGGAAGGGGGCGACCAATCTCCAGGCGTATCCCTTTCTTCCACGCGCACCGATAAGCAAGAGAAGGGCAAAGCCTCCAATCCGAAACACCCCCTTCCCTAGCGTCCAGAGGCTTTATCATGGGCGTGGGTAGGGAAGGGGGCTGGGGGGTTAGGTCAACGGCAGGGTGACGGGAGCCTGAAGTTCGGCGGAGCGGTAGGCGGCAAAGGCGACCTCGGCGGCGCGCAGGCCGTCCTCGCCGGTGACGGGAACCGGCTCGCCGTTGGCGATGGCTCTGGCGAAGGCCGCGATCAGGCCGTTGTCCATGTCGCTGCCCCAGTGGAGCCAGGTCACGCTGTTGTCCCTGTCCGAGTAGAGGACAAGGTTCTGCGCGAACATATCCATCGAGAGCGTCCCGTTCTCGCAGACCACCTCCATCGTCACGTCGCCCCAGGTCGGGAACGTCTTCGGGCGCGACCAGGAGGCGTCTATTGTGCCGAACACTCCCTTCTGGAACGTCAGACTGAGGAAGCCGACATCGTCGAACTCCTTATGGCTGATGCCGTTGCCGATCTCCGCATAGACCTCTTTGACTTCATCCTTGAGCAGCCAGCGCATCAAGTCCGCGACATGGACGGTATGATCCATTGTCGCGCCGCCGCCCGATTCCGACTTGACGGTGAACCAGCCGCCCGGATTGCGTCCGCGATTGGTGCCGCGTATGGCAAGTATCTTGCCCGGCTGTCCGCTGTCCACCGCCGCCTTGAGACGCTGCATCACGGGCGAGTAGCGCGTGGGAAAGGCCGTCATCAACTGCACGCCCGCGTTTTTGCACGCCGCGATCATCGCCTGGCCGTCGGCGATAGAGGTCGCCAGCGGCTTTTCGCAGAGAACGTGCTTGCCCGCTTTCGCCGCCATCTCGGTCAGCGCGCGATGGCGCACGTTCTCCGAGCAGACGACGACGGCGTCCAGATCGGGGACACTCAGCAGCGCCTCGTAGCTCTCGAACGCCTTCGTGCCGAACCGTTTCGCCATCTCCTGCGCGCGGGCCGGGTCGTGGTCGGCGATCCCGACCATCTCCGTATCCGAGCGCGTGACGATATTGTGGGCGTAGCTGTTGGCGTGCAAGTGCGCGAACGACATCATGCCGATTTTGACGATACGTTGTGCCATGTGCGCGATCCCTTCTTTGTCATCGGCAGACGGCAGCCGCCTACCGGAGTTCTTGCTGCGTGTGCGGGTCAGTTCGGCGCGCTTGCTGTTCTCTCCTGCTGGTTTTGACCTGCTCCCGGCAGACCGCCTCGATACAGTCGAGCATCTCGCTGCGGAAAGCCGCCAGCGTCGCATCGTTCTTGCTCTCCGAGAAGGCCGCGCGTCCGAGGCCGACTAATACCTCCTGGTGGCTCCGGTCGGTGAACGCGGGCAGCGTGACCTCGGACAGGCGGCGGATACGCCGCTTCAGCGCCGAGTCCCGGACAGTCGCTTCGCTCTTGCGCAGCGCGGCCAGCATTCGGAAGTCCTCGATTCCCTCGCGAACCGCCTCCCAGCGCCGACTCGTCACCGGCTTCGTCCTGCCGGGGTAGACGATGGGATAGTCGTTCGCCACGCGCTGCCACGAGTCCGCGCCGATGTTGTAGCACCAGAAGCCGATGCCGGTCGCGCCCCAGCGCAGGGCGAAGAGGGCAGCGGTGGTGGCGGGCGACATGGGCCTCTCAGAAGTCCGCGACACGTTGCAGCCGTTGGAGAAGAGTTCGTACCCCGATGTGGCTTTTGTCGCCAAGCAGCAACTCAACCGGATGGCGCAGAGGCAATAGGAGGCGTAGGGCATTAGGCGTTGGGGGTTGGGTAAACGAATCCGCCGTCCGTTCCCTTCCTTTGCGCACAGAGAGGGAACGGAGGGGGTTTGCTGTGCCTCTAGGTCTCTTTTGCAGGCTATCGGCGAAGAACAGGGGAATGCTGGCTTGCTTTGGATGAATTTCCGCTGTGCGCTCGAATTTCTCTGTCTTTCGGCGCTGGTGGCTCTATAATCTGGCGGAATTGCGGCCCTGGAGCTAGGGCGATCCATCCAGGCTTAGGTCTATAACGGGGGTCACTTTCGAGCAGGTTTTGGTCATAGCGGTAGACGTACTGGCCGATCAGCTTCTGCTTATTCATCAACTTGAGGATGAATATTCGTAACGCCATCCGACCCTCTTTTGTAATCTTCGATGGGTCCAGAGGAGAAGGCTTTTCCAGACTGCCTATGAGCTGGCGATACTCGGAAGTGTTCGCACGGATTTTAGACACCAGAATGTCTTTCTCACGTGGGGCGTTAGATGCCTGTGGCGGATGGTATTCGCGCCGCATCACGAGGATAAGGTCCGCTTTTCGGAACTGTTCGAGTATTGCCTGCTTTGTACGTTCTTCACCAGGGCCATAAAATGACAAGGATCGTTTCTGTTTGCGACCTCGAATTAGAGCCTTAGAAACATAGGGTTCTCCACCAATAACCTCCCCTGTTTGTGCATCAATCCATATCTCATGGTCATATTTTTCATTCCCAAAGTGACATACCCAGGCTATTTTTGCTACGCCAGGTTGAGGAGTTAGATTCCCTCCCAATTGCCAGGCTGTATTTGGCTGTACGACTTCTGGCTGGATGCTTGTGAGAACTGCATCCGATATTCCTGCACTTGCAAGCTGCGCTAATGCAATATACGCGGCCTTATCCGAGTAAGCAGGCAATAGGGAAATTTGGAGATCTGTCACGGGAGGTGGGGACGGGAAAGTTAGACTCAATGCCAATATATCTCCCGTTTCGGCCTGAAGAAGTACGTTTGCTCCCTGGTTTCGATAGGGAACACCCATGAATTGCCTACGCCAACCGATATGCCAAATGTGACCTATTGCGGTGGCAGGAATGGTATGCTGTATAAGTCGAGCTTGCCCAAAAATTAACTCATCGGCCTTTCCTGTAGCTTGGATGGCAGAAGTAGCTTTCTGAATATACTAGTTTCCGGTAAATCCAGGGCATGAGAAGCCTTTCTGTCAGACAGACGCTTCTCATAGCCAACTTCCAAGCCGCATTTTTCAAAGTTGTCCGGTTCAGTAGGGCAACATTGAAAA
>Ga0070741_10019310_pt1 | contig 10905 bp, 10 predicted proteins | sample Coa_R1_4_FD_66440 | JGI IMG/M metagenome (GOLD analysis project Ga0070741, IMG submission 66440) | Surface soil microbial communities from Centralia Pennsylvania, which are recovering from an underground coalmine fire - Coalmine... | ecosystem: Environmental > Terrestrial > Soil > Unclassified ...
ATGGCTGTCGGTACTTCTCCCTGGGCTGCTCGTGCTCGGATTACGCATCGGATTCATTCCAGTTCTCGGAGTTCCGCAACCGCAGTGGCACGACGAGTTCAGCTATCTGCTAGCCGCCGATACGTTCGCCCATGGACGGCTGACCAACCCAACGCCCCCAGCCTGGCAACACTTCGAAACATTTCACGTCATCATGCAACCGACGTACATGTCGATCTACCCGCCTGTGCAAGGGTTGGTTCTCGCTGCGGGTCAGGTAATGGGTCAGCCTTGGATTGGGCAGTTGCTGATCACAGCAGCAATGTGTTCGGCATTGTGTTGGATGCTTCAAGGCTGGCTTCCCCCTGCGTGGGCCCTGCTGGGAGGCTTGCTCGCTGTCCTTCGACTCGGCATTTTCAGTTATTGGATGAACGGTTACTGGAGCGCCTCCGTTGTAGCCTTGGCCGGTGCGCTGGTGCTCGGAGCGATTCCGAGACTGAAACGCCGCGCCACGATTTTCCTGACATTGTGGATGACACTGGGCTTCATCCTACTCGCCGATAGCCGTCCCTTCGAAGGGCTGGTTCTGGCAATCGCGGTTGCCGGGTATCTGCTGGTTTGGATCTTTAGTAAGAGGCGACCACAACCAAGAATTTTGGTTCTTCGCGTCATTGTTCCTGCCTTGATTTTATTGGCAGCTGCCGCGGTCGCCACAGGCTATTACTACCATCGCGTAACCGGAAGCGCCTCGCGCATGACCTACCAGGTCGACCAACAGCTCTATGCCAGCGTGCCTTTCTTTTTGTTCCAACAGCCTAGACCGGCAATCTCCTATCGCCACGATATGTTGCGCATCTTCTACGCAAACGATCGCAAACAGTACGAGGAACTTCGAACTCCCGAAGGGTTTCTGCGCCAGTCCGCAAGCCGAATCCTCAATTGGTGGAACTTCTATCTCGGAGTCCTCCTGACACTCCCTTTACTTGCTCTGCCCTGGATGTGGCGAGACCGTCGTCTCCGTTTCGCTTTCATCACGCTCGCATTGATGCTGGTCTCGTCCTCGCTTGTGACCTGGTTCCTGCCGCACTACTTCGCTCCTGCAACCGCTTTGCTCTACCTGGTGCTGGTGCAGGGCCTACGCCATCTTTCGCACGGCAAATCGAGCTTAGGACGGAATCTGCCGAGGGCTGTATTCATGATTGCGTGCTCCATGGCGACCTTGAGAGTGATTGCGATTGCCGCGCACGCTCCACTTGAGCCCCGTTGGCCTCGCGGTAACCTGGAACGCGCACAGATCGTCTCCACCCTCAAGCAGAGGCCGGATCGGCAAATTGTGTTCGTCCGTTACAGTGACTCACACGATCCCGCAACTGAATGGGTGTACAACTCCGCTGACCTGCAATCCAGCAAAATCATCTGGGCGCGAGACATGGACAGAACCGCAAACCATGAACTGTTGAACGAATTCCCCGGGCGACGGGCATGGATCCTATATCCCGATAGATGCTCCGTCTGCTTAGAGACTTACAGCCCCTAACCCTATCCTGGTTCTCCGTCACTGCGGCAAGTGACAGTTGTCACAGGCTGCTGAGACAAACCAAGTCATACTTCCATCAGCAGCCGAGGCCCAGCGTTCGGACCTTCGGAGAAGGAGGAGCGTCCATGAAAACATGGCTCGGACTCTTGCTGATCGTAGCGATGGTGGCGGTCGTGGTTCCCGCATTCGCGGAAAAACCTCCCAAATATGACCCTTCGACCGAAGCTGTCTTTAAAGGAACTGTGACCGAGGTGCGTGACCGACAATGCCCGGTAAGCGGCGGCCTTGGCACCCATGTCGTCCTGAAGCTCTCCGATGGATCATCGATAGAAGTCCACTTGGCAGCAACGAAGTTCGTGAAGACTTACGAGTTAGTGTTCCAGGCGGGGGATCAACTCGAGGTCACCGGCTCGAAGGTGCATTTCGAAGGCGTCGATACCATCTTCGCCCGCGAGGTCAAGCGAGGCAACGACACGTTTGTCTTCCGCGACAAGGACGGAAATCCAGTTTGGTAGTTGTCGTAAAGGGGGTCAGGGCTGAGGTTCATTCGACCTCAGCCCTGCACCAAAGCTCTTCGCGTCGGCATCTAGGTGTGAGGCTGGGAAACTCCAAACAGGTACGTCAAGGCCTCTGGAAATCTTTTGGCCCATTCTCCCTCACTGTGAGTCGCTCCTTCATCGATTACGACCCTGAGCCGGTCTTCTGCTAATCCAGATCGCCGTAACGTCCGTTCCAATTGCAAAACGTCGTTGACCACCTGCATGTCCTGATCAGCACGACCGGCCTCGCGGGTGCCAATCGCCATGTAGATCCTCTCCGGCCAGTGTCGAAAGGCATGACTGTATTTCAACAGCCGCCGGTTCGACACGAACAACGATGGGCTTTCCAGCAAGAGGCGTCCGAAAATGCCCGGCCGGTCTAAGGCAACGAAGAGCGAAATAATGGCCCCAAGCGACGATCCCCCAATTCCCGTGTTTTCGGGCCCCCGCGCGATTCGATACCGTTTTGTCAGAAAAGGCATGACTTCGTCGATCAGGAACTCCGGAAAGCGCTTCCCTTTTGGCCTGAGTATCGGAGGGTTGAAAGCCCGATACGGCAGGTATTCTTTGGCTCGATCCCTTTGAGCGTTGTCGATTCCAACCACGATCATCGGCGGAACGGCCTGCTCGCGGATCAAACGGTCCGCCGTCTCGTCCACTCCCCACTCCACCCCGGCGAATGCGATCGAACGGTCGAATAGATTTTGGCCGTCATTTAGATAGAACACCGGATAGTGACGCTCAGAATTCTCCGCATCGCTGTAGCCAGGAGGAAGCCAGACCCGTAGAAACCGCGTATTCCTGAAGACGGCGCTTTGGAATTGGTGCAAGCGCAACTCGCCGACGACTGAGGGGTTGTCGGTGACCACAGTCCCGTCCGATTGCGCAGCTTGCTCTTGTGTAATCTGTTCCATTCTCAAATTAGATTCGCGGGACCCCTCACGCGTTACGAACGGTGTGCGCCACCAGCACCGAAGAAAATACTGTAATCAAAAGAATCATCGCGAAGGAAGACAAACACAGGATGCACCATGTACCTAATACGAAGCGTTCAATATAGGTCAGGTAGATTGCGAAACCCAGCCCAAGCGTCGAAGCAATCATTAACATCGCTGGGGTCTCGGCCTTTGAGCGATAGACAGTAGCCAGCGCCAGCAAAATGCCGTATCCCAAGATGCCGATCAAAGCCACCGGGATGCCGAAGAGAGAGGAATATGTGCTTCGATTGACGATGTCGCAGTTGAAACTCTCTCCGAAATCGCAGAAGTTGCTCTTCGAAGATCCGTAATGATGGTAGAGCGAAACAGAAGAAACGGCGATTCCGATAACGGCCAGCACGGATATGGTGACAAACACCCAGCGCGGACTGCTTCTCATGGAAGTGTGCACCCGGTTCGGTCACTCAAGGATTGAAACGATTCCTTTCCCTCAATCCGTGTCTTGTCGGGGAATTCCCATGTCGGATAATGATTGATACCCGCGGCCTTGCACACCGCGGTCTGGGCGTGCAGGTCGCCTTTTACCCCGCACTCGATGTAATTCACGTATTCGAACGACGATCCAAACTCTTCCTTTTGCTCCTGGCAATGTGGGCACCAGAAGGCGCCATACATCTTCGCGCCATGATCTGCGGTGCATTTGGCGAATGCATCCAATCGCGCGTTACGCTTGTGAATACCGAAGTAGAATGCTCCTCCGAACGCGGCCACGATGACCAGCGTCACCAGCAGCCTCCCCATCAAGGTTCTACTGGCCCCATTCCCTTGCTCGCGCGCGGATTGTCTTTTCCTTCGTTCCTGCGACATAAGCTTTCCCGGCTGAGGGCAGAGCTTGTGGTCTCCCGCCCCGATTGATTTTTATACCATGACGTTCAGCGCCGACGGCAACACATCAAGCGCCTGGCAGTGAAGAGTCATAGTCTCACCGTCAATCATCACGTCCACCGGGCCGTCGAGTTCAAAGTCGATTCGCCGGACGGCTCTGCGTTCTGCAAGGGGATGGTTCACATGGGTGCCGTCGTACAAGCCCGGAAGGTTCCGAATCAGCCCGACCCGTCCGATCGGCCCCCATCGTACATACTCGATCAGGCCGTCCGCAGTATCGGCTTGCGGAGCGATCATCATCGTTCCGCCGGTGAATTTGCTGTTATTGAAGGTCAGAAACAGGCAGCGGCGACGGTCCACTTGCGTTTCTTCATTGACGCGCAGGGGAAAGGGCCGTCGACGAAATCGGGTCAGGCAGATAAAAATCGAGCTCTGGTACCCGAGTTCGCCCCATCCGCTGAAATTGCGGGCGCGCATCATCGCGACATCCGCTGCAAAGCCCATGCTCAACAAATTGATGTAGTAAAGCGTGCCTTGAGAGTGGGTTAGCCGAATCACATCCACGGCTTGCGAAACCCCGGCTGCGAGCACGTCCAGCCGCTGCTCGATGGTACGTACCGGGAAATCTCGGAGGAAGGAATTGCCGGTCCCAAGCGGAAGAAAAGCCAACGTGGGAGTTGCACCTTCGATGGCTTGCGGGAAAATGCCGTTGACGATTTCGTAGGAAGTCCCGTCCCCTCCGACCGCGATGAATTTGCGATAACCCTGTTGCCATCCCGCTTGGGCGAGCCTGGTTGCATCCCCCGGTTTTCGGCTCTCTTTCACATCAACGGGCACTTTCGCAGACCGCAAACGCTCCAGCGCGGGCCCAACCAGTTTCCGGCACTGCCCGCCTCCTGCCGCCGGATTCACGATTGCCAAAAAGGATTCGCTCACAAAGGAAGTACGGCTGGGCGGTCGATAGTCTTTCCAATGTCCTCGCCTAATTCATTTCGCTTGATCTTCATGGAGGCGGTGCGTGGGAAATCTTTCTGCCAGATCAGGTAACCACCGACACGCTTGTAGTCCGGCAGTTTCCGGTTCCTCGCGGTGATGTCATTCTTAAGGACGTCGGAAAATTCCTGATTCTGCTCCAATCGCAGAACCAGCACGAGCATTTCCTTTTCCTTGCCGATGGTCTTGGGCTTCCAGACATAGTTCGCCGCAAAAATGGCGAACTCCTTGACCGGCAAACTGTCGAACACCGACTCGATGTCCTCAGGATAAATATTCTTCCCGCCCTCGGTTACGATCATGTTCTTCTTCCGCCCGAAGAGCTGAAGATGACCGTTTCCGTTAAATCGCCCGAGGTCCCCGGTCAGCAGCCAACCATCGACAATGGTTTCAGCCGTGAGTTCGGGATCGTCCAGATAGTGTGACATCACGGTAGCGCTGCGCACCGCAACTTCGCCAATACCTTCCTCGTCGGGGCTCAAAATTCTCGCTTCAACGCCTGGTAAAGGTTTCCCAACGGTATCGGCACGAAAAGGCTTCAGATCATTGACAGTCAGCGCGGTGCAGGCTTCCGTAAGCCCATAGCCATTGGCGACGGGGACGCCCAGATCGTAAAAGAACTGCAGGGTTGATGGCTCCATAAAAGCGCCGCCCACAATAATTGCCTTCAAGTCGCCCCCAAATGCCCGGTGAACCTGGGGAAGCAATTTGCGGCTCAAACCCACGTTTGGATGGGACCCGGTGAGTATCTTATTCGTGGCGATTAACCCGTTCAGCAGGGCCCGCTTCGGAGCCGATAAGGCGTCAAACTTTGCGCGCAGCCCTCGCTCCAGGTTTTTCAGAACCATCGGAACCAGGCTGACGTACGTAATTCGGTAACGTACAAACGCGTCGCGCACGAACTCGGGACGTAGTGTGCGCAGGTGTACGACACACGCCCCACACACAAAGGGCCCAATAAAGCCGACCATAAAGTCGATCGCGTGATTGGTGGGAAGAATACTCAGGTACCGAACCCCCGGCCAGAACGGATACCAGGCGGTCAGGGATTTGCACTGCTCCAGGTAATTTTCGTGAGTCAGCACACAGCCTTTCGGCCGTCCGCCGGTCCCGGAAGAATATACGATGCAGGCAACGTCCGGTCGCTGCCGCGGTACAAAGATCGGATCGCCCTTCCGCCGAAAATCCTCCCAGCGAAAAGCTCCGCCGAGATCGGCACTGGGAGGGGCTTCGGTAACAAGCACAATCCGCAGGTTATGGTTCTTGAACTCAGGCGATGACATCATCGCTCGCCATAGGTAATACTCAACGATGGCAAATTTGGCGTTGCTGTGGGCAAGCAGTTGCAGGTGTTCCGCCGCACTAAGCTTGTAATCCAGCGGAACCAGCACGCCACCGCAGAAGAAAATGGAGTATGCCGAAATCAGCCATTTCGACTGGTTGGTCATGATGATCGCCGCGCGATCCCCTGCCCGAAGTTCGGCGTCCTCCAGGGCGCGCGCGAGCGGCCGCGCCATCTCCTTGAAGTCGGAGTAGGTGAGCCGGGTTTTTTCCTTGTCGCGGTCTGACTCGATCAGGCACTCCTGATTTGGCCAGCGCTCAAGCGCATCCCGCAGCGCCGCACCCAGCGACGTATATTGATCCAGATTCAACATGCAATGGAAATCTTGGTGGTCCTATAGCCTGGCCTGAATTCGTTCCGCAAGCGTTCGGAAATCCGAAACTCCCTGCAATTCGTAATCCGGTAACTCGACGCGAAAATGGTTCTCCAAGCGTGTGAGCAAATCGAGCGCCTGCAAACTGTCAATTCCAAGCGTCTTGAAAAAGTCGTCATCCGGCGTAAGTTTTTCGCGCGGCACTTTGAAATGTGCGGCCGCCAATCCCATAATCTGGTCCAGTGTCTGATCTGAAGTTGTCATTGGTGATCTCATTCCGGCACTTTAAGGCAAATAAGGTTGTGCATCTTCGCTCTCCACAAACTTACGCAAGCCTTCTTCAACCGCAGGCCGTGTAAATAGTTCGCAAAAGATTTCGATCTCTTGCCGCAATTCCTCCACCGGAATTGGCTTGATGAACTGCTTGGCAGCGCTAGCGGTGTGGCGATCAAACTTGCCCAATTGCGCTGCTGTGCTTCGCGCCGCCTGAAGAGCATTCCCTTCCGACACGACCTGACTTACCAGGCCGATAGCTTGCGCTTTAGTTGCGTTGAAACTTCGCCCGGTCAGAAGGAGATCGCGCACCACACCGTTCCCCAAATCGCGCTTCAGACGCGGGATTCCACCAAAGCCAGGGATCAGGCCCAGCCGCAATTCCGGAAAACAGAAGCGCGCCATCTTATCGGCGATGATCAAGTCGCAAGTCAGTGCCAGCTCAAATCCTCCACCGAACGTAACGCCATGAACTGCAGCGATGGTGGTCAGCGGTGAAGAGTCAATTGCGTTCATTACCCGGTGGATACGCTTCAGAAAATCCCGGACGCCTTTGGTCGCTTCCCCGCGATCCATCTCCTGCAAACGGCGATAAAGTTCCCGCAGATCCGCTCCTGCACAAAATCCCGATTTCAAGGTGCTGTAGATGATTAGCGCATGTGCCTGATCTCCAATGTCTTTCAGCACGGCGGTAAACCGTTCGAGTTCCTCCAACGTGAGCGAGCCGATTTCGTTGTTCGGAGGACGGTGCAGACCCAGTTCAACGACTCCGTTTCTCAGCTCCCAGGAGAGTGCCTGTCCCTCGAATCGGCTCATAAGCACCTATACCGCTTGCTTGACAGAATACATGCCCTCTATCTCAGTCTTCAGGCGTGACGAAATCAGGTCCCGCTTCAACTTCCCGTTTGCGGTCAGCAAACCATTCTCAATCGAGAAAGGCTCCTTCTGAATGTAAAAGGCACGGATTTGCTTATAGTGCGGCAGTCCAGCATTCACCGCATCCAGGGCGGACTGCACCTTTTCTTCCGTGACCTCTCCAGTCACAATCGCCGACAGATAGCTGCGAGCATTCCCCACCAGCACGACCTGCTGCGCCTGCGGAAGCCGCTCCAGCAGCTCCTCTTCGATCGGTTCCGGAGCGATGTTGTGGCCGGAGCCTAAAATAATGAGATTTTTGATGCGCCCGATGATCTTCCAATTGCCAGAGGCATCCACCTCGCCCTGATCACCACTATGAAACCAGCCATTCTGCAGAACTTTCGCCGTTTCTGCGGGCCGGCTCCAATAACCTGGAAAAATGTTCGGCCCGCGCACGACGATTTCGTCATTCTCGCCCAACTTCATTTCGATGCCCGCAATGGCGGGCCCCACCCGCCCGGGTTCCACGTTCTTGGGATCATCCATGGTGCAAATCGCCGTGGTCTCGGTCAGGCCGTAAACCTGCAGAACGGGAATGCCCAGCATCATAAAGTAGAGCTGCGTCTCCACACTCAAAGGAGCAGAGCCGCAGATCAAAGCTTTTAGATTCGGCCCAATCATCTTTTTGCGAATAGTGGGGAAGACAATCTTGCGGGCCAATCCCAGCCAAATTGAATCTGAAACGTTGGCTTGTGCTTCCTGCTGCCGGATCCACGCCCCCTTGGCTCTGCTATACACAGACAACGCGAATCCGCCAGTCTTCCAAAGCTGTTCATCAATCCCCCGGCGCATACGCTCCAGCAACTGCGGCACATTCAAAAAGTAATCCGGCGCCGCCTGGCGCATTTCTCCCGAAAGTTTGCTCAAGTCCTGATTCAGCGTCAGCAAATTCCGGCGCAGCAGACACGTGAGCAACATAACCCACGAACCGGCAAAGCAAAACGGGAGGTAATGAAATACCCGGTCCTGTTCTTGAGTTCCGTCCATCAGGACGTCCAATCGCCCCGAGGTGCAGCCCAGCATGTGACCGATATTTCCGGCCGTCAGCACAACTCCCTTGGCGTCCCCGGAGGTACCCGAGGTGTAAATGATCGCTACCGGGTCCGACTCAGCCAAAGTGGACATTTCTCTCGCTTCGCTATCTTTCGAGCTGAAAATTTCGGAGAGTACCGCCTGCGGAGGACCGGCCGCCCACTCCTGCGCAATCGCGGCCCCCAATTCCGCGTCACCGCAGCAGATGATGGCTGGAGTGCAATCTTTCATCATGGCCACCAGTTCTGCGGCGGCCTGCCTCGCATACAGCGGAACTGCAATCAGATTCTCCGCGATGATGGCCAAGTCCAGCGCCACCCAGTCCACACTGTTGTGGGCCAATAAAGCGCAGCGATCTCCTGTTTTCAAACCTCGGCTACGGAGAAAACCCCGAGCCCGGGCAACTCTGGCCAGCAAGTCTCGACCTGAAACCGTTACCGGCTCCTGCTCCTGAAAAACTTGCAGCACCGTCAGATCGGTGTCCAGAGCGGCGAAGATGTCAGATAGGAAACTCACGGTTGTGGTTAGGTCGAGATTGTCTCAGCCGCCATACGCTGCAATCAGATCTTTCAATCCCGGGCTCATCGGGGGGAGGTAATCTTCCCAACTCCATTCCCCGGTGCGGGTCGGAAACTCCGGATAGCGCCGCCGCACTTCTTCCTCGAAATACACCCCCATGCGGGCCATGACCTTCAGATTTCGCACCACGCAACGCCCAATTGCATCGGCGATACTTTCCCCTTCCCGACTTAACTGGTCGAGGGCCGTTCCCAGGCGTGCCTCCAGATCGGGATCGTCTACATTCATCAGCAATTGCTCATGTCCGCGGTCTCGCATCAGATTGCGGATGCGTTCATCCATCGTAATGCCCGCCGACGGAACCAGCGCCGGCATGGATGTGACGATACCGTGATAACGCGATGACACCATCATGTGGCAGGAACGCAGAATACTCACCAGTTCATACATGTTGTAGTCGTCGGAGGTGAGTACTGGAACTCCGCCTAATTTTTCAGAAATCCTGTTTGCCGGCCGCGCATCCAGCCGTTCCGTCGCAACCATAATCACAAACACGCTCTGCCGCTGCCGGAAGCTGGCCACCGCGTTCGTAATCGAGTCCAGGTAGTGCGCATACGCGCGCTCGGCAGCCGGACCCGAGTTGTGAAAATACACAGAACGGTAGTGACTCTCCTTGTAAGCGCCCGCCAGACCGTGTGCCGCAAACTTCGCAACCGACGCCTTCACCGGCCATTCGAACGGATTGATCGGGCAGACAACAAGTATCGGCGTCTTTCCATCCCATCCCACTGCGCGTAACGCCTTCTGTCCGTACTCTGCAGGATGCGGCTCAAACGTCCAAGCGGTGTCGGTACCCAACTCTGTCGGAACTCCCAAGTCGCGCAGTATGGTGCGTGATTCGTCGTTTCGCGTAATCACCAGCGAGTTGTGACAGAAGCGCGAGCACATTTTCGCGATCATCGGATCCATGTGCCCGGCCTCGGCGCCGTATCCCACGGAGAGTTTGTTCTGGGCCGCCGCGATTCCCAGCGATCCAATCATCATGGTGGTGAGCGCGTTCGCAAACTTGCTCTTAAACATTGAGCCTTCGCATGCGATCACCCCGTCGTGCTTCGGTACTTCATTCGCCAGAAATGGAGGAAAGATGTCCGGCAAGTGAACCTGCCGGGTATCGGCAAAGTAGCCCGATGACATTTTGAAATTCTGGCTCATCACCGAGAATTCCACATTCTTCGCCCCCAAGACGTGCCGGACCTGGCGCAGCATCTCTTCTACGCGCGCATCGGAACCGGTGTTACGCGTGCCGTTGTAACCGGCGAACAACAATTTCAACTTCTCGCCGGGTTGCCAGCGCTTGCCTTTGCCAAGCATCCAGCCTACTTTCGCCGACTCCACGATTGTGCTGACCCAGGCCTCCAGCAAAAAATCCATCATGCCGCGGACCCTCCGGCCGTGGTCGCCGGCCAGCCTTGGTAGTTGTACGTGAAGTTCGATTCCCTGCTGAATTTCAGGAGTGGGAAGCTGTACTGGGAAAACGGCACTGGCCGGCGGCCCATCTCTGAGGTCACCCGTGTGTTGTCAAAGACCGTATTCCATACCAGGTAAGGCATGAACACCTTCATCAGCGAAGCCCCATG
>Ga0070741_10019311_pt1 | contig 10905 bp, 5 predicted proteins | sample Coa_R1_4_FD_66440 | JGI IMG/M metagenome (GOLD analysis project Ga0070741, IMG submission 66440) | Surface soil microbial communities from Centralia Pennsylvania, which are recovering from an underground coalmine fire - Coalmine... | ecosystem: Environmental > Terrestrial > Soil > Unclassified ...
TTGTACGGGACCGTCGTGGGCTCCCTGCTGGGCGGTTGGCCCGCAGACCGCTTCGGACGCAAAGCCACGCTGCTCTGGATCGGAGTGCTGTATCTTCTGGGCGCGGTTGGTTCGGCCCTGGCGCCCAATGTTGACGTATTCATCGCCGCGCGGGTGATCGGCGGACTGGGCATCGGGATCTCGACCGTCGTCGCCCCCATGTATATCTCGGAAATCGCCCCTCCGAAACAGCGAGGCCGGCTCGCCGGAATGTTCCAGTTCAACATTGTCTTCGGCATCCTGGTCGCATTCGTTTCCAACGCCCTGCTGGCCGGAGTGGGCGAACATGCATGGCGCTGGATGCTGGGAGTAGCAGCGTTCCCCTCCCTGCTGTATGCCCTGTTCTGCCTGGGGCTGCCGGAAAGTCCCCGCTGGCTGCTCAGCAGGATAGGCAACCGGGAGGCCGCGCTTGAAGTGCTGCAGAAAATCGAACCGGATGGCACGCAGGCACAAATTGCCGCCGACGCCGATGAAATTACGGCCGCGGCTTCCACCGAACAGGCTTCTGCCGGCCATTTCTGGACTAAACGGCTGCAGCGCCCCATTCTGCTTGCGTTTCTGATTGCGTTCTTCAACCAGCTGTCCGGGATCAATGCCATCCTGTATTTTGCGCCCCGCATTTTTGAACTCACCGGGCTGGCGACCAAGGCCGCGCTCTTGCAGTCCATCGGCATCGGCCTTACCAATCTTGTATTCACCTTTGTCGGTCTGTGGCTTATTGACCGCCTTGGGCGCCGGACCCTACTCTTCATCGGATCGTTCGGATATATCGCGTCCCTCGGCCTGGTAGCGTGGGCCTTCTTCACCAGGCACTATTCGATCGTGCCCGCCTGCATCTTCGCTTTCATCGCGGCCCACGCCATCGGGCAAGGCGCGGTGATCTGGGTCTTCATCTCAGAGATATTCCCCAACCGCCACCGCGCCGAAGGACAGACTCTGGGCAGCTTCACTCACTGGATTTTCGCGGCGGCGCTCACCACGTTTTTCCCCAAGATGGTCGCTGCTCTGCCGCCCGGTTACGTATTCTCTTTCTTCACCGGGATGATGGTTCTCCAACTCATCTGGGTAAAGACCATGGTCCCGGAGACCAAGGGCGTGCCCCTCGAGCAGATCCAGAAGCAACTGGGGATCGGTTAGTAGATGGCCAAGGCCGGACGAGGCGTCCGCCCCTACACAAACTCGCCGCATGTAGCCCCGGACGCCCCCGTCCGGGGTCGCGCGCAGCGCGATGGATTCACCGTGCATTCACCGACCACATACCTAGCCCCCCGCGCCCCAGGGCGGACGAGGCGTCCGCCCCTACACAAACTCACCGCATGTAGCCCCGGACGCCCCCGTCCGGGGTCGCGCGCAGCGCGATGGATTCACCGTGCATTCACCGACCACATACCTAGCCCCCCGCGCCCCAGGGCGGACGAGGCGTCCGTCCCTACACAAACTCGCCGCATGTAGCCCCGGACGCCCCGTCCGGGGTCGCGCGCAGCGCGATGGATTCACCGTGCATTCAGACCGACCACATGCCTAGCGCCCGCGCCCCAGGGCGGACGAGGCGTCCGCCCGTACACAAACTCACCGCATGTAGCCCCGGACGCCCCCGTCCGGGGTCGCGCGCAGCGCGATGGATTCACCGTGCATTCACCGACCACATACCTACCCCCCCGCGCCCCAGGGCGGACGAGGCGTCCGCCCCTACACAAACTCACCGCATGTAGCCCCGGACGCCCCGTCCGGGGTCGCGCGCAACCCCAGCCTTACGGCTTCGGCAACTCCACCCAGGTAACTTCCTTGGTCAGCGGAACAACCCATGCGCCGCGCTCAGATCGCAGAGCTTGCCCAGGACGTCTCGGAGCCTTCTCAACCTTCGCTGTTTGCTCCACTCGCAAGCGAGCTACGGGCGTAAAGCGGTCCGCAGCGGAGAGCCCGAGGCGGACCAATCCCGTCTGTAGATTGATTTCGACACTCTCGAACGTACCGGCATCCAGCGTAAGCCACAGCCCAAAAGGTGTAACGTAGATTCGAGAACGATACGAATCAAGCGGAGTGACCGCGACGGTATCTCCGTGCGTCTCGATATTGCCTCCAAATGCGAGCCATCCGAACTGCGGGTGATCGACGATGTAAGTGGCCGTATTCCACGCGTAACCGAAGAAGTTCGGCCCGTAATCCCCTGACAGCGGGTCCGGCCTCAACCTGTCGGGAAATCCGTGAAATGCCGCCGAGGCGAATCCTTCTTCGTCGATGTCGGTCAGGGCGCCCATCGTTCCGCCGTACCCCACGCGCAACAGGTAGAAGTCCTCGGGATGCTCGCGATATGCACTGAGCACGGGTATGGCATTCAGGCCGGAACCATAGTGATGCAACTGCCGCTCCAGGCGGCGGTCTTTGGCCGCGAAAATGAAATCCCAGTATCGGCGCGCGCTGCCGTTGTATCCCCAGTGCGGGATTGCCGGGTCATAGCCCAGGATTGCGTTCAGCGTCACTTCCGCCTTGTTGTCATAGCCGAAGTACTTTGTCCAGGCATAGACTTCTTCCTGGCCGGTTGAGTCCCAGGGCATCTCGCTGCCGAACGGGTAGGCTTCGCACCTCCAGCGCTCCGCGCGGGACTTCATCTTCCCCTCGACGTTCCTGGCTTGCTCGGTCCAGCCTTCCCGCTGCAGATCGGTCAGGATCTGGAGAAAGATGTCGCCTTCCATCTGCCCGAACTTCCCAAGTTCCGCGGCGAAATTTGTCATTGCCATGGCAGTCTCGTAGGCATGGCTCAAATACCAATCCCAGGAATGGTTGGTCACCAGGTCTTCATGATCGCGAGCCAGGCGATACAGCACCCAATATGCCGCCGCAACGTGCGGATAATCGTAAGAGCGGTCGACTTGCTCGGACGCTTTCTTGTTCCAGCTGGTCCACGTACTCCAATCGAAGTCGCTGCGGTAGTACCCGGCGGGCATCTCGTCGGGCTGGTAGTAAAAAAGGCTCTTGCGGACGCCGAACTTGTGCGGGCCATCGCTGTACTGCAGACCGCCCCACAGAATGCCATCCACGAATCGCTGAAGCTTGTCGAGTTCATCTTTATCGGGTTGCACCAGTTGCTTCATGACAGCCGCGAGCCATGCCCCTCCCCCGCCTTCGTCGCCGAGGCCCGCAATCCAGGCGCGGCTGTCCTGCATCACGATCCGGTTCAACTCGCGGTCATAAGTCATTACCGAGGGACTGCGGTGAAAAGGATCTTTGGGATCGACGTACCACTGCTTCGAGGTCAGGAATCGCCCCATGTCCGCGACCGCTTCAGCCTCCGCCTTGGTTACGAAATACTGTATGGTCTGAATGGACCCATCCTCATAGGTCAGAGTCAGACGCGAGCGGCCCCATTTGTTGCCCTTGACGGTGTACGCCTGCCAGCCGTTGCCCACCGCGCGATCCGGGCGGATCGTGAGTGACCCTACAGGAGACACTGTCATGGTTTTGACAGGTTTGGGAGCGTGCAGAAACAGGCGAGCCTCGAGACCGGTAGGTACGATGTAGCCCGGCACTCCAACCGCCACCGGCCGGCCATTTTGCGCGAGCGTGGCTTCAATGTCGCGGATTGATTTGGACAGCAGGAATCGGACTCCATAGCTCCTCGATTCGCCTGGACCCAACGTGACTGCGGTCGGTGGATTCCAGGGCTGCGCTGTCCGCCATTCATTTTCGGCATAGGCATGGCTATGGACCATCCATTCGTAGAAGCCCTCGAAGGTGATCCCTCGCGGAGTAGGATCGGTGAACACAGGTTTTGCGCCCCAATTGTCTGCGCGATCCAGAATCGGATTGTAGGCTTCGAAGGGCGTGTGGCCGTCCGGCACAACCAGGAGTGCGGGGCCGTCACCGCTCAGGCGGGTCACCTGCAGGTATCCGGCATCTTCGCCGATATATGGGTCGTAAAAAGAACACTTCGCATGCGCCTGTTCGAGCGAGCGCTCGTTCAACACGTTGTTGAAGATCATGGGAATGCCGAGCGCGCCGACCTGGACCTTCGCCGAAGATTTATTCGTCAACCGGAACCGCAGAACCAGCTTTCCGGAATCAAGCGCCCAACTGCGAACGATCTGCAACGGAATATCGGCGGCCAGCGTGGGAGCAAGGTCAGCAGCCGCCAGCGTCCCGCCCGATGCAGGTAACGCTCGCACCGGAATCCGCGCGGACGCGGTCGAGTAGTTCTTCCACTCCCCCGCACCCTCAGTTCGCAGGCGAATTGTGATGTCGCCCAGATGGAAGTATCCGTTCTGCGAACGCTCCACCAGAAGGTCCGCGGGCGTGAAGTCAAACTCGCCTGCCCCTTTGGGCTTCAACGATGCGATGGTCTGGGAGGAGCGGACCAGCGCAAGGGTGAACTCGGGTGTTTCGAATACCTCTGTACCCCCGCTCAGCATCGGCCCAGGAGTTGGCGGCTGCTTCTTATCCTGCGCGGCGCCTGAGCCTGGAGATAAAACGCAGGCGGTGACGATGAGGCAGGATACATAGATTGCACGCGGCAGGAACAGAGCACGGCGTTGAACCATCGGTGAGCCTCCCGTCCGAAAAACGTGGGCAGCGAGATCCTGAAATTGATTATCGGATTACGATCGGGCGCAGCGCCGGGACATGGACGCCGCTAGTTTGTGCGCGGCACAGCATCGGCAGGCACCGGTTGCGGCCGCGACCGCAGGGCGTGATGGATGGCCCTGCTCGCCTGCTCCAGTTCCTCGCCCGTTAACGGGAGCCGGGGCGGACGCACCCTGGCATTCCCCATCCCCACCTCCGCCTGCACCAGCTTAATAAGCTGAACGAATTTCGGAACGGTGTCCATGCGGAGCAGGGGCAGGAACCACCGATAGAGGTCGAAGGCTTTGTCGTGCTCGCGATGGATAGCGTGCGCGAACAACTCCACAGATTCGTGCGGCAGAGCATTGGCCAGACCGGCAATCCATCCGGCTGCACCCACTCCGACGGCCTCGAGCACCGCGTCATCCACCCCTACCGATATCTCCAGGCGATCTCCCATCAGCGCGCGAATGGCAGATACCCGCCGCACATCCGTACTCGACTCTTTCACCGCTTCGAAGTTCTCGTGCTCCGCCGCGAGTTCCTGGATTTGCTCGGGAAGGAAATCGGTTCCGTACGCGACCGGGTTGTTGTAGAGCATGCAGGAAAGCGGTGACGCCTCAAGCACAGCGGCCACGTGGGCCTTCATTTCGCGCCAGTCGCCTTGATACACATACGGAGGAAGAACCATCAACCCGTCGCAACCCGCGCCCGCTGCGGCTTTCGCCAGCGCTACAGCCTCGCTGGTGCTGAGCGCCGAAATCGCGGCCACCACCGGGCCCCGCCCACCGCTGGCCTTCACGCAGGTACCGACAACCTGCAACTTCTCCTCGAAGGAGAGGGTTGCGCCTTCGCCCAGCGAGCCCAGCGCCACGATGCCCGTACAGCCGTTCTCCAGCAGCCAATCGCAATGCCGCGCCATGAATGCATGATCGATGGAGAGATCCTGATGGAAGCAGGTCGTGATTGCGGGCATGAGGCCCTTCCAGTTCATTGCACCCTCCCGGACGCCTGAACCCTGCGCGGCGAACGCCGCTGAAGCAGAGCTGAAGCCGACTCGAATTCTATGGATGCAAAGATGCAATCGTCAAACCAGCTCCATAAACAGGGAGGGAGACTGCCCCTGGAAGAAGCCTTGGCATTCCTCTTTACTTGGCGCCGATTTCCGGAAAGCAAAGTAGGTGGATACAATATCCACCATCCCGGGCAGGAAGTGATCCCGGCGAGGTTCACGTGACCCAATTCTCCCGCCGCCGCTTCATGACCAGCGCCACGGCTGTCGCCGGCTCCGCGTTGCTGTCCCGGTTCGCCATCGCAGAACTGCAGGACCCGGTGGTCAATGCCAGGCCCGACTCCAAAATGGGCGGCAAGCCCATCAGCCGCGAGAGAATTTCATGGAAGGCCGTTCCATTCCCCATGAAGCAAGTCCGTCTGGGAGATGGCCCATGCAAGGTCGCGATGGAAGCGGACCGACAGTATCTTCACTCGCTGCCGCCAGACCGCCTGCTGCATACCTTCCGCATCAACGCCGGCCTGCCCTCTAGCGCACAGCCGCTCGGAGGATGGGAAGCTCCTGACTGCGAACTCCGTGGACACTATGCCGGAGGCCATTACCTTTCCGCCTGTGCCTTGATGTATGCCAGTAGCGGCGATGAGGATCTCCGCAAGAAGGCGACCACGGTAGTTGCGGAGCTGGGAAAATGTCAGGATGCACTCAAGAGCGGCTATCTGAGCGCGTTCCCCATTGAGTTCTTCGACCGCCTCCGCGAGCGGCAAAAGGTCTGGGCGCCCTTCTATACCATCCACAAGATCATGGCCGGCCTGCTCGACATGTATGTCCATTGCGGCAACGAGCAGGCCCTTGACGTGGCGGAGAAGATGGCGGCCTGGGTGGGCGAGTACACCGGGGCGCTCAGCTACGAGCACATGCAGCGCGTGCTCGGCACCGAGTTTGGCGGCATGGGCGAAGTCATGTCGAACCTGTATGCCGTCACCGGGCGGGACTATTACCTCAGAATTGCTCAGCGCTTCGACAAAAAGGCATTCTTCGATCCCTTGGCCGGGCACCGCGACGAACTCAAAGGCCTGCACGTGAATACGCACATTCCGCAAGTGATCGCCGCAGCCCGGTATTACGAACTGACCGGAGAGCGCCGCTACCGCGATATTGCCGAATACTTCTGGGATGAAGTCGTCAGCCAGCGCTCCTACTGCACCGGAGGCACCAGCAACGGCGAGTCCTGGAACACGGATCCTGGCAAGCTTTCCACCGAACTGGGACCGAGCACGACGGAATGCTGCTGCGCCTACAACATGATGAAGCTGACGCGCCATCTGTTCGGCTGGTCTCCTGACGCCCGGCTCATGGACTACTACGAACGTGCCTTGTTCAACCACCGCCTGGGCACGATCAATCCCGAAGACGGCACCATGATGTACTACCTGCCGCTCGCCTCGGGCTACTGGAAGATTTTCGGCAAGCCCTTCGACTCCCTGTGGTGCTGCACTGGAACCGGCTCGGAGGAGTACGCGAAGCTGACCGACACGATTTACTTTCACGACGACGAATCGCTCTTCGTGAACCTCTACATTGACTCGCAACTCGAGTGGCCGGAGAAGGGACTGCGCTTCAAGCAGGAGACTCGCTTTCCCGAGCAACCGGGGACCACGATCACGGTTTCCGCCGACAAGCCGGCGCAGTTGATCGTCAATCTGCGCATCCCGTACTGGGCGCGCGGCGGCGGCGTGAAAGTGAATGGAACTGTCCTTCCTGCTTTCGCCAGTCCCAGCAGTTATCTCACCCTCAATCGGACATGGAAGACAGGCGACAAAATCGAGCTGAGCTTGCCCATGGATTTGCACATCGAGGCCATGCCGGACAACGAGGCAATCCAGGCGGCCATGTACGGGCCCCTGGTCCTGGCGGGGCGTTTCGATCCGGTGCCCAGGGAGATGAGTTACGGTGATTTCGAGCCTAAACCCGGCACCGGGCAGAAGGTTCCGGATATCGTGGCCGATCCCGCGAGACCCGGCGCCTGGATTGAGCCGGACCCGCGTCAGCCCCTCACATTCCGCGCTGTGGGGCAGGCGCAAGCCTTCAGCATGCTGCCCTTGTACCAGGTGATCCATCACCGGTATGCGGTCTACTGGAAAGTTGCGAACAAGACCGCATAATGGCCCGCCATTGAAGATTGGCCCTCCCCTCGAGCGGGGTCTGGAGCGGAAAATCGCTCACCTCGGCAAAGCTGCTCATTTCCGCCTTAATCCATCATGCGCTGGAGAAGGTACGCGGTAGTATCGAAGGATGCTTAACCATTATTCGTTGGGAGGCTGTTCGCCATGCGTTTAGTGACTTTTCAAGCTGCAAGCCAGGCGCCAGCCGTTGGCGTGGTGGTGGAGGACCAGGTGTTTACCGTGGGCTCACCAGCCTTTCCGGATATGGCTTCATTCCTGGCTGGCGGGACGGCGTCCCTCGCAGAAGCGCAAGCGCTGGCCGACGGCGACCGGCCGGCAGGGACAAAACATGCTCTCGATCGGGTGACCCTGCTGGCGCCGGTCACGCATCCCGGGAAAATCATCGCCGTCGGCCTCAACTACCGCGATCACGCCCTCGAGACCAAGCAGGAGATTCCAACCAGTCCCGTCATCTTCGCCAAGTTTCCTTCCAGCATCAATGGCCCGGATGCCGAAGTCGTCATTCCCCCGGACGATCCCCAGGTGGACTACGAAGCGGAACTGGCCGTCGTTATCGGACGAAAGGCGAAGGCTGTTTCGGAAGCCGAGGCATTGACTTACGTTGCCGGCTATATGCCGCTGAACGACGTGTCCGCCCGGCGCTGGCAATTCGCCGATAAGCAATGGGTTCGCGGAAAATCTTGCGATACATTCTGCCCCACGGGTCCCTGGCTCACTACCGCGGACGCGGTGCCCGATCCACATGCCCTGGGCATCCGCATGCGCGTTAACGGAACCACCGTGCAGAACTCCAACACTTCCAACCTCATCTTCCGCATACCGGCTCTGATTCACTTCATCTCGGCAGCCATCACGCTGGAACCCGGGGACATTATCGCGACCGGCACTCCCGATGGCGTAGGAGTGTTTCGCAAGCCTCCCGTCTTCCTGAAAGCGGGCGACGTGATGGAAGTGGAGATCGAGGGATTGGGTACGCTCAGAAACCGCCTGGTCTGACCTTCACGAGCCCGTCACCAGAGCGGGCCACAGGGGTGAAGCGACGATCGGTTCCCAGCGCTGCGGTTGAGTGGCAAATTCCCGCGGTGTGCACTTCACATGCTTCTTGAACACCGAAGCGAAATAGGCAGGATTGCAGAAACCGCAGCGTTCGGCCACTTCCGCCACGTTGAGCCGCGGATCGAGCAGGGCCCGCTTGGCCAGTTCGACGCGCTGCTGAATCAGGTATTGCTCCAGGGTTGTCCCCGTGGTTTTGCGAAACACCCGGCTCAAGTGTCCGCACGAAAGATGAATTGCCTCCGCCAGATCCTGGATCGTAACTTGTGCCGCGCCGCGCTCCTCGACCACCCGGCTCACTGCCAGAACTATCTTGTGCTCGCGCTGGCTGAACGCCGACGCCATTTTCTGCGAAATCACATCGGCAAACCGCCGAAACGCTTCACATGCCGCAAATGGGCTGGGCGCATGCAGCACGCTGGTCGTAGCTTTGTCTTTCGCCGCCTTGATTTCAACCGCGTCAATCCCTGAACTCACGCTTTCCAATGCCACATGCTCGATCGCCCAGGTGAGCAGGGCGCGCGACTGCTGCATCTCGGCAACCGAATGGTCGCACGGCATCGCCAGCCCCAGGAATTCCCTCAGAACATTGGCAACGTTGCTTCCCTGCCGGAAGGCTTTCAACAACCGGGTCATAACGTCCGACACTTGGCCCTTTTGCGGCTTGGGATCGCTGAAGAACGACACGGTTGAGCCGTCCGCATCCAGCGCGGCACACGCTTCCTGGTAGGCATGCAGCAATTCCGCCGGCTGCCGATGCTCTTCGCTAATGCCGATCCGAATGCTCGCGTGGCAATGCGATCGAACCTTCACCAGAATGCTTTCCGCCATCTCCTGCAACGTGAGCCGCTGGTGGCTGCGGTTCCTCCCATCCTGGCTGGTAAAAATGCAGACCTCGCCGGGACGGACTACCGTCGCCAATGCGTCCGGTAAGCTCTGGCACAAGTCTTCCACGACATGAGAGATGCGGTTCAGGGTGGGGGCGCTGGCCGGGCGCGAAACACCGGTCCCTAGGCGCTCGATCTGCAGAACCAGCACCCGCTCCGGAATCCTCTGCAAGCCGGACCGGCGGGCCAGTTGCTTGAGTTCCTGGGAATCTCCAATCTCCCCGGACAGCAGGAGCGATGCCAATTCCTTCCGGTCCAGATTCAGTTCGCGATCCTGCTGGCGCTGCGATTCGCTGATGAGTTGCAGGCGTTTCCATGAGTTGGAGATGTAGCGGGCAAATAGCTCCAGGATTCGCACCGTTTCCGCGACTTGCGCCTGGGTCACGACCGGAACCCGGAAATAAGCATCTTCCAGGCTGGTCACATTGATGTGCCTCTTCCCGGCCAGAGTTTCGCGCACAAATTTGAAACCTTGCGCCGTGGGTGGGCTCGTCAACACCTGCCCTGAAAACAGGGTTCCGAGGTACTGGCCGTCACAGATCACCGGCACCGCAATGTCGGTCAACCCTACATGACACGAATAAACCTGGGTGCAGCCGGTTGCCCTGCACCTCTGCTTGGCGGGAACATCCGAACGGGCACAGGTTTCCTCCTCATGCGCGCCGAAACCATGCACCAGGTCGCAGAACAGAGTGCTGGGAGACAGGCGATTCCCTTCCGGCGCTCCCGCAGCCTGGAGTTGCACCAGCGCGTCCTCCGTTCCCACGCGGCTCTTGAACTTGACTTTGCTGGGATCGAGTTCCTCGCCCTCTTCGTGCCACATCAATTCCACATTGCGAATCGGGCTGGTGTTGTTTAAAAGAAGAAGAAAGTGCTTAAAGAGCTCCAGATCCTTTTGGAATTCCCGCTTCAACGCCCCGCTCAACCCTGTCGCTGCCTTTTTCAAGGTTCCCCCCAGACGGGGAGCGATTGTATTACAGCGACACGACGGAGTTCATCAATAAAACGATAGCGGCTGTCGTTTTATTGATTCCAAGGCGGGTATAGCTTTCTAGGAATGAGCCCGAACCGTAAGACCTCCATCCACCACCAGATCGGTTCCGGTGATGAAGGCTGAATTATCCGATGCCAGGAATAACGCAGCCTCGGCGACGTCCTGAGGATTCCCGCGACG
>Ga0070741_10019313_pt1 | contig 10905 bp, 9 predicted proteins | sample Coa_R1_4_FD_66440 | JGI IMG/M metagenome (GOLD analysis project Ga0070741, IMG submission 66440) | Surface soil microbial communities from Centralia Pennsylvania, which are recovering from an underground coalmine fire - Coalmine... | ecosystem: Environmental > Terrestrial > Soil > Unclassified ...
AATCTCCTTCACTGGGTTCACCATCGGTGAGCACAATCATCACCTTGCTTTTTGCAGATGAATGTTTAAGACGATTTGCAGCAGTTACTATCCCCGTAATAAGCATGGTGCCATCTGGATCTATCACTCCTAATTTTAATTCATCAACTATCTGCTTGAGCAGTTGTTTATCCGCGGTGATAGGACAACGAGAAACAGTGTCTTTACCAAACAACACCACTCCAAGTGCATCATGATCGCGTTTTTCTATAAACCGAACTGCCTCTGCTTTTGCCACATCAAAGCGAGATCGCACGTCATCTTTATAATCTTGAAATTGCATACTCCCAGAAACATCAAGTACTAACACAATATCTATGCCTTCTATCGGAACTTTTGAACGCACATCAACAAGTTGTGGTTTGGAAATAACTAAAGCCAATAAACATAAAATTAATAAACGAATACCATAAATAATAGAGCGATGCGGGTGTTTACCAACGTCATAATTATGTTTAATCGTTGAAGTCAAAGAATAGCGATACACAAAAAATTTATAATATTTTTTCCTGATGATCATAGCACACACAATGACGATCAATAATACGCCTGTTAACCACGGGTAGGTACACCGTAAAAAAAAGTCATTCACGCTTGCTCCATATGCTCAACAAACCACTGATATATCCGCAGCTTAAACTGTTCATCTGTTTCTTGTGCTTGAAAAGTAAAGGGTTGACCAACCGTGACGGTAATAGGATACCAATGGACTAAAAATGAATCCGGTGGATATACGGTATTAACACCATGAATAAAAACAGGCACTACTGGACGCCCTGTTTTTTTTGCTAACATCACAAAACCACCAAAAAATTCATGAATTTTGCCATCGGTATAACGAGCACCCTCAGGAAATATCATCAGATTACGATAATGATTATTAATTATATTTAAAATTTTTCTGAAAGATGTCATTGCTTGTCGCGCAGATGTCACGTCAACCAACACCGCAATTAACGGGACAATAAAGCGAATAAACACGGAATCCATTAATTCTTGTTTTGCCAGCCATACATGCGGAACTCCTTTTGACAATACTCCCATCAACGGAATGTCTAGCGACGATTGATGATTACCTGCAAAAATCACTGGTTGCTTGGGAATGTTTTCTAAGCCTTTGTAGGTAATGGGAACTAAAGGACATTTTAATATTGCGCAATAAAACCAATGTACCGGCATAAAGACATATTTATTAGAGTAACGAAACCGCTGGGGAATACACATAAAAATAATAAGCGGAATCAAAAAAATAAGGATCACTCCCAACAAGAGCAGGCGAGAAATAATTGTATGAATAATAACTTTTATTGTCATAACATACCTTTTTAGCTTGGCTGCTTAAAATAAAGATCAAACTGCCCATGTAATTGTTTGATATACATATTGGTATAAAAGCATATCGCAATAGGAGTAAGCAGAATGCTTAAAATATTAAATATCGCACTTATCTGCATTATAGTGACACCCGCTATTAATAATGGAGATATGTTTACATGATAATTAAAAATATACTTTGGTAACTCAAAAATCACTCCGACAACTATTAATAAAGGAAAATTATAAATAACCATCTTAAGTGCTCTCAAAAAAGATCTCAGAAAATCTTTTAATTTTCCTGGAGAGTCAAGTAAAAACAGAGTAGAAAAAATATAAACGGGGGACATTACCACTGTTACCGGAATCAACAAACCTAACGGCAAAAGAATCAATGTTAATAATACTAGAGGCACAAAATAGATTAATATTACCGGTACAACATAAATGATATACCTTCTAAAATAAGCCCAATTTTTCTGCTCAAGCGATGGGCGAACGGCAACAAGGGTCGCAAATACTAAAATATCATAGAAAAAATAAGTGGCCATTTTATCTGCCCACAAGCATGTTACTATATCCACTTGCAAAAAAATTGCTCCATACAAAAGAACAATTATCGCAAATAAACACCACCAATATTTTAAAAGAACTTTATATGCATCAATAATTGATTTTACGGTTACCAATAAAAACAGTTTTAAATTTTTTGGCTTAAGCAAAGATAACGAATCAGCCCACGCCTGTAGTAATGTCATAAAAAACCTCTTAAATATCTATTTTTTACTCTCTTTCTCTTTACCATATATAAGATTAAGGTTTTTTACAAATCGTCCCCAAACCAACTTTCCACTTGCTTGTTGCTTTCTAAGGCGTCAAGGCAATAGTCAATTTCATTATCAATGATATCCCCATCTTCTTCCAGCTCTTCCAACCATTGAATAATAGAGGCTATAGAATCTGCATCTTCTTGTTTGCAGATAAAAAAGTCTGAAAACCAAATAAAATGAATCCAATCGAATACATCGTCAAGGGATAAACGCTCTTGCTTGTACCGTTTTAATAAATTAATCACGTGTTGGCGAGTAAGAATTATTGGGTTTTCAAGCAAATCAGTTTCTTCATCGTACGTAACAGACGGCATATCTTCTTCTTTTAATTTTAAATCTCTGACTTGTTCTAAGAGTTGACGATACTGGTTCATATATTCCTTTCACAACTTAATCTCTTTTTTATTGTACACGATCAGGAGTTTTACTCAAAAAAGATAGTAAAAAAATGCCAATAATTGACAAAAAAACAAAAAATGTAATTCTGTTCTTGAGTAATTTTCCTAAAATTAGAGTAAACCATGTATAAAAAAATCGTATCTTTTTCCCTCTTATTGGGGGTTCTTACCTTACAAGCAATGCGGGTTAATACGGAAGACCAAGATCTTTGGGTAATAGTTGATCCCAAGGACAATAAAGAAATAGGTTATCTACTCACTTATAACGGCAATGTCCCTTCAATACTAACAACATATGCAACAACCGTTATTCCCACAGCGATTATAGAAAATGAAACGCTACATGAATCATTATTAACAATCAATGCAGAACAAAACATTTCTCCTGAACGTAAAAGATTGACTACTGCTTTAGAAATTATGGAAACAAAAAATTGCAATGTGTACTTAGAAACTCATCTAAAAGAAGACTATCTAAAAAAATTGATGCCTGAGAATAAAATATCCTTAGAATATATATCACATTTTAAACATGGACCTCCAGAAAAATCTTCAGAAAAAATACTTTATGCCATATATACAGAAAAAACAGTTGTTAATCAACGTATCGCTAAAACCAAACCTCTTCCTGCACCTTATGCTATCTATACTGAAAATATCGCCAATAAATTTTGTAACTTATTAACTCAAAAAAAATACCCTGTTTATACATTTGATTGGAATCTAGATGCAACTTCACATACTCATCCTTTAACATATACCCACTGCGCACTAAAACAACTCTTCTCTAAAGAACACTCTGTTGTTTTTTATCCTACCGTGCATACCCTTGATTTTCACTCAGATTCAAAAGTTATTCATCATAAATCAACAAGTAAAAAGTCGCCTTTAATAAATCTTATTGCTCAGCAAGCATTAACGTTAGCAACAGCCAATGCTAATATTAAAAACGAGCCATCTATTTTAATCATTAGGAACAACTACTCCAATTCTGTATATAAAATGACACGCCACGTAGAGGATAATAATAGCATTTCCACCTTTGCAATATCATCCGGTAATGAAAGTTCTCTTGAAAGCAATCCTTCCCTTGTTATTGCTTATTCAGCCACGAATACTGTGATGACAGAACATACCATACAAAATGGATATTTATATAAAGCTATTGCAAAAAAAATTCCTGTTCTCATGATGTTGCATGAAGATCATAATAAAGAAAATCATATTGAGAGAATTATTGATGGCATCGGAAAAAAAATAACCGAAATAGAAAAAGAGAATAAAAAACAGGATGAGAGAAACGCTATGGCGACAAAACCGACATTTCTCACTTATCCTACAACCAACACAAAAACAGGGCAAAAAGCATCTTATTTGTCTCAAGTTTTAAGAAAAATCAATTTTTTTAGTCCATATGCATTTGGTGCGTGCTGTGGTATTGTATTTTTTGCTACTTTTTATGCATTCCCCGATTTATTTAAAAATAGCCTTAACTAGCAACATAAGACCATTGAACAATTGTATTATCCCTCAGTAAATGTATTGTCCTATTTGATAAAACCTTAAAAATTATTTGACTTTTTGAAAATATATGTCTTATTATTAAATAAAGCCAGAAAGGAAAAATTTATTAATAGGAGCTTTTTGATATTGCAAGTTTGAAAATTGGACATTAATATAATAAAGCATATCAGATATAAGCCAAAATTAAAAAAGATACACATGAAAAAGTTAATCATAGTTGAGTCGCCCGCCAAAATTAAAACCATTTCAAAATTTTTAGACAAAGATTTTGTTGTCATGTCCACCATGGGGCATATTAAGGATTTGCCTTCAAAAAATCTTGGCGTATCAATGAATGATGACGAAATATCTATCGAATACGTCGTTCTGGACGGCAAAGCACAAACTATTGCAAATATCTGCAAACAAGCTTCAACCGCCGACATCATTTATGTAGCACCTGACCCTGACCGTGAAGGGGAAATTATTGGCTGGCATATTGCCCAAGAAATAGCAAAAGTTGCCAAAAAGAACGCAAAAATGTACCGAATCACCTTCAATGAAATTACAGAACCTGCTATTCTTGAAGCTATTAATCACCCTGGCAGCATTAACATGAAGCTCGTTGAAGCCCAACAAGCCCGTAGAGTGCTTGATCGCTGGGTAGGATACGAAGTTTCTCCTATTTTGTGGAAAAAAATCACCAAAGGCCTGTCTGCCGGTAGGGTACAATCTGTTGCATTGCGCATGATTTGCGACCGCGAAAGTGCAATACGCGCTTTTGTACCACAAGAATTCTGGAGCATTACCGGCAATTTTGCCTATCATAAAGCTCTTATCATAGCCCCACTAACAGCCATTGGCAAAGATAAAATTGATATAAAAAATGAAAAAACGGCACACAGTGTTGTAGAAGCAATAAAAAAGGAATCATTTATCATTGATTCCATTGTTGATAAAAACCGCACCAGAAACCCACTCCCTCCTTTTATGACCAGCACATTGCAGCAAGCTGCGTATAATGCACTCGGGTTTCAGGTAAAAAAAACAATGATGGTTGCCCAAAAACTGTATGAAGGCATCCCACTTAAAGATCCTAACACTCCGGTAGCACTTATTACCTATATGCGTACTGACTCATTACGTATTTCAGATACCGCACTCACGCAAACACGCTCCTATATTGAAAAAAACTATCAAAAAGAATATCTGCCTTCAAAAGCAAACATCTTTGAAAAAAAAACAAAGGCAAAAACACAAGACGCGCATGAAGCTATTCGCCCAATTGACGTGAATATGTCTCCTGAAAAAGTTCTACCGTATTTGCCTGCAGATGAAGCAAAATTATATGAACTTATTTGGAAACGTTTTGTTGCTTGCCAAATGAAGCCAGCAGAATATGCTCAGCGACAATTAACGATCAAAGGCGGTATATATATTTTTAAAGTTACCGGTTCAACACTAACGTTTGATGGCTTTTTACGCGTGTATCAAGAAGAAGAGCCTGAACCTTCTTCTGATAAAACGGCAGAACATAATGAAGAAAAAATTATGCTTCCTGCAAATCTTAAAGAAAAAGATCCTATTGATTTGAAAAAACTTGAACCTAAGCAACATTTTACCCAACCGCCATCCCGTTTCACCGAAGCTTCATTGGTGAAAGAATTAGAAAAAGAAGGAATTGGAAGACCGAGTACGTATGCAACCATTTTAAACACCATTAGAGCTAGAGCATACACAACATTAGAAAAGAAAAAATTTGTACCGACAGAACTTGGCATGCTCGTTACTGATATGCTGGTGAAAAATCTTCCTGATATTATGAATTCAAAATTCACCGCCCAGATGGAAGAAGAATTAGATAAGATAGCAGAAGGAGACATAGACCGAGACACCTTATTGAGAAATTTTTGGAATGCATTTGAAAAAGATTTAATTGCATTTGGCGGAAAAAACTCAGAAGCAAAAAAAGCTGTTGAAACTGATATTACGTGTCCCCAATGCAAAAAAGGAAAACTGGCTATTAGATTTGGCAAAGCTGGTGAATTTTTAGGATGCACTAATTTTCCCGAATGCACGTTCACCAGCAACTTTACGCGTGATGAAAAAGGCACCATCGAACTTAAAGCAACTGAAGCCCCTCAATTACTTGACAAAACCTGTCCACAGTGCGGCAAACCATTACGGCAAATGCATGGTCGCTACGGTAGCTTTATCGCATGCTCTGGATATCCTGAATGTAAATATGTTGAAAAGAAAAAATTGCCCTTCGCCTGTCCTCAATGTGGCAAAGATATTGTGGAGCGTTCATGGCGTGGCGGTAAATTCTGGGGATGCTCTGGATACCCACAATGCAAACTTGCTATTTTTGATGCAATAGAAGAAAAACCCTGTCCAAATTGTAAATGGCCGTTTTTAACAAAAAAAACAAATAAAGACGGTGAAGTTATGCTAATTTGCGCTAATAAAGAATGTGGGTATAAAGAGTAAGCATTAATTTTTATATCATAATGCTTTATACATTGTTTTTGCAATAGCACTTTCTTGTGCATGATTAACAATAGGACGCCTATAATTTTTTATGCGAGAATGATCAATATTAAACCAATTATGAATGGTTTTTGGCGTTTCATCTGCTAACTCAGGAATCCATTTTTTTATATATTCACACTGAGGGTCATACGTTTTTTGTTGAAGCCAAGGGTTAAAAATACGAAAATATGGTTGTGCATCACACCCAGTAGATGCAATCCACTGCCAATTACCATTATTAACAGCAGGATCATAATCAATTAATTTTTGGGCAAAATAGCGCTCTCCCCATAACCAATTGATATGAAGATCTTTTACTAAAAATGAAGCAACAATCATGCGAATACGATTATGCATAAAACCTGTTGTATTTAATTCCCGCATACCTGCATCAACTATTGGAAACCCTGTTGTCCCTGTACACCATGCATTAAATAATGTTTTATCAGTTTTCCATGGAATATGTTCGTAGCGCTTTTTAAAAGGATGTCCAAAAACGGTTGGATGATTAAATGCTATATATATAAAAAAATCTCGCCAATAAAGTTGCCGAATAAGAAAATGCGGTACATCAAGAGATTGCATTATCGCGTAATACACTTCTCGAACTGAAAGAGTACCAAATTTTAAATGCGCTGATAAATGCGATGTATCATATGCGGGGTAATCATGCGTACGGCCATATGATTTGAGATCTCGCACGTTTTTTAATAATTGTTGAGCTTCCTCTCTGCCTCCTTGCAAAAAAGTATTTTTATTACACTGCAGCAGTAATTGTGCATACACAGTTTCATCAATACTCTTTTTAATCTCACCAGAGAAAAAAGATCCTTTTTCTGTATGTGGCCGATCAATAGAAGCTATACGCGCCTTATTGTAAAAAGCAGTAAATACTGAATAAAAAGAACCATCTTTTTTACGAATTTTTTCTATAGGGGAAAGTGATATATCGCAATACGCGTTAAAATGAACTTTATTGTTATTACACACTTTTTCTATCTTTTCATCTCTTTTGGTGCTAAATGGTGTATAATCACGATTAACAAAAACAGCATCAATTTTTTGCTCAACAATAATATTATGTATTACCTCTTCTGGATCACCGTAAAATAAATATAATTTTGTTCGATGTTTGCGTAACTGTTTATTGACTGACTTGAGAGATTCAATCATAAATTGTGCAGCATTTGCACTATAAAATTCATTTTTTTTGGTAACTTGTTGTGGATCAAAAATAAAACAAGCAATTACTATATCTGATGCAGCAAGAGCATTATTAAGAGCAGTATTATCTTCTAGACGTAAATCTCGCCTAAACACAAATAATGAGTTTTTATATAAACGTTCTTGCATAATTTTATATCCTTTTTTCAAAATAATTTTTCAAATTTAAAATAACTTTCCTTTACTTTTTTGCTAAAAGCTGCCTATCATGTTATAAAATATTTATCACATTATTGCTATAAAAAAAGGACCTCATTATGACCATAAAGCATATATTTATTGCTACTTTGTTAATGATAAGCGCAGCGCAATGTTCAGCTATGTATTATGAAAAAAAAGTAAAAGTATATAACCCTTGGATAACAGGACCTACTGCTGCATTGTCTACAGTTTTAGCTGTAGGATCATTTGCAGCATCAAGAACACTTTTAACAAGTGACTCCCTAACTTTATATCGACTAAGATATCATATTACTGCTGGCGGATGTGGCTTAATAGCAATCATCGCTGCACGCCAATATTATAAAGACATCTGTGCATTGCGCAATTATGATGTTAAAAATTATTGATAATATTGTGTTCACAATATTGATTGTTATAAAAAAGGAATATATTAATGATTATCAAAGATCTATTTATTACTGCTTTATTAATAATAATGATTCCTGTATCATGCTCGGCAATGTATTATGAAAAAAAAATAAAAGTATATAATCCTTGGATAACAGGACCTGTCGCTGTATTATTTACGGGTTTAGCTCCAAGATCGCTTAGCGCAGCATATAGAATTGACCGCTACTTTGAGAATTATCGCCAAAACGACTATTCCCAATACACTTTATATAACAGAAGATATCATTTTAGCTTCGTTGGATGCACCTTCGTGACACTGATAGCTGCACATCGATATTGTAAAGGCGTCTATGCTCTACGTAATTATGATGTTAAAAATGATTAGTTAAAATGATATGTTCAACTTCACTGACATTTCTTGTGGTAGTATCAAATGTTATTCCCACTAAAATTATTTTTTTACCGGATGGAATATATGGTTCATAATACTTTTTAGTTTCAATCTGTTTCAATGCTTTTTGCGCTGTAGCATTGATTTTAAATTCGATAATAAAACAATACTCTTTAGTCTGTAGAACAGCATCAATTCTACCAATATTAGTTGGTTGCTCAACGACAATATCAGCACCAAGCATTTTAAAAATAAGATAAAAAATAGTTTGATAATATTTTTCATCCCCTATTTGTATGGTATAGGGTATTTGAACAAAAAATTCTTTTAATGCGGCATGCATGCGTTGAAAATCTAATTGTTGCAATGCTTTTGATACAACAGCAACAACTTTTGCTGTACTGGAACGAGCAATACTTGTCATTGATTTGATAACATACTCACCCAATGAATCAATTGTTTCTTTATTAACGTATCCTAAAATGTAGTTACGCGATTCAGAATCATATCCCTTAATGGTCAAGTAACCAGTTTGAAATAACAATGTTTTTAATTCTATATCTTCAATATCAAACTGTCCTAGTTCTGCACCTGTCGCTTCAATAGCCTCAAAATTTTGCATAGGGTAATTTTTTGTTTTTAGTAAGTTGATCAAAAAAGTTGGGGTTCCTGATTCAAACCAATAATTAGAAAAATCATTATTTTTCAAAAACAACATGACAGAAAAAGGGTTATAAATATGTGCATCTAAATCTGTTTTACTGAAAGTATATCCATCATACCACGTTGTAATATCTGTAAGCAGCTGTTCTTGGGAAATACCTCTTTCTTGAACAATTAAGGCAATATAGTCTGCAAAAAAAGCGGTGATTTCTTCTTTTGTATACCCCACTAAAAAATTATAATGAGGCGAAACTGTAATATCTTCTAAATTATTAAGCCCTGAAAAAATTGATGTTTTTGCAAACCTACTTACGCCAGTCAAGAATACAAATTTTAAATATTGATCAAGTCCCTTGATAACGGTATAAAAATTTTTAACAATCTCTCTGACTTGTTCTGCCTTATCTTTGTCTTGCACATATTTTAAAATTGCATAATCATATTCATCAATCAGCAATACCACCTGTTCTTTTTGAGACAATTCAATAACCATACTGCGCAACATTTGCCCAGGAGATAGGTGTGTTTCTAAAGTAATATGGTGCTCACGCGCAATATGAAGCAAATAGTCTTTAATCTTTTCATCTAATTCATCAGGATAGGTAAATGAAATATCAGAAAAAGAAATTATAATAATAGGATACTTTTTCCATTCATATGGTAATGTACTAATAGCCAAGCCTTCGAACAATTCTTTTTCTCCTGAAAAAATTGCTGCTAATGTTGATATCAATAACGACTTACCAAATCGACGTGGCCGCGCAAAAAAATAATAATTACCTTTTGTGACAAGATCATAAAGAAACCGCGTTTTATCAACGTAAACAAAATTTTCATTGATTAATTTTTCAAAAGATTGAATTCCAATCGATATTTTTCGCATCTATGTCCCTAACAATTTGTTTTTAACTTTAATTATTGGTTTTAGTAATAAGGCTTATTAAATAATCTACACCATCCTTATCAAAAACAGTACACAGCAATTCATATGAAGGGTACCTACATACAATCTTTTCTTCATAAATATCAGAAACTTTAATCATCTGTTTCTTTTTCTGCTCATCAGAAAGGTCTTTATCTTTGGTAGCACACATTTGTAGAAAATGTTGCACAATATGTTTCAATTCTTGCAAGGCTTCATTTTCTTTGCCTTCAGTTCGAGCAAAAGACAATCCTTCTTTAATTTTTTGCGCTTTATTATGCAATAATTCAATCATCCCATATGGCAACATAACAAAACCGTATGGCTCAAAAAGAATGCTGTCATGTACGCCAAAATATTCAATCGGTAATACACCATCGACTTCACTTTCATAATCAGCACCTTTTTCTAATAATAATTTCACCATTTCAGATTTTACATGATCCCATCCTGCAAGATGCATTATAGTTTGTCCTTTGCTATCTTTATGATAAAGGTTAGCTCCCTTTTCAAGCA
>Ga0070741_10019314_pt1 | contig 10905 bp, 10 predicted proteins | sample Coa_R1_4_FD_66440 | JGI IMG/M metagenome (GOLD analysis project Ga0070741, IMG submission 66440) | Surface soil microbial communities from Centralia Pennsylvania, which are recovering from an underground coalmine fire - Coalmine... | ecosystem: Environmental > Terrestrial > Soil > Unclassified ...
GATGGTGTTCGGCCGCAAGCAGGAGGCTTCCGACGAGGACACCGGTCCGCTCAAGCATCCGAAGCCGCCGCTGCCGCCCGAGGTCGGCCGTTTCCGGCAAGTCACCGACGTGGCGTTCGATCCTGCCGGCAATGCGTACATCAGCGACGGCTACATCAATTCGCGCGTGGCGAAGGTGGACAAGAACGGGCGCTGGTTGAAATCGTGGGGCACGCCCGGCAAGGGGCCGGGGGAATTCAACACCCCGCACAACATCGCGGCGGATGCGCAGGGAAACCTGTATGTGGCGGATCGCGGCAATCGGCGCATCCAGGTGTTCGACGGCGACGGCAAGCTGTTGCGCGAGATCCGCATCGATGTGCCGGTGCCACCCGGTGCCGAGCCTGCGATCGGGCCGATTCCCGACGTCGCCAAGCTCGAAGCCGCCGGGTCGCCGCTGACGCAGGCACCAGGTGCCCCTTGGACGGTTTGCATCACACCCGGGCCGAAGCAGGTGCTCTATACCTCCGATGCATTTCCGGGCCGCATCTACAAGCTGAGTCTCGACGGCAAGGTGCTGGGCGTGCTGGGCGAATCGGGCAAGCAGTTGAAGCAGTTCGGCTGGATCCACGAGATCGCGTGCCCGTCGGAGAACGTGCTGTACGTCGCGGAGCTCCTCAACTGGCGCGTGCAGAAGCTCATCCTGCATCCTTGAGGTGGCACGCGCACTGCGCCTGGATGATCTTCGTCGCTATGCGATAGCGCGCTCGCTCTTCGCGCCGACGACGCTGGCGCGCGCCATCGATCGGCTGGGGTTCGTGCAAGCCGATCCGATCCGTGCGCCGGCGCGGGCGCAGGACCTCACGTTGCGCCATCGCGTGCGCGATTACCGTGCCGGCGACCTCGAGATCCGCTATCCGCGCCTGCCGATCGAGGAGGATTTCTTCGTCAACTACGGCTTCATGCCGCGCGCGGTGCAGGCGCTCATGCATCCGCGCAGCGCCCTGCGCACGTGGGATCCCACGACCGCCCGGCGCGCGGCCGACGTGCTCGCGTACGTGCGCGAGCGCGGCCACGCCGATCCGCGCGAGATCGTGGACCACTTCGCACACGGCAAGGTGCGCAATTACTGGGGCGGCTCGTCCAACGCGACGACGCATCTTCTCGACGGCATGCACTATCGCGGCCTGCTGCGTGTGGCAAGGCGCGAAGGAGGCACGCGCATCTACGCGCCCTACGAGCACGTGCCGATACCGGACGATGATGCCGAGCATCGCGCACGTCTGGATGCGCTGGTCGACGTGGCGGTACGCAAATACGCGCCATTGCCTGCGCGCACACTGATGCCACTCCTGCGTCGATTGCGTTACGCCACGCCGCAATGGACCGGTGATATCGATGGCGCGATCTCACGCGCCAAGGAGCGGCTCGCGCATGCGCGCATCGGTGGAGTCGAGTGGTATTGGCCGGCGGACGAGCGCCCGCACTCCAGGCGTTATGTCGTGGATGACGAAGTGCGTCTGCTCACGCCGTTCGATCCCGTGGTGTGGGACCGCCTTCGGTTCGAGATATTCTGGAATTGGGCATATCGCTTCGAAGCGTACACGCCGCCGCATCGGCGCAAGCTCGGCTATTACGCGCTGCCGCTGTTGTGGCGCGATGAGGTCGTCGGCTGGGCCAATGCGGGCAACGAGATGGGCAAGTTGCGCGTGTCGGTCCATTACGTGAGTGGCAGGGCACCGCGCGACAAGCAGCATGGGCGTGCGCTCGAGGCGGAGCTCGCACGTTTGCGCACTTTCCTCGGGCTGCCCTGAAGATCACCTATACTCTGGCGCTTTGCCGCACACGATCCCGCGCGACAACAGGAAGACGTGATGAAAAAAGGATATTGGATCTGCTTCTACCGCTCGATCAACAATGCCGATGCGCTCGCCGCGTACGCGAAACTCGCCGGTCCCGCGATCGAAGCCGGTGGCGGACGCTTTCTCGCCCGCGGCATGCCATCGCAAGTCTACGAAGCCGGACAGCAGCAGCGCACGGTGATGATCGAGTTCCCAAGCCTGCAGCAGGCGATCGCGACGCACGACAGTCCCGCCTACCAGGAAGCGCTGCGCGCGCTCGGCGACGGCGCGGATCGCGACCTGCGCCTCATCGAAGCCGTCGCCTAGACCTGCGTGTCGTGTCGTGTCGTGCGCGCGCGGCGCGCGGTGCGTGCGCCATCGTCGAGCACGACCCAGGTCGGCGCGTGATCGCTCGGCTTCTCGCGTCCGCGATGTTCCGCGTCCACGCCCGCTTCACGCAGGCGTGGAAGAAGCGCCGGCGACAGCAGCAGGAAATCCATCCGGAAGCCGGCATTGCGGGCGAACGCCTGCGCATTGACCCAGTACGTGTAGACCTTCGCCTTGGGATGCAGATGCCGATGCGCATCGATCCAGCCCTGGGCCAGGAGCTTGCGATAAAGCGCGCGCGTCTCCGGCTGCATCACGGCGTCGTGCCGCCACAGCCACGCGTTGTAGATGTCGAAATCCGTCGGCACGACATTGAAGTCGCCGGCGAGCACGATCGGGCGATTCGATGCGAGCAACGCGTCGGCGTAGCGGATGAGACGCTCGAACCAGGCGAGCTTGTAATCGAACCGCGGACCCGGCACGGGATTGCCGTTCGGGAGATAGAGGGACGCGACGAGAAGGTCGCCGATCTCCGCCTCGAGGTAGCGCGTTTCGCTGTCCTCGTCGGCGCCGGGCAGGCCGCGCCGGGTCTCGCGCGGCTTCGCGTTGCGCGCGAGGATGGCAACGCCATGATGCGCACGCTGACCATGCCAGATGGCGCCGTACCCCGCGCTTTCGATCGCCTGGGCGGGAAACTTGGAGTCGTCGGTCTTGAGCTCCTGCAGGCACACGATGTCCGGCGTGGTTTCGTGCAGCCATTCGAGCAGGCGCGGCAGGCGCCCGTTCACGCCGTTGACGTTGTATGTCGCGATCTTCATGGAGGGTCAGGTGATTTCCGACGAGGGTAACGTGTGGATGCGTGCGAGCCTGCTCTGGCTCGCCGGCAATACCTTACGCCTGACGATCCTCGCCGTTCCGGCGGTGATTGCGATCATCCGCGACGACTTCGGCTTGAATGCGACCCAGGTCGGATTGCTCTCGAGCATCCCGCCCGCGCTGTTCGCGCTCGCATCGCTCGCCGGCTCCCTGCTCGTGGCACGGCTCGGTCTCATGCGCGCCATTATCGGCGGATTGCTGCTGATCGCCATCGGCGGCGCATTGCGCGGCGTGAGTCCCGGCTACGGGATGCTTTTCGTGACCACGATCGTGATGGCGCTCGGCGTCGCGATCATGCAGCCGATCATGCCCAGCGCGGTGAGGCAATGGCTGCCGCAGCGCATCGGTCTCGGCACGGCCATCTATACCAACGGCCTGCTCGTGGGCGAGATCCTTCCGGTGTGGCTGACGATTCCGCTGATTCTGCCTGCGGTGAGCGGAAGCTGGCGCATGGCGCTGGCGGCATGGTCCATTCCCGTGTTGGTGATCGTCATCGTGATGATGTTGTTCGCGCCACGCACGGCGGCGGCACAGCCCGCGCAGAGTGCCGGCGTGCCGACCAAATGGCTCCCGGATTGGCATCGCGGACTGGTGTGGCGACTTGGGGCGATCTTCTGGTGCATCACCGGAATCTATTTCACCTCGAATGCCTTCATTCCGATCTATCTCAAGAGCGCGGGACGCGCGGACCTCATCGGCGATGCGCTGACCGCGCTCAATCTCGGGCAGCTGCCGGCCTCGTTCCTGCTGCTCGGATATGCAAGCAAGCTCGAGCGCCGCGCGTGGCCCTACATCGTCTCGGCGGTCGTGTCGCTGGTCTGCGTGGCGGGCCTCGCCTTGAGCGCGAGCACGTGGACGATCGTATGGGCGGCGCTGTTGGGGTTTTCCGATGCTGCGGCATTCATCCTGGCGCTGACCTTGCCGGCGCTGCTATGTGCTCCGCAGGACGTCGCGCGCACGGCGGCGGGCACGTTCAGTCTCGCCTACGGCGGCGCGATGCTGACCGCGATCGTGAGCGGAGTCGCGTGGGATGCGAGCGGCATTCCCGCGCTCGCGTACGTGCCGATCGGCATCTGTGCCCTCGCGCTGGGCATCGTACCGGGCATGATGCGGCGCCGCGGCGATTTGCGCTGAGCAAGCGCATGGTAGATTGATGCCACTGGCGTTCTGCGAGGAAGATCATGGCCGATGACGACCGCAATGTACTAGGTGGCACGCTCGCGACGTGCTCGGCGCGTCCGCTGACGGGGTTCTATCGTGACGGCTGTTGCAACACCGGTCCGGAGGACCTCGGGCTGCACGTCGTCTGCGCGCAGGTGACGGCGGATTTCCTGCAGTTCGCGCGGCGGCAGGGCAACGATCTCGTCACGCCCGTTCCCGAGTACAACTTTCCCGGCCTCAAGCCAGGCGATCGCTGGTGCGTATGCGCCGGCACGTGGCGCCAGGCCTACGAGGCCGGCGTCGCGCCGCCGGTGGTGCTCGCCGCCACGCACGAGGAAACGCTGGCCGTCGTGCCGCTTTCGGCGCTCAAGGAGCACGCGCTCGATCTGCAATAGCGCCATGCGCGCGCTGCGCTTCGATCGTTACGGCGGCCCCGAGGTGCTGCGTGTGGAGACGATGCCGGAGCTCACCCCGGGCGCTGGCGAAGCCAAGGTGCGCGTGCAGGCGGTGGGTCTCAATCCGCTCGATTGGAAGCTTCGTGCCGGCCACATGCGATATCTGCCGGTGTTTCGGCCACCACCGCGCGGGCTCGGTTGCGATTTCGCCGGCGAGATCGTCGCGATCGGAGGCGGTGCGACCGAGCGCCACGTCGGGGAGCGCGTGTTCGGGTCGCTGTTGCCGTTTCCACGTGATGGAGCGCTCGCGGAGTTCGCCGTCGCTGGCTATGGCCGCATGTCGGCAGCGCCTGCGGAGCTCGACGACGTCACGCTCGCAACGCTCCCGGTCGCGGGCGGCACGGCACTGCAAGCCTTGACCGACGATGCTTCAGTGGAACCCGGTGAGCGCGTGCTGATCATCGGCGCGGCAGGCGGCGTCGGTCACTTCGCGGTGCAGATCGCGAAGCACCTCGGCGCGCATGTCGTCGGTGTATGCAGCACGAGCCACGTCGATTTCGTACGCTCGATCGGTGCCGACGAGGTGATCGACTACACGCGCAGCGATTTCACGCGCCGCGCCGATCGCTTCGATGTCGTGTTCGACGCTGCCGGCGCATCGACCTTCGCGGCCGCTGCGCCGGTGTTGACCGAGAGGGGACGCTATCTCAACACGCTCGGCACGGCATCGGCAGCGGTGAACACGATTGCAAGCGCGGTGCTGGCGCGTGTCGTGTCACGACGGCGCGCGATCCCGGTAGCGCTCAAGGGTCGTCCGCAGTTGTGGCAACGACTCGTCGATCTCGTGCAACGAGGCGCGATGCATCCCCATGTCTCGCGCGTGGTCCCGCTCGAGGAAGTCGCGGAAGCGCAACGGGCGATGCAAAGCGGTCACGCGAGGGGCAAGATCGTGGTGCGCGTCGCCGGCAGCGGCTGAACAGCGTCGAGCTGTCAGGGCTCGCGGGCGGCCGGCGGGTTGGACTGCGCGGCCTGTACGGCTTCGAGCTCGAGCCGCATGTACGCAATGGCGGCGGCCCGCGAGACGTCCCGCAGCAGGCGGATCTCGTCCGGATCGATGCGCACGTTGGAATCGTGGTGTCCATACAGCACGACTCGATTGACCGGTTGCCGGCGCGACTGCTGCACCGGGATCGCGAGCTCGGGCGCGCTCGGCGCGTCTTCCGGGTCGGCGAGCGGCACCGGATCGGGCGTGAGGCAGCGCACCCATGGATCGTCGCACTTCAATTGCTGCTTGTTGGGATCGGGCCACTGAAACGGCTCGTCGAGCACGAAAAGATCCGGCGAATGACGACGGAAGAGCGCTGCGTACTTGAGCCAGAGCGACCGTGCCGCGCGTTCGACCAGGGCGTGGTCGACCTCGCGCTTGGTCATCGTGTCATCGTCCTGGAGGCGTTCGGCCAGCTCCTGCAGCTCGCGTCGCGCACGGTGCCATCGCGGCGCGAACACGCGCTCGACGATGTGGTGCAAGGGATTGTGCACCAGCGCAAGCACGGCTGCGAGCGCGAACGACAGGAATGGCGCGAACGGCTCCAGCGCCTGACGGCGGGTCATCAGGCTCTCGATCGGGAGCTTGGTCACGACATCCACCGTCGCCACGCAAATCACGAACACCACCGACAGCACGACCGCGCGCGTGATGCCGAACCGGACGCTCATCACCTCGTGATTGCGCGCCGTATAGACCACCGCCGCGGGAAGCAGCACGTTGATGGCATACATCAGGTTCAGGATCCAGTCGTGATCGCCGATCCATGCGCTCAGCGCCGCCGGCAGGTACCGCACGAGCCCGGTCGCCTCGATCACATCGGCGAGCAGGAAACAGGGTAGGCCGATCAGGCCCGCGGCCATGATCCAGCGCATGCGGGGACGTTGCTCGGGCAGCCGCCGATAGTTGTAGATGAAGAATGCCGCTGCGAGGAAATACACCACGAACGTGAACGCGTAATAGACGCGATATGGGATCTCCGTCTTCCACCCGTAGACGTAATTCAGGAATGCCGCGCCGCCGCTGACCAACAGGAACGCCCACACGCTACCGAGCAGCGCGACCCGCCGCGCCGGAGAAAGACGAGGCACGTCCTCTTCCGGGAAATGCATCGCGAAGGCGAGGAAGCCGGTGAGCGCGAGCGCCTGCGCAATCGCCTGCAGGGCGTCGAAGGCGACGAGGCCATTGCTCGAAAGATTCGCGTACCAGACGAAGTACTGCCCCGAGTTGAACCACATGCCATACAGGAAAAAGCCCCAGGTGGCCCATGTGGCGCTGTGCCACACGAGATAGACGCAGAGGGCGATGAAGAACATGGCTGCGACTTGCGCCACCAGCAGGGCTGTCACGTAGGCGCCGTCCATCTCCTCGTCGACGGCGTGCACGCGCACGTCCGTCGGCGCGTTCGGCCCCGATACCACCCGCATCGAGTAGGTGCTGTCGTGCGCGACGTACACGAAGATGTTGATCGCGCGCCGGTCCGGCTCGACCGTGGCGAGATCGATCACCTGATCGGGCTTGAGGCCCGCAGCGGCCGCAGGCCCATCGGGATCGACGGAAACGATCCTGCCGTTGTTGTCGGCCTGGAAACCGAGCGTGGCGATCGGGTACCACCGCAACGGCCAGACATCGGACGAACCGGCGTGCACGAAGGGACGCAGCGTGTCGAGCCCGATCACCGCGAGCGCATAGCTCGCCAGCACGACGATGAATGCTTTCTCGAGCCAGGAAGGTTCGCGTCGCACGCTAGGCGTCGAAGTCGCAAGCCATGGTAGCGCGTTCCCTGCGCTACGAGCGCGAGTGTAAGTAATTTGCAAGCTTAGGGCGAGTCGACGGGCTTGTCGATTGGGCCCAATACCTTCAACATGAGCGACCGGTTGGCGCGATCCGCGCACGGAACATCACAAGGAACTGGCGAGGAGGAGATTCATGAGTGACGAAAATTCCAAGGGCACGATCAGTCGTCGCACCGTGCTCAAGGTGGCCGCGGCATCCACGGCATTGCAGTTCGCGCCCCCGTTCATCCTGACGGCGCGGGGCCAGTCGAATCCGCTGCGCATCGGCATGGTCGATCCGCTGACCGGCGTGTATGCGGCCGTGGCGCAGAACGAGGTGGCGGGTGCGAAGCTGGCCGTGCAGGAGATCAACGCGCGCGGCGGGATCATGGGTCGCCCCGTGGAGCTGCTGGTCGAAGACTCCGCGAACGACGTCGGAACGGGGGTGCAGAAGGCACGCAAGCTGATCGAGCGCGACCAGGTGCAGTTCCTGATCGGGGACGTCAATTCCGGCATTGCCCAGGCGATCGCGCAGGTCAGCAACGAGAAAGGCGTGCTGCACGTCGTGTCCGGCGGTCACACCGACACGATCACGGGCAAGGACTGCAAATGGAATGTCTACCGCGTCTGCAACACGACGTCCATGGAGGCCAACGCGGTCGCCGACCTCTTGTTCAAGAAGTACGGCAAGAAGTGGCACTTCATCACTCCTGACTACGCTTTCGGCCACACGCTGCAGCAGGCGGCGCTCGCGGATCTGCAGAAGCTTGGCGGCACGATGACCGGCAACGAGCTTACGCCGCTCGGCACCACCGATTTCTCGGCCTATCTTATCAAGGCGCGCGCGGCAAAGCCGGACGTGCTGCTCGTGCTGCCGCAGGGCTCCGACATGGTCAATTGCCTCAAGCAAATCGCGCAATTCGGCATGGAAAAGCAGATGCACGTCGCAGGCCTGCAGCAGGAGCTCGAGTCGCTCGAAGCCATGCCGCCGGAAGCGAGAGTCGGCATCTGGATGTTCGAGTGGTACTGGAAGCAGCCCGGCGTGCCGGGGGTGGACAAGTTCGTCGCCGACATCCGCAAGATCAATGGCGGCAAGGTGCCGACGGCGCGTCACTGGTTCGGCTATACGTCCGTGCACACCCTCGCCGGTGTGGCGAACAAGGAAAAGACCCTCGACGCGAGAAAGCTGGCCGAGGCGCTCGGCGGATACGAGCTGCCAGCCAACATCAAGCTGCAGCCGAACCGCTGTTACTATCGCAAGGGTGATCACCAGCTCATGACGTCATCCTTCGTAGGCGAGGCGCTGTCCAAGCCCGCGGGCGATCCGGAAGATCTGTTCCGCGTCGATCAGGTCATCGCCGGCGACAAGACCGCACCTCCGGAGAGTGCCACCGGCTGCAAGGTGCAGTGGCCGTCGTAACATTCGAGGGGGCTGACCTCCGCAGCGCGCCCCGTTCCTGAAGGACCCGCTTCGCCGCGATCGCGCAGGCATCCTGCGCATCGACGGCGAAGTGCGGTCGCCAATCACGCGAGCCATGAGCGAGCTTCTGCTGTTCAACGTCACCAACGGCCTCATCATCGGCGCGTTCTACGTCCTGATGGCGCTTGGGCTGTCGCTGATCCTCAACCTCAGCAACGTCATCAACTTCGCCCACGGTGGATTCCTGGTCCTGGGCGGATACATCGCCTACACGATCACGCCGTACGTCGGCTTCTGGGGCGCGTTGCTGATCGCCCCGCCACTCACCGCCATCATCGGCCTCGTGCTGGAACGTACGCTCATACGGCCGCTATATGGCCGTGATCCGCTGTACAGCCTGCTGCTCACGTTCGGCCTCGCGTTCATTTTCGAGGACGGTGCGCGCTTCATCTGGGGCGCGCAAGGCAAGCCCGTGACGGTCCCGGCGGTGCTCGCCCAGCCGCTTTCGAACGAGTTTTTCTTCATCACCGGTTATCGCCTGTTCATGGTCGGCACGGTCACGGTGGCCGTGGCGCTGCTCTTCTGCCTGCTGCGCTACACGCGCATCGGCATGCGTATCCGCGCGGGCACGCTGGATCTCGAAACGGTCGCCGCGCTAGGGATCAACGTGGGCAAGCTGCGCAGCCTCAACTTCGCGATGGGCATCTTTCTCGCCGGCTTGAGCGGCGTGCTTGCGGCAGGCCAGCTCGGGCTCGAGCCCACGATGGGAACCGCGCTCCTCATGCCTAGCTTTATCGCGATCATCGTGGGCGGTGTCGGCAGCCTGACGGGCACGCTGCTCGGCGGACTGCTGATCGGTGTCGCGTCGGGCGTGACGGCGGTGTTCCTGCCCGCCGCGAGCGAAGCCATCATGTACGTGCTGATGGCCGTGGTGTTGCTGATCCGGCCGCGCGGATTGCTGGGTGAAGAAGGCATGATGACATGAGCGAGGCCGTGATCATGGGCAACATCGGCCGACATCGCCTCGTCGTTCTGGTGGCGATCTGGGCGTTGCTGATCCTGGCGCCGTTCTGGATGGCGCCCCTCGGCGGCTACACCGCGCTGGGCACGCGCGTGCTGGTGCTAGGCCTCGCCGCCATGTCGGTCAATTTCCTGCTTGGGTTCACCGGTGTGCTGTCGTTCGGGCATGCGGCGTATTTCGGATTGGGCGCGTACGGCGCCGGGTTCGCGCTCAAGTTCCTCGCCCCGAGTACGCCGCTCGCGCTGCTGTGCGGCATGCTGCTGGGTGGGATCGCCGGGGCAGTGCTGGGCGCGTTGATCGCGCGGCGGCGAGGTGTTTATTTCGCCATGGTCACCATCGCCTTCGGCCAGGTGTTCTATTACATCGCCTTCCAGTGGAGCTCGCTCACGGGCGGGGACGACGGTCTGCGCGGCTTTTCGCGGCAGCCCCTGCATGTGGGGTTCGCGACCATCGATATCCTATCGAACGCCTACGCCTTCTATTATTTCGTGCTGCTGTGCGTGGCGATCGCAGTGGCGGTGATGGGCTTCATCCTGCGCTCGCCCTTCGGCCGCACGATGATCGCGATCCGGGAGAACGAGCGGCGCGCGCGGTTCCTCGGCATCCCGGTGGATCGCCACATCTGGATCGCGTTCACGCTGTCGTGCTTCTTCATGGCGTTCGCCGGCGCGCTGTACGCGCTGGTCAACAACTTCGCGGATCCGCGCGGATTGCATTACAGCCAGTCCGGGGATTTCGTCATGATGGCCGTGATGGGCGGCATGCGCAGTTTCTGGGGACCTCTTCTCGGCGCGGCCGTATTCGTCGTGTTCCAGGACTATCTTTCCAGCGTGACCATCAACTGGATGTCGTTCATCGGCATGCTGTTCATCGCCATCGTGCTGTTCTTCCCGCGAGGCCTGCTGGGCTTCATCCGCCGCAGGACCTGACGATGGCAACGATGCTGCGGGTGTCGAATGTGAGCCGTCGGTTCGGCAGCCTCGTCGCGCTGCGGGACATCTCGCTCGATGTCGAGCGCGGCGAGCTGCGCGCGATCATCGGGCCCAACGGCGCCGGCAAGACGAC
>Ga0070741_10019315_pt1 | contig 10904 bp, 9 predicted proteins | sample Coa_R1_4_FD_66440 | JGI IMG/M metagenome (GOLD analysis project Ga0070741, IMG submission 66440) | Surface soil microbial communities from Centralia Pennsylvania, which are recovering from an underground coalmine fire - Coalmine... | ecosystem: Environmental > Terrestrial > Soil > Unclassified ...
CAGGACGCCCTCGTCCAGCACCTCGCGCAGGAACTGGTTCGCGTCCCGCCGGTCGGCGCCATAATCGGGCGGGTTGTCGGTCAGCGTGAAGTAACCCAGCTCCATGTCGCTCTCCGCTGCGACCCGCGTACGTCTAGGCGGCTCGGGCCTTAGCCACGCGCCGCGCACGTCTGATCGTGCTAGCCACCTGATCCACACCGGCTCCGTCGAGAGCTTGGCCGACGGGCCAGTCATCTACTCTCGGGCCAATGATGCGGGAGAGTGTAGGGACTCGCGGGAGCCCTGTCAACATCCTGGTGAGTAAATTCCTACCAGGCCCCACTCTGAGAGCCGCTGAAGAACCCGCTCTACTGTCGCGCGCTCCGGGGACTGGTCGGACTGTGCTACGCTGATGCAGGCGCCGAGAACAGCGGATTCTCCTGCGATACTGCCAATGGTGAGTGTTGTGGATGGCTGTGAACGCGGACAAGCCCTCGCGGTGGAAGACCGACATCGCGCAGTCCGTAGATCTCTACAATGAATGGTTCCTACGCTTCGCGCCCCAGGCGTTCCGTGAGACCCGCATTGAGACAACCAAGGCAGTGGAAGCAGCGCTCGGGTGGACGTCGAACCTGCTTGACGTGAGCCCCGCTGTGCTCAAGCGGAACCCTACCGTGCTGCGAATGCTGCGTATGACGACAGCGCCACCCATTGCACGAGACCGCCTCGTTGGACTGGCTCGCGTCCCGTCTGGTCTCGTTCACAGCCTGGAAGTCGACCGACGCATCCCGCCCAAGATGAGCGCCGCCGTGTTGGACGCTGAGCTTGAGAAAGTGGGCGAGCTGATCGAGCGGCTAGCTGACCGGGACATTTTTCCTTGGCTTGATGACAGGCGCGCACCGACCGAGGCTGAGGTCTACCGGGCCGCGACCATCGTCGCTGACCGTCTGTGCGGTGCGATGGCCGATCCAATCATCCGCAACGATCAGGAGCGCCGCCAACTGGCCACGCTACGTAGCTGGCTAGAGCCGCGCGGCTACGTGTTCGTCAGTACGGGCCAGGGGTTGACGGTACGTCAGATGCAGCCAGGCACCTTTGCCTTCCGCCTGAACGCGCCGGTGACCCTCGAAGGGGGGAAGGGCGTGAACATCCCTATCGACTGCGCTGTCATGCCGCTTCGAGCCCAGCCAGGCGAGTTGCCCTTGCTCATCGAGGCCAAGTCAGCCGGCGACTTCACGAACACGAACAAGCGGCGGAAAGAAGAGGCGCAGAAGATCGCCCAGCTTCGGGCTACCTACAGCTCTGAGGTCCGCTTCATCCTGTTCTTATGTGGGTACTTCGACAGCGGGTATCTGGGCTACGAGGCCGCTGAAGGCCTCGACTGGGTGTGGGAGCATCGTATTGATGATCTCGCACAATTTGGAGTGTAGCGAGTGGCCGCTATTGACCTCGTAGAGACGGCTCGGCTAGAGCTTCAAAGCGCGCTTGACGCCACCAAGACCCAGGCTGAACGCAACCGCCTCGGGCAGTTTGCGACGCCGCCCCTTCTAGCTTCGGAAATCCTGGAGTACGCGCACTCGCTGCTGCCGCCCGCAGCGCCCGTCCGCTTCCTCGATCCTGCTGTCGGTACGGGTTCGTTCTACTCGGCGCTGCTACGGACCTTCGAGCCCTCGCGGATCGCGGACGCCCACGGCTACGAGATCGACCCGCACTACGGCCGCGAGGCCATCAAGCTCTGGCAGGACACCTCGCTCAGGCTGCACCTGGCCGACTTCACGCGAGCGACGCCGCCTGAACCCGAGGCTGCGAAGCCGAACCTAATTGTCTGCAACCCACCCTACGTCCGCCATCACCACCTGGCGGCTGCCGACAAGGCGCGCTTGCAGCGTCTCGTCCATCATGCAGCGGGCGTCCGTCTCAGTGGGCTCGCCGGACTCTACTGCTACTTCCTCTGCCTGTGCCACGCCTGGCTAGCCGAGGATGGTCTCGCGGGCTGGCTCATCCCGAGCGAGTTCATGGATGTGAACTACGGTCACGCGGTCAAGCACTACCTGCTCCACCGCGTAACCCTGCTACGCATCCACCGCTTCGCGCCTGAGGACGTACAGTTTGGCGACGCGCTGGTGTCTTCGGCCGTCGTCTGGTACAGGAAGGCCGCGCCACCTGCGGGACATGCTGTCGAGCTCACCTACGGGGGCAGGCTGACGAGCCCCCTGGCGTCGCAGCTAGTGACCACGGACACGCTGCGCCGCTCGCCCAAGTGGACACGATATCCCGCGCCCCACAATGGTCACGAGATCGCGCGCCCTCACGCGCGGCTCGGGGATCTTTTCGACATCAAGCGCGGTATAGCGACAGGTGCGAATGACTACTTCATCTTAAGCCCGGAGCAGGTCCATGAGTATGATATCCCGCGGGAATTCGTGCGTCCGATTCTCCCTAGTGCCCATCATCTCCCAGTCGACGAAGTCGAGGCTGACGAAAACGGAGAGCCGCGGCTCGACTGTAAACGCTACCTATTGGCCTGCAGTCTGCCCGACACCGAGGTCCGAGCACGTTATCCTTCCCTGTGGGCCTACTATCAATGGGGTAAAGAGCGGGGCATCAGCGAACGCTATCTGTGCCTGCACCGCTCGCCGTGGTACGCGCAAGAGAACCGTCTACCGGCAATGTTCCTGTGTACTTATATGGGGCGTCAGGGGACGAAGAGCACAAAGCCCTTTCGCTTCATCCTTAATCACTCGCAGGCGACTGCCCCAAATGTGTACCTGATGCTCTACCCCAAGCCGCCGCTCCTGCGCGTCCTCAAGGCCGACCCATCGAAGCAGCGAGCAGTGTGGCGTGCGCTCGGGCAGATTACCCCGCAGGTACTGCTCAGAGAGGGGCGCGTATATGGAGGCGGTCTCTACAAGATGGAGCCCAGAGAGCTAGGCAACGCGCCCGCAGACGCTATCCTGGCGACGCTGAATGGTGTACTAAACGAGCCCTCTGCACAGATGGCGCTATTCGGCGAGTAGACAACGACCATGCTCCGAGCGCTGCAGCAGGAACCGTCGGGCACAAGCTGGGCGGTGAGTCCCAAGTCTACTCCAGTAGAACTAGCGACGGCACCCGCGCTGGGCATGAGTACGCGATGTTAGACCGGCCCTGGCGGTAGAATGCCCCGCTGCGATCATGCGGCCACCGGCGCCGAACAGGTAAGGTTCTCCTCGGTAAAGGCGCGGCGCACCAGCTCGAAAGCTTCGTCGAACCGCTCGCGACTCTCGGCGATCGACAGCCCGAAGCCGTCGTACTCCCGGTGATCGTAGCCGCGCCCGGCGCAGAAGATCGCTCGCCCATCGCTGAGCAGGTCCAGCGACAGGAACTCCTCGGCCACGCGCAGCGGCTGGTTGATCGGCAGCACCACCGTGCCCGGCGCGAGCTTGACCCGCCGCGTCCGGGCGGCCAGGTTCGCCAGGTAGAGGGCGGGGGTCGGCAGGCAGCCGAACAGCCCGAAGTGGTGCTCCGGCAGCCAGACCGAGGCGAAGCCCAGGTCCTCGGCCAGGACGCCCTCGTCCAGCACCTCGCGCAGGAACTGGTTCGCGTCCCGCCGGTCGGCGCCATAATCGGGCGGGTTGTCGGTCAGCGTGAAGTAACCCAGCTCCATCTCGCCCCCTCTTGCCGCGGGCCGTCTACCTTAGCGCTCCAGTACAATGCCGGCATAGGGCAGGCGCGTGCCAGCGCCGTGTCTCGCATTGTACTCGAGTTGCGAAGCGAAGGGCTGATCGGGGCAGGCCATGGCCGACGAAGCCCAGCACGGTACCGCCGCCGAGGTGGCGACGCCACCCGCGAAGGCCCGCCGCGAGGACCAGGCTGGAGAGCACCCCGCGCCCGGGCCGGGCCCCGCCCCGCCGGACCTGGCCGCGCTCGAACGCATCGCCGAACGGGTTCTCTGGCTGGCCACGCTGATGGTCCACCACGCCAACCACGACCGCCCAAACCCGGACGGCACCAAGGTCGGTGGCCACCAGGCGTCGTCGGCCTCGGTCGTGTCGATCCTCACCGCGCTGTACTTCCACTACCTGCGTGGCGGCGACCGCGTGGCCATCAAGCCGCACGCCTCGCCGGCCTACCACGCCGTCCAGTACCTGCTGGGTCGGCTGCCGCGCGAGTACCTGACCACCCTGCGGGCTTACGGCGGGCTCCAGGCCTATCCCAGCCGCACGAAGGACCCCGACCCCGTCGATTTCTCGACCGGCTCGGTCGGCCTGGGCGCCGTCGCACCCGCTTTCGCCGCGCTCGTCCACGACTACGCGCGGGTCCACTTCGGGACGACGACCTCCAATCGCTTCGTGGCGCTGCTGGGCGACGCCGAGCTGGACGAGGGCAACATCTGGGAGGCGGTCAGCGAAGACGCTCTCGGCCGGCTGGGCAACCTGCTCTGGATCGTCGACCTGAACCGCCAGAGCCTCGACCGCGTCGTGCCCGGCATCCGCGCCGCGCGGTGGGAGTCGCTGTTCCAGGCCAGCGGCTGGCGCGTCCTGGAGTGCAAGTACGGTCGGCGCCTCCAGGCGGTGTTCGCGCGGCCCGGCGGCGGGGCGCTGCGGCGGCGCATCGACGAGATGAGCAACGAGGAGTATCAGAGCCTGCTGCGCCTCGCCGGCGCGCGGCTGCGGCCGCAGCTCGTCGCCGGCGAGGCGGCGATTGGCACGGCCCTGGCCGACGTCCCCGAAGCCGAACTGCCCGCGCTCATCGCCGACCTCGGCGGCCACGACCTGGCCGCGCTGATCGCCGCGCTCGACGCGGCCGACGCCTCCCCGGTGCCGACGGTGCTGTTCGCCTACACGATCAAGGGCTGGCGCCTGCCCATCGCCGGCGATCCCCTGAACCACTCGGCGCTGCTCACCGCCGAGCAGATGGTCGCGCTCCAGGCAAGCCTCGGCATCCCGTCCGGCGCCGAGTGGGCGGCCTTCCCACCCGACTCGCCGGAGGGGCGCCTGTGTCGCGCCGCTGCCATGCGGCTGGCTCAGCCCCCGGCTGCCGCCGCGCCGCCGATCAGCCCGGACCGGGTGCCGGCGACCCTGAGCCAGCGCCCTGCACGCGTGATCTCCTCGCAGGACGCCTTTGGACGGCTCCTGCCGCTCCTCGCCGACCTGCCCGAGGTCGGCCCGCGCGTGGTCACGACCTCTCCCGACGTGGCCGTGTCGACCAGCCTCGGCTCCTGGATCAACAAGGTGGGCGTCTTCGCGCCCGTCGAAGCGCCGGACTACTACGGGGAAGGGCCGCGCCTGCTGCGCTGGCAGCCGGGGCCGCGCGGCCAGCACGTGGAGCTGGGCATCTCCGAGATGAACCTGTTCATGCTCCTCGGCCAGCTCGGGCTCAGCTACGAGCTGTGCGGCCAGGCGCTGCTGCCCATCGGCACGGTGTACGACCCCTTCATCTGCCGCGGCCTCGACGCGCTCATCCACGGTCTGTACTCGGGAGCGCGCTTCGTCATCGTGGGCACCCCATCCGGCATCAGCCTCAGCCCGGAGGGCGGCGCGCACCAGTCCACCGTCACGCCCTCGCTGGGCATCGAGCTGCCCGGCCTGCGCACCTACGAGCCCTGCTTCGCCCAGGAGGTGGAATGGACGCTGCTCGAGGCGCTGCGCGGCTGCTGCAATCGCGAGTCGGGCTGGTCGACCTACCTGCGGCTGTCCACCAAGCCCATCGAGCAGGCCCTCCTCGCTCCCGCCCTGGCGCGGCTGGGGGAGGAGACGCTGCGCGCGCAGGTGCTCGCCGGCGGCTACCGGCTGGTCGACTGGCGCACGGAGGCGCCCGACGTGGGGGGCGAGTACCCGGTACAGCTCGCCACGACCGGGGTGATGGTGCCGGAAGCGGTCGCCGCGGCGCGGGCGCTGCACGCCGAAGGGGTTGCCGCCAACGTGCTGAACCTGACGAGCCCCAGTCGGGTCTACCGCGAGCTGACGGCGGCGCGGCGCGGCAGCCTGCTCGACGCGGCCCGCGCCCCGTCTGGCGGCCCGCTCGAGGCGCTGATTCCACCCGAGGAGCGCGGCGCGCCGATCGTTACGATCCACGACGCCGCCTCGCACGCGCTCGCCTTTCTCGGCAGCGCCTTCGGCGCGCCCCTGGTCGCGCTCGGCGTCGACCAGTTCGGCCAGTCGGGCACCCGCGCCGACCTCTACGCCCAGGCGGGCATCGACGCCGAGAGCATCATCAACGCCGCCCTCCTGGCGCTCGAGCTGCGCCAGGGCTAGCTGCGCTTGACTATCCCTTCACCAGCCCGACGTGGTTGCCTTCGAGGTCGGCGAACATGGCCATCGTGACCGCGCCGGGGATCTCCGTCGGCGGCATGAGCGTGCGCGCGCCGAGGCGCTCGGCCTTGTCCAGGTAGCCCTGCAGGTCGTCGACCTGGACGAAGAACACGACCCGGTTGGCATCCTGCGTCGGCCCGATGCCGCCGTTGATGCCGCCGTCGCCGCCCGTGTTCACCAGGCCGTAGTTCCAGGGATTGTTAGCGTCGATCTGCCAGTCGAACAGCTCGCCGTAGAAGCGCTGCGTCTTCGCCGGGTCCTTCGCGTCGATCTGCCAGTGTACGACCGGTCGGCCCATGCCATCCTCCTCGCGCGAGCGCCACCGCATCCGCTGGCGGCGCGCGGCCATCGGCTGCCCGCGACGACCGCCGAGTGCCACGCTACGGCAGACCAGCCCCGACCGCAACTAACAGTCCCGTGACGCGAGCGCGTTCGACGCCCTGGGCAGTCATCGGACAGGCGACCGCGCTATCATAGTCTCATGGTGGCTTGCAGGGCCCAGGACCAGCACGATGGAGAGCAACGTGGCTATCGAGACCAATGCTGCCGCAGCCGCGGCCCGCCTGGCCAAGCTGCGTGATGATCCCACGGTGATAGTTCATCGGCCCAAAGTCCGAGTTCCCTTCGAGCCGGCCATTCGGGTCGAGGGTCCGGTGAACCCGCGCGTCCTGCTCGGGCGCGACGACGAGGAAGACGCGGTGGCGGAGCAATCCGCCGACGAATGATCGCCGACCCCCTCCCATCCGATATCTACCTCCGACACCGTCCATGTGGCAACCGCCATCGAGAACGGCCTGGAGCACTTTGCCACCGTGGATCGCGAATTCCGCCAGATCCAGACGCCACGCCTCTGGCTGGTGCGGGAATGACCCAGCGAGCTGCTACCGGACCGGGTCGGCGCCGCTCGCGCGCCGTGAACACGCGGTAAGGTCCGGGGCCCTCAGCTCGCGCCCGGTCGGCTTCTCGCGCTGGGGCGAGCACTGGACCATCCACGGACACCGTTCAGCTCCCCAGCATGAACCTCGTCGAGACCTTGCCACGGCGCCACCGACGCGCTACAACCGCGGAATGATCGAGGCAACTGTGCCGCTGCCGCCCTCGCTCTAGGCGCTGGTTCCGACTCCGGTCCGAGGGCCACTGTTAGAGTAGTAGGCGACGAGGCTTCGTCTGGAGAAGGTGCGCTGCCAGCCTTACGGCCGTCCAAGAATACCGTCTGCGGGGTGAGGGAATAGGAGGGGCTCACATGTGTAGGCAGGGTACCCGGCCGAGCGGCTGGGCAAAATCGCTGGCGGCCCTGACGGTCCTACTAACAGTGCTGGCGGCCGGCTGCGCTGCGCCCGCGGCGCCCACCTCCCGCGATGCCCCGCCGCGGCGGGATGTCCCCAGTGCGGCAGCGACAGCCGGCGCCACGGAGTCTAGTGCGCCCGCGGGCACGGCTGTTCAGGCAGGAGAGTCCCGCGCGGCGCTGCCGGGCCCCCTGTCCACCCCCCTGAAGGTCCGGTTGGGCAGCAACGACTCGGTGTCCAACGCACCGATCTATATCGCCTTTGAGCGCGGCTACTTCACCGAGCTGGGCCTCGAGGTCGAGGACATCCGCTTCGACGCCGCCACCCGCATGATGGCGCCGCTCGCCGCCGGCCAGCTCGACGTGGTCCCGGCAGCGATCACAGCCGGCATCTTCAACGCCTTCGCTCGCGACATCGACGTACGGATGGTCGCCGACCGGGGCTTGATGGCGCCCGGCTACGGTATCTTCGGCGTGGTGGCACGCCAGGACCTGTGGGACAGCGGGGCGATCCGTACGCTCGCCGACCTGCGCGGGCGGAAAGTGGGCGTTGCCGGCTTCGAGGCCGGCAGCAGTTTCACGATCACGCTGGGCCGCGGCCTCGAGGCCCAGGGCATGAGCCTCGCGGATCTTGACATCGTGGACTTACCCTATCCTGAGACCAATGCCGCGCTAGCCAACCGCTCCGTCGAGGCGGCGGTGCAGCTCGAACCACTGCTCTCGCTGGGGGTCGCGAGCGGCCTGTTCAGCGTCGTGAAGCGCGCCGACGAGCTATACCCCAACCAGCAGAATAGCTGGCTCCTCTACGCGGCAGACTTCGCTCGCAATCAATCGGAGGCCGGACGGCGCTTCATGGTCGCCTACCTGCGCGGCGCGCGGGACTATAACGATGCCTTCGTCAAGGACGTGGGACGGGACGAGATAGTCGCCATCCTGGCGCGTCACACGCCAGTGAAGGACGTGAACGTCTACCGTCAGATGGTGCCCGCCTACATCAATCCGAACGGCTATCTGAACACCAGCACCCTGGTCGACGACCAGGACTGGTTCGCCGCTCGCGGGTACATCCCCCAGAAAGTGGACGTCATGGCGCTCATCGATCACCAGTTCGTGGACTACGCGCTGAGCGTCCTCGGCGAGTACCGCTGAAGCACCCTGCTCCGGTCAGGACCCGCGCGGCGACCAGCGTCACCTGCGAATCGACGCTGCTCGTGCGCCGCGAACACTCGATGGGTTCGGGGCACTCAGCTCGCGGACCAGCCGATGGCCTCGGCGATGGCGAGGGTGCGGCGGGCGCGCTCTACGATCGGGCGGTCGATGAGCTGGCCGCCGAAGGCGATCGAGCCGTCCCCGCGCGCCATGGCCGCCTCGAACGCCTCGACCACGCGGCGCGCGTAGTCGATCTCGCCCTCGGTGGGACTGAAGGCGGCGTTGATCGTGTCGATCTGGCCCGGATGGATGAGCGACTTGCCGGTGAAGCCGAGGCGGCGCGCCCGCAGGCAGTCGACTCGGAGCCCCTCGGCGTCCTGGATGTCTGGCCACACGCCGTCGATCGACTGGACGTTGGCCGCCGCCGCTGCCGTCACCAGCGCCGAGCGAGCGTAGATCAGCTCGCTCGCCTCGCCCTCGCGGTGGGTGGGCAGGCCCAGCTCGAGGCCGAAATCCTCGGCGCCGAACATCAGTGCTGCCACGCGCGGGCTGGCGCTGGCGATGGCCAGGGCGTTCAGCAGGCCCCGCGGGCTCTCGATCGCCACAATGTAGCGCAGGCTGCCCGCCGCGAGCCCGGCCGCCGCCTCACGCGGCGCCAGGAGCGCGTCCACCTGCTGGATCTGCTCGGGGTAATCGACCTTGGGCAAGCAGAGGCCGTCGACCCCAGGCCGCACCACCGCGTCGAGGTCCGGCTCCAGGCGATCGCTGCCGATGCCATTCACCCGCACGTAGCGCAGCGCCTCGCCGGGCTGGCGCGGGCGCGTCAGCGTCTGGCCCAGCAGCTCGCGCCCAACCGACTTCTCGGCCGGCGGCACGCCGTCCTCCAGATCGAACAGGAACACGTCGGCCGGCAGGCCGCCGAGCGCCTTGTCGATGAAACGCTGCCGGTGGCCCGGCACGAACATCGCCGAGCGCATGAACTCCATAGCGGCTCCAGTGATGAGTGATGAGTGATGAGTGATGAGTCGAGCCCCACTCATGACTCATCACTCATGACTCATCACTCGGATCAGGGGTTCCAGGGCTGCGTCGCTTGCTGCAGCCCGCCGATCGTCGTGCCCCAGGGCGTGCCGTTCCAGGCCGCCGCGCCGCTGCCGTTATACCAGTACGGGTTGCGGCTCGAGGTCGACGGCACGTACTGCGGGCCGGTGTAGAACCACTCGTAGCCCTCGACGTCGGCCGCCGGGGTAAACGAGGCGATCACCATCGCGTCGAGCATTCGCTGCTCGTTTTCGGGCAGACTGTTGCGGAACTCGCCGAGCTTCTGCGCGAACGCCTGGCGCTCTTCCACGCTCGGCAACTGGGCTTGCTCAGACATGACGCACCTCCCGGTGTAGCGGTCAGCTTTCAGCCGTCAGCAATCAGCCGATGGCATCTTGATCCTTATGATCGCACAAGCAGCCGACCACGCCCATTTTTTGCGGCTGACGGCTGAAAGCTGACCGCTGACGGCTAGTACGACCGAGGTAGGCCCAGCACGTGCTGGCCGAGGTAGGCCAGCACGAGGTTGTTGTTGACCGGCGCGACGCTGAGCAGGCGCGTCTCGCGGAACTTGCGCTCGACGTCGTACTCGGCCGCGAAGCCGTAGCCGCCGTGGGTGTTCAGGCAGGCGTTGGCGGCTTCCCAGGCGGCCTCCGAGGCGAGCAGCTTCGCCATGTTCGCCTCGGCGCCGCAGCGCTCGCCGCGGTCGAACTTGCTGGCCGCCTGATAGCGCACCAGGTCGGCCGCCTCGATGTTCGCATAGGCCCGGGCGATCGGGAACTGGACGCCCTGGTTCGCGCCGATCGGCCGGCCGAACACCTCGCGCTCGTTGGCGTAGCTCACGGCGCGGTCGACGAACCAGCGCCCGTCGCCGATCGCCTCGGCGGCGATGAGGATCCGCTCGGCGTTCCAGCCGTCGATGATGTAGCGGAAGCCCATCCCCTCCTCGCCGATCAGGTTCTCGGCGGGTATTTCCAGGTCGTCGAAGAACAGCTCGTTGGAGTGGTGGTTGATCATCAGCTCCAGCGGCCGCACGTCCAGGTGGCCGTTGGTGCTCCGCAGGTCGACGATGAAGCAGCTCAGCCCGCGCGTCTTGTCCGTGAGCTGGTCGTAGGGCGTGGTGCGGGCGAGCAGGAGCATTAGGTCGGACTGCTGCA
>Ga0070741_10019316_pt1 | contig 10904 bp, 16 predicted proteins | sample Coa_R1_4_FD_66440 | JGI IMG/M metagenome (GOLD analysis project Ga0070741, IMG submission 66440) | Surface soil microbial communities from Centralia Pennsylvania, which are recovering from an underground coalmine fire - Coalmine... | ecosystem: Environmental > Terrestrial > Soil > Unclassified ...
CGACCGTTTGAATACTAATTGCAACACCGATCAAATAAGTCTTTAATTGCGTGATGTTTGGATTAGGCTTCTCGACCTCGGCGCGGCTATCATCTACGAGTTCAATAACTTCCTCTTTTGCAAAACCTGATAAATCCCCTCCACTCTCAAGGTATTTCTTTATATCGTCAAGAGCTTGCAGTAATGCTTCCTGGTCATCGGCTATTTTTGAGTCTAACATGCGTTGCTCTCAATATGAGATTCTCATAGAAAATTCTAACACAGTAAGCAATGAAACTTAAGCCTCCTGTGCGGCACTTGTTGTTTTTATATTCATAGGTATAATTCTATTTTTTACAACCGGGGCGTAGCGCAGATGGGAGCGCGCGGCGCTTGGGACGCCGAGGTCGGAGGTTCAAATCCTCTCGCCCCGACCACTAAGTTATGTATATCATTAGATATCATTGACATATATGAAAACATAAGATAAGCTGTCTACCAACTGTCTACCCAAAGGAGACCACTATGGCTTATCTTGTGATGAAACATGGAGCATATTATGCAGTAGTAAAACAGGGTATAAAAAAACACTGGATACGGCTGGGCAAGCTAACAAAAAGGTCAGCTCAGAAAGCCCTACAAAGGCTAGAGCTAGATAATATAAAGCTCCCTGAGACTACAAAAACCCTTCCAATGTTTGCACAAGAGTATCTACAATATGCCAATACAGAGAAAGCACTGTCTACGTGGAAAAGAGAGCAAAGAGCTTACAGGGCTATACTTGCATTCTTTAATAACATTGCCCTACATCATATTACGGAGCACCACATAGACCAATACAAGGCACACAGAAAGGCTCAGGGATTATCCAACAAGGGTATCAATAGGGAGCTAGAAGTGTTAAGACATAGCTTACATAAAGCTCAAGCCTGGGGATACATAACTAGGATACCACAAGTAAAAAAGCTTACTGTGCCCACAAAGCCAAGGCGCTTTCTTACAATAGAGGAAGTAACACTCTTACTCAAGAAAGCTCCCCTGTGGGCAAAGACAATGATTACTTTTATGGTTTACACAGGGGCTAGAAGAGGAGAGATGTTTAATCTTAAGTGGACTGATATAGACCTTGAGCATCAGACTGTTACTCTACATGCAACCAAAACCCATAACTTTAGAATTATAAGGATGACACAGCCACTAAGACAGATGCTAGAATGGATGTATACATACTATGTATCTCCATCCAATAGAGTAACCAAGAGACAACCCCACCAGAAGACCTATGTATTCTGTAATCCAAATGGAAAGAAATTGAATGACATAAGACATGCAATGCAGAGTGCATGTCTTATGTCTGGATTAGAGGGAGTAACACCCCACACCCTACGTCATACATTTGCCTCACATTTGGTTATGCAGGGCGTGGATTTGCCTACTGTGCAATACCTACTGGGGCATAAAAACCTTGAGACTACATCTATCTATATACATTTGATGCAGTCTCATACCAATAAAGCAATAGATATACTGCCATACTCAGTCCCTATAGAATCCTTACTACCTGAGCTATCACCAGAAACCCATAAGCAACATAAATAGAGGGTCTCAAGTGCTCATGTAAAAACAAAAATGAGCTTATAATCCTCAGAGTAAGATTACAAAAAGAAAACACTATGAAAGCATTAACATAGAAATCTATACCTGATACCATTTTATATATAACATAATTCATCAGTATAGCTGGTATCAATACATAAGGTAGTAGGCTTATATACCCAGCATGGTGCTTACGGAATAAAAGCTCCATCCCTATTGCTAGCAATGAGCCAATAAATCCCCATAAGTATGCCATTAGTTTAATCCACTGACTATAGATGGTGTATCCTCTGTTTTGTGCACAAACATACTATAGTGCTCTTTTACCCAGTCTGTGCTCATATCTATAACATAGGCATCAGGATTAGTATTCTTTATCTCAATTACATAGTTTTCATACTCTTGTGGAGATTCTACCTGTTTGTATGTAAATACATGCCCTACTGAGGAAAGAGATAGGGTGTTTATGCGTTGCCAAAGACTAGTCTCTATCATCCCAGCAACCCTCTTATCCCACCCATCAGCAATGTAACACTTAGCCCTCCCCAGTGCTACCAAGCTAGTCATCAAATAGCCAGGCACAGACATAAGATTAGCTGGTGTTACCTTCAAAAATGCTCCCAAGACAATGTTTACATCCGCGTGCTCTGCTACATCTGGGGGCAAACTAAAAAAGTCAGCTAATGCTGTAATATGAGACAGCTTACCTACAAACACAATTGGGGTATCCCTTGTTATCTTTTGTGTATCCATTGTTTTTTACCTCCCTGTTTTAATCTTGTTTAATACAGATACAACTGTATTTTCTTTTTTATTAATCTTTTGTCTTACCTCTTGAATAATAGGATAAATGTCATCACTAGTGCTCTCTCCAAAGATAACAATACTATGTTGACCTGGGAAGATTGTGTTACCATACTTAACATAATCTATCTGTTGCATAATGTTTATTATCTGTGCTGGAGTAAAATCATAGTGAATATACAAAAGTGATGGAGGGCTATCCTTTGCGTATGTAAACACTGTATAAAACATATTCTCAATAGACTGATGATATGCAAAGCGTATAGCAGCTTCTTGTGTCATATATTCACTTGCCTTGTGCTCTAACCATGTATAGAATGCAAATGGAGCATCCACAAATCTATACAGTGCCAACTTCGTCCAGTTAGAGAGCACAAGGCTAACTAGTTTACCCATAAGGGTAAGCCTAGTATCAGCAAAGAAAGTGCCCTCTATCAAACGCTTACTGGAGGATTCCCTGCTTAGTAAACATATAACCCCTAGGTGTAACAGTATCCTCATGTAATCCATTTATACATCACTCCTTTGCTGATATGAGAGCAGGCTCTCTAGTGCTGTAACTGGGTGTTCAGGGTAATAGGTTAGTTTTCTATTCTCTCTGAAAGCAAACACTAGATACATCCCATATTTCACTCGTGCGTTATACATAGCCCGCTGCATTGTCTGCTTACTCATATATTTATTTTTACATTGCACTCCTACCCAAGCCTGATTACTACTAGTTGTGCCACAAAGGATAATGTCAGCAATGCCACGACTGCCCGCTGCCCTGGTCATGTATACTTGTTTAAGACCCCCAGCAAGTTTTAATTTGAGGGCTATGTCCTGCATAACCTGTCTCTCAAACCTGTATCCTTTCATGTAGGCACTATTAGGCATTGTTAACATCCTCCCAAAGAATCTCAGGCTGTAACACAGTGGACTTTTTCACTAGTGTCCACTCATACCGTTGCCATCCCTCATCCCCCACAAGACGTTTAAGAGATATATGAGTCTCATAGTTAAAGGGTATGCGGACATCAGACCATCTGTTACCATCTAGTAGGTCAATTAGAATGTAATATTGTCTAATCTCCCCCCCTATTTCCTCACCAATGCGTCCTACAATGTAATAACGTATTATGTCATCCCGCTCAGCCCGCACAATATCACCAGGTTCAACCATTATGGTTTTGTCTTGCATCATGCCTAGCTTTGTCTCACACTGCTCTAGGCGCTCTAGTATATGTTTAATTATATCAGTTTGTTTAAGTATGTCAGAGTAATGCATTGCTTTAGTCCTCCAATGTAGGTTTATTTTGTTCACATGCCCGCACAAATGGACATTGTTTACATCTATACTTAGGCACATCATCCGTTAATGCAGGCAAGGTTTTTGTTTCTATAGCATCAATCAGCATATCTACTCTTGCATCAAGATATGCTTTGTAAACATCATAGTCTACCTTCTGTCTACTCAGTTTCCTGAAGGGGACATCCACACTTATGACTGTAGGCTTTGTGGCAAAGTTACCACGTTTGCAATACTTTAGTATCCCGTATGGCACTGATAGACCTTGCATCTTTGCATAATGAATCCACAAGAGCAGCTGTCTTAAGTGCTCTTCATGGTATGTAAATCCCTTATACCACTCATAGAGGTCAGTAGATTTTACCTCTATGGGTATATAATAAGACTGTCCATCTATAGTAAACTCTTTTACAAAGTCTGTTGTAGCAGCTAAAACAACATTCCCTATGGGATGAGTAAGGTGTATAGGAAAGCTATTTTGCTCTTTGTGTAGAATGCCAGGCATCCTCAAGAGAGCCTTGCCTACCTCATCCTCAAAGAAAAACCCCAGATAGATATAGCGTCTGGCATCATCACCTAAAGCCTCAGTAGATTGCTCTTTTAGTTTCTGTGTAAAATAGTTGTAATAAGCCTGTCTTGAACACAGAGCAAATGTGCCACTGCCAACCACTTGCTCACTGTTACGCTCTCTCCATTCAGCAGACTTGCACTCAATAGTCTCTTTGAGCACATTCTGCATCTCCTCATGAAGAGAAGACAGGAATACTTCAGGGTCTCTAATTAAGGACTTGACAGACGGTATAACAGTGTTTATATTATTTGTCATTGTGTTATCCCTTGTTTTACCCTGTCAGACACTTGCCATGCCTGACAGGGTTTTTTTTTATTGTGCTACTTCAACAGCCTCATTGCTTACAGTGTCTCCAAACTTTGCAGCAATGGCATCTAGCAAGGTATTCTTTACCTCACCCATGCCAGATGTAAAGCTGGCAACTGTGGGTAAAATAAAGCCTAACAGTGTAATGCGAGTCACTATCTCAGACCAGTAGGCAATCTCTTCAGGAGTAAACACCTCCCCATAAGCCGCCTCTAGAGCCTCTTCAGCCTGAGCATGTATCTGTTGTGTTACATCTACAATGGGATAGATTCCATCACGGGGAGTCTGTGCTACGAGCCTTACCCCATTGTTAAAGAGCATAGCAGCATCACCCTGTTTTATGTGTATAATGTTACTCATTCTGCACCTCCATCAGTTATTTCAGCAGAAACATCTGCACCCTCATCAGTCTCATCAGTATTATCAGGCTCATCAGACTCATCAGGGTCTAATTTAAAATACATAACCATATCAGGAGAAGAGGGGTCATCTTCATCTTTGAAGTCATTAGAATACACCCTAACAGCAACCTTCTTACCTTGTGTAAGCATCACCAGTGCTCTCTCCAGGGCATAGGGAGCATCTGTCTCAGGAGAAAATGTAAAGCTAATGCTATCTCCCCCCTGTTTGGTTTTGCCTATCCATCCCCCACTAACACGCACCCTCTCAGTGTTATCAACTGGCTTAGGCTTAGGTTTTTTAAACTTAGACTTTTTGAAAAACTTTGTAGAAGCCCCCATAGCTTGTTTTATGTTGGGCTTCTTTGTGTATTTGTGAAACCTCATTGTGTTATCCCTCCTATTAAAAGTATATTATATGTATAATATAAACCAAGTATACATTTTGTCAAGAGTAAACAGAAAAATTTTTTTAGAATGTAAACAATGGCTCATTAATCTGTAATCTTTTAATCTTTAATCTGAAATGGAGAGCGGCAAATGCCTTGGTTACCTATGGTTGCACCAACACAAGTGCATCCAACAGAGCAATCTGTTATCCACTGACAAAAGCCTCCACAACCAAAACACATGGCTGGTTTGGGCTTTGCTCCTAGAAGGCATAAGCTAACAAAGAGTAAAACTAAGATAATAAATAGCTTGATAGATTTACTTCCATGTTTTACCATGCTCTTTTACCTCCAAGGGTTGTTGTAATGTAATGCCATATCCAAAGATGTCTGGAATAATACTGCTAGTGTTTAATTCTGTCAATATGTTTTTTACTTTTGTTAGCTCTGGCTTGTAGACATCTAATTCAATTGCATCGTGAAACAGTAACCAGATATGAGATACCAGTTTTTCCTCTTTGAGTCTCTTATGCACCCATAAGGCTCTTTGTGAATTGAGGTCATTGCTTAGAGACTGGATTGGATAGTTTACAATCTGAGTGGGATTAAGTCTGTATCCACGCCTCCCAAATGGAGAGGCAATATATCCATGCTCTTCAGCAAAGGCTAAAAGACTCTGTTGATATTTCTCTATGCCTAGCTTTGCCATTGTCTTCTTAAATTTGTTTACAATATCTGAAGCCTCTTGATGTGTCTTACCCAGTGTAACAAGCTCAGCAATAAGCCTGTTATCACTTGCACCATAGACATAAGCAAAGTTTAGTGTCTTTGCGTCCTTTCTGTCTATGCCAGCTAAGTTAGATACAAGAGAGTGCATATCAACCCCCTCTTTGTATGCCTTTATGAGTGCCTTGCTCTGAGACAAGTAGGCAAGGTCTCTTAGTTCACTCTGTGAGGCATCACAACTTACAAGTAATCCATCCTCACCATACACACTAGAAAACATATCCCTGAGACTATTATCAATGTTTAACAGGGTAGGGTTAGAGCTTGTAAGCCTTCCAGTGTTTGACCCAGCAATATGCAGATTAATGTGTATGATGCCATCTGTATCAGCATACTTAGGTAAACTCTGTAGATACCGAGTAACAAGTGTATTTAGTCTTCTGTATGCAAGAATACTTCTTGTAAAATCTGTATCCAATGCAGCCAAGATAGACTCACCACTGCTATCTACCTTGTGCCCAAACTCCCTTAGCTTAGACAATACCTGTGTGGGTGAGCCTGCATTTATACCATACGTTAGCTCAATCTCTTGTCTTATAACATCTAGCTGAGACTGAGCGTTGAGTTGATGCTTTCTTACATTGTCCATATCTAGCTTGATACCACCATGCTTTATCTCAGCCACAAGAGGGATAAGGCTTAGGTCTATGCCTCTAGCTAGAGACATTGCTGCATACTCTTCAGCAAAGTCTTCTTGCAGCTTATGATATAAGAGCAAGCTAGCATAAGCATCCCCAGCGGTGCGTCTAAGTAATACATCGTTTGGAGAGGTGTAATCTACGGTCTCAGATTGCTTAAATCTCTCCATGAGCAAAAAGTTGTAGGCTAGAGTCTCAAGTGATTTATCTAGCATCTCAGGGGCTAATTCCCTGGTTAGCACAAGTGTATCTACAAACCTACACCTAGGTTGTATACCTACCTTCATAGCCTGCACAATGTCTTCTACAATGTTATGACCTACAATTGTTTTATTCTCTGAAAGAAATAGGTCTCTTACTGTGTGTAGGTTACCATCAAGTGGTAGACCCCAAGCTTGTGTACCAGTGGCTAGCCCTACACTGTGTGCCTTTGCACTCCACCCTAGGCTGCCATCCCATTCAAAGTCTAATCCTACAACATCAGCGTTAATACTAGGTGCTCCATCACATAGAGGCACACGCTCAAGGGTGTCATCTAGTGCAGCCCTAACTCTTGTAAGGGCTAAATCAGATGTATCTATAGATGAGGCATACTCAAACTCAGTGATACCAATCTCGCGCAAAGCCTGTTTTGCACTGTTACCTATTGCAAGAATTACAGTAGGGTGCAGTCTTTCTATATCCTGTTTTAAGAATGTGCTACACTGTCTTATCTCAAATGTCCTAGGAGTCTCTTGAGACCAACAACGGACAGCATACCCTAGCTCTACCCAAACATCTGAAAACATTTCTTTTAATACTGCAATAAACCCCTCTGTCTTACCTACACAAGAGTTATGCAGTGTATCCGCTTCACGGGATGGCATATCAAGTAATACAAAAAGAGTTTTACTAGATGCACCCTCAGATACAGGAATAGAAGGCATCTTGTATGTCTTACACTGTAAAAACAACTGACAACATAAGCATGGCTCAGCATAGCCCTTATGAGTTTTTCTTATCTCTTTCAAATATATTCTTTTCATGGTTAAACATATAAGAAAGCTCTTCCCCTGTTATCTCAGTAGGTTTTTTATTACTATCTATAAGGACAGCATCTATGCCATGTAACCATAGTCTGTTTACCAGGGCTGATGCAGTAAAGACCGCATCAGGGTCAAAGTAGACATAGCATGTTGAAGACACCAGATATGAAAACAAGCTTTCATCCCGTAGGTGTGTCCCAAGTAGAGCTATACCTGCTAACCCAGTCTTCTTGTATAGAGACAGCCCATCAAACACAGATTCCACAATCCAAAGCTTAGACATAAAGAGACTAGGAAATATACAGCTATATCGTGGTATCTGTTGATAAGCAATTGTAAAATACTTTGTCTGTGTGCCCCATGTTCTCACTAGAGCACCAGCAGCAATGCCATAAATGTCATAACAAGGTATATATACCTTGGGTTTAGTTGGATGCCCTTTTATGCCATATTGCCTTGCAAGCTCTGGGGAGATTCCCCTAGCCCGCAACTCCCGCACTATGTGTGTGTTATACCTTGACAGATATCTGTCTATGTTTTCTACTGTCTTGGATGCATTAGTATATACTTTAGTTACACCCCCAAGGGCATTACTATCTTTACCAAACTTATGGCATCCAAAGCAGTAGTATGAGCCATCCTGATATATAGCCAAAGAGGGTTGTGTGTCCTTATGGAATACACACTTTATCATACGCACAACTCTACTCATGCGTACCCTCCAACTGAGTATATTGAGCTATATGTCTCTTCTTGTTTTTTATGGCTACAGCATCAGTGCTTAGCTCTTGCTCTATTCTTTTGTATAGAGCAATAACAAAGCATTCCTGACAGCATACATCCATGCGTAATGCTCTAACAAAGCTATATGTGCCCTTGCCAAGCCCTAGCTCAAGAGCAATGTTATTTAGTGTAATAGAGCCAGCCTCTTGAGGCTCTATCTCCCTTCCACAACCATCACAATAGATTAATTCCTTTCTCATTGTGTTATCCCCCTTTAGTTTTGTAACTAAGCATAGATTATAAACCCATTGAAGACCCCCAGTATGGTCTAAACTGCACAAACTCACCCCCTTTCACTGTAGAGTGCACGGGTAAAAGGGAGTAATCCCAGACAATGCCATCATTGAGCCTTTCTACCACATTGTATACAAATGCACTGTCTCCCATAATGTGCACAATGTGCAATCCATCTGGGTCTGCATTGTTTTCTTTTAAGAATGTTTCTATCTTTTCTATGGTTTCATAGGCTAGTTTGCCTACCTCATGACAGCTCCACTCAGGGTCTATCTCAGGGAAAGGCATATCAATATAGACAATTTGTAGGGATATATCCTCTTTGTTATACTCCCTAACAAATGTATTCCTTGCCTGTAGATGTTTTGCATCCCATGTGGACATAGAATGCTTACCAATATTTATAAAGAATACTTTCATAGTTATCCCCCTTCGCCCCGCTAAAGCGGGATGAATGTTAAAATAGAATAAAAAGATTACATTGTCTCATAGTATAGATTTGCAAAGTCTACATAGACTGTTTGCACATCTAATGTTTGCCACCTCCTCGCTTTAAATGTTACACAATTACGCTCCCATGTATGCATTTGTCCTCCAAAGGCAAGACAAAGGTCTACATGTGCAAGCGTTGCTGACTTTAGCTCAAGCAAATCCTGTGTTACAGGGTATTCAGACAGACGGTTTAGTTGCCATGCTGAGATAACCAGGATGTTAGAATCCGAGGCAACCCGCTTTAGCTCTCTAACGTTTGCCTCCAATTCCCCCCTCTTCTGGTCTTGCTTAGGTGCATCCATCACCATAGCATAATCCACAAGTAGGACATCTGGCTTCACAGCATTAACATCTATCTCAATCTGTTGAATACTAGCTTGAGAGTATACAGCACAATGAAACTCAGGCATTTCTTTTGCCTGAGATAGTTTTCTCTTTAGTTGAGCCTCTGTAAAATCATGTATAGAGATATACAAAGGCTTTAATCCTCTGTTTACACAGTCTCTTGTTATTGCAAGAAGCATAGTAGTCTTACCCATGCCAGGGAAAGCACAAAGTAAAACAAGCTCTCCCTTACTTGCACTATAATTACATATATCAATGATGTCTAATGTAGATGTATCATCACTAAGCTCTGATGTTAGTTTTGCTTTGCTCTGTAAAGTATATTTATTATTACCATTATGAGCAAATTGGCTTAGCTCTAGTAGTTTCTGATGGGGATTAGATTTATTCTTAAGTATATTTCCAATCTTTGTTAACTTTGTAGATGCTTCAATGTCAGCTAATGCAGTCAAGCCAACTGCATCTGAAACAGGTTGTATCTTTGTAAATGTATTCAAAAGAGCACTGGGCACGGTATCAGATAGCATAGCTATTAAATCCTGAGAAGTCAGGTCTACAGGGCATATCATCATCTTTGCTACAATTTCATCATAAGGGGTATCAAGTGTAAGATTGGATAGCATAGACTGTATCTTATCACGGTTAGCTTTTGATAACATATAACCTATTAGGTTTGTGTAAGAGGACATAAAGAAAATATATACATTGTTTTCTATTTGTCAAGTAGACATCTTGTAAACAATTAATACACAAGATGTCTACTCTGTATTTTTATTTTATTTTATCTTATGCTTAGTCATAAATTCATTGTATACATCTTTCCATGTCCTACCTGATAGAATTGCATAGACTGTTGACCTGTTTACCTTTGGAAACACTTTGGTTATTTCACCCCCAGATTTCTTATCAATGAATCGCATAGAAAGAATCTTTAAAACATCCTCTCTAGTAAGCACTTGTGTAGGAGTTTTCTCTGGTTTTAACCTAGGCAATGACAAAGGTTTTACATTGATTTCCAAAGGATTGGGTAGAGATACAGATAGCTTTACAGGGGTATCCTTACCCGATTGCATAGCTATCAATAAGGCTTTAGACACAACATCTTGTGTTAGCTCTATTTCTACTAGCTTAGACATTAGCTTTGTGATACTCATTGTATTCATTCCTTGACTATATTCGGGATTTACAGTGTTTATGTTCATACACTAAATATAAGCACTGTAGAGACATAGTCAAGACACATTATAACACAAAAAAAAAAAAAAAA
>Ga0070741_10019317_pt1 | contig 10902 bp, 6 predicted proteins | sample Coa_R1_4_FD_66440 | JGI IMG/M metagenome (GOLD analysis project Ga0070741, IMG submission 66440) | Surface soil microbial communities from Centralia Pennsylvania, which are recovering from an underground coalmine fire - Coalmine... | ecosystem: Environmental > Terrestrial > Soil > Unclassified ...
TGCGGCTCCCTCGGGGAACACCCCTAACGATCCGGCTCACGCGACCCCTCACGATTCGTTCCGCCGGCTAACGTCACCAGCGGTCGCTCGGGAAGCTCGAGGGCTTCGCCGCACGTTACTGAAGGGGCCGCAGCTCAGGGAAGGCGCCCTCGGGCAGCGGGAACCGATCGACCACCATCATCATGGCCACGACTTGATACGCGCCGAGCGTCCCGACCAGATCGACGATGCCGCGATCGCCGCCGAGAACGGTCCGGGCCGCCTCGAAGGTCGCGTCCGAGACCTGCTTCGACGTCAGCAACTCGTGGCAGAAGTTGTAGACCACCTCCTCGTCGGTCCGCATCTGGACGGGCCGCCGCCCGTCGCGAATCGCGTCGATCACGCCCGGGTGTAGTCCGGCATCCGCCGCCGCGCGCCGATGCACGTACCACGCGTACTCCGCGTTCCACGCCCGCGCGGCCATGATGATGGCGAGCTCGGCGAGCCGTGGCGGCAGGCTCGAGGAGCCGTCGCGCCCAGCGAAGCGCGCGTACGCGATGGTCTTCTGCATCAGGTCGGCAAATCCGGGGCTCGCCAGCATGACGCCGAGCGATCCGTCGATGCCACGGCGGGGGCCGCTCAACACGCTCTTGACGAACGCCTTCTGCTCGTCCGTCATCGCGTCGTACGAGGCGGGACGCGCGATCCGGCCGCCGCGCAGCCCGGCGACGGCTCGCCGCAGGTCCTCGATGGCGGGCTCCTGGCGCTCGGCTGCCGGCGTCCCGGTGCCTTCCGGGCGCGCCTGTCCCGCCGCGGTTCCGGCAGCCGCGGCGGCCGACGCCACGATCAGCGCGATCTTCAGCACGGTCCAGCGCATGTCCTGCTCCTTCGCTCGGCCCCTTCTGCCCACCCCGCCGGCACGGGTCCGGCCGGCGGGCGCACCCGCCACGGCCCTCCGACGCCCGGGCTTTCCCGTTCGTTGTACGCTTGCCGAATGATCGATCCGGGCCCCGACCGGCCCGAGCCCCCCGATTCTCGCGCTCCCGTCCAGGCGCCCTGGCTCGCGCCGCGCATCGTCGCGCTGCTCGAGGTCATCCTGTGCTCGGATTATCCAACGCAGGCCGCCCTGACGGCGACGCTCAACGCGCTCGGCTACACCGCCTACGACAGCGGCGAGCTGCGCGTCGGCTTCGTCGTCGCGCTGTCGCTCGTCGATACGGTGCTGCTGCTGGCGCTCATCGTCTTCTTTCTGGTGGCGCACGGGGAGCGGCCTGGAGACGTCTTCTTCGGCAGGCGCCCGATTCGAGGCGAAATCACCCTCGGCCTCCCGCTGATCCTCGTGGCACTCGGCGGCGGCATCGCCATCCTCGCCGCCATCCAGCTGCTCGCTCCCAGCCTACACACCGTCACGCACAATCCGCTGCAGGACCTCGTCCAGCGCCCGCGCGACGCCTGGCTGTTCGCCGTCGTCGTGGTCGTGGCCGGAGGCGTGCGCGAAGAGCTCCAGCGCGCGTTCCTCCTCCACCGCTTCGACCAGTGGCTGGGCGGGCCGGCTGTCGGCGTCGTCGTGGCCAGCATGGCATTCGGCGCGGGACACCTCCTGCAAGGCGTCGATGCAGCCATCACGACCGGGTTGCTGGGCGCGTTTTGGGGCGTGGTCTACCTCCGGCGGCAATCGGCCGTGGCCCCGATCGTCAGCCACTCCGGGTTCAACCTCGTGCAGATCATGCAGTTCCTCCTGATTGGGCGCTGAGGGGGCCACCGCGGCGCTCACAAGGTGAGGGGTCTCTCCCAGTCGCAGGGCTTCAGCGCCGCGGCACGTTCAGGTACGAGATGTCGGCCCGACGGCGCAATCCGGCCACCCACTCGGCAATCAGCTGGCTGCGCTCGGCGCCCGTGAACCGCTGGCCGAGGTAGCTTTCGATTCGCAGCTGGTCGCGTACGAGCTGCTGGAGACGATTCTCGTCCAGCCCAACACGCCGCAGGGCCGCCTCGAAGGCGGCGGCGGATGGAAACCGTCGGCGGATCAGCTGGACGCGTGCCGCCACGGCCTCCGGCGAAGGATCCGGCGGCGCGTAGCGCTCGACTTCGGCGAGGATCAGCTGGCGGTCAATCGCCTGGGAAAGCACCGAGGCGGCGGGATCGCCAGACTCGGCGGCCGCGAGCCCGAAACTCGACACCGCCGCCACATCGCTCTCGGTGATGACGATGCCGTCGACGACGGCGAGGACGCGATCGATGATTTCCGCCGCAGCCGCCTGGGCTGAGAGGACGGCTGCGCACGCCGCCGCGCACAACCACACGCTCACAATCTGCCCAGCAGACACGCAGCCTGTACTCTCCGGATTCGTGAGCATCGAACAGCGCGCAGCCGCTCATCTTACCGCGGCCGTGCGCGGCCCTGCCGGCGATCTCGCGCTTCCACCCCGTCGACGAGCTGACTCCCACCACCTCCGAGCGGCCGGATGCGCCGGCGACTCGCTGTTGTCGGCGTGGACGAGGAAGTTGAGATCGGCGCATCTCGGCCCGAAGGCGCTCGGCCACGCCGCGGTCGAGCGTCAAGGCCGTGCGCATCCCGGGATCAGCCGATGTCGTGGCTTGATGACGTCAAGACGATCCACCCCGCCTGCCGCGCGCGCGGGATTAGAACTTATGCCTTTCGGAAAATTGTGGGCCGAGGGGGCGTGTGGCTGTTTGCGACGAATCCCCGTCCCATTCCCCACCGCGCACACGACGCGGGGTGGGGGCCCCATTGGAGCACGCCGCCGCGGGTGGCACGGAACCGGGGCGGAGCGAGAAGGCGCGGCGGTTCGCCGCTCGGTGGTCTCCCGAGGGGCAGCATGGGGCTCTTCCCCTGATGCCCGCCTGCGAACACCCACACCGCCGCGGGGGGCGGCAGGGTTCCGAGTCTCCACCCCGTCCCGCGCAGACCGCGCGCCGGGGGCCCCGGTCGGAGCCCCGGTTTCCGGCGTGCGGAGCTCGGGGGTCGGAGCAAATGGCCACAGGCCCCGTCTGCGAATTTCCGAACGGCATTGGGATTAGAACGCCTGGCCCAGGCTGATGTGCAGCGCCGTCAGCCCTTCGCGACGGCCGGCGATGATCTCGGGCCGCAGCTTGAATCCGAGGTCGATGCGGATCGGGCCGACCGGGGATCGGTAGCGCACGCCGACGCCGACGGCGGTCCGAAGCTCGCCGAGCGCCAGGTCGGACGTGCGCGCGAACACGTTCCCCGAGTCGATGAACCCGACAGCCTGGATGCTCGGCCACACGGCGGCGCGCAGCTCCGCGTTGAGAATCATCGTGGCGTTGCCGCCGATGGGGAGGCCGTCCTTGTCGAGCGTGGCGGGCGTGCCGAGCGTATCCTGCGAGAAGCCGCGCACGGTTGAGTCGCCGCCGGCGAAGAACCGCTCGCTCGCCGGGAGGTCCTCGATCGTCGCCGCCTGGCCGCCGAGGCCGACGACCTCGCGCGGAAACGGGACGGCCATCCCGAGGCTCGCGTTGCCGGCGAGCACCAGCCGCTGGTGCTGCGGGAGGGTCCGGAAGATCTGCGCGCGCATGAAGGTCTTCGCGAACCCGACCTCTGATCCGATCCGCCGCGCGGCCACCTGCAGGTTGGCGCTCAGGTACTCGCCCGTCGCCGGATCGACCGCATCGTCCCGTGTATCGCGGATGGCGGCGGCCGAGACTGACGACAGACGGACGCCGGGAAACAGGCGGTCGACGAGCCGCTGCTCGTCGGGATTGACCGACTCGTCGAAGACGCGGGTGCGCTGGATCTGATAGCTGGCGCTCAGGCCCACGGTCGGCGTCAGCTTGCGGGTGAGCTCCGCGCTGGCGCCGCGGCGGGCGTAGCTGAAGCTCGTCCGGACCTGCTGCTCGAACGTGCCCGTGACGGTGCCGTTGGTCGCCGGCGATCCGAACAGGCCTGGCTCGCGGTACGTGCCGAGCACGCGGTATTCGGGCACGCTGAACGGTCCGTTCGCGGTCAACTGTCCCCGCTCGTCGAACACCTGCTGCGTGGGCCGCAGATGGAGCGCCATGCTGGTGAACAGGCTGACCGAGCGGTTCTTCCCGAACAGATTGCGCCGCGAGATCTCGAACGTGCCTCGGGGTGCGACGTCGAGGCGGTCGGAGGTCTCCTCGAGGCCCGTGCGAATCACGCGCACGCGGCCCTCGAGGCCGGCCCCGTACACGATCGTGGTGGAGGGCGACTCCTCGACGACGACGAGCAGGTCGCGCCGCGCGGGGTCGCCGTGGCTGAGCTCGGAGATCTGAATTCTCCGAAAGAGCCCGAGCGCGGCCAGACGGCGTCGGCCCTCGATCTTCGCCGGCTCGCTGAGTGGGTCACCGGGCCTGAACGGCAGCGCCCGCTCGATCACGGCCGTGCCGGTCCGCACGTTGCCGACGATGAGCACATGGTCGATGACGGTGCGTGGCCCCTCACGGATCATAAACAGCGCCTCGGCGCGCGTGCGGTCCGCGCTGAACCGGGGGGCCGCCTCGACGACGGCGGCGAGGTAGCCGCGATTGGCGTACTGCTGCTGGATTGACTCGCGATCGAGGACCAGCTGCGTCTCGACATACGGGCCGCCGGGCCTGAGGCCGAGGCCGGCGCGCAGCTCCGGCTCGGGCACCGCGGCAGCGCCCTGAATCTGGACGGCCGAGACGACGGTGCGGGGTCCCTCGGCGATGTCGATCTCGACGCGCAGCGGCACCGCGGTGCGGTCGGCTCCGGCGGCCGCGCCGTTCGGGTCGGCCGCTGCGGGCTCCACGTACGGCCGCACCTTCGCCTCGGTGAAGCCCCGCCGCCGGTAGGCGTCCTCGATCGCCGCGACGTCGGCGTCGAGCGTCGCTTCCACGAACGGCGCGCCGGCGCGCAGCCGCAGCCCCTGCTGCAGCTCCGCGGCGGAGATCGATTGATTGCCGCCGATGTCGACGGCCGCGACGCGGTACTCCGGGCCGCGCGCGACGTTGAATGTCACCAGCAGCTCGCCGTCCCTGTCGATCCGCGTGTGCGGTGCCCGGGCGTCGCGATAGCCCTGGCCGCGGAGGTATTCCTCGATGCGGTTGGTCGAATCCTCGAGCAGATCCTCGTCGACCGAGCCCTCGCGCTCCACCGGCACGAGCTCGGCGCGGCGGTCGGCCGGCAGCGGATCGCCCCGGAACACGACGCGCACGTGCGGGCCGATCGAGACGGTCAGCGTCAGGTGGGCCGTCCGATCACCGTTGGTGAGCCGCGGCGTCGCGATCACGCGAGCCTCGTAATACCCGGCCTTGCGGCGGTCGGCCACGTAGCGCTCGATGCGGGCGTTCAGCGCCTCGGGCTGATACGGGCGGCCGCGCGCGAGGCCGAGGCGCGCGACGAGCTCGGCCTGCGCCCCCTCTGGCGCACCGACCACGTCGACGTCCCCAATCACGGTCCGCGCGCCCGGGTCGATGGTGAACACGAGCGCCGCGCGGTCGGGCGCGTGCGCGATCTCGGCCTGCGCCTCGATGGCCGGGTGCAGATAGCCGCGCTCCCGCAGGATCTCGCCGACGATCCGCTTCATGTCCTCGACGCGGCCGAGCGAGGGCGACGCGCCGTAGCGATCGACGATCGCCTTGCGCAGATCGGCAGGATCGATGCCGGCGGCGGCCGCTCCGCCCGCGAACTGAATGCTCGTCACGGGATGAACCGGACTGAGCTCGTAGCGCAGGACGACGCGGCCCGTCTCGAGTGCGGCGTCCACCCGCACGTCGTCGAAGCGGCCGAGGCTGAAGAGGTGCGCAATGGTCTCCCGCACGGCGGTCATCGTGAGCGGCTGGCCCGCCGCCGTCTCGATGAAGCGCGCGATCGCCGGGTCGTTCGTCTCCCGGCCTTCGACGACGAGATGGACGGCCGCAATGGGCCGGCCGAGGTAGTCATCGACGGCGGCCCCGGCGAAGGGAGGCACGGCGGCGAAGGCGCAGAGCCAGGCCGCACCGCAGCCGAGCGCCCGCAGGAGGGAGCGCCGCGGCGTCGGCCCGGCGCCTCCAGACCCTCGCTGGCGCAACGGGCGTCTCGTGCGCGTTAGGTGCATCTCAGTCAGTACGAGTGCCTCACCCGGAACTCGAGCGCGTAGGTCTGCGAATCCTCGTTGCGGGAGAGCATCCACGACACGCGATCGCTCGCCTCGTATTCGAGCAGGATGATCTGGTCGTTGATCGACGAGGCCAGGCTGCGCGAGAAGGTCAGGAACACCCGGTCCGAGATCCGCTTGCCGATCGTCAGCCGCGCGGTCGGGTTCAGCCGCGACGAAGGCGCGCCGGAGGTGACGTCGGTCAGGAACGGCGTCAGCTGGAAGGTGTCGACGCCGATCGTCCGCTGCACGATCCGGCCGGCCTCCGTAATCGGCTTGGCGATCGTCTCGGCCGCGCTCGCTGCGAGCAGCTCGTTCTGGCGCTCGGTCGGCTGCAGCGAGCGCAGCTCGACGTCGCCGCTCGGCCGGACGTCGCTGAACAGCAGCGCCAGGATGTCGGCGGCCGGCAGCGGCGGGTCGGCGTTCCACGATGGCACGAGCTTCTGCGGCGGGCCCGTGCCGCCCACAGTGAGTAGGTACGTCTGCCCCGCGACGCGCACGCTGGTTTCCGCTTCGACGTCGAAGAACGGCTCGATGCGGTTGGGGTTGGTGAAATCGACGATCCCCTTCGTCAGGCGGTAGCGCTTGCCCTTGTAGGTCAGCTGTCCCGCCTCGACTTCCACGTGACCGAAGAACACGGGCCGGTCGTACGAGCCCCGCAGCGTCAGCGCCGCGTTCGCCCGAATGCGCCCGAGGTTGTTGTCCATCCGGAGGGTCGAGGGCGCGTTGATCTCGACGTCATAGCGGAGCGGCACGCTCGTCGCCGGCCCCGGCTCGCCGCCGGAGAGCGGGGCGAGCGCGATCGGCCGGCGCAGCGCGAAATCGAGGATCGTCTCCGGCGCCTCGAGCCGCCGCGTGTACACGGCGCTGCGCACGAGGACAGACCCGCCGAGGACCGGCGCCCGGATGTTCCCGCGGAGCGCCAGGTCGGCGTCGATCGTGGAGCGCAGACCCTCGGCCAGCCGCAGCTGGACGCCTTCGCCGCGGACCGTCACGTTCAGCTCGCCGAGCCGATAGCCGTCAATCGCCACGCGTCCCCCGAACTGGACGGCCCCGCCGCCCATCCGGGCCGTCAGCTCGTCGAACCGGATGCCGCGCTGATCGAACGACACGACGCCGTTGATGGCATCGAGCGAGCTCGGCAGCGAGAAATGGCGGATCCGGCCGTCGGTGATCGTCGCGCGCCCCGACACCACCGGGCTGGCGAGCGGGCCGTCTACGGCGGCGCGCAGCACCGCGCGGCCGGCGCCGCGCACGTCCCGGAAGAAGCCCTGGAGGATCCCGAGGTGCGCGTCGCCGTCGGCTCGGAGGGAGATGCGGCGGTCCCGCAGATCGATGTCTCCGCCGATGCGCAGCGCCGTCTCGTCGCCGACCAGCCGCAGGTCGACGATCGCGAGGCGCCGCTCCGCGAGGGCCACCCGGATCGGGTCGGCGTTGCGCAGCACGTAGTCGAACAGCCGCAGCTCCACCGACTCCACGGCGCCGTCGACGAGCACCCGATCGGGGTCGGCGAGGGCCCCGGACACGCGAACCGATCCGCTCGCGACGGCCGAGGCCGCCGGCGACAACTGCGGCACGAACGGGCGGACGTATGGGTCGAGCGCGATGTCGTGGAAGCGGATCGTCAGATCGGAGTCGCCGGCCGGCGTCAGCGCCACGCGCCCGGTGGCGGTGATCGCCAGGCGCGGCGACGCGGCGTCGATCGATCCGCTCAGGTCCGAGCCACGCAGCGCCAGCATCGCCGTCACCACGCCGATCGGCTGCCCGCCGGCGGCCGCGTCGACGACGCGGATCCGGTAGTCGTTGCGCGGCTGGTCAAACGTGGCGCTGCCGCTCGCCGAGAACTCGGCCACGCCCGACAGCGGTACCTGCGGAAACTGCAGGCGCGCGATTCGCCCGACGGGGATGCCGCGGCCGTCGATGTTGAACGAGTAGGTGCCATCCCAGCCGATGAACGCCGCGCCGCCGATCGTCCCGCCGTCCTTGTCGACGCTGATGCCGTCCAGACGCACCCCCGTGCCGTCGAATCGCAGCGATGCCGCCGCGCGGGCGAATGGCTCGCCGTAGGCGACGAACGGCTCGAGCCGCATCGTGCCGAAGCCGACCGGTCGCCGGTACTCCCCGCTCAGGTGGAACTCGCCCGAGAGCGACCCCGCAATCGGATACTCGTCGATGCCGAACGCATGGCGGAGCGAGGTGACGTCGCGCCCCGCCACCCGGATGCGTGCGTCGATCTCGGCCCCGCCGTCCTCACGCGGGAAGCCGAGCGAGAAGAGCCCGTCGACGCGCATCTCCGAGGCACCCGAGACGATCCGGCCGTCATCGACGCGGACGTAATTGTTCTCGACGACGACGTGCGCGCGCCCGTCGCCCCAAAGCGTGTCGAACGCCCGCAGATCTGCGCCCGTGAAGTCGCCCTCGACCGACGGGCTGCCGAACGGCCCGGTCATGACGCCGTCGAACCGCCCCCGCCCCCCGAAAGTGACCGGCCGCCGCGGCGACCCGAAATCGGTCATGATGCCCGCGAGCAGCTCGTCGCTCTCCTGCCAGTCGCGGCTCGTCGCGTGGAAGGCGATGCGGCCCCGGCGCCCCCAGGCTGTCGTCCCCTCGAAGGTCACGTACGTGCGCTCGGTCGCGAAGCGGCCGACCTCGAGCGCCACCTCCTCCGGATCGAAGCGGAACGCGAGCTCGCCGGCGATGGGCAGGTGGAGCGGGAGCGGGACCGGCGCGAAGGGCCCCCATTCGCGCAGCGGCGGGCAGTCGGCCGCACGCGCCGACTCGAGCGAGTCGGTCATCATCAGGGGCGCCCCAGGGGGCGGCTCCACGACGATCCGCCCGCTGCCGCGGTGCTCCGCGAAGCGCCCCGAGGGCCACTCGAGGACGAGGCGATCCGCCGCGGCCGTGCCCGCGAACCGCAGGCCGGGCAGCCGGTAGAAATCGGTCAGCGACGCCAGGTCGATCCCGCTGACGTCGGCGGCAAAGCGCATGAGGGCCGGCGCCGGCCGGCCGAGCGGTTCGATGCTGTAGGTGAATCGGGCCCGGCCGCCGAAGATGCTCGCCTCGCCGTCGGCGAGGTGCAGAAAGGCGGGTGTCCAGTGGAGCCCGCCCCGCACCGACGCAAACCGGTAGCCGTTGACGCCGAACGTCGAGCTCTCGAAGGACCCGGAGAGATCGCGGCCCCCCTTGAAGAGGTGGAACGTGCCCGCGACGTCGGCCTCGCCGGTCACGTCCCACGTCTCGTGCTCGAAGAACAGCCGCCGCATCACGGGCAGCTGCACGTGCGAGGTGAAGCGGTACGACTGCTCGGGCCAGTGGCCCAGATCGACGTCGCCGGTAGCCCAGGTCCTCGCGCCCTCCGTGTCGAGCTCGATCCGGTCCAGGTGGACGAGAGACCCGTCCAGCCGGTAATCGGCCGTCATGTTCGCGGAGAACGGCACGTGATCCTGGATCGCCACCGTGCCGCCCTCAAAGGAGACCTGGCCGTGATAGCCGGGCAGGTTGGTCATGCGGAGGTCGATGTTGCGGGCGACGATGCTCCAGGGCGCCTCGTGATCCTCGTAGGTGAACTGGCCGCGCCAGGCCCGCAGGGACTTGAGCGTCGTCGTGAAGCGCTTCGGCCCCTCCGGCTGATCGCTGCCGCCCGTGAAGTCGACGAAGTTGCTCCCCCACGCCCACTTCTCCACGAGCATCTGCCAGTCGACCATGTCGACCCGGCTGATCGTGATTTCCGGCCGGGTCGGATGCTGCAGCTGGAAGAGCGTGGACCAGTCCAGATCCACTTCGATGTGCCGCGCGGTGAAGAAGGGCCGATCGGTCGGCTCGAGGCCGTCGATCCGGAAGTCGTCGGCGACGATGCGCCCGCTGAACAGCTTGATGCCGAGGCGTCCCAGGTGGATCGGCCGCTTCCAGGCGCGGCTCCCGAAGTCCTCGGCGGCCCGGCGGACCGCGGGGCCGAGATCGACGGTGAGCGAGGTGGCGACAGCGACGGCGAGGATCGCCGCGGCAATTGCGGCCGCGATTCGGGCCAGACGAGCGATCCGCCGCAGCATGAGCGGAACGGTCCTCACGACCGGATTTCGAGCAGCAGTGCGCCGGCCTCCACCGACGCGCCCTCGACCACGTGCACCGCGGCCACCGTGCCCGGACGGCCGGCGCGCAGCTCGTTCTCCATCTTCATCGCCTCGACGACGACCAGCGGCTGGCGGGCGGCGACTGGGTCGCCCGTGCGCACGAGGACGCGGACCACCTTGCCGGGCATGGGCGCCGTGACGTGCTCGGCGCCTTCGGCAGACAGCGCGCCGCCCCGGCGGCGGCGGCCGTTCACGCGGACCGGGACCGGCGCGCCGTCGACGTACACGACCAGCTGGCCCGAGGCCACTGGTGCCACGGCCACCTCGTGGCTGGCGACGGGCGGGTCCAGGCTTTCGTCCCCGGGTCCCTTCGCGCTCACGAGCAGGGAGAGCGACGCTCCCGCCCGCAAGGCGTCGACGCGCCAGACCCGGCCGTCGACCGAGACCAGAAAGCCGTCGTCGCGGCGCTCGACGGCGACGGTCCGCATGCGACCGGCGGCCTCGACTTCGTACCGCACGCTCAGGGCCGGACGACGTCCGCCCGGGCCTGGGCCTTCCAGCCGCCGCGCCACGTGGCGCCCGCCGGCGCCGCCTCGCGGCGCCCGCCGGCCGCGCCGCCCTCGACAAGCGTCTCGAGGACCGCGGCCGCCGCCGCGAGGTCGCCCGCCTGGGGCGGCGGCTCGGCGAAGGGCCGGGCGTCCGGCGCGCGGAGCACGTCGTCGAGATAGCCGGTGTGGTAGCGCCCGGCCACGAAC
>Ga0070741_10019318_pt1 | contig 10901 bp, 10 predicted proteins | sample Coa_R1_4_FD_66440 | JGI IMG/M metagenome (GOLD analysis project Ga0070741, IMG submission 66440) | Surface soil microbial communities from Centralia Pennsylvania, which are recovering from an underground coalmine fire - Coalmine... | ecosystem: Environmental > Terrestrial > Soil > Unclassified ...
AGGCTGTGACGGTCCTGAGCAGACCACTGCAGGGATGAGATCTGTGCTCGCGCCGTCGTCAATGCGCCGTCATCGCGGGCAATCGGCGCAAACCATACGAGCTGCAGCATGGCCAGCGCCGCCACCAGCAGCATGGCTCCTCGCAACTGTCCACGCGTGAGCCGAAGTTCGACCGGTGCGGTCAACGGGAGCGGGCTGCGGCAGATCACGATCCGCCAGTATGGATCGCGTGATCGATGCGCACTCGTGATGGCCATGCCCTATTGGCCAGCAGAGCGTGTGCCAGATGCGCAAGCCGGCATGATTTTGAGGATGATCGGTGTAGGCAAGTCGCTCGGGTCCGAAAACGGCGCACACGTAAGTCGCAAATGTAACGATGCTGAGAATTCCCTAGGGTCGATATACGGAGTCGCCTTGACCGTCTCGCGGACCCGCTGTTATAGTGCGATCAACTCATTGATTTTCCGGCGCGAGTCGGCCCGAACGCGGAGGGAAATGGTGCAGCCCAGTGAAAAAATCTGGATGGACGGCAAGCTCGTCAATTGGGACGACGCGAACGTTCACGTCCTGACGCATTCGCTGCACTACGGCCTCGCGGCGTTCGAAGGGATTCGCTGCTACAAGGGCCAGAACGGCTCGGCGATCTTCCGCTTGCCGGAGCACGTCGACCGGCTCTTCGAATCCACGCATATCGCGATGATGAAGATCCCATACGACAAGAAGCAGGTGGCCGACGCCATCGTCGAAACCGTCCGCGCCAACCGGCTCGAGGCCTGCTACATCCGGCCGCTGGTGTTCATCGGCTACGGTGTGATGGGCGTATATCCGGGCGAGAATCCGATCCGGCTGGCGATCGCCGCGTGGCGATGGGGCACCTACCTCGGCGAAGAGGCGCTCACGAAGGGGATTCGGGCGAAGGTGTCGTCCTTCACGCGGCATCACGTCAACGTGTCGATGACCCGTGCGAAACTGTCCGGTCATTACATCAACAGCATTCTCGCGAAGATCGAAGTGAAGGACGCCGGGATCGATGAAGCGATCCTGCTGGACACCGAAGGCTATGTGGCTGAGGGGACGGGGGAGAATGTCTTCATCGTTCGCAAAGGGCGGCTGATCACCACGCCCCTCACGTCGATCCTCGAAGGGATCACGCGCGCATCCGTCATGCAGCTTGCGCGCGAGCGGAACATCCCCGTGGTCGAGGAGCGGTTCACGCGGGACGCGATGTATACCGCGGATGAGATGTTTCTGACCGGTACCGCCGCGGAGATCGCGCCGGTCCGGGAAGTGGACGGCCGCCGGATCGGCACCGGCGCGCCCGGTCCGATCACGACAGATCTTCAGCGGGCCTTCTTCGCGATCGTGCGCGGCGAAGACCCATCCCACGCGTCCTGGCTGACGCGCGTTTAACCCAACACAGCTCGAACGGAGTTACGGCTTTGCGGGCGCAGGAGTCTGCGCGGGAGTCGAGCTCTTCGGCGCTTCCGAAGCCGGCGCGGCGGACTCGGTCGGGGCGGCGGTGTCTTTCTTGTTGAGATCGATCACGCTCGATGAGAACGTCCGCTCCTTCGCAAGGATAGCGAGGCCGAGCGACGTGATCATGAAGACCACGGCCGCGCCGATCGTCACCTTGCTCAGGAAGGTGCCCGGACCGCGGCTGCCGAACACAGTCTGGCTGGAGCCTCCGAAGGCCGCGCCAATTTCGGCGCCCTTGCCGGCTTGCAGCAGAATCGACGCGATCATGAGAAAGCAGACGAAAACGTGGATAACGACGGTCAGCGTGTACATCAGGCTCCTTGGTGTGACGCGAGGCTGTCCTTCGCGAAGCGCAGAATCTTAGCAAAGCTCTTTGGATCGAGACAAGCCCCGCCGACAAGTGCGCCGGAGACCTCGGCGGCGCCGAGAAAGCCGGCCGCGTTTTCCGCGGTCACGCTGCCGCCGTACAGGATGCGCACCGCTCGGCCGGCGTCGGCCCAGGTGTCCATCAGGAGCTGCCGCAGCGTTCGATGCGCATCGGTGGCCTGAGCCGGGGTGGCGGCCTGGCCGGTCCCGATCGCCCAGACCGGCTCATACGCGATCGTGAGATGGCCCAACGCGGTCGGCTCGATACCGGCAAGGCCGTTGGTGAGCTGCCGCGTAATCACCGCGTTCATCGATCCACAGTCGCGTTCGGCCAGCGTCTCGCCGACGCAGAGAATCGGACGCAAGTCGTGCCGAAGCGCGGCGCGAACCTTGTTATTGATCATCCGATCGTCCTCCCCGAAGAGTCGGCGGCGCTCTGAATGTCCGATGATCACGTAACGGCAGCCCAGGTCCGTCAGCATTGGGGCCGAGATTTCGCCGGTGAACGCGCCGTGATCCTCCCAATGCATGTTCTGCGCAGCCAGGGCATAGGGGGAGCCGGCGATCGCCTGGGACACCGCCGCAAGCGCGGTGAACGGCGGGGCGAGGACCGCCTCGACCGGCGAGGGATCGGCCGCGAGTGCGAGGAGCTCGCGCACCACTGCAACGCCTTCCGAGGCGGTCTTGTGCATTTTCCAGTTGCCGGCGATGAGCGGCGGGCGTGCGGCCAACTACGCGTCTCGATTCGGAAGGGCGGCGAGGCCGGGCAGCTCCTTGCCTTCCAGCAACTGCAATGTCGCGCCGCCGCCTGTGGAAATGAACGACATGCTCTCGGACTCGCCGGCGCGATGCACCGCGAGCGCGGTGTCTCCGCCGCCCACGATCGTCAGCGCATAGGCATTGGAGACGGCGTGCGCGATCGAAAGGGTCCCGCGCGCGAAGGCGTCGCGCTCGAAGACGCCCATCGGGCCGTTCCAGAGAATGGTCTTGGCGTCCTGGACCGCCTCGGAAAAGAGCTTCACCGATGCGGGGCCGATGTCCATCGCCATCCAGCCTTTCGGGATTTCCTGGACCGGCACGATCTTCGTCTCGGCGCCGGGGTCCATGCTCGACGCGACGACGCAGTCCACCGGCAGGTAGAACTTCACGCCGCGCGAGAAGGCATGCTCCTGGACGCCTTTGGCGAAATCCAGCATCTGGTCCTCGACCAGCGACTTGCCGATCTCCAGCCCGAGCGCCTTGATGAACGTAAAGGCCATGCCGCCGCCGATGATGACCTTGTCCACGCGCTTGCCGAGATGCTCGATCATGCCGAGTTTCCCGGACACCTTGGCGCCGCCGAGGATCGCGACGAACGGCCGCATGGGATTCGCCACCGCGCCTTCAAGATATTCAATTTCTTTCTTCATCAGATAGCCGGCGGCCGAGATCTTCACGTATTTCGGGATGCCGACAATCGAGGCGTGCGAGCGGTGCGCGGCGCCGAACGCGTCATTGATGTACACGTCCGCGAGAGACGCGAGCGCCTTCGAAAACGTCTCGTCGTTATCCTCCTCGCCGTCGTGGAACCTGAGATTTTCGAGCAGCAGCACGTCGCCCGGCTTCATTTTGGCGACCATGTTTTGCACGCTCGGGCCGATGCAGTCCGGCGCGAAGAGCACTTCCTTGCCGAGCAGCCGCTGTAGGCGCTTGGCGACCGGCGCGAGGCTGTACCGCGGATCCACGCCTTTGGGGCGCCCCAAGTGCGAGCAGAGGATCACCTTGGCGCCTTCGTCCACGCAGTGATTGATGGTCGGAAGCGTGGAGCGGATGCGCGTATCGTCGGTGATCTGTAGCGCGTCATCCAGCGGGACATTGAAATCGGCCCGGATGATGACCCGCTTATCGCGAAGATCGACTGAATCGATGGTCTGCTTGGTGATGTTCATGTGCGGCCGCGCCCGTCAGCCCTTCTTCGCAATGAATTTGATCAGGTCGCGCACCCGGCACGAGTAGGCCCATTCGTTGTCGTACCAGGCGAAGACCTTCGCCATGCGCTTGTCGAGCACGGTGGTGAGCTGGGCATCGAGCGTGGCGGAATGCGCATCGCCGTTCTGATCGACCGAGACGATCGGCTCCTCCGTGTAGGCCAGGATGCCTTTGAGCGGCCCCTGCGCCGCCTCGCGGAACGCCGCGTTCACCGACGCCTGATCGCAATCGCGCTCGGTCTCCACCGTCAGATCGACGATCGACACGTTCGGCGTCGGCACGCGGATGGCGCTGCCGTCCAGCTTGCCCTTGAGCTGCGGGAGCACGAGATGGATTGCCTTCGCCGCGCCGGTGCTGGTCGGCACCATCGAGAGCGGCGCCGCGCGCGCGCGACGGAGATCCTTGTGGGGCAGGTCCAGGAGCTGCTGATCGTTCGTGTAGGAATGGATCGTCGTCATGATGCCGTGGCGGATGCCGAAGCGCTCCAGCAGGACCTTGGCCACCGGCGCCAGGCAATTCGTCGTACAGGAGGCGTTGCTGATGATCTGATGCTTCGACGGGTCGTACATGTCCTCGTTCACGCCGAGCACGATCGTCACGTCGGGGTCCTTCGCCGGGGCTGAAATGACCACGCGTTTCGCGCCGGCGGAGAGATGCTTGCTCGCGCCTTCTCGATCGGTAAACCGCCCGGTCGATTCGATCACGAGATCGACGCCGAGGTCCTTCCACGGCAGCTCCTTCGGATCCTTGGTCGCGAGGATCTTGATCGATTTGCCGTCGACCAGGAGCCGGTCCTCCTTGGCCTCGATGCGGCGCTGCAGCGTGCCGTGAACCGAATCGTATTTCAGCAGATGTGCGAGCGTCTTGGCATCGGTGAGGTCGTTGACCGCGATGAATTCCAACTCCTTGTCGTCCAGCGAAGCGCGAAGCACGTTCCGCCCGATGCGGCCGAAGCCGTTGATGCCGACCCGTATGGCCATCGAAGATTTTCCTCTGGATGATCGGATGCAGGTGGAGGCAAACAAAAAAGCCGGTTCCGTCGAACCGGCATACGCTGCAAATCTACTCAGGGGTTAGACGGGTTGTCAAGAAGGCGAAGCGGAAGGCGCCACGGCGGGCTCAGAACTGCATGGCCGCATGGACCTCGGTGAGCGTCCGTTCGGACACCTCTTTGGCCCGCCGCGCCCCGTCACGGACGATGTCGTCCACCGTGTCGGCCTGGCCGGCGAGGCGCTTCCGGCCCTCCCAGATCGGCGTCAGCCGCTCGACCATCGCGTCGGCCGCCAATTTCTTGCAGTCGATGCAGCCGATCTCGGCCGTCCGGCATTCGCGATTGACGCGCTCGATGACCGGTACCGGCGAGAAAATTTTGTGGAAGTCGTACACCGGACACACGTCCGGATTCCCCTTATCGGTGCGCCGGACGCGTGCGGGATCGGTCACCATCGTCTTCAGTTTTTGGCGGACCACCGGCTCCGGGTCCGACAGATTGATCGTGTTCCCGTAGCTCTTGCTCATTTTTCGGCCGTCGGTGCCGACCACCTTCGGGAAGTGTGTAAGCTGTTCCTGCGGCTCGGTGAAGACCGATTTGTATAGGCTGTTGAATCGCCGGGCCAGCTCCCGGGTGAGCTCCAGATGCGGCAGCTGGTCCTTGCCGACCGGGACGTAATCGGCTTTGTACAGCAGGATGTCCGCGGCCTGCAGGACGGGATAGCCCAGGAAGCCGTAGGTCGACAGGTCGCGTTCCGCGAGCTGTTCCTGCTTCTCCTTATACGTCGGATTACGCTCGAGCCAGGGAATCGGCACGATCATCGACAGCAGCAGATGCAGCACCGCGTGATCGGGATTGTCCGACTGCACGAAGACCGTCGCCTGTGCGGGGTCGATGCCGGCCGCCAGCCAATCGATCAACATCTCGCGCGTGAACTCGCGGATCCGGCTCGTGTCCTGGTAGTTCGTGGACAGCGCGTGCCAGTCCGCGACAAAAAAGAAACATTCGTGCTGTGCCTGGAGCGTTTTCCAATTCTCAAGCGCGCCCAGGAGATTGCCGAGATGCAGCAGCCCACTTGGCTGCATGCCGCTCAGCACGCGCTTCATTGCAGCACCGTGGCGAGCAAGCCGCCGGCCATGGCATCGACGAGCGTGCCGGTGATCGTCCGGATCAGATGGATCTGCGGATCCAGGATGATCAGCATCAGAATGATCAGCATCCCGTAGGGCTCGAGCCGGCCGAGCGCGAGGGCGGGCTTCGCCGGCAGCGCGCTGGTCAGGATGCGGCCGCCGTCCAGCGGAGGAATCGGGATCAGATTGAATACCATTAAGAGGATGTTGATCAGGACGGAGTACAGCGCCATCGCGGCGATCGGCAAGAGGATCATGCCGGAGAGGTCTCGCCGCGGGAGCTGCCCGGGCTGCGGCGGCCAATTCTCCATGAGCGTTGGATCGACCGACAGGATGCCGGCGAACAGCAGCGCGCTGCCGACGGCAAGCAGGAGGTTCATCGCCGGCCCGGCGGCCGCCACCAGCGCCATGTCCCGGCGCGGATTCCGCAGCAGCCGGGGATCGATCGGGACCGGCTTGGCCCAGCCGATGAAAAATCCGCCGGGAAACAGCAGGCAGATCAGGGGCAGGATGATCGTGCCGAACGGATCGATGTGCGCGGCCGGGTTCAGCGTGAGCCGTCCTTGAAGACGCGCCGTCGGGTCGCCGTGGCGGTTCGCGACCCAACCGTGCGCGTACTCGTGCAGCACCATCGCCAGCAGCAACGGCAGCCCCATATACGAGATCGTATGGAGAATGTGCGTAAGCGAATTCATACGGCTAGTTGAGCTGCATCAGCTTACCATTCTTAATGTACAGGACGTAGAGCCGTTTGTTCAGCGCGCCGCCCGGACCGAACGCCGACGGTCCCGACAGTGTCGGGAGATCGGTGATCTTCGTGAGCTGCTCGCGCACACCTCGGCCATTCGTGGCTCCGCGCCGGATCGCCTCCAGCACCACGCGCGCCGCATCGTAGGCCTGAGCCGCGAACAGGGTCGGATCCGACTGAAAGCGCTTGCGATAGCGCTCGACGAACTCACGGATCGCCGGATCGGGGCTCTCCAGATAAAATCCGTCCACGAACACGCTCCCGTCCAGCGTGCGGTCGGCGAGCCGCGCGAGATCGCGCGTGTTCCACGTGTTGCTTCCCAGCAAGGGAACCTTCACGTCATAGAACAGGAGCTGCGGCGCGATCAGCGCCGCCTCGAGTCCATCGCCCGGCACGAAGACCGCGTCGAAGCCCGGCGTGTACACGATGCGTGTCACGCCTTTGGACGTTTTCGTGGTCGTGGCGGTGCCATACCGTTTGAGATCGGCGTCCTTGAGGCGCCGGATCGGTCCCCCGAAATCGGTATCGCCGCTCTTGTACGATTCGGCCGCGATGACTTCGCCGCCGCGCCGCTGCACTTCAGCGGCGAACAATCGCGAAAGCTCCCGACCGTACGCGGTATCCGGGTGCAGCATGACGAACCGGTGGAAGTGCAATTGCGTCATGGCGTGATCGACGATTCGTTGCGCCTGCAGCCCGTAGGTCAGGGCGGTGCTGAACAGATAGGGGCTGAGGCGATGGACGTCCGAGATCGTCGCCGACGGCGTGATGAATGGCGTTTCGGTCTGGTCGGCCACGCCGGCGACCAGCGCCAGGTTGCGGCTCAGCATCGGTCCGATCACCGTGATCGGCTTGTATTCCGAAATCGTATCGAGCAGCTCCGAGCGCAGCACGGCTTTGTCAGTCTCGCTGTCCACGATCTTCAGGCCGACCGCGGTCGTGCCGAGTGTCTCCTTGCCTCGCTCGATCGCGAGTTGGATGCCGTTGAGCGACTCGAGAGAGACCGCATGCAGCCGGCCGGACATCGGCAGCAGCGCCGCGATCACATGCTGGCTCGCTTTCAGCTTCGCCTGCTGGCCCCTCAAAATGTCGGACGCCGCGCCGGCATACTCGTGGTTCGGAAAGCGGTGTAGAAACAAGCGTGCGTTGCGCTCGGCGAGGTGCTCTTCGCCGCGCGATGCCTGCATCTCGATCAACCGGATCAGCGCCAGGTCTCCGGGAAACTCGGTGGGATACTGATCCCGCAGCTTGAGCAGGCCCTTTTTGTCGAGCTTCTCAATGACGAGATCGCGGACGCGCTGCCGAATTTCACCGCGCTGATCCTCGGGCGCCGCCTCCATCTCTTCAATCCAAGCCTGTACCGCGTGCGGATAATCGCCCTTGGCGATGTGAATCTCGGCGATGATGCGCAGGGCTTGCCGCTTGATGTCGGGCGAGGTCGCCTCGCTTTTGGCTTCCAGCAGGACCGGCAGCGCCGCATCCAGATTGCCGGTCTCACGATACGCGCCCCCGAGGATGAGGCGGGCCTGGGGCGCAAGGTCGGACTCGGGGAATTCGGTCAGGAGCTGATTGAGATAGCCGATCGCTTCGGCGTGCTCCTTGACGTTCAGCAGTGCGTGCGCCATCAACAAGTACGCGTCGTCGCGGTCTTCCGCCTTCGGAGACCCCGCGAGGATATTTTTCAGCGCCGCGATCGCGGCGTCATATTGCTGCGTGTTGATCAGTGCGCGGACATGCTCGAGATTCGTCCGCGGACTCGTCGTGGCCTCCCGCGGACGCTCAGTGCCGGGAATCGCGGGATTGGCCGGCAGTGGCGGCGCGGCGAGGACGGCGAGCGCAGTGAACAGGAACGGGAAAAGGCGGCTGGAGCGTGTCCGCATGGAGGAAGGCGCTCACTATAGGAGCGCGCGCGCGAACGTGTCAAGGCAACGGCGCCATCCGCGCATTGTCTTCCTGCCCGTGACTGCGTATAGTCCGCCGCGACGGCGAGGGGACGATGACATCGACGCCGGAAAGCCGCGATCGAATCGACCGGACCATCGAGGACTACTTGCTCGAACTCAAGATCGAGGCCGGTCTCGCGGGCAACACGCTGGACGCGTATCGTCGCGACCTCGCGCGATTCGCGCGCTATCTCCGCGCCGGCGGCACGCACGATCCGGCGAAGGTGACCCGGCCGACATTGACGCTGTTTCTCGGTCAGCTCAAGCGCGCCGATCTGTCGCCCGCGACGATGGCCCGTTCGGTGTCGGCCCTGCGCGGGTTCTATAAATATGTGTCCAAACAGACCGGGGCGGACAACCCGGTCGAGCTCATGGAATCGCCCCGGCAATGGCTGCGCCTCCCGCGTGTGCTGAACGAGCAAGACGTGACCGCGCTGCTGGAGTGTACGGCGGCGGCGACGCCGGAAGGCGTGCGCGATACCGCGATGATCGAGCTACTCTATGCGACCGGCCTCCGTGTGTCGGAGCTCGTGAGCCTCGAGCACCGGCACGTGAACCTGATCGTCGGCTATCTGCAGGCGGAAGGCAAAGGCGGCAAGCAGCGCGTCGTGCCGATCGGCGAGCAGGCCAAGCGCGCGGTCGCGGCATATCTTGGCGGACCGCGGCAGGCGTTGCTCAAGACGCGCCAGTCGCCGCATCTGTTCGTGACGCGGCGGGGCGGTCGGCTCACGCGTCAGGCGTTCTGGCATGCCCTCCGTGCCCGGGCACGGCGGGCCGGCATTCCGCAGCGGATTTCCCCGCACATGCTGCGCCATTCGTTTGCGACGCATCTGCTGGAGCACGGCGCCGATTTGCGCGCGGTGCAGGCGCTGCTCGGTCACGCGCGGATTACGACCACGCAGATCTACACACACGTGGAGCGCGAACGGCTCAAGCGGCTGCACGATGATTATTTTCCGCGGAAGCAGCGTCGTGTCGCACGCGCGGCTCGCCGGACGGAACTCTCGGCCCAGAAATAATCGGCATAGTTTTGTTGACAAGCATTTGCGGAGTTGTTAGGATGCGCAACCGCTGATCAATCCGAGGTTTTCCGACGTTTTTTCGGGCGGATAGCTCAGCTGGGAGAGCGCTGCCCTTACAAGGCAGAGGTCACAGGTTCGATCCCTGTTCCGCCTACCACGAAACACCATCGCACACTTACCTGAAGCTTGGGGCCGTCGTTCAGCCTGGTTTAGGACGCCAGATTGTCAATCTGGAGGTCGCGGGTTCAAATCCCGTCGGCCCCGCCATTTCCCCATGATGACTTTGCACGGATGATGTTTCAAAGCGGTCCTGCTGGCCTCCTTGGAGCTCTGGGTGCCGTCTCGTCCTCCATTCTGCTGATCCTCTTTCTGTTCTCCGTCGTCTCCTGGGCGATCATCATCTACAAGTGGCGTGCGTTTCGCGCCAGTGATGAGGAAGATAGACAGTTTTTGAACATGTACGCACGGGCGCAGGATCGGGACGACCTCCGACGCCACGCCCGGCGCTACACGCTCAGCCCCAGCGCGGCCGTCTTCACCGCCGTGATGGACCGGATGGCCCCGGACTCAGAGGGGTTTGGCGTCGAAGAGTCGATCATCCCGGATCGGCGCTATCTCGACCAGGTAGTGGCACATATCGTGCAGGATCAAATATCTAAGCACGAGTCCTATCTTCCATTTTTGGCCACCACCGGAAACATCACGCCGTTCATCGGATTGCTCGGGACCGTGCTTGGGATTATCGATGCGTTCCGGCAAATCGGGAAGCAGGGGACAGCCAGCATCGCGGCGGTTGCGCCGGGCGTCTCCGAGGCCCTGGTTGCGACGGCCTGTGGGCTGTTTGCTGCGATTCCGGCCGTAATTGCTTATAATTACTATCTCTCACGCATCCGGAAGATGTCGTTTCGTGTCGAGGCGTTCAGCATCGAATTTCTCAACGGAATCCAGGCCAAGGCGAAGCAGGTCGGAGTCCGTGGGTGAGGCGTGACCCGCGATGATGATGGAAAGCCGTCGACGGCGGTTTCTTGCCGAGATCAATGTCATTCCGCTCGTCGACGTCGTGCTCGTCTTGCTGGTGATCTTCATGGTCACCGCGCCGATGCTGTATCGCGGGATGGACATCAACCTGCCGACCTCGGCGAGCAACACGATCAAGCCGGAAGAGCGCATCGTGCTCACGATCGAGCGCGATCAGAAAGTGTATGTGGACAAGGACGCCGTGACGGTCGCCCAAGTGGAGAGCCGATTGCGCGCCGT